>FTCU01002365.1_pt1 | contig 125332 bp, 99 predicted proteins | sample 1639521 | NCBI WGS metagenome assembly FTCU01 (sample SAMEA3914864, study PRJEB12502) | metagenome | biome: forest; material: soil | place: USA | collected 2012-03-12 | depth 0.3 m
CTGATCTCGAGAATGACCTTGGGGTTAATCTTGTTCTTCAGTTGGCGAGCCGTCATGTCGGCCGTGTCGTTCGGGCTGAAGCTGAACAGCCAGTCCATGATGACCACGTCGTCCTCGGCCCTGGGGTACGTCTTGACGTGCTCCATACGCGGCGGCTTCGAGCCCAGGGTGAACGTCTTGAGCTTCAGGCTGTCCAAGAATGCCGGGGTGGCGCCGCTCAGGACCTGATCGACCGAGTTGATGACGGTCTGGGCGAGCACCGGCTGGTAGATGGGCCAGAACTTGACCAAGAAGGAGTTGATCCACTCGACCGACTCGTTGTCCGTCTCCAGCTTCTTGAGGGCCATCTCGCGCGTGATGTCGTCGCGGAAGTTGCGGCGCACGCGGCGGATCGAGGTGCGGTAGTAGGTCGAGCAGATGGCCATGACGATGAAGACCCACGCGAGGCCTCCGCCGAGAACGGCTACTAGCCATGAGGCAAGGCAGGCAAAGGCAATAACGGCGGCGTTGTGGTACCAGTCTGTGTGACACGGCTGTTAGCCTCCACGCTACCAGCTCCCGAGCAAAACGCGGCAGAGGGGGCTGTACCTCCAAAGAACTGCTCTGACAACTGTGATTCTACCCAAGTTGCATGGTCCAGCATGCTGTCGCCCTCGTGTTCGGGATCGGAAGGCCAGCCAAACCTGGGTTCCCAGCCGGTCTTGCTCCAGTCAGGCTTGTCGGGGTCGACCGCCTGGCCGTTGGCGAGTGGCTTCCCATCTTCGCCCTTGCGAATTTCGATTGCGCCGGCTTTTGTAGGCGAGGGGAGGTCGACATCGGCCTTGGTGCCGTCGTCGATATCGGATACGAGAGCTACGCCTTTGGGTCGTCGGTGGAAGCCTTCGGGCATTTCCTGGACCCGAGTCAGAACCTGCCAGCAAGGAACAAATGGCTCGCCGAGGGAGCACGGCAACATACCGCTCTGGCCTGGGCCTTCTTCTCTTCCGGGCTGTCATCAGGGTTGAAGCTGAATACTGACACGCCGGCTTCTTTGGTGGACTCGACAATCTGACGCTGAGCGTCCTCGGCATCGACCTTGCTGTTTGGGTCGCGGGCGGCTTCGATGGCGCCCTGCTGCTTGAGCTCTTCGGCGGCCTGCGCTGTCGACATGGTGGGCCGCAATTGACGCTGCATCTGCAGCGGTGCTTCTTGTGCGTCTCAATTGGTTCAATAGAAATACTGGAGCACTCGTTGCAGGTCCGTTGGCAATGCCAATTAGTCGTGGGCGTTGGTCGCGCCACAACGGAACTGGCCTGGATGCGGCACACACAAAGGCGTTGGCACCAGAATTGGGAAACGACGCAAACGGGATTCCGAGGGAACGGCGAGCAGCTGGAGCACCGCGGCCGGGTCCACAAACCACGGGGAAATTGTGGTAAGGGGAGGGATGTGAGGAGCAAGAGAGGAGGAGCAGAGATGGGCAGATGAACAGACGAGCACAGCGATCTGCCCTCACCTCAGAACCTTGGAAGTCTGCCGTGGAGGGCCGGGCCTTGGCGTGCGTGGACTTATCTCCAAATCCAGGTCCAGCTGAGCTCCCGTGGAGACCTTGGCGCTAGTTACGTCAGAAGAGGCGACCCGCCGCAGCTGCACGCACTCAAAGAGACGAGCCAATGTCGGCTAAGCCCCAAAGCGAGCCTTCGATCGAGACGCTGCGGCCTTTTCGGCGGCTCGTCGAAGTGGCTGGTAACGTTGTTAACTGACCCTCATGCTGTCCTGTTGTAAATAGTCGCGAATCACGCCTTTCCGTGCCAGCTGAAAGCGAGCGAGCATGCGGAACCCCCCATGGTCCATGGATCGAACCCCAAGGACAGCTGGCGTCACCTCCCCAAGACATTTGGTGGGGCGCCGAGTCTGGCTCTGGCGGTGCCGGTCTCCGATTCGGACAGGCCGTGCTGCGTTCTGCAGCTTGTGCAGCGTGCTCACGAGCGGGGAGCAATAGCTGCTTCGTCTCCTCCGGCGCACTGCAGATCTTGAAGCGCCCCCGCGCATTCTTGTGTAGCCAATCTGTCCTCCATGCCGTGGCACGGAATGCTGGCCTGCAAAGGATAGAAGTACAAATCTCCAACACCGTCCTGGTCCGTCCATCGTGTCTGATTTTTTGATTGAAGTGGGACGCCGAACCCTTGGTGGAGAATCCCTGCCGAAGATCCCCGGCCGGAGGGCCCGAAGCTGTTTTTGCGTCACACTTTGTCTGCAACTGAGGCCCGTTCTGTCCCAGACATCGACGAACGGTCAAAGGTGCCACCAGCCGAGGTGGAGAGGTTTCTGGCCAACGCGAGCGCTGGGTAAGGGTATCCTTCGCCGTCCATGGCTGGGTGGGAGACCCCTTCGGCGACTGACTCGCCGAATGCCAGTCGCAATTTGGCCGGGGGATGTGGAGGCTGTCGATAGACCCCTGCAAAGTCCGATCGATGCGACCCCAGAAGACCGGGGCTGGGACATTCGTTCCGCCTGTCTGTCGGGAGGGGAGGGCGGGAAGCGGATGTTTCCTGTCGAGCTTTCGCGACAACACTGCTTACTGTGTGCGTGCTAGCAGCACATAGTAACGATATTCGGCTGACCATCGTTGTGATAGGCCGATGTTGGCGCTATTTCCTCCTGCGGTGCATGGCAGCAGCAGACAGCAAAGCGTGTCTGACAACTGGCAAGCCGGAGCTCGGATCCGAACACCAATGGAAGCAACTTCAAGAACTTGAGACTGGGAGGCCGTGCTCCATATCAAGGTAGGTAACCCCAACCCTGACGTTGGCGTTTCTCCCACCAAGTCAACAGCACCGAGACATTGTGAGGCAGGCGTGGCAGTGATGAAACCTCCATCGAGACACTTTGGTTCTGGGACGAGGTCGGATCTTGCGTTTCAGTGGATGTGGGGCGCCGTCGATAGCGAGCCCAATGTCCATGGCACTGGGATTTGTTGGACCGAGGAGCACTGCAGACTGAAGAGGAGACGGGAGCCTGCGAGCCTGCCTGACAGGCTGACGGACGGCGGGCAAAAGTGGGGCTTCTGGAAGCTTCACCAGCCACACCGATCTTGGCGGAACCACATGATGAATCAGCCACACCCATGGATGTGGCGACAAATATGTTCACGTCCCGCCGCGACGCCAATCGCAAATCGCAAGTCGCGACAATCCCCATCCATCACCATCAACCACCACCACCAACATCACGACATTCTCGCCACGGTCGAAGCCAACACCATCAGAAAAGACCTTGCCACCGCCGAAGCCATCTCCAAGTTCTAGTCCGACTCTCCCAAACTCGAGACCGACTGAAAAGCACCACCAGCCAACATGGCAAACTTCCTCGCCTCCATCTTCGGCACCGAGCAGGACAAGGTCAACTGCTCCTTCTACTACAAGATTGGCGCGTGCCGCCACGGCGATAGGTGCAGCCGGAAGCACGTCAAGCCGTCCTACTCGCAGACTATCCTCATGCCGAACCTGTACCAGAACCCGGCGTTCGACCCCAAGAACCGCATGAACCCGTCGCAGCTGCAGAACCACTTCGACGCCTTCTACGAGGACATCTGGTGCGAGATGTGCAAGTACGGCGAGGTCGAGGAGCTCGTCGTGTGCGACAACAACAACGACCACCTGATCGGCAACGTCTACGCCCGCTTCAAGTACGAGGACAGCGCGCAAAAGGCCTGCGACGCCCTCAACAGCCGCTGGTACGCCGCGCGGCCCATCTATTGCGAGCTGAGCCCCGTCACCGACTTTAGAGAGGCCTGCTGCCGGCTAAACAGCGGCGAGGGCTGCGTCCGTGGCGGCTTCTGCAACTTCATCCACCGCAAGAACCCGAGCCCGGAGCTGGACCGCGAGCTGGAGCTGTCAACCAAGAAGTGGCTCAAGACGAGGCCCCGCTCGCGATCCCCTACGAGGTCCCCTAGCCCGGAGCCCACGAGGAGGCGGTACTAGACGGGTGTTGCTCGAGGAGGAATAACACAGGAGGTGCGTTTGGGTGGAGGATGGGCAGTTGGAAGCGCAACACATGGCGAAAACGGCTGATGCTGATTGAATCATTTGGTTTGGACCAAGCCCAGAAGCTAGGCAAGATTTGCGAATGGAGTTCCGGCGTTGGGATGGTGGGCTAGGCCGAATACATACATACCTGTTTCTGTATTCCGCCTTTTGTATCATAAATAAACCCGTGGCGCTTGACATTGACATGGAGCGCTGCTCGAAATCAACATTGCTGATTCCGGATCTCATTTCTTGACCGTTCGTAGTATCAGACCAAAGACTGCGTTCCTCCTAGCCCCTACATGAACTCTCGAACAAAACAACGTAGATTCCAGAGGGTATCTCGTGCTATCAACGCAGATGCGCATTCCCAAATGCATGCATGCTCCCACACCCCCCTTATACCTTCTTCCTGCTCTTCACGTACTCCCCTTGATCCTAGTCAGCCGCGAGCCCTTGACCGGCGCCGGAAGGCAAGCAATAAGCTTATCACGTTCTGTTCAGCTTAGTCAGCACCACATCACCAAAACCCACAGGCCATCCATCTACCGGAAGCAAGTACTCACCCGCCTCACTATCAAATATGATCGATATATCGTCATGCTCCCCCGGCAACTCCGGCAAGTCCAGACACAAAAACGCCGCGTCGGCCGCCCTCTGCGCCCCGTCGGCATCCGGCGCAAGCACCCTAGGCAGCGGGAACTTGGCGTCATCAATCTTGAGCCCGGCCTTGCTGCCACGGCCAAACACCTCAAACACATCGGTGCCCTTGAGGTGGAACCCCATGCACTGGCCGTGGCTGAAGTCCTCGAAGAAGGCCAGCAGCTGGGCGACGCCGTCCTGCTGCACGACCTGGATGCGCGTGGCGCCCGCCTCCCACTTCTTGTGGATCGGCACCACCATGCGGCGGCGCGAGATGGCGAAGGCCGAGGCGACGCCGTCGAAGAGCACCTTGAAGCCCGTGATGGCCGTCTCGAAGGCGTGGAGATCGGAGAGCGAGGGGAACATGAAGGTGCGGATGGTCGCCGACTGTTTGAGGCCTTCGAGCGCCTGGGCTAGGTCGGTTGAGAGGCCGCGGGAGGCGTTGGCTTCGTTGACGGCGAGGGTGATGTCGGACTGGGGCTGGCGGAAGACCATGAGGCAGCTGGGATTTTGGACGTTGAGGCGGAGTTTGAGCTCGCCCGGCGCGACGTTGATGCGGTCGGTGAAGGTGCCGTCCTTGAATTCGTACACGACACGCAGCCTATCGGCAAGAACACACGACGGCTTCTCGTCGCCGTCGTTGTCGTAGTTGATAACTCGGACTTTGCTCCACGCCAGGGTGGACAGGACCTGCAGGCCCTTGTCGCGGGCATCGCCGTATTTCTCGGAGAACCACACGCCCTGGGTGGGGGATTCGCCAACGACGCTTTCGCCGCGGTCCAGAGCAGTCCCGATCAGCAGGCTGTGCATCCGCACCCTCTCCGCCTCGTCCGCAAACGACAAGACCATGTTCCCTTTGAACCGGTTGTTTTCGAACTTAAGCGAGAGAGCAGGGTCGTTGGCCTCGCTGCGCAAGAATCCGAACTGAACCAGGCATTGAGGCGAGAATATCTGGTTGACACCGCTCAGCGTCTTGGTCCGTGGGCCGGTGACCACCGCAACCCGGTACCCCTTGTGATAGGTACGGGGGCCCGTCGCCGCCCCTTCTCTAAAGAGGCGCTCAAACAGGGCAATCTCGCAATTTGGCGTCGACTCCTTGGGAAACTGCCTCGCCTGCGGGTCGTTGTCAAAGTATTGGAACGCTCGCAGTGTGGATCGGAACACGCAGTTCTCGTCCTGCCTCGGGTAGAGACTGGAGTGCACCTTTGCGCTGAAGTCGTACATGCTCCGCAACGTGGTGTAGGCTTGCCCTGCGCATTGCACAACCAACATGAAGCCGCGAGGCAGCTTCACCTCGAGGTTGCAGTTCTCTGGGCGCCAGCGCACGTCTTCCCAGACCGGACCGGTGTTCTTATTTGCGGAGATCCGAAGCTGCACAGCTCCGTTTTGGCTGGCGAGAATAAAAAGTATCTCCGGATGGTTCTGGGGTCTGACGGTAGACAGAAAACAGGGGAGGTAAAGCCGTTGTGATTCCCTCCCCTGCTCCATCAGAAACACATCGGCCGGGAAGCGAGCGAAGCAGAATGTGGTCGTCGAGTCGCCCAACGGCAACGTGTCGAGGATGGTCATGCCAGATGTGGCGTGGCTCTGAGCCAGAGCGGAGCTCGAACCGCAGAGCAGAGACTTGATGTCTTGCGATAGCGGGGGGTACTCGAGCCAGATGGTTCTGTCAACTGTCTGGGGGAGGAAGGCCTCTTCAGGCGGAAGGAACCCGTTCCGCTTCATGGACACGGCCAGTTTGCGGAGGCCCGAGATGAGTGTGGTCCGGACATTCTCGGCCTCCATGTCAATCGGGCTACGTCCGCTGCTGACGACTTCCGGCATCGCTTCTTCCAGGAGCCAGTAACTCTTGGCCAAATCGGCGTACGCCTGCTGCTTGGCCATGTCGTTCTTCCTCTGATCGTCGGGACTCGAAGGGCGATCTCTGATGCTGACCTCTAAAGCCGTCCGGCCCGTCAGGAACCACCACAGGGCAGCACGGGCAAGATCGTGTGGCGGAGAATTGACCAGAGAGCGGACACTCTCGGCGTGGAGACGGAACAGTTCGAACAAATGGCGCGTGCGCGTCACAAACGCGTTCAAAGCGTCGTCCGACACGGCCGCCACCACATCATGGAAGCTTGTGGCTCCTTGTTGCAAATTCGGGGACGTATAGTCTTTCTCTAGCACCTTGCTGCCCTGCCTTGAGGCTCCGAACGGATGTTGAAAGCTCGAGGCTGCCGAGTAGAGGGTTGAGGGACTGTTCTCAATTCTCGGGGTCCTTTTCTGCCTTTCGGGCGAGCCTGACTGTTGACTTGTGAGGGTATATGCATTTTGAGACGGGGGAGGGTCCCGCGGTTCTGGAGGAGGAGGGGCTGGAATCTGAGGTAACTGAGGCCTGTGGCGGTTGGCCTTGGGAGGAATCGGAGGTGGAGGTGGTTTCGCGGATTGGGTGTATGGCGGAGGCTGTGGGAGATGCGCCGAGTCCGGCGAGGCGGTGGTGGGCGATTCCGTTTCCTGGTCAGGCGAAGGGGGCGAGGGGTTACGCAGATCAACTCGTCGTGTGGGCACCTCTGCCGAAGCTGATCGTACAGCATTTGCAAATGCCTGTCCTTCAGCTTCCCGCATTTGGGCCTGCTGTGTCTCGATGAATGACCTTCGCCGCTCATCTGGGGGAGTGGGAGTGCCGAGATGTCGGCTGGTTGCGTTTGCCTCTGGTGACTTTCTTGGCTCTGGGGCACCTAAACTAGGCGAGAAGCCCGTCTGTGTGCGTCGCAATCCAGGGCTAAACTGCGGTTCCCTCCCCGGCGGATCTGCAAACGGGTCCTGTGAGCTGCCCCTGGAGTTGAAAGGCCGAACGGGGGGCATGGCGGGGCTGGGTTGAGGCCTCTGCTTCTTTCGCTTCGATATCTCGACGGTGGGATTCTCGCATTCGTCGCCGCCTTCCCCCATGACTTCTGGATATGTTTCCGCAAACCTGACGAACAGCCCCTTCTTGGTTCTCCTCGGCGGGTCGCGGGGCCGCAACGTGTATTCGTGTGTCCTGGGCTCACTGACCAGGTCGACGCTATGGGCATTGGGATACCGGGTGGCCGTTCTGGTGTCGATCTTAGCGAGCGGCGGGGCGGCATGGACGGGCGGCGGCGGGGGAGCGGCGTGGGCGGGCGGCGGAGCGGCATGGGCGACCTGCAATTTGTCGGTAGATCCGTGCAAGAAGTCGTTCAGGTCTCCTTCGTCCCTTGTTGACTTCCTTTCCCGATCGCGGCCAAAGAGCTTGCCCATGATGCGGCCCCGCTTCGTGGTCGACGTTCGGCCATCGTCGAGCACAGCGAGGGCGGGCGGCTCGTTCTCTGTCATTTCGGTCGGCGGTGGGTGCTATCGAGAAGCGCAGGCGTTCATGGGCTTCTCTGGCGCTCCAGCGGCGGGGTCTGGGTCAGACGTAGGAGTAAATCCAATGTTGCGTCGACGACGGAACGGGAAAACAAGCATGTGCCCCCGACTGCGGTGCGCCTGGCAGCCCAACAATCGACTGCAGAGCTGCCAAATGGGCCCGGTGCTGTCGGGCTCCGGGATATCGCATGTGACCCGAGTGATTGGGACAGGAAATGGCTGGGAATGGCTGGGACGGGGTGCCGAGATGAGAACTCGAAGGTTGCTGCTGGGCGTGCGAGGCGTGGCAGTTTGGCGGGAACAGCAAGGAGGAGAACGAGTGCACTGCCCGCTGGGAACAAGCGGGGCAATGGACCGACAGCAGACGGACGAGGTCCCGAATAGGCGTCGAAGCGCCGTTGACTTGGCCGGGTTCCAATCGCTGATCTTCACCTTCACCAGCAGGTGCCGGCGGGGTTTCCTGGCTTCTGGTGTTTTGGTGTTCCTGCCCCCCCTTTTTTTCCCTGCTGTGTTTTTTTTTCTTCTCGAAAGGGGGTTGTCGTCTGATGCAACAGATGGGAACATGGACAGGTTTATGTTTCAGGGTCGAGGGACGACCCCCCCCTTGTGAGGGAACCACTCGGGCAGGCCATGCCCCATTTCTCCACACTTTTCGGGCGACCGTTTTACCAGTCCCACGCCAGTTCCCGGCTAGCGCCAATCGCATTGTCTCCCGTATTGTCAGTCAACGACAGCTGAACTCGTATTCGAGGCCCAGACGGTGAGCCGAGGACTCGACGTTCTTTACATAGCAACAAAAGATTCTGCTCGGAGGGCCCGAACGACCGAGTCCCAGGCGGCCCGAACAATGCATCTCTTTCTAGCGGCAGAGCAGCAGCATATCTGAAACCGGCCGGGGATGCAGATCGGCAGCGGTCCCTTCATGTTACCTCGATCAAGTGCGACTGAGCACAGGGCAAACACCTCAATCAAAACCCCAGCCAAGCAACGTTATTTCGTGGTTGTGTTGCAGATCCCACAGCCAAACCCGGCCCGGGCGGCCAGCACAGCAACCACTCACAGACACAAATCCCAGTCCATCCGCTGTCGGCCGGAGCAGTATCCCCGCAGGACAAGGTTCCGAGTGTTGACAATGTTGGTAGACCCCTTTCCGAGCCCATCGAGGCGGATTCTTTTCGAAAGAATCCGCAACTCGGCACTTGTCTGACCTGTCAGGTGACTCCCTTCACACCCTCTGAGGTGGCTCCGGCTCATGCACAACATCTGTGGCTGGGTGGAGAGAACGTGTCTCATCGACTGGGGCTGTGCTCACCTCAGTCTGGCGCTGCGCTGTGCACAGAGTCGGAGCTCGGGCGTTGCGCCGTGGTGGGCCTGCTGTTGAGGCTAGCTGACCCCTCCTCACCCCACCCCAAAGTTGACATTGCGTGGGGTTAGGCCAGGCCAGGCAGGGGACCGGGCCGCCGACGAAAATGGCGGATGGAGCCACGGCCCATCAGGAAGCGCGCTTGGGAAAAGATTCGTTTCCGAGAACACTGACGACGAGAAGGACGCCAGTGCTCATCCCTGCCTTTCCCATCTCCCAGCATTCTTGACGCAGCTGTTTGCCCCGGTTTGACCACAGAGTTAGGCTCCTGCAGCCTGCGCCGGTCCCGCAGACGTCATTTCTCCGTGCCCCACCTTCCACCTAGCTGTCCGGCTCAGCCGTTCCCGCAGTCGAAACTCGGGCATCCAAATTTGAGATTCTTCTTTTCCTGTTGGACAGCCTAGGCATCCGACCTACCTACCTTAGACGCATCCGTGGCAGGCGAAAACATAATTTCAGGAGACAACCTCCAACATGATGGGCCTCATGTCTGGCCGCCTTCGGGCGTCCTCGAACGCCAGTGAGTCGCAACCCGTTCCCGGGCTCAGCTCGTCTTCTCCGGCTCCGTTTCGAGCATCCACTCCACGTAGCAGGCGGTCTGGTCTGGTCTGGTCGACGTCCTCCGGCCCCGCGCTGGAAGCGGGAGACGGGAGGCGGGAGACGGGACACACGCCTTGCCACAGTCCATCGACACAGCACCTCGTATGTCGGTTCTGGCTAACCAAAACATCCTTGATCCAGGCAGCCGATCTTCCGGTGAAGCAACGGACCCGCTCGAAGACGATACCCTGGTGGTCGAGCCCGATCAGGGAAATGGTCCGCCCCTCATCCAAGTAAACACCATCGAACGCAGGGCCGCCGAGCTGACTTCGATGTAGTCCTGTCCCACATCATCTCCCAGCTGAGGCCGGGCGCCGACCTCAGCCGGGTGGTGCTCCCGACCTTCATCCTGGAGCCGCGCAGCATGCTCGAACGGATCACCAAGTACGCCGGCCCCAGCCTTTTGATATCGTTCTGCGGAAGCTGTAGAGTTTGAGGGCTGACGAACCAGCACAGCTTCATGTGTCACCCAGAGATGCTGCTTCCGATTCCCGAGATCGAGGACCCCGTTGAGAGATTTGTCGCTGTGGTCAAGTTCTACCTGAGTGGCTGGCATATCCGCCCTCCGTGAGTGTCACTGTTCTCTGCTCAAGTGTGATACGGATTAGCTGACACCGCTCAGAGGAGTCAAGAAGCCCCTGAATCCGATCCTCGGCGAGATCTTCACCTGCTACTGGGACTTCCCCGATAACACGAGGGCCTACTACATCTCGGAGCAGACGTCACACCACCCGCCAAAGTCGAGCTACTTCTACATGGTTCCGGGCCATAATATCAGGGTCGATGGAACTCTCAAGCCGAGGAGCAAGTTCTTGGGAAACTCAGCCGCAAGCATGATGGAGGGAATCGCCATCCTGTCGCTCCTCAACAGGGGCGAGGATCCACTCAAGGGCGAGCGATAGTGCGTTTATCCTTTGCAATGGCTCTGTGGCGGTGCTAACAGATGATCAAGCATCCTCACGCAACCTAACATGTACGCCAGGGGCATTCTGTTTGGCAAGATGAAGTATGAGCTTGGGGACCACAGCTTTGTGCGGTGCCCCGAGCTGGGGCTGTCTGCCGACATCGACTTCAAGACCAAGGGCTGGGTCAGCGGCACGTACAACGCCATTGGCGGCGTCATCAAGAACGACCATACAGGCGAGATTCTCTACGAGCTCTCTGGGCTGTGGAGCGAGGAGATGTTCATCAAGGATTTGAGGGTGGGTTAAAAGATCCTTCCTCACTGGGCCATTACCACCCTGACACCGTGACAGACTGGACACAAGGAGCTGTTCTTCAATGCCCGGCGAGCCAAGCCCAGCCCCCCGATTTGCCGGCCGCTCGAGGAACAGGATGAGCGGGAGTCGCAACGGCTGTGGGCCAAGACTGCACAGGCGGTCAAGGAGCGCAACCACGAACTCGCCACAGAGGAGAAGACCAAGATCGAAGAGGCGCAGCGCGAAGCAGCCGCCAAACGTGTCAACGAGGGCGTCGAGTGGCACCCGAGGTTGTTCCGGCGGGTCAAGGGCGGCCCGGGTGGCCCGGAGGAGGGCGAGGAAGACCTCGAATGGATCATCAACGCATCAGTGTTAGACGACTCTGCCCTCTGCTGGTGGGAGAAGTGACTGGCTGACAGTGTGGCAGAGACGGGTTGACCCCTGACAAGCAAGCGGCGCAGATTTTGGCCATCTACCCTGTCGTCGCAGGTCAAAAGTTCAACCAGACGATCGTGATCCCCTCGAGGGCGTCGCTATCTGAACAAAGCGCCCGGCCAAGGGACCTCGCCGCTGGCGAGGGTGATCTGATAGACTTTGGCAGCGACGCGCCGGCGCCGCAACAACCTCCGCCCGACGCGCAGCCACTCGCTTCGGGAACTCAACCACCTCTGGATCTACCACAACCCGGCGCGGTGACCGAGGAACTGCCGGTCTCGACAGGAAGCCGCCAGGAGGGAGCACTGAACGACTTCCACCACGATCTAAAGAGGGACCTGCCGCGTAGCGTCAAGCGGACCGAGTCTACCGAGTCGGACGACGAGTTTGTCGATGCTCAGGGGTAGCAGTGGGAGCCCCAACACAACAAACGGCCGGCCGGTCCTTTGGACAACGCATTTTCCTTACAGTCAGCCGGCGGTGCGCGAAGGACATGAAAAATGGAGATGACGGGATAGAGACGGAATGGTAATCGCATCATCAGGTGCCAGGTGTGTGCCAGCTGGGAAAGAGGGGAGGATCGATCGCCGGATGGGGCTCGTAGACATGATACCTTGTGGATTCGCTGCATTTTTTCTCCTGCGGTTTGGCGGCGCTGGGCACCCTGATCTGCGCGGGCTCTACCCCAGCCATTTTAGGTGCACTTGGATTTCATTTTTTTTTTTTTTAGGTCTTTGGTTAGTTACAGCGTGGATCAACTCCGACATACATAGCAACGAACAATACAGAAAGCATGGAATGAAAACAAAAGTGAGATTGCTCGCTCGCGCCGTCGTCTATGGTGAATGGTCCCCAACGCCAGTAAGCCCCCTCCTTCCTATGACCATGAACTCCCTGGGTGTCTCATACAAAAAGCCCCCCATCGCCAACAAACAAAAAACAACCCTCAACACCCTCTCTGAATTATACCCAAATAATCACGCCCACCCCCAAGCCTGATAAATCTCCCCCACCACCTCCCTCGCAAACGTCATCGGAAAGTCATGCCCCCCCGGCACAACCCTCCACCGCACCTTCTCCTCGCCGCCCAGCAGCGGCAGCGCGTCGGCGGCATACTCGTCCACGTTGATGAGCTCGTCGGCCGCGCCGAGTATGACGCAGGTGGTGCCCGGCGCGCGGGCGGCGAGGCGCGACCAGGACGGGTGCTGGCCTACGAGGGGCGCGTGGCGGATCGAGGACATGAAGGCTTGGATGAAGCCTGGGTGGTGGGCGAGCTGCCAGTGGACGGCGCGGAGGACGCGGTGTTCGAGGGCGTTGGCGGGCTCTTCTGGCGTTTCTGTTTCGGCGAGGAGGGCGGTTGTTTCGAGCACGGCTGGGGTGGCGGAGGTGGGCGGCTTGGAGAAGGGTGTGCTGAGGAGGGCCGGGGTGGCGGCGGGGGCGGGTTTGGAGGTGGTCGTCGTGGGGGGAGCGGTGACGCGCTTGGTGGCGCTGGAGCGGATGGGTTTCTTGAGGCGGTGGCGGGTGATCCAGGCGAGCAGCCGCGGCGGGACCAGGCCGGAGGTGAAGACGGCGCGGGTCAGGGCACCGAACGATTCCGGGCGGATGAGCCCTGAGGGAGCCAGCAGGAGGAGCTCCGACACCAGGTGCGGGAAGGAGGCGGCGAAGTGCACCGCGATGCCGCCGCCGAGCGAGTAGCCGATCAGCCTGAAGGCCTGGGGTCCCGTCCAGGCGAGGTCCGGGGACGAGGTGAGCGCGATGAGGATCTGGGTCGTGTACAGGCGGGCGTCGTGCGGCAAGTCGGCCGGGTTGTCGGAGAAGCCGCGGCCAAACAGGTCAAAGAGCATGACCCGGCAGCCCTTTTCCTCGACGAGGGCGTTGGCGATCTTGGTCAGGGTGATGCACGAGGTGCTGATGCCGTGGACGAGGACAACCTTGTCGCCGGTCAGGGGGCCCCATTCGTAGACCCGGATGGAGCCATACTGGAGCCGCTGTTAGTCTGAGAACCCAAACAGAACGATATGGGTCGGTCTTACTGGTGTCTCGACGTCTCGGGCGCCAGGAAAGCTGTCAGGCTTATACTCGAGCTTGGCAAACTCTTCTGGCGAGAGCGTGGGCAGGAGGGTGCGGAGTGGTGAGCGGACGATGCTGGGCTGGAGCGGCCACAGGTAGGTGCGGAGGAACCAGGACACCGCGACGGTTGCGATAGCGGTGCCTGCTATGACGAGACCTGTGTTGTCGGTCCCCCCGATTCCCAGCCCCGAGACGATGCGGTCGCCGGAAATCATGGTCGCGAAGCTGTGGTAGCGAGTGAGGCGCGAGGCGAGTGATGAGCGATGCTGAGTGATGATGTTGGGTGACGATGCTGGCGATGATGATGACGGGATGCCGGGGCGAGGCGCAGGATGATGAGACGTCAAACTCTAAAATAGATGAACCCAAACATGAAGCAAAGCCAACAGCGGGTTGTTGGTTGTGTCATTTGGGAGCCGCCGTCGAGGTTGGTCGAGCCAGGCAGACGCCGGATCCAACGGGGCATGTGAGCGGCGCGTAAATGCTCCATCACACGCGACAGCAAGGCCGACAAGCCAACGGCTGAGACAGACCCACGTGGTCCCGCGGGGCGGAGCGATGGAGGGGCAGACAAGCCTTGGTGAGTGAGCGTGACCCGGTTTCGACTTTTCGACCTTTCGGCCCTCGACGCCATGCGGAGGCGCCATCGCAACTAAGCCATCCCTTCTCAGAGGAGGCGCGCGGCAGGGAGACCAGCCAGCGGACCATCCCGCCAAATAACGTTAACCAACTGATTGATGCCTCGTCCAGGTTGGGACGAACTGAACACCAATCATGAACCACGGCACAGGAAGGGTTAGGGTTGCTTGCGTCAACCCCGGACGGGGATGCCCCGCACATCGCGGAGCGGGAACGGGCTGCCGGGTGCCGGGCGGGCGTGCATCGGCCCCACCCTGCCGCCCCAGCCCCGGGAGATCGGCCTGGAGTCCGGATCGGACCAGCACCCGACCCCTTGGGCCCTTGCTCGTGCCAAGTCTCGTGGCTGGGAGGCGGGTTGCCGTCGGGTATGGTTGCCGTCAACCTTATTTTCTTAGGGCCGTTAGATCGAGGGCGGTGGGGTGCCGATGGCGTTTGCAGCCGTGGTCACAGCACTTACACCGTCGTGTAGCCGTAACGGAGTAGGTACTCCGTAGTCACGTCTTTCTCGATGTCACTCCAAAATATTGAATATCCAACTTTGTCTTCGCTACCAACGATGGCGGCAGCAACCAGGGGGGGGTATTATACAACGATATGCCAGCAGCAGCAAAATATAACCAACAACAAGAAGCGTAAAACAAACGACACGACTCCACCACACCCAACGAGGCAGGACAGGAAAAAAGGCCCTCCCTCCCTCCCGGTGGCTCGTGCTACCAGCCGTCCAGCGGGCGGCAGGCGGCAGGGGTGACACCGCGCCGTTTTGATCCCCCACGACCTGACCAGAACAACACCAGCTCGCTCGCTTTCCCATGCAAATCACAGCAGACGAAAAACAGAAAAAGAAACCCGTCCCATGTTCCCAGATTTCCCAATGGCCCAGTCCCAAAACAGCGAACGCTCAACCAAGGCAAAAAACACCCAAACATTCCCAAGCAACAAAAAACAAATCTATTATCGCGATGGCGCCTTGCCAACCGGCAAAGTCACCACGGGTGCGGGCACGGACGACGCCAGAGACGTCTCCCTCTCAGGCGGCGGCGTGACGGGCGCACTGCTGCCGCCCTTCTCGGAGCTCCCCGGTGCGCGCATCAGCGCGCTGTCGACCAGGTCCTGGTGGCCGGCAATGCCGTGCTGCGGGATGATGACGATGCCGTTTTCCTTGGGGTCCTTCTCGGCGGGCGTCCAGGCGAGGTAGTCGCGGCGGACCTGTGAGGAAATGTTAGGGTCATGTGTGTTTTGAGGCGTGGGTGGGAGAAGGAGTGATTTCTTACCTCGACGTAGTCGTACGCGAACTCGCCGTGCTGGTCGTCGTCCATGCCGAGGAGCTCGGCCTCGGACGAGGCGCGCAGGTGCAGGCCCGGGATCATATCAATGGCCTTGGCAATGAGGGCCGAGACGACAAAGGTGTAGCCACACGCAGCGACGATGTAGGCGACCTGCACGTACATCTGGCGGTAGTTGTGGTTGAGGAAGCCGCCCGTGGCGCCCATGTTGACGCCGTCCAGCCCGATGATGTAGTCGGCCGCGAAGAAGGCGTTGAAGAGGAGTCCGACGATGCCGCCAATAGCGTGCTCAGCGAACACGTCGAGCGCGTCGTCGATGCCGATCATGAACTTGATCTTGGTGCCGAAGTTGCAGGCGACGCCCGCCACCACGCCGAGGATGATGCTCGCCCAGGGGGTGATGACTCCCGACGCCGGGGTGGCGGCCACGAGACCCGAGATGGTGCCCGAGCACCAGCCGACGAGCGACCACTTCTTGGCGAGGCGGAAATCCAGCAGGCACCACGTCATGGCCGCAAACATGGCCGTCAGGCACGAGTTCCAGCACGCCATGGTGGCGCGGAGGTTGGCGCCAAAGGCCGAGCCGCCGTTGAAGCCGAGCCAGCCGAACCAGAGCAGGATGGTGCCCAGGGTGATGAGCGAGATGTTGTGCGGGCGGAAGTTGAGCATCATCTTCTCGTTGCGGCGCCCGAGCACCCACGAGTAGGCGAGCGCCGAGACACCGGATCCGATCTCGACGGGGCCGCCGCCGGCGTAGTCGAGCACGCCGTACTTGAAGCCCCAGCCGTTGGCGCCCCAGGCCCAGTACGCGACGGGGCAGTAGACGAGCGTGGCCCAGAAAAAGGTGAAGACCATGGCGGGGACGACGCGGCCGCGTTCGGCGGTCGCTCCGATGACGAGGGCAGCGGTGACGGCGCAGAATTGCATCTGTTATTCCACGCTTCCCGTTAGCCCAACCACACAAGGCACTTTTTCGATTTCCAACTTTTTGTCCTCCTCCCATCTTCCAGAATGATCCGGTGTGGCCGTACCTGATAGAACGAGTACAGCAACTCCGGAATCAGCGGCGACCCGGGGCTGGGCTCGCCGAGTGTCCCCCGCAGGCCAAACTTGTCGAGGTTGCCGATGAAGCCGTTGGTGGCGGTGCTGCTGAGGGCGAGCGAGTACCCCCAGAAGTACCACTGGAAGACGATGACGCTAAACGACATCATGGTGACCCAGATGAGCGAGAGGGCCGATTTTCGGCGGGCGAGGCCCGAGTAGAGGAAGGCGATGCCGGGAATCATGAGCAGCACCATCGCCGAGGCGACGATGATGAAGGCCTGGTCGCCGGCATTGAAGGCCACATTGAGGTCATCGACGGCTGTGTGCCGAGGTCGGACGTGTCAACACTTCAAATTCTGTCTCATTCCAAACCTGGCGGGCCCGTTGGTTTCGGGCAGGCGGCGTGGCTGCGTGCTTACCTGAGTTGGTGCCAGCGGTCCCGCTGCTGCTGTCGTCGGTGGACGACATGGCGGGCCAGAGGGTGGTCCCTTCGCGGACCGAGGTGACGGGTGAGTAATTGGTGTTTTCTCAGCAAGGGTTGGGGAGAGACGGCGGTGGGGAGGCGACGGAATTCTTTTTCAATGTTCGAGGGAACGGTCCCGAGTGCTGGGCCGTTGAAGAGTTGAGGCGAAGGGGCGTGCCGTTAAAGGCTGCGCAAGGAGAGCAAGGCTTGGAGTGTGGGAAAGAGCGAGGACAGAGCATCGATTGAGGGTGGGACGGGAGCGCAGGTATATAAAAAACGAGAGCCAAAGGGGGCCATTACCACCTTGGGTCCTTGTCTTGCTTAGTTCCCCTCGGGTCCTTGGGAGGACTCCATTCAATGCCCTCTCATTCCCGCTCGGGTGGGGATTTCAACAGCAGGTCTGGCTCTGCGCGGTGTTCGGCAGGCACAGCGAGCAGAATCAGGACGTGGAAAAAAAAAAGGTGCCCCATGTCATTGCCCCATGCAGCATGGGTTGGCTGCGCGGGTGGGCGTGCGGGTGCGTGTGTGTGTGGGCACTTGGGCAGGGCGCATGCGATCCCGGCCAGACAGGGGAGTCAGGCCTGCCTCGCTGATTTTAGCGCGGGATCCCGCCCGAATGGGTGGGCTGCGTGGGTTCCGCTTGTCATTGCCATTGCGGAGCAAATCTGCAATCAGGCCAAGCCCATTGTCCCGTTCCAATCCGGTGGAATCGAGAGACGGCAAAAAATCTGGCCATTCCCCCCCTGGCTGCTGGTTCGTCCACAGTCCGCCCGCGCGCCCGGGGTCATCCCAGTGGCGTTATCCAGGGCGCCGGCGCCCCAGCTCGCCCAGCCCGGTCCTCCAGCATTGCCGAGAGCAGCACCGCTGCTGCAGCTCCATCGGCGACGACCCGGGATGGGTGGCGACCTCAAGAGGGCCCGGCTGCTCTCTCACACGACGTCGCGGGCTGCGATGGTAACTCGCTTCGTGGGCCTCTGCCGCCCTGATATGTACACTAGGAGACTGGGTACCTGACTAGGGAGAGGTAATAGTAGAGGGCGGATGCTAGGCTGGCTGCTGGTGAGGTATGTACCCCGGCCGGACTGGTGTCGCATGCCCGCCCGATTCCCACTGTCTCGGATCGTCACGGAGCACACCAAGCCCAGCAGAGCAGACAGGCAAATGCCTGGACGACAAGAGCTGACACCCTTCAGCACAAGGGATGATGAGAGAACCCCCACTTCACTCGGTCGTCACCCTCGATCCTCGGACTTCTTGATCTGGCCAGCTGCCCGCATGATGATGGGTTGAGGGACTTGAGGGACATATCATCCCATGCTGTCAGCCTGTCTCATCTCCAGACGCCCTGCGAGCCCGTATCGAGAGGTGAGTAAAACGAGAGACATCTCGATTCGGGGCCCCGCGGCCTTGGTATGCGGTGGGGGTTGGGGGACTTGGGGACTGGGGGACTTGGGGTGTGCACACGACCAGCTGAGCTGATGGGAGAAGGAATTGGGCTCCCAATTCGAGCACGCCAAGATGCTTCCTCTCACGGCAAGCCTGCCGACCTACCCAGGGCTTCGTCCAGCACATCCAGTGGGACGAGAGGGATGAGAGGATGGCGAGATGGATGTCCAATCTCTCCCGCGCCCAGACGAACATGCCGCGTGCGGTGCTGCGACCTCGCCTCGGTGGTCCCGGGATTGCCCAAATGCTCCCAGCCGCGGGATGCAGGAATTCCCCCATTCGGGGGTGTTTGCGGGGTCACAGGGCTCCTGCAGACACAGCACCTTGGATGTCGTCACTGGCGGCAATCGAACGGATCTGCATGTACATAGGAAACACGGGGAACAGACGAACAGACTGCATGGCTGGTGGAAACGCGCGGGAGCTGGCTGGGCTGAATGAAGCCCTTCCCCAAGACGGCAACGCGACATGGACGTTTGCGGAGAGGGAAGGGGAATGGGGGTGACGGGGTGTGGCAGGAATAGGGTCGGCCCCACTGCACCAACCAGGCTTGGCGATCGGCTTCTGTTCCTGCCGCAGGGCTGGGGGCAGTTGGCGCGCCATTCGCCTCGCCTTGACCTTGGCACACCACCCTCAGCTGCTGGCTGCTGCCGGCACACACCTCCCGAGTACCGCCTCCCGCCTCCCGCCCGATCGCGTTTGAGGGGAAGAGTGTGTGCCCAATTGAAGAGGCGTCGCTATCTCGATCTCAACGCCTGCCCAAAGCGGACATTTTCCAATCTATCTGCCTATCAGATCGATGCAGCAAAGTCTAATTCGGTACTAATTGCACGCTTGATGCGACCGACGACGACGCGACGGCCCAAGCCAGCGAAAAACGGCGGGTTTTTACCTAGCGCTCGAGGCTGGAAGCAGACAGCGGAGCAACAGCTCCAACCCAGGGACCAAGAAAAGCCCAGCCGGGAAGCGTGGGGCCAGCAGTTTCTGTTACCAAATCTTTTGTGTTGAGGCTCAGTCGCGGGCCTGGACCAGCCAGAGCTCTAACCAGGCGACAGGGCCGCCGCGGCCAATCACGGCGCGACAGGGGTGCTTATCTGGCGCCCCGCTCTTTTCTAGAGATCTTCCACGCGTTTCATGCCGGGACCGCCCTTGTGCAGCTTATCAAGTGGAGAAGTCTGCCGAGGAGGCGAGAAATTGAATCACCGCGCTGACAGACGCTTTGCTGAGTGGCCGACACTGCCTCTCGACACACCCGACATATCTGTCGGCTTATTAAACAGCCCTGGCCTGCCTCACCGCACCGGCGCACCACGGAGACATGCCATGTTTTTTTCCCGCACGCCCTCGGAGCCATACGGAAGCGTCGAGACCGAGGCAAACCCAACCCCGAGACGAACTGTTCCGTCCTCGGACATGCCACCGCGGTGTGTCTGTATGTGTTCTGTACCCCCAACCCAAACCAATTGAGTCTCGGTGATTCGATGGTTCGACGATGTCTCGTCTGGGGCGTGCGAGTGTGTGCGTGTGTGCGCGTGTGTCTCTTTCCTGATTCAGGCCCGGTGTCATCAAGGGTCCGCCCCTCCGAACGGTGATCTCGGATGTTTCTGATCCCAAGTCGAGACGAGGTCGGCCGTTGAGTCGCTCGTGACAGCATTCCCCACTCGGCCTGGACGCTTGTCGGGGCGATCCCGGGTCGACAGCCTGGCAGACATCTGCCAAGCGCCGCCAAGAGATAGGCCTGGAATCGGAGGCCCCGAGCCAATGATGCCACGCGGGATTGAGCAAGAGGTCGATGTCAAGACAACCGGTCCGAAATCGATCGTGCGTCGTCGCCCCGACGTCACCTCCAACGCCGGCCGGGCAACGGGTGCGCCTGTCGAGCTGTGGGCGAGCGAAATGGTGTCAGCAGCAGCATGTCAGCCACGTTGCGTGACGAACGCACACAGGGATGCCCAGCTTTATTTATGTTTTACTCGCGGTCATGGTCTTATCAGTCGGGCCTGGCCAGCCCAGAGATACGGTTCAACCCGATCTCCACCGCGGATTGGCCATATCCGTCCCCCTGTCCGTGCCGAAGCCGGCGGGCAGCAGAGTCATGGACGTGTCCGGTCAGAGACGGAACAACACCAAGGCGGACGGACAGGCATATTGCTTGACAGCGACGCAGAACACGACTTATACGACGCATGAGATGAACCCTGGGAGTCAACTGAGCCGGAACTCAGCACCGGAGGAGCAATTGATCGGCGAGAGTTGCACACGGCGTTCGTCCGTTCCTCGCTGCTATATGTAGAACGATGATTCAGCCTCCTAAAATGCTCTGAATGCAAGATATACAGAATACACCAAGCATTGTATCCGTGCCAACCTCTCACCTTTGCTCGTGCACATTTTTGTCAACATGATGCATATGTAGGTCCCCCCAAAGCCATGTTATCTCATCTCGCTCTCATCCCTCGCCTTCTCCGCGGACTCTCTCAGCCATGATAATAGCAAGCCGTTGACTCAGCTGTGCCGATATGTAAAATCATCAATTACATCATCATTTTGATCGAGTCCAACACCGGCGTTATCAGTGATCGCCCACATACAGAATACCAGTACAGCTGTCCACTGGTCCCTGCGTTGTGCCATGCCATGCCATGCCATGCACAACACACCCACCCACCCACCCACACACACCCGGCGAGGCGACGCACATCGTGACGACACTCAGCACCGTCGATCGCTGCAAAAGTGCGCATGTTCAGTCTGTATGTCTGTGATGAGAACGACAGGTTGTCAGGACCCCTCTGTAGTGCTGATATACAGACGCATAACCTCACGTCACGGTGTGGGAATTGGCTTCTGAAACTTTGAGGAGAACGTCGACGCTCAAAGTTGTCAACGTCTGGCAGCCATGGTTTAGGGGCACTGATTACCTTGACAAGATCAAATAGCCACCCACGGTCGAAATTAGGAGAGATGCTTGTTCAGACATCGCCCTCCACCTTTCTCATGGTTTCACAAACTCGTCTCTGTCGCAGAGCACATAGAGAGCAACGGAGAGAGCTGGTGATATCCACTGCGTGTCGTATTGCGTGGTGTTGATGAAGAAGGGTGCGAAAAGGAGAAGACTTCTTGCCCAAACATAAGAGGAAGACAGAGATGGTGAGGGTATGGGCGTGTCGGCATGGCAAGCTTATGCCGCAACCTGAAGTTGTCGAAGGACCTGATGAAACCTCAGACTGAGCAGGTCTCAAACATGCTGACGCTGTTTCTGCCGCTGCCATGTCTTAAATGTCTAATACTTGGCCAAGACCAAGTGCCAGCAGGAACGGTTCTAGGAACCCAAGGCCGTCAAATGACCTGACGAGACCCCAGACCAGGCAAGCTTGAAACACGCTCAATGATGTTCTGGCACTCTGCCCGGTAGGAGGTTGTCAAGTAACAAAAACAGTCGGTATTCGTGTCCATGCTGAGATGCTAGGAGTCTAGAAAAACCCATAATCCGTGTGCGCCATCCCGAATGCCGCTACCGTCCCGAATGCCGCTACCGTCCCGAATGCCGCGACCCTACTCGCCCTTCCGAAATGCGTCTGAAGTCAAGACCGAAAAATACAGAGAAATAGCAAGGAAAAACGGGCGGCGATGATAACAAGGACCGGCCGGAGTACCTAAACGCAAAACCACTCTGCGCCACATGTCGAATGGCGGGTATCAAAGAACTCCACGGGCACCACACAACACAGCCAACGCCCCCTCAAAAGATCAGCAACTCCTCCTCCCCTCCTCCCCTCGCAACATCGTACATCAGAATGGTATGATCCTTGTAATGCAAAATCAGCCGGTACACCACCGCGGCGGCCCTGCTCGCCTCATTCTCAGGCCGCAGCTTGAGCCCCCCGCCCGGGCGGCACGGCACGGGCGAAACGGCGACGCCGATAAGGGTGCACGCCGGACGAACCCGCCTGTCGTCCTCCTCCTTGCGCGGCAGGACGCAGTCGACGCGGAACCCGTACCGCACGCGGGTCAGGTGCAGCCGCTTGGCCGTCTTGGTCAGGGTGAGCAGCGCGACGCGCCCCGTAGGAGAGCCGGCGACGACGAGGTTCAGCTCGGGCACGTGCAGGAGCATGCTGACGCGCTCCGAGTAGGTCGGGTGGAGGTCCCAGGGCGTGGCGGCGCCCGTGTGGTTGTGGTAGGTGAGCAGGTACTTGCACTCGACGCAGGGCGCGTCACGGTCAAAGGGCTGCAGCTCGATATCGGTGGGCGAGGTGCGGAGGAGGCAGAAGTCCTTGACAAGATGAGTGGGCAAGTCGGCGGCCGAGAAGGTGACGTTCTTCATCCTGCCGCGCCGGTCGGCGTACATCCTGCTGAAGAGTGTGTGCTGGGCCGTGTTTCCGTCCAGCAGAGGCGTCTCGCCAAAACTAGGGATGATGCCTCGCATCAGCTGGGTCTCGTCGGACAGGTCGTGAAATTTGGGCTCTAGTCGGACTGTGCCCCTGGTAATCATGGACCACGGTTCCTTGCCCGAGCCAGTCGTCGCCGGGTACAGCAGCCTCTCCCCAAACGGATATGGCGCAGGGGCCACGTCGGTGTCACCATCGTCAGAGTCACTCTCGCTCTCCCAGACGTCCGAGAGGTCGTCCTCTTGACACTCTGGCTTGGTTGCATGCGTCTTCGCATAGTCGACGCGGGTATGGCGTTGCCGGAATAGGCTTTCGGGATTGGACGAAAACCCCTTGATGTAGTACAGACTGCACGTGGTGTCCAACCAGACTCTGTTTTCCTCCGCTTTCGTGACAGCAAGGACCTCGCCTCCAGGCACACCGAGTGATTCGCGGATCGTCTTGACGGGCTTGAAGTTGCTGTATGGAAGCACCAACACGCCCCAGCCCCTCGTACTGCAGCGCCGTTAGCTCTGTATCCATACGACGTTTCAAAGTGAAGATGGCATACCCGTGCATCATCTGCTGGTCCCTCGCATTGGTGTCGGGCCAGCGGATAGGCAGCGCACCAATCTTCCAAATGTCAAGAAGCCAAGCGTTGCCGACAATATCAACGGCGAGGACCTTTTCTGCCTCCCCGGTCTCGTCATCAGCAAATGAGATATTGGGGATGTTATTGGCGGCTCGCCCCAGTGGCAAGATGACCCTCCACGTCCTCGTCCTTGACAGGAAGTGCCGCTGGAGCGCAAAGGCAGTCTGACCGCAGCCGAGGCCGGGAGAGTCGTCAACCTCCGGGAATCTGACGGGGACGTTGGCGTGGCTGAGCGCAAAGGCGAACACGGTAACCTCGTGGAGGTTGGAACTGACGGCAATCAGGCGAGATTGCCCGTGGATGGCAAGCCCCCATGCCGATTTGCCGACGTTTTCGTGGAAAAAGGGCTTCGGATGGGCGACCTGGCGGATGGGCGATGCGCATGGGCCACGGGTCTGGTCACCATGCACCTTGATACAGCGCACGATTGCGTGTGTGTAGTACGCGACAACGTCGCCGTCGTCATAGGCAAACAACACAATCTCCAGGTCGCCGAGGTCTCCCACGATGATATGGTTGATCTGATGCGGAAAGCGGTGGTCCAAGGCCCCGCCGCAGTCTGCCGCCATCTTGGACGGCCGGGGGTGAAGGATCAACGAGGGAGCCGGCAGAATCTGGGGTCCGGCCCTCCGAGGCTGGTAGACATAGATCCGATCCTGGTATGCGGCGAAGTACAGCTACATCGGAAAAACGTCAGCACAGCTCTCCAGACGCACCGGCTTCCCATTCCACAGAGGCCCTACATTGTACCGCTGCGAGAGGGCCGTGAGGTTGTTTCTCGTAGTGGCAATCCTCGGGAAGCCATGCTGGGCGTGATTCGGATCGGTCTCGAGCTCGGAACCCCCGAGTATGGCGTCCCACTCATACAGCTCGCCAAATGCACCGTCCGGGCCAAGCAGATCGTCCTCCTCTTCATCCTCCTCCGGGTCGTCATCGTCGTCGTCGAAAACTATGTCGTTGTCGTGTTGCGTTTCGAGCACAAATGCCTTGAGCTCTTCGAGAACATCAGCGCCGAACTAGGGAGAGCGGGTCGGGTCAGCCAGAGTCCGGACGGCTAGAGTGCCAGGTCCCCAGGAAGTCTCTCCCTCGAGACCGACGGTACTCACCCTGCTCTCGGCGGTCTGGACGAAGCAAGTCGGGCTCACGTAGAGCTCGTCGTGGCCCTGGCCCAAGGGCGCGTCCGTCGGCGAAGCCATTCTCAGGTTGCGTTGACCGATCCGAGAATAACCACGAGGGCGGGGGACATTGTTTGCGGAAGTGTCTTGGGCAGCGGGGTGGTAAAACGATAGAATTTTAGGTAGTCGAGGGCCCGGGCATCAGCTTTGGAATCGCGCATGTGTTGGTGAGCCGGGTTGACTGCAGTGTGTGTTGGTGAGTGTTGGTGACGTGGAACAGATCGGCTGTTGGTTGATGCTCGGGAGGAGGCGCCCTGTCGACAGCCCGGTATCGATAACGTTCATGCAGTGTAGCCTGAGGCGGGGAAAGTGGGGCTTGGGCGACGTCAGAGCTTCTCGTCAGTTGGGGAACTGCAGCATTGGGCAGAATACGTACTGTAATTACCAATACTCAATCTGGAAGTTATCATTACCGTTACGAAGAGGTATCATTCCACCAGCCCGACCGACTCACACCACGGGACAGTCCGGCACATGGTCTGCACTGAAGGGAGGGCCAGAAAGAGGGCCACAGTTCCAACGGGGACAAAGGGATGACTCTCCCGAAAGAACAACGGCTTTTAAAAATGCAACCCAAAGGACAGTGCTCCCGCCAAACAGTGCTAAGCCAACCAACCCAACGCCATATCTAATATCGCCTGACTGACACACAAAGAAGAGTCCCGCCCGCACGCCCGCACGCCCGCTCACCGCCTGCGAGCCCGAATCAGCTCAGTCATGTCCTTCATCCGGTAGTCCAGCACGGGCGTGGCCCAGTCGTCCTCGACGAGCGAGTACGTCTCCTTCTCGTCGTCCTTGGGCTTGCGCGGGTTGATGGCCCAGTAGCCAAAGTCGGCATCGATGGCCTTGAGATACCGCAGCAGGTTCTTCCAGTAGTTGGCGTCGCCCTGGCCCGGGTGCGCGGGGGCGCCGAACTCGCCGATCCACACGGGCGCGACGTCGCCCTCGACCAGGTACGCCCAATTCCTGCGCATCGCTGCTACGAAGCTTGGGTACGTGCGCTTGGCGTACCGCCCGCCTAGGCTCCCCCAGCCGCTCCACGAGTAGACGTGCGCCGAGTAGACGACGCGGTGCGGCACGTCCAGCACCACCGGCCGCTGCGCCACCCCGGTAAGGTCGTTGCCGGACTCGGTGCCGCCCACGACGATCAGCCAGTGCGGGTTCATCTTGAGCAACCGGTTGCCGGCCCTCTCGGCCGCCGTCGCCCAGCGGTCCCACTTCATGGTCCCCCACACGCCGCGCACCTCGTTCCGCAGGTCCGCGCCCACCACCAGGCTGTTGTTCGCGAACCGCCCCATCACCTCCTCCCAGTGCTCGATCCACTCGTCCTCGGTCTGCCGGACCCGGCACATGGCCGTGGGCAGGTGGTCGTTGGCCCAGCCGGCGTCGCACGGGTCCGCGCCGCAGCACCATGTCGAGGTGGTGATGTGGTTGTTCACAATCACGGCGATCCCCTCCTTCGTCAGGGCCTCGACGACGGCCTGGAACACGTCCAAGGCGCGCAGCCCCGCCAGGTCCGGGTTGGCGGTCAGCAGGTGCGGCAGCACCACCGGGTTGGCGACGACCATCTCGTCGCTGTAGGGCATGCGCACCGAGTTGAAGCCCATGCGGCGCACGGTGCGCGCAATGTCGTCGCGGTGCCGCACGTCCAGCCCGCCCGGGATGAAGAGCTCGTCCGAGGCGCCATACCAGTTCACGCTGGCCAGCTTGAAGCGGCGGCCGTTGGCGTCGACCACGTCGCGGCCCTTGGCGCGCAGCGGGAGGGTGAATTTGGGCGAGGAGAGGAAGGTGTCGTCGAGGGGCGGGGGCAGCGGCCGCTGGGCGAAGAGGCGCGCCGAGGCATCGGGGATCCAGGGAATCGAGAGGAGGGACTCGGAGCGGTAGAGGTGGACGATGACCACCCCTAGCAGGATGCCAAGGATGATGAGGAACATTGGTCGTCGGCGGAGTGCGTTGGTGCGTGGTGTTCGCCGAGGGGTATCATCTGACAGGGGTGGCGGCGGCGGCGGGGAGTCTGGGAGGAAGATTCCCTTTCTTGGTGTTGAGGGAAGGCAGAGCATGCTGATGACGGCGGGCGGCGCCCCGGCGCGCCGTTGGAGCTGAAAAAAGAGTGGGTCGGCTCTGTGGAGAGCCGGTGGTATTCTGTATTCTGTATTGGAGCACGGGTACGAGCTCCCCGCGAGGGCGTATCGTTATGTATGTCGATACCAAAGCCCAAGGCCACGGTGGTAAGCTGACTGGCGCTGGATGCGATCAATTGCGGTCATGAGTTGCGACTATACTGGTCTTCATGAACCAGGCATCAGCTTCGGCATTCCTGTCGTCAAGATATGTCAAACTCGAGGGGCAGTCGACATGGCATGGCGATGGATGGTCGTCTTCAATCCGAAGGTAACCCTCCACCCATTGGCTGGATCGGATACGCCCTTATGTAGAACGTGGGCGTTGACGTGAATCTGACAGCCAGTTTGCAAGGCCGAGGCAGAGAGAGGGGCACGGCAGTCCTGCATGAACGAAGCATGAAAAAAGAAGAAGAAAAGAGAGCATCGGATGAACAGGCGAGGTTGATGAATGCAAGGGAAACCCAGGGAAGCAGGAATCTGACGAGACCAGATGCTTACTCAAAGCCGACCTGCGCGCGCTGTTTGCGGTATGCGCAGGCGGTTTGTCCCGCTTACACAGTCTGTACAACACAGCGCCGGTCTGCGCGGTTCGTTCGGGCGCCGGCAGTCGAGTGGGGTGTGTCCAGCACAGGGCTGCAGCTGACGGGAGTTGCGTCTTCCCCACTGCTCGTTTGACTCGGAATGGCCTGTCAATGGAACTGAATGCCGTTCCCGGAATTCGCTTTGATCGGAAACGGCACGGCACGGCTCGACACGACAAGAGCACAAGACAAATGCTGGACTCGGGCGACCAGACACAGGCGGAGAAGAACAGCAGAGATGGAATGGAACTTGAAACTACAGAATGAATGTTGTCGATCAGATAGTGGTATCTAAAAAGAACTTGCGACCGCCGTCTAGCATTTCCCCATGACATCTTATAGAAATGATTAGGTAGGGTACCTAGGTAGGTGAGGTAGTGAGGGTGATGAGGTGGTGGTAGGTAGATGCATGTCGCAAAAATCCACCGAAAAGAAAACCGGCGCCGGCGTGACCCCGAGCCCGATCTGCCCGTTCCGGCCTGTCCGGGCCTTCACCGTCTTATCCTTTTAGAAATGATGCCGGGCTTCCCTCATGGCGCCATCGGGACCGGAATCGTCGGATGGCAAGTTTATGCCTCCTCGCCGCCGCCAATCAGAGTCCGGCATCGACGACATCGAGAATTTTCCGAACTGGCGCTTTGGTGGTGTTCACCGTCCGAACCGAGACTGGTTTGTCCACGATAAGACAGAAAAGTCGAGGCGGGAGGTTGGGACGGTGCCGGACGGGAGCCACTCACGGGATGGGTGGCACCAATCCCGTCCCACCCACACCCGGCCGTTCCGAGACATCCGTCGATCCCGCCGGTTTGGTTTCTGATATAAATGCCCAGATAACCATCCCGGATGCGCCATTCAAGCCTCGGATGCCCGATCTGATTCACATGCCCAGATTTTTGGGTCCGCCCCGCCCCGCCCCGCCGGAAATTTTCCTGACGCCAGCCCCCGATCACCAGATCGACCCAAATCTATCCAGCCCCCAATCCAAAACCCTAGGAGGCTAAACTGAATTTCCTCAAAAGGTCAACAGTTGCCGCAGCCGTCGCTGGTGATGATGATAACATGCACCGGCTCCCATCTCTCTGTCGAGATGCCGTCGCCAAATATACAGTGGTCAAGTATGTCGGGTGAATCCAAGTTTCCGTTGGAGGTCCCTTCGGTTGCGTGATGGTATGGTTGTATGGTTGAGTGGTGGTATTATCGAAGCGAAGTAAAAGAACAAAGAAGGTGGGTAGGTTGTTGTTTCGCATCTCGTCATTACTTTCATATCCTGTTCATCCCTAGCGGGTTGACGTATCGGTCTTCGGCTTGCGGCGATGTGGCGCGCGCGTACGTCTCCCGCGAGTCCCACGTGACCGTCTGGGGCGGTCGTGGGCTCGAGAAGGACCTCGCAGGAGTGTGGTACCTGGCGGTATTGCCAAAACTGGCGGCATTGCCAAAGTAGTCAGGAGTCCGGCGCCCGTCGCTGCTGGGCATGTGCATGTAGTCATGGGCGATCGGGCTCCCCACCGACCTGTTGTGTATCGGGGAGAGGGGCGTCACTACGTAGGGTGTTACTGAATCGTCCATCTCCTTCCCGGTGTCCCGGGAGAGCATCTCGTACGAACGTGTGTCTTTCTTGAAGTCGTCCAGCCGCGCGTCGACTGAGACGAACTCCCGCTTGCCCCGGTTCGGCACCGAGATGAACAGGTCGCGCCAGCCGGTCACCATAGTCCAGCGGCCGAGGAGGAGGAGAAGCCAAATTCCGTTTATCTAGACGCACAATCAAAGTCAGCACCAGCACATCTTGTGGAGAACCCGGGAGAAGGGGTGGGGGCGGGGCCGGCGTTTACCCCTAGAAGGAACAGCACGGCGCCGATGGTTGGCATGCCGACGGCGAGCTTGCTGGCCTCGCTCAGACACGGCACCTTGTCTCCCTGGTTCAGGGCCAAGCACACGATCCAGGGTTGCGCGATGCTTGCGTCGTGCTTGGTGGCTTCGACCGTGGTGTCCTGGAAGACGAAGACGAGGGAGAAGAAGATGACGTCGGCAACGATGATGAGAACGATGGTGATGCCTCTCCACTGGAGAGCGATGACGCGCCGCACACGGCGGTAGGCCTGCTTCGGGGTCATGGTCCGGATGCTGTTGGTGTACGAGGGCATGCCCGAGCCTTCGGTCGAGGCGCTGTTGTCGGCCAGCGAGGCGAGGTAGACCTTGATGCAGTAGCCAAACGTGGCGAACTGGATGATGATGGTCATGCCGGCGAAGACCAGCAGGGGAATCCAGAGGACCGCCAGGCTGTTCTTGTGGTTGATGTGGCACGTCTGCCCGAACCGGAACGACACGCCGCTGAGAATAAAGGCAAGGATGACGCCGATGCTGGGAATACCCCAACCAAAGGCCTGAGCAAACCACATAAAGTTCCGTCCAACGACCAGCTGCCAGCAGATCTGGAGGTGGAGAGACACGGCGCGCAAGAAAACCCACGTCACACCCGACCAGCCGCCCAAGACGAGGAAGAAGCCCGAGGCGCCGCACATGGTGGTCGTCTGCATCGAATTCGGCGTGATGGCATCGAAGCATTGATCCGGGTTACCGGCGAGGGGAATGACAAAGCCGAGCTGGGAGCGCATTAGTGCCTTGTACGAAGCGCGGGCAAGAGGTGTGTCGTCAAGACATACGTTCATGAAGATGACGCCAATGGTAAGGCAGATGCTCAGATAGTGCCTGTATGTCTTGTCGACGGGCAGGGCGGCCCAGGAGACCAGGAGAAACACGCAGCACACTGTGCTGGCGACTGCGACCCAGTCCGCCGCCGCGCTCATGGTCTGGAAGCTGTCGGGGTACGCCCAGTCCGTCAGGGGGCACGGCAGGCAGCAGGTGAGGGTATCGCTGAGCGCCTGACATATCCTGCCATCCGTGACTGAGATTGCCTGGTTAGCAGCAGTTGCTTCACACGTGGCCGTCCGGCTCCAGCGTCGTTGACTTACAGCCGCCACCCGTAAACATGGTGTCCTGGAGGAAGGGCGTGGGGCAGTTGTTGGTCGCGTTGTTCGCCATCTTGCTGTCGTTTCGGCTCGCGGCCTATAATCTGAATATGTACTGGACTCGCCCACCCGTCCGCCTGATCTCGGCGCCCACAATCCGTTGCCTCCCTAAACCCGTTCCCTCGAAATCCAGCTCCGAAGTCTTCGTCTCGTGTCGATTCGGCGGGCGGATGCCAGTCGGACGGAGCCAAGATCGGTCTGCGTGGCCAGAGGTGTCAAGTGTGCGCGCACACGCCGAGCTAGGAATCCATCGGGTGTTGGATGCCGGTCCTGGGTGGTTTCGCGCGGGGTTTTTGGTAATATTAATACAAAGGAGCACGGATACCGGTGTCGAGCCGGTGTCTTTGGGCGACGAGAACGCGGGCGGATTCTGCTGGCAAGCGTGGTCCGAGGGCGTAGTCCGTGGTGAGTCGGGCGCCGGGGTATCGAGGTCAAGCCGGATCTCAAATAAGGAAGGGATTCGAGATGGCCGCCACTGACGTGAGAAGTGAACCAAAAAAAGGGGGAGATCTCCAAGGAGAGGGAACGAGAGACAGGGAAGCGCAGTCGAAGGGGGTGTGGGACAATATGTACAATGGATCCTGTCAAAGATCTGCTCGTCTTTTCTCTCACCCTCTCTGCCTCGCGCTCTTGTCTGGGGGGGCCCAGGGTCTGGGGCCGGGGTGGTAGTGGGGGTGGAGGGTGGAAGGGGGCGTGGTGCGGCCGGGGGGAGGCGAGGACTCGAGGAGCAAGGAGCCAGGCGTGCCAGGAGAGCCTGAGCAAGGGCATCATCTCGCCGGTCGCGATGCAACGACAGATGGAACCTGGCACGGTCGGTCTGCCATTTCGCAGGGTGGAGCGGTCGGCGAGGCAGGGGACTGAGGGGACCAACCATGGCGGCCGGCGTGCTCTGGAGCGGGCTGGGCGGGGCCCTGTTCCATCAAGAAGCCCCCCCGGAGTGGATGCGACTGGGTGGACGAAAAGGTGCAACTGTCCCGAGGTTGGATGCACGACGGCAGGCTCGCCAGTCGGTGGCTGCACTGGCGAGACTGGCTGCAGGGCCCGCCAAGGGCCCAGCCAGGGGTCGTCCGGCCCTGATGGAGGGGCGGGGCTGACCGGGGCCGCTGGGCCTTGCCCTGGGCCCTGGATCCCAGGCGTGGGCCGGCCCACCCGTCTCTCCCATTTCTGCAGGGAGGGTGCTTGGCTCTTCAGGTCGCTTCGCCCGCCTGGAGCCGGTCCTGGGGGTGACGCATTCGCACTGTCTGGCGTTCTCGACTTTCTGCACAAATCTTGGCAGTTGGGAGCTGCGGGTTGGGAGAGCGAAGCCAATCTCAATCTGCCGCCCCTCAACGCATGACGGTCGACGCTATCACACGACCGAAGATCAACGCCTTCTCCCGCGCATATCCCAGGACCAACACAGCACGCCCAAGACCCAAACACTGCCGTGACTGCGCTCCTCGCTGCCCCCATGCAGCAACGCCGTCCGTGGCCGTTGGCCGGGCGGCCAGTCACTCACCTCATGCGCCAGGAGGCCGTCGCCTTGTGGAACGTTACAGCCCGCCCGGATTCCCAGCAATCACTGCCGCGACCGAGACGGGCCTCGGGGGCTGAAGAGTTTCCGCTGACTCTCGAGCAGAAGACAGGATACACCGTCTTTGCGGTTCGGAACTTGTCAACTGACTGACTGAAGAACGCGGTGCAACCCTCCAAGGGTTCGGCTGTCGCCTGTTTTCGCCTGACATGCGCATGGACCTGTCCATCTCGACGGCTGCGACATGGCGTCGTAGGCGAGTTGCTGCTTAAGACTATGGACACAGCCGGGTGGAGCTCAGATGGCAGAGGGTCGTCGAGGCGGCTGTGGATTTGTGGTTGATGAGATGAAAGGGCTTGCCGTCTCGGACCATTCCGAGGCCAACAATGCGCCTCTAGACGCAGCACAAGTACTGTGTGCTAGGACAGAAGACTGTTCACTAACACCGGAACCAGCAATCGGCCCTGTGTTTAGGCGACCGAGGTGGCCAGTTCAGGATAGCGCCTGCTAGCACGGGGTGATCAGACGGCGTCGCGTCTGCGGAAGGCGGGATACCCCAGCAGCCGGCGCTGTGAGAGACTCCGGAGCCGGCCCTGCTCGCCGTGCAACGATATGGAGATCGACCAACGACAGAGCCGTGATGCCGCCTCATGCCGTGCAATGCTGACGTTATTGTGTGGCATCGCTTCGCGGCGCACGCACTCGGCACTCACCAGTCGAAGCAGAAATCTGAGCGTGGCCTTGGCCGGGCAAGGACACACACCACACACTGCACAGCACACACCGTCTCCCATCACGCTGTGCGAGGTAAGCGACTGCCTGGCGGTCCACGGCGGTGGAGGCGAAAAGCGACCGGTTGGAAGGGGGTTGGAAGTCAGACGGGCTGGACGGGTCGCACCGCCTCGCACTGATTCCGACACCGACAGTTCGTAGAGACGGGTGGGTGTGTTGGGTGTGCCCATCTACCGCGCTCCCAGAATAGCGGTGTTGCAATATGGACAGATTAAGGAGAAATTGGCACTCCAGACGGGACACACGGCAGCAAGCCTGATGACATATGGCAACACATAGTCATAGCTGTGACTTTGTCGGCTCCTTTCTCTTCCATACTATGTGACCGCAAACGAGATGACCGGCCGCATTACTGCAGTACTATGTAGAGAGACGCCGTGCTCTATTCCCAACGACTAGCAACATCCACGTATGTACTTGCAGTGTGATGATAAGAACAGGAGCAAAAGTCATGACGCCGAACTGTGCTTGCTTGGTTTGGAAGGTCCCAAAGCCTGTTATACAGTGTGCGCCGTCTCCCTGCACTGGCCACACCAAAACGGCCAATCGGCATGGGCCTTGGGACCCTCGTCTGCAGCGATCGTTGATTCCGCATGACCTTGCATTTTTACTGGCCCCTGGCAGCCCTAGCAGCCCGGGATTCCATTCACAAGGCCATTGATCGCGGCAAGGACTCGAGCCCTTGACCCGTTGCTGAGGAATGGCGGATTGCTTGGCCTGGATATCCTGCTCTTATTCTGTACGTGTACCTCTCCTGGACAGATACAACAGCACTGTGAAATAAAGTACCGCGGCCAGACGGCGGGGTAATCTTTTTGCGCCAAACTACTACACCGTTGCATCCCATGCCTTCCCATGCCGATCTTGCTTCGTCCTGGTGGCCGGGTGGATGGCATGATGCCGCCCAAGAGGGTGTGAATCTCTCCGGGTCGCTTGCATCACCTGGAGGGTGGCGGGAGAGCTTCATTGGTCAATTTCCCGGCATGCCCTGGCTCGCCTGCTGTGAATTTTGCGGTCCAGCCGTCATGTTGGTCCTGGAGCACTCGGAACCAAGCTGTGTCGCTCCCTTTGAAACCGCTTGGTATGTATGTACGTACGCGGAGCACGGCAAGTACATGCGGCTGCCAAAAGTGAAAGCTTCCAACCCGCCCGGCACTGCGCATCACCAAAGCCGTTTTCTGGACTGGACAGATCAGATGGCGTCCACGGCGGGCGGCAGCGAGACAGCTCAGAAGCACACCCCTCTCGCTGCCGGAAATGCGGGGTGGCCCGGGTCGTGGGAAGCCAACCCCGCTAAAGCAGGCAAGCAACCGCACTAAAACTCCTCTGCAGAGCCTCTCCAACCCCATCCATCCGCATGTGCTATTCACAAGACACCCAACTTGGCCGATCGAAACACATGTGAAGCCGAAATCAGACCTCCCCGCCGCTGCAGTCTGCACATCATCGCCTCTTTCTGGGGCCGCACCACGGGAGCGGCGGGGTAGCGACCCGATGACCATTGACAGATGCCCTTCCCCAGATTCCCCGCAATCAAGCACCAGACCAATTTGACTAATTTTGATGGATGGATGGATGCTCCCGGGAGTTCTGGACCAGCTGTGATACCGCGGGGCTCCCAGCTTCCCTCAGCCCGGCCGTTGTCGTCGTGGACAGAAAGCGGGAGACCGCCTCGTCGACCTTGATAATCGGCCCGCGGGCGGCCGTTGTGAGAGATACCGTTCGAGACAGGGCCAACAAACTCGGAACCATGGCATTGTGCGGCTGGTTCGGTCGGCACCCAGGGCGCACGCCACCAACAGCACGAACGCCACGCACTGGCAGCCGGCAGATGGACAGATCCAGCCTCATCGGTGACGGATCGCGGTCTCGACAGCAACGACGGTTGTCAGACGGGACGGGCGTCGACCAATCGCCGCCTCCTCGTGGCGTGGCGCAGGCTTGCATGTCGTGCAGCACTGCCTCCTCCTCGCGGCACAGTGTTTGGCAACTCCCCTCCATGGGACGTTTGTGCTCTTCGCAGGAGTTAGTCGGCCGTCTCGGGCGCAACCTTGCACCAACAATGAAGGAACAGGACAAAAACAAAACGTAAACTCAGCACTCAGGCTTGCTTCTGCCGCCTGACAGCGCCGATCCGGGAGACAGCCGGGCGCACGGCCAGAGCGCATGGATGCTCGCCAAACTTCCACTTCCGCCACCAGCTGCTCATTCCGGCTCCCATCCGCCCTAAGGATTCTAGAAGACGTAACGAACATCGCGTCACTCCCTCCTGAGACACTCGGCCAAACCAGGGCGGTTCGGTAACCCCAAGCGAGCGCCCAGGACCCCCCTTGGAAATCATCGCCAAGTCGCCCCCCTCCGGCAACCAAGCCCGCAATCGGGACCCCGGCACGATGCAGCCTGGCCTAGTGTAAACAATCAACGGGTTTTGCGAAACCTGCCAAGTATGTATTCTGTACACACACAGTACTGTGTCGTAAACGCAGCGGGCTTCTCCAGCGGTTTCCTCGGGGCGATACCAGCAACCCGGGCTTCCTCTCTCACGTTTCAGAGTAACACCACAACGGGCCGAAGGGAACACAGTCCCGCGCACACAGTAAGCCAGGAATGGCTAGAGTCTTCGGGACGCACCTCGAGCCCCCCTGCAGGCTGCAAAGAAAACATGCGAACCGCGCAGCGCCAAAAAAGCTGCAAATTTGCCCCTGTCGAACGGCTGACTGATGGCTGACCGGTGCTCATACTCCGGACACAGCACGAGAGACAACACAAGAATACTCAACATCATACCAGGGGGGAAAGGAAACACTGCAACGGTTCGAAGTACATACAACAGGCACGACAGGATCGGCCCGTCTGTCGAAAGCAGTTGTACACTTGCACTAGCACACACGCGGACCAGAAGTTGTTACAAAAGCAGAACCCTGATATGTCTGTTCCCCCCATCCGGCCCTTGCTTGACACCTCGTCCAACTCCAGGACGGGATCCCACCATGTCTCAGCACGGACAGCCATATCTGTCCGTGCAGCACGCCAACCTTTCCGGGATGCGACCGCATTTCATGCCAACGAACCTGGGAGACAAGGCGGTTGGGAAGGGGCGGGCAGGCAGGTCATTATGCTAATTATGCCCACGGCCGGGAGAGTTGCAGTGCATCTGGTTCCTGCAGATCACATTATCTATGCCTAGACGCCAGCCGGAGATTGCGAAGCGACGGACAAGGACGCGCGCGCGCGCTTGGTGTTTTCTACCTCCGTAGCGACGACGTGTCGTTACACAATAGTCCCTCTGGTTTGTGGAGCTCTCTCCTGCGGTAGCAACCAAGTGGGTGGCACATCGAAACCAGTCTGATACGCAAACAGCACACTTCTTGCTGTTGAGCTTGTAGTGAGAGTGCCACTCGGCAGTCAGGAGCCCCTCCCCTTATCCATCGTCCCATCTCTCTCGACACTCGACGTTTCTGCTTCTGCTATCTGCCCCCGACGCCAAAAGACGCCACACCGCAGCTCACCAAGAGAAGACCGACGCAGCGCAGCAGCCCCCTTTCCGACGACGTCCGCGCTGCGCAGGAAATCACCGATTCTGCAAGCCAGCACCCCACGGTCAGATTCCGAGACACAAAGCAGCTAGCACCACAACGGCCGAAGCTGTTAGGTTCGCGCAATAACACCAGAATGGTGCGGGACGGGAGGTGCTAACGGCTTTCGGCTGCATCCCCGACGCGTAGGGCTCTCGGCATCCAAGCCTTCCAGGGGGGCGGGTGGCAGGGGGTGCCGCGACCAGCTTCTTTGCTCTCGATTTCCGATTTGCCAAGCCGGCCCTTTTTGTTGGCCTGCTCTTTTTTTCCATGGTCCTTCCCAACAGGGTCCCCGGCACCTCGTGGACTTCGCGTACACGTGTAGGGGTCGCGCAAGCCTCGGCGGGGGGTTGAGGGGCCCCGTCCCGCCCGAGGGGGACGCGGTCGGTGACAGTGTCATTGGCGTCTGCTCGGACGAAACGACGGGTTTGTCTTGGGACTGGCCTTCTCCCACCTTGGGGCCACTTCTGCTCCACTTCTGACAGACGTCTCTGTGGACTTTTTATGGGACCTGTGAGCGCGTTCCCGTGCTCCGGCCTCCCCACAGCTTGTCATCCGTCTCGGGACACTGGACAGGACAGGGATAGGGGCAAGGCTTCCCAGGATGTGGCGCCGTGGTGATGGAAGAACTTCCCTTTGCGGAAGTGGTTCTCTTCTGCTGGGCGATCTGCATCGCTGCCATCTCCGGCAGCGTCTCCCCCCATCTCCGGTAGCTTGCTGGGCATGGACGGCGTGCTCCCGAGGCCAAGCACCGACGGCGCGATGCGAGTACATAGGACCTACGTGTTCCAGAGCGGTGTTGTGAATCTGGCCTGCACTTGGTACACTACTGCGCGCAAAGACTCGGTTGTGTTTGGGACCGATGCCCTCTGGAGGTTGGACTGGCGCTGGTCTTGCCTGCCAACGCTGGGTCCTCATCAAACTCCAACGGGCCGGGTAGCATCGCGCATGCAAGTGGTGATGCCGCGCCGTTTCGGGACTTGATCATGTTTGGGCGAGCTCGGGACTAGTTGACATTAGCTCGACTGCTCGACCCGGACTCCGCGAGGCTGGTATCCAGTCTCGCTTTGCCCGTTTTGTGTCGGATGGCACAGCCGACTCCCGAGGGGAGGTTCGAGCGTTGAGAGGGACGGTTTGCCGAACCATGGACCCGGATTTGCGTTCACCATTGCCCCAAACTGGCGACGTCGCAGGCCGTTTGATTTGGTCCCGGTCATGGCTAAATGATATCAGAGACCAATGCAACCAAGAAGTGTGCCTGGGTTTCACCGGTTTCGGTTGGCAGTCGATGGGCAGCCAATGTTGCATCATGCTTCGTCGAGGAAGGATGGCTCGAACGATTCTGTGTCGCCGAGCAGGTCGGTGACAGGAAGCAAGGCAACGCTGTCCTCTCGCACGTTCATCATCTGTAGCTGGGACCAGGGCAGATACAGGCCACAGGGGATGCACAGTACAGAGTTCTTCTTCATATCCGAACGGCGGGTCCCTCCCGCGTCGGCGTTACAACCTCTCAGAACCCCCATGAGCTTGAATTTTTCCTGCCCTGGAGGGGGGAGGTGCTTCGGAAGGCACACAGTCGCAGCCGAAGAGGGTCCTCATACTGTGTGCTGGTATGTCGCTCACCTTTCGCCTCAAGGGACTCACCATGGTCGATCAAGGGACGATCAGCTTCCTTCGTCGGTTGGAGGATGTCCGGCGCAGGCACCTAAGAAGGAAAGATATCCGCCCCAGGCCCAAAATGGCCATCAACAGTGCTCCACTGCAGAATTGCATCCCCTTGCTGGCCGAAAACCTGGGGTTGTGGGCCGCGGGAGAGGCATCCGCAAGAATCCGGGGTGCGTCATGACCGCGTAGTACTGTGTATGCCGTGCGGCGTTGAAGAAACAGCAAGTGGTGGTGGCCGAATCACAAGCAGAAATGCTGCTGCTGCAGCACATGAGGGTCGCAGACATGATGGATGCCGAGGTCACGCATGCCATCCCTTGGCTGCGGGTCTTACGTGTGGTGGAGATCTGATGATGGAGGGTATCCTCTCCTCCACACTCTTGTGCCGATTCGGCAACCTGAAGATGCAGGTCGAGAGAAGGAGAGGAGAGGTCACCAGGTCGTCTCGACGTTTGAGCACCAAGACGCTTAGCTTCTTCCATAACTCCGTCAGCAGCACGCGTTTGGAGACCTTGACCGCCAACCCGAGGCCGAAGGGAGAGGACTTGCACGTGGAAGACAAGACGGGACGCCATCATGTCAGTGAGCCGAGATCGGGAGCATCGTTGCGTGCCGGGAGCGCTTCGTTGACCAGGGCGAGGGAGCAGGAGTCCCCGTCGGGTTGCCGCGATTCCGGTAGGGAATGCTGGAAATCCGTGAGACACTATGTCTCACGGGTCGGTCCGCTGAACGAAGGATGGCATTCCTTTTACACTGTGCGCGACGAAAGTTGGGCTTGAAAAGGGTGTCTAGGAGTCCCAAACGATGTCTGAGGTTGTTGGTGTGGCGTTCAACCTGGAACCGCCTCCATCTCCTGTGGCATGTGCGTTGCTGTCCTCCCTAATTCAAGAACGCGGGTGGCACAATGGCCGCGAAAACAGCGTGCCGGACACACCTGCTCCAACACATGTGCCTCCTAAACTTGACCTGGATGGGCGGGTCAGTTGTGCTCTCAAAGATCGAGACCGACGGTGGACACGGTTGGGTGGTCTGCTGGGGACCAACTCCTCGCCCTCTCCTGGAGGATAAAAAGGAGATCAACTCTGTAAAGCTCCAACCAAACCTTCGAGTCAGTCAATCTCAGCTACCAGCCGTCTGGCATCATCCAAGGTACAGTCCTCCGCGTACTGCATGACGACGCTTTGACACCGCGCTCTTCCCATCAGTATCCCCTGCGTCCAGAGTGTCGGAAAGGTCCACATCGTTTACACGTCAGACAAGCCCTACCTATACCTGGTGGGAAGGCAACAGTAGCGAGGCGCCGGATACATGGCTGCGAGAGGATCGTGGACAAAGAGCCGAGATTCGAGTCAAGCATCTCATTCTTCCATCGGATGACTGGCACTTGAGCAACGCGCATGGCCAGGATGCATCGAACGACCACTGCAGTATCCCTCACTGTCAAAACCTCGCCCCCTTTTGGATTTCCTCTGGCGGACAGCAACGCGTCTCCTAAGTCAAGCTCCCACATTTGTCGCTCCTCGTCTGTAAGTTTCCAGGCCGGCGTCTCCGTTACGTGAGTCTCCAGAGGATGCGGCTTGACAGCGGTTTTGTAGGCAGTGTCGAAAGTCTCACTGGTCTTTTGAGACATGGCTTCCATTCTGCGAGGCGTCTCCCAACCCCGGACACGGCCTCTAGGATTTCGCGAAGGTTAATATATCGGTGAGTAGTGAATGCGGCCCACTTGGGTGCTCAGCCGGAGTCTCGTTTCAGCCTCTTGTAGGGCATATGGCTTGCGCATACGTCTCGAATACCTTGAACTTCTCCTCGTCTGTGTTCTCAGATAAGAGGTCATTACGTAGTTGATGAGGTCATGGTTGATGCGCCCCTCGAGATCTACGCCGCCCACAACAAAGACAACGGCCTCGACGAGGAGACTGCTGGCCTGATGGACGAGACCTCCAAACGCAATCCTGGCAACGGCGCGGCCAGCCTTGATGGCGCTCAGCACTTCGTCGCTGGCGTAGATACCGTTGACCCAAAAGTTGTTCTCGGCAAACGGGACACGACTAAAGGCAATGCTTTTCGCCGTGGTGGAACCAAGACTGCAGGGCGGCACCGGATCGGCCCAGTGCGGCCGGAAGGACAGCCTGATCTTGGGCGGCGGGGTTTTCCCGCTAATTCCGAGCGACGAGCCAGAGGTGTTTAGAACCCTGATATCTTGCGTAAAGTCGCTGCTCTCAAGTGGCATGCCCAGAATGGTGGCGAGAGCCATGGTCTCAGACACCGATACCGATACACAAGCTATATGGACAACCCACGGCTTCTCATCTCGCACGTTGCTACTCGAGTTTCTAGTCTGCTGGTGGTTATCGTGTGCTCCTGTATGTTGAGAGACCGAAAGCATCTCACGAGCCGGCGACCCTCGGGATGATACATGCCAGCATCGCTATGGGCTGGACAACGTTGCTTCCTGACCCCTTTCACGTAAATGAGCACGTCTTCGCGAAGACCCATCTCTTGGAGAGCCGAGTCTTCTAGCCGCTCTACGTTTCAGAGCGTTGTCTCAGCCAGGGCGGCTCGCTCACTTGTTGTTGTCTCGCTGCGGCGTAATTGGATATGGGTGAAGGCCCCCGAGGTCCACAGGCCAGCTTCACCGACTGATGAGCCCGCCAACACTCGGCACGGAAGGAAGCGTTGTGCTTGAGCCAAGGAGGGTTTGCCAGTACGAGGGCTTCTCGGTCACGAAGATGCCCATCTTCCCGGCGTCGGCGGCGTCCTGGGCCATGTCATTATCGCGAACCGTGACCCGAGAGAAGCATTGATCTGACAACTGTGTGAGATTGGTCATGGGAGAGACCAAATCTCAGACATTGAGCCGAGGGCAAGACAGCCCATCATCACATGCTCTGCTCAAGAACTCGGGCATCACCCCTCGGTGCGCCAACAAATGACGCACAGAGGCTTTTTGGCACACTATAACTCAGGCTAAGTCGAGGCATTCTTCGTTAGCGACGTAGTCTTCAACACACAGGAGAGTGTCATCACACCAACCTTAACACCAGATAGTGAGTTGGTTGAGGGTATACAAGAAGCTTCTGAGTCAGGATAAGACAGTGGAGATAGGAGGGTTAGACAATGTTCCTCGATGGCTACTGAAAGTGTCTTGGGACGACGAATGAAGAGCAAGACATCACGGAGTGACGAAGTAACACGCAAAAGAGATACTCCGTCAGGTTTCGATGCCATCGGTGGCACTATTCTCATTACTCGTTCTTGACTTTGAGTGGCCCCTGCTGTTTTGGCCTTTCCCAACCGGCATGCACATCGAGGCACTGTTCATGTCTGTCTACAAACTCTCCAATGTCCCCATGGTTCATCAGCGCCCCAGTCAATGTAACACAGTAGACCTGGACGCAAAAAATCACGGAAGAGGGAGGTAAGGTATCTATCATTTTACCATGAATTAAGCCTCCATCCTGCCCCCCCATCACGAACATGTTCCAGGGAAGGACGAGGGCAGCGAGTATGAAACGAAACCGATGGCTGCGCGACTACAAGCTGATCATACCTACCCAAAAGGGGCATCTCATCGGCAGTGGAGGCATGGATGTGACGCAAAGGGGATTTGAAACGAGGCAAGCAAAGCGAGAACTCAGGAGTCTTTCGCACGATCTGTGTCTCATGCCCCCACGTGTACGAAAGAGAAAGCGTTTGAGTGCGTGTGTGTCTAAGTAGCTGCACATTTACCCCTTAACCACAACCATCGAAAGATCAGATATGCCATGACCCGGCTTGAACTTTCGGGTCTCAACGCCATCCCGATTTACCTACCTAGCCGTTTGCGTAGTGCTCAGGACTTCAAGCAACGCAACCGAGACACGCGAACACCGAGATTGTACCGAGCCACACGAGGCACGCCCCAAACACCTCAGACGCCGTCCGAAGCTGTGATGTTGGCAGCTATATGCCGAGCCAGAGAAACGGGAGGAGACAGAGAGCAAAGCCGAGCCGTAATCTGACCGACATGCTCCGTGTGATATGTGATAGGTCCCATCAGGAAGGACGACCCTCCCACCGGGGCTGTTTTCCAGAACGCACCAACTCGCACGGGGCAACGCAACATGCATCAGCACGTCTCAATAACCTCACCATCACCACCACTGCCGGCAGTAGCTGATCAAGTGGAAGCATCTCCCGTCCTGCGGTTCCCGCCTAAACCGGAAACCGACTGATCACATCCAAGATCGAACGACGACCTGACTGCCAGCCCCTGCACCCCATCGGTCAGCCTCACCCGCTGATTGGGTCGGGGTTGATGTTCCCACCCGGAAGGGAAATGCCGGTGAACCGTCAAGCAAGAGTACAGTAGCCGATGTCCATATCAAGTAACGTTATGTCCTGGCCAACATCACCTGCTTGCGGTGGTCGGCGATGTTGTTGAGTCGGAACCAGCGAAGCATGCGCCATGACCCCCTCTCCAAACAGGAAATGCCGAGCCCCCGAAGGTCGCTTGCTGATCGAGATCCTGCAGCGCATCGGACGCCTCTTACATACAAAGCAGTCTTCGTGCAGCATGTACTTCTGTAGTCCGTTTATGAAAGAGGGGACGAGGGCCCGAGCGCACTCCCGAGGCTGGCTGCGGGTGATGAAGCTCGGTGTCACCATCGGCCCGCTGGTGGTGGTGGTGTTTGCAGCCAGAGATCGTGCAGCGCGGCGTGTCTCACAGCCCACACGGTTGGCTTGTGAAACCCGAGAGGAAGCCGGGTTTGCCGTTCTTGGGCAAGCCAAACGCTCGACCGCCACCCACGGCACTCTCCCAAACCAAACATTTGCTTACCGAGCTCCCATCAAACACCAACGACGCTCCGTCGCCAAACTGCTTTGCAGGTAGTGTGTGTGAGGGAGGGGGGGCAAGCGAAGCGAGGGCAGCCATCAATACACAACCATGCCCCCTTCTCACCCGCAGGCAAACATATGTGCCGTGCATCCTCCCGCGGCTTGTCGACCCACGAGGTGGCTTCGGAGTCAAACGTCCGAGCAGGGCAGCGAGGAGGCACAAGGAGCAGCCGATGCAGGAAGCAAAACCATCCGGCTTCGTGAGCTATGAGATGTGAGAGACACGGTCCGTAGCAAAAAAGCAAAACCCCAGTCTCCCATCGACACGACGCCACCGCGCGCCATAGGTATGCTGTAGTAATCTTTCCACATCCACATCGACTTCCATGGGCATGGATGGCCACACACAAACGGCCGATCGGCAGCAGCCCGCGGAAACCAGGCAAGTCGCTCTCTCGCGTCGTACGGGGACGAGTCAAACATCTGCCGTCCATGCGTGCTGCCGTCGCCGGCGGGATGAGGCGGTGTGACATGCACCGGGTGGTTGCGCGCTCTCGGTCTGCAGCAGTGGGCGGTCGTGGTGGTGTGTGGTCAGTCCCGTCCGTCTCTTTGCAGTGTCCGGGGTGGTGTGAGGGTGTGAAGGTGGTGTTGGGCGTGCGCAAGAATTCGAAGGTTACGGCGGCCGGGATGGCATTTCTATTTGTCCCCCGGTCCGGCTCAAAGCTGGCCAAGGCGCGGCGCAGGCATGATACAAGCACCCGCGGGATGCCCAAGCTGGCGCTCTCCCTCACCGCTGGTTCGGTTCGGGCGCCCGCTCCGAAGCCCAGACGACCCGCTTCCCTGGTCCCTGGGCCCTCCCCGAGCCAGAGGATGCAGCGGGTCATCCGCCGTACCAGGCTGCTGGGAATGCGATCGATCGCATCCCACGCTGCCGGGGCCGGAATGGCGAACTTTGGCAGAGCCGCAGAGCGGAGAGCAGTCCGGCTCGGAGAATAACAACCAACGTCAACAACGTACGTCAGCGTCGACGTCAGCATTCACGTTTTTTTATAGTAAGGTACCTACTGGCCGTTGTTGTTCGGCCCGCCAAAGACCGGCGAACGGCCTTCTGCAGAGAGAGAGATGCAGGAACCCTAACGGCACGGCACCCCCCCAAAACAGCCAGCAAACAAACCCGCAGCGCAACCCAGCACGCAACGCCCACCTCTCCGCGCGCGCGTCCCGATCGCCTGCAGATTGACAAAAGCCACGCAGGAGAAATCCGAGTGACTGAGGCGCGCATATCTGAGTGAGGAAGGAGGGAGGGTTGCGGGTTGAGACAGACAGAGCGCGCAACAGGCCCCAGGCAACAGGCAACAGGCAACAGGCCACTGGCAACAGGGCAAGGTGAAGGTGGCCGATCGGCAGAGCATGCTCCACCTCCGGCAATCGAGAGGTTGCGATTGGAAGTGGTCTGGGCGCGGCTGTCCTTTTCGGACGACCAAGCCCGGCCCCTCATGACCCACCCCGAGATCCGGCCGGGGGATGCAACATCGGAGGTGGAGAGGGAGAAGCCCCACGCGGGCCACGACCCCTGTGATCACCATCACACCTTCAGTATTCTGGACAGAATACATCCACAGGAGCAGGAGGCCGGCGGCCTTTGCGTCGTGCGTCGCGCGGCGTGTTGGGCCCAAGAAACCAGACCATTCCGCATCCAGCAACACGGCATTCGAGCTGGGGCAAAACAACTCTCCGGGCTGGTGGGGCCGCATAGTGCTTATTCTGCGCCTGCTGCTGAACGTGGTTAACAAGTGCCCGTTGAGATGTGGCAGGGCCCATGTCCAGCTGCAGTCCATCACTAGCCCGCTGGAACCTGCACGGATTTACCAAACTGACGCCGGAACCGGCTTGCAGGCAGCACGTCTTCCCACATCCCGCTGCAATGCCATGTCGGCACGGGCACTTCAGCAAGGACATGCCCATGGTCTTGTCACATTTCACATCTTCTGCGCAGAAGGCACTGCAAGCCATGGCCGCCAAGTAATGTCAATTGGCCGACTCTCAACAAACAGGCGCCCATCAGAGATCGTGCCATGCGGCAGCCATCAGCCTCGTGGGGTAACATGAAAAAGGAAGAAAAAAGCAAAACCGACCAGCAATGAAACCTGTAGTCCGTGTCCCTCTCCGTTTTTGTTTTGTCTTCCTCCCGCCCAGTCCGTCATGCTCCGTCATGATCCATAATAAAACCGACAGTCAGAAACGAAATTGTCTGGTAATAGCAAATGTCGAGCCAATAAAAACGCCGTTTGTCCTTCCTGTTCCCTTTTCCCGGCCACCCTTTATTTCGACAAACGCCTCGAATGCAGCGAGAACCGTGGGGCGTAAGCCATCTTCAATATGAAGCACAAGCGCCACGAGCAGCTTCCTGTTCCTGTCGTGGGGGCCCCGCCCGAGCCGGCCTGGGTGGCCTAGTTGGGCTGGAGGCGCATGGGGAAGAAGTAGACGGGCATCGGCTCCACGTGCCAGTGCTTGACACCTTGCTTCTTGAAGGCGTCGTCCCACTCCGCTGACAGTTCCGTGGGAATCCGCCACCCCTGCTCGGCGCTGCGGAGGCGCATGCGCACCAAGTGACGCTTCTCCAGAGGCGCCGCTCCGTTGGCGAAGCCCTCGCGACGGTGGAGGACCGCCAGGTTGTTGATGAAGTGCATGTCTCCGGCCTGCGTCTGGATCTCGAGCTGCGTGGCCTGGGCAATGGCCTCGATGGCGTCCAGCGCCTCCACCTGGCGAGCCGTCAACGAGGGCAGGTGCTGCGCCCGGGGATGCGCCTCGCTGCCCAGGAGGGCGGCGCGGCCAAAGTTCATGACGAGTCTCGAGTCCTGGTAGAAGATGACCGGCCGGCATTGGAATCGCGGCCTGTGACAAGTTAGCCCACAGACTTTTTCAGTCCTCGCACACCAGCCGTGGCTTACATGGCGAACGGCCAGTCGGACCGGGCCAGAGTTCGAATCACATCGGGCCGAGTCGCAGCCAGAACGTTGTAAACCGTGTAGGCAGAGGCAATGATGCACTTGCCGCCCACCGCAGCGGTGCTGCGCGTCAACCAGCTGACGACGTCGCCGGCCTCCTCGTTGTGGAATGTCTAAATGGTCACTCGTGGTCAGCTGCATGGATCCGCGGGAGACAAGATGGCTCGGGAGGCCAGTACTGACAATCGCCTTGGTCGAGTGGCGGTGGTGCTCCGCCGCCTGCTTGGTGCTGTTGTCGGCAACAATGTGCACTGTTCTGGCTGTTAGCAAACCGTGGCCCGGGCCCAAGACATGTATCCCGACTGACCGAGCATGTTTCCACGCTTGTCCTGCCGGCCGCGCTGCTCGGCAATATATGACTGAACACCGAGGTAGACCAGAGTCAGGTCCTCGACGGCGAAGGCGGCAGGGTTGAGGCCCCGGATGACGCAGAACCCCCTGCCGTTGTGGACATCACGGCTGAGCTCGTCGAGCTTCGCGCCGAGCGTCGGGAGAGGGAAGTTGGTCGGGTCCACGAGGTCTCCATCCTGATCGAGGGCTGCCAACCAGAGTTAGCGAGACAAGACCGCAGAAAACGGAGCTTGGGGGACACTCACATTTGTAACTCGCAAGGGCAGCCTTGATCTCGGCGTGGTGAGTGTCGTTCAGGACCAAGATATGGTCCGACGTCTTGCTGAAATCAGGGCCGGTCCATGCCAACTCGGCCTCGAGGTGAGTCGGGAAGCCAGGCGGGAGGGCCGGGACGTCGGTTTTTGCCTTGGTCGGCAGGGCCAAGTTGGTGGTGTCCACAATGGGAGCAGTTGCCGCAGCAAGAACGGGGCCAGCAATGATCGTCGACATTGTGACTGCGGAGTGTCTGTCTGCGGCTCAACACCCGCTCTGCATCGGATCCCAGGCAGGCAACGAGAGACTCACCTCGAAGGGGAAAGCTGATTTCGAAAGGAGCTAGGCAAAGGGAGACGCGGTTGGTTGGCAAAATCAAAGAGATCCTGTGCTGTGGTCTGATACCTCGCAAGCACCAGAGAACTGTTGGGAACGAAAGACGAGAGACGTGTTGGAGGGAATGCAAGACTCGATGTCTCATGGCTGGGAAGGAGGGGATCCAAGGTGGCTTATATAGATGCTCAAGCCCTCGATGGCAACCACCACCGCCGCCGCCAGGATGACCTCCTAGGGGGGCAGGACGACCACAGTCCCGACGTTGGACAGGCAACTGCCTGCCAGAATCCGATATTCTCCTGCCCGTGGCTGGCAAGGGAGACTGCAGACTCGGCAGGCAAGGTGGAAGACAGAGAAGATGCTGCTGTGCGCGGTAGGAGGGAGGCCGGCAGAGAGATGGAGCGAGTGACGACGAGGCAGGTGGTGACACTGGATGGACCACGGCAGCAAGCACCCAGCGAGACGGGATCGAGAAACAGAGAGTCGGGTTGTTGGCATGTCAGGTACCTTCCTTGCGGGTCGACACCCTTCCGCTCCTGTCTCGGCGATGATGAATGTGCAAGACGAGGGCAAGAGAGAAGCAGAGCAGGGCAGCCGGGCAGCAAGTGGTTGCAAGAAAGGAAAGAGGCGTGCTTCGGCAGACAGGGGGCAGTGACGACGGCTGCTTCCGTGACCGGGTGTCAGAAGGACGGCAAGAGACACGGAAGGACCCAACATCCTCTTGATAAGGGCGGCTAACCACCTCCAGCTTGGATTCGATCGCACTTGGCAGCGGTGTCAGAGTGCCGATAGGTAACGGAGAGGTAGAACGGGAGCTGCCAGTGGTGCAAGGAAGGAAGATGCTCAAGGATCTGGATGCAAGCCCGGCGCGTTTGGGAAGCATCCCCCGGATGGGTAGGTAGGTACCGGGTGGGTTTGGCAGGGGTTGGCGAGGGTGTGTGGACTTGGCCCGAAGCAGCCACCCACCGGGTCACTTCCGGGCGACTCCGGGCGACTCCGGGGCAGGCACAAAGATGCTGTGGCAGAATCGGGGTATGGGACCTCCCTATCCACGATGGGGAAAGGAAAAGGGCGAGAAACCGAAAAACAGGAAATGAGACAGAGAGAGAGAGAGAGAGTGTGTGTGTGTGCCACAACTGGCAACAGCATGAGATGGGCGGCGGCTATGGAAGCGCAGCCGGCCGGTTTTTTTCTTGTACAACACCGGCCACATCACCAACCAAAAAAAAGGTCAACAAGCCAAGACCGGGAATGGAGGACATCCGGTGGAAGCCGGCGAAGCATGGATAAGAGCAGCGATGTCGTGCCCTGCTTGCAGCAGGGTCGAGCTTTGGGCCGCAGGCGACACGAGGGCGAGACGGGAAGGAAGCGCATGTGTGTTTGTGTGTGTGTGTATGTGTGTGTATGTCTGCGTATGCCCGTGTATGAACGTGTGAAACAACGGCAAGGGCCGGTCGGCTTCGACGACGGGATCGGATCATGCCACGATGCTCATCCAGTCAGTCGGTGAGCATGCACGGCCGGGAAACGGAAACAAGAAATGCGCCGAGGGAGGGTGCTCGAGAACCCGCGAGATCAGAGACAGACAGGGTTTGGAGTACCATGCAGAAAGGAAAGAGGTAGGTTGGCAGACCAAAGCGCCTCTCGCGCCTCTCCCGCTTCCTGCTGCTCCTGCCAGATGTCGAACACGGGCCGGGGCAGGGAACAGCTGCGTTCGCGCTACAGGCGGTCGGCCTGCTCCGCGTACGACAGAGACTGTGAGATTGTCTCTGTGGCACACCACCACCACCGCATCATCCCACCCCGAGTGGCTCCCGCGGCGTTCCGGTCGCGGTCGCGCCGTGGCGCCGCCATGGTTCAGGTTGCGGTCGTGATTCAAGGTTTGCGGTCGCGGCCTCCCGCCGACCTCAGGCAGCCCCAGAACCACACGAGCGCACGCCGCGTGTCCAGATCGGTGCTCTCCCGCATCGCCAAGCCCGCGTTGTGTCCAGTCCTCGGGGAAAAGAAAGGGGCACGAAGTGAAGAGGCCAATTTCCGCCAGAGGGTAGGAGACCGGTCTGGGAGTCGACATACGCGTGGCTTGGCCGGTGAAGAGGGCGGTGGGCAAGGGGGGATGGGGGATGGGGGATGGACCGAGAGAAAAGAAGACCCAAAACTCAGCGCCTGTTTCTTTCTGCTGCCACCCGTTTCCCACTTCGTAAAATAGCCCAGATGCGACGTGCCAGCCAACCACCGGCAGAGAGGATTGGATCGGGCAAAAAAGATCTCTGTTCCATATTTGGCTGGCCCCTGGCTCGGCCTGCGTGCTGTTTGGCCCAGCGCCGTGTTACTGATTCAATCTCGGGAGGTTGGCGGGAGGTGGGGAGCAAGAACATGGGGATCTGCGGTGGAACCCAGTCGGCCGGCACTGAGCGCTTTTCCGCGATTGGCTAGCTGTGGCTTGTCAGACTGCGATGTGAGATGCATCTCGATGAACCAGACCTCGAGCTGCAGCGCTTGCAGGCCAGGCTGGCCAGGCGAGCCAGGGTATGACTGTGGGCGCGCGTTAGGGCGGGCCTGGCCTCGGCGACCATCTTTTCACAAACCGGCAATCAACAGGCTCGAAATGGCCAACAACGCCTGGACAGGCAAGCTGGAAGCCTGACAAAAATATAATATGAACTCTGCTTCAGATGGCCCGGTCACCTCAGCCCTTCAAGATCGCATCACTGTGCAACACGAGACAACGCCTGTTCGCCGGCCCGTCCCACCCGGTCCCCCCAAAAGGATCCTTTGGACCACCTCGCTCCTCCAGCTTCCTATTTCCCCCTTTTCGTACGCCTGCATGACGCACTCCCCACACCTCGAGATGTGACCCCCCACAAGCCGCACCAAGCACCAAAGTCGTGAGATCCCGTCCCAAAAACGCTCTAGGCCATGGTCCGGGGTTGCCAGTTGGGCTCAAACAGCTGGCTCACGTAGTAGTGCTCGTGTTCGTAGGCATCATGGAGCCACAGGTCCTCCCATTCCTTCTCTGCAACACTTGCGCGTTAGAAGGGCCGTTCCCATGCCGTGCGAGTGTCCAAGGTACTCACTATGCCTAGCGGCCATCTGCCGGGTGTCATGTACGAACTTGATGGCGTCGTCGTCGAGCTCTGCTAGCGTCTGAAGGTCCTGATCCTTGCATTCGGCGGAAAAAGGATAGATTGCCTTGTTGCAGTAGTGGAAGTACGCGAGAAGGGTGCTCGCACCTAGCCGTCTGTTAGTCTGGTACTGCCGCGCAAACACCCGTTGCTGTGCGAGCTCACCCAGGTTGTACTCCTTGACATTGGCTTCCCGTGCAAATCGCGTCTGTGGCATTCATCGTCAGTCTCGGCTCCTTGCCCCCGGCCTCGAATGTGTGTATCGAGAGGAGCTCTTTTACTCACCGGCATGCCGTGCTTCTTGGCATAGTCCGCATCGTGCTTCGTGATCAGGGCAATGTTGTGCAGTAGGATAAACGTCACCAGGTACGTCGTGAGCCATGTCTTTTGTTTCTTCTCTTGCGTCATCTTTTGCAGCTCCTCGAGCGCCTGTCGGCGAAGTCGGGGTTGGATCTGGTGGATCAGGACCGAGTCGATCTGCGCTCCCATCACGGGCGGAAGCGGGATTTTCCCGTGCAGCGCGTTGTCCTTGTCGCTGATGATGTCCTTTGCCATGCCCAGCGTTTCGTTGCCCACAATCTCGAACGACTTGGTTGTCAGCCGGACCGACATCCAGAGGTCAAGAGTGGAAACGAGCAGGCTCCTCTCCGCCAGCGGTGTTGACGAGTCCCTCGCGGTTTTGATGGCAAGAGAATACGTCCGCCAGAGCATCTCATCCCTGGAACCCAGCAGGTGGTGACAACAGTCGACTAGGCCGAGCTTGATGTACTGATTGAACTCGGCCTTGGCGTCGTCCAAGTTAACAATGGCAAAGGCCGGAATCTTGACCTCGTGCCTATCGCCGCTCTTCGAGACCCATGATCTCTTGAGCTTGTCGCCTTCTTGCGGCCTGAATTGCCGGACCTGCAGCTTGACCGACTGCCCCGTGTAACCCTCGGTGACCTGAATCGTCCGCACCTGGGACGACTCCCAGTTACCAATGTCGTCCATCACGCTGTCTTTCCAGCGATTCGTCCATTCCTGGCCCTTGACCTGGCCGGGCTTAAATAGCTTCACGTCCGTGATCTTCAGTCGCAAACAGTTCAGCCGATACACCTTGGCGCCGCTGGCTATCTTCTTGCACGAGATACACGGGCCCCTTTCGTTCTCCGGGTCCAGGTTGCACTGTCACGACACTGTTAGGTTGGCTTCATGAAACCCAAAACGATAAAGGAGGGAGACCACCACTGACCCGGATCCGCTGCATCCGACATCGGATGCAGCTGCCCATCTTCCTCGTGAACGCCGTCTTCTCTCTCAAGTCTGCGTCCTTGAAGGGCCCTCGCTTGGCAGGAGTCGTCCGGTGAGCGGGCAAGAAATCCAGAACCGCCGACTCGTCCCGGACGCCCGCGTTCTCCGGCCCATGTCCCGCATCAAAGTCGTGAACTGAATGCAAGTGTGATGGCAGGCTCACGACAACGCCGTGCCCGTCAAAAGGCGAAATTTCGCCTCCGCCAGCGTATGTGACAGGCATGGCAGCCGCGTGGACGGAAGTGTCCACCAAATAAGGCAGAGATTGAGCGCCGAGGCCTGAGGCGCCGTGAGGGCTAGGTGTGTTGCTCTCATACTTGACAGCAGGCGAGATGTTCGGGTAGACCATTTCCTCCCTGCTCATCATGGCAGGCTGGAGACCCACAGCTCGCTCCGGCTGCAGCGGGGGATAGCCCGACAGATACTGCGCCATCAAGGCCGGAGCATCACAGGAGAACAGTGCAGTGGGACTTGCGGTGACGGGCGAAGGGAATAGAGATGTAGGACCCTGTGGTTGGATAGAGATCACAGCAGTTTCCAGGGCGGACGGGCGGTGGCTGTCGTAGTCATAGGGCGTGGATGTAAGGAGCGGTTGGTACGCTGACGAAGCGTTAGTGTCCCCTTGGGTTCTCTCGAGACGCAGGGACATCAGTGGTATGGGCACATACAAGGTTGGGACTCAAAAGGCGGGCACATGGAGAAGCTCGCGAAGCAGTCGGCCAGCCGCGTGCCAGTCCAGCCCGATGAGAGGGTCTTCTCCGGGAACAGTGCGTAGGGCTTGCGGCTGTCATTCACGGCGGCAGCCGGCTCGCCGCCGAGAGGAGCCTTCTCGTGGCCATCTTCTGGGGAGAAGCTGCTGGAGAACAATGCCGGCATCTGGATATCCGCCCCCGTGTCCAGGCGAGGTCTTTTGTGAAAGTGAGGGTGGTCGTTCAATTCCAAGTGTGGCTGGTTGCTGAAATCCAAGAGGGCGTCTAAAGGCCGGTTCAAAATCAAGGCGGCTTGCTCGAGGACGTGCTGGTTGTCTAGAGTGAGGTCGACGAAGCCAGATGGGGGAAGCATATAAGGCAGAGGACCCTGGTCGAGTATATACTGGTAGCCGGTAGACACGGGTACCGTGTCGAGGACAGCTGGGGAGGAATAAGGTAGGCCATGGAACCCCGGCTCGACAGGGGGGTCCTCGTGGCCGTAAGCCCTCCGTTTCCTGATATTGGTATTCTAGACAAGCATCGTCAATTCACCGCACCTTTGGCGAATAGAAAGAGAGCTGAGCGATGGGGCGCGGGCCGGTGAGGCAGGCCATGACAAGGCAGAACAGGGGAAAGCTGAAGTAGGAATGCGTGTAAGTGACACGAGGGAGTGGGGGGGGGGTGTGGACGGTGGGAGTGACAGCCGGAAGACATGGCTTGGAGCAGCCACGAGGATGATCGGTGTTTGCCGCCATGCACGCTGCCGCCCAGCCCTGTATGAAAGACAGACGAGACGAGATTCTTACCATGATGAAGACGAGCCGGGGTGAGGGGGGTGGTCAGTTGGGTAGTTCCGAGAGAAGCTTCGACCCGGGGTGCGCTTGGCGCAGAGGCACCCGGTATGCAAGGGGGAGACAGGGTGAGGGGAGGGAGGGGGTGCAAGCCCAGGGCCCCAACATCTCACAGATGCGCCATGGGCACGAGGGGCGAGAAACAGCCCGGACGGAAGCGTGGTGAGCAGCGCTGCGGGTGCACCTGGAACCGGCACCCGATGCAGCTGCGGGGCGGTGGAGGGAGAAAGCCGTGACCGGGGCGGCGAGGAAGGTTGGAAGAAGGAGGGGGGGCTGACAGATCGGGAGGAGGGTTTGATGAGGCAGGGGAGGGGGCGGAGGTGGGAGGGACAAGCCAAGGAAACCGGCGAGACTCAAGTAGCACAAAGTCGCTGCTTGACTACCACCACCCCTAGGGCCGTTTCACGATGTTGGAGGCTCTGGTTGCCTTTCGGCTAGTGCAGGCTCTGGTCCCTTTGCGTGCCGGAGAGGCGCCGCCGAGGTGGTCGGAGCTGGGTGGGAACCGAGCCGGGCGGTCGCGGCGGGAGAAGGCTGAGGCCGACCGGTAAAGCGGTAATGCGCTGCACGCTGACGGACAGCAGCAACGCCCGACGCTTGGCAGAGCAGCCGAGTTGGGAAGTTTGACTCGAGAGAGAGTGAGTGAGGTTCGCAGCCCCTGCGGGTGCTGCTGGCGTTCGCTTTGAGTTGATCCTGGCTGCTGCTGCTGCTGCTGCTGCTTGCTGGCTGCTGGCTGCTGGCTGCTGGACACTGCGGCCGCTGCTGCTGCTGCCGATGCTGCTGCTGCAATCGACGCGAGATGCGACGCCGTCTCCGCCGCTGGGTGGTGCCCAATCCAGTCCAATCCGGTGGTGGCTGGGTCCTGGGTCCTCTGCGACGCAAAGGCAAGGGCTGGTAATACGGGCGGTGTCTCACGGCACACCGAGATGGGCCCGTGATTGTTGCGCGGTGGAGTCCGGGGCGGCCGGTGAAGAATGCTATTGTCTCGTTTGCTGGCGAGGGGAGGAATCGGTGAAGCGCTGGAGGAGATGAAGTGAGAGAGAGATTCACCGGTCGCGGGGAGAGGCGCGGCCTGACCACTTGTCGCCCCCATACCCTTGCTCCCCTTCGCTCCTCCCTGGTTGAGCCAGTGGGCACGAGCGGCCTTGCGGCCTGGAGCGCATCCAATCCGGGCAGGGGGCGAGCCGGGGCAGCCTGGACGGCAGCCAGGCTTGCAAAGCGTGGAAGGAGCCCAGAAGGTCAGGCGACGGGCGACGGGCGACGGGCGACTGGACTCGTTTCTCCCGCTTCGCTCGTCTTCCTCTTGGCTTCGCGTCGCATCGCATTGCATCGCACGCTTGCGCCGGCAGCGGCTGGCCTCTTTTCTTCCATCCCATCTCCCATCGCCCGAACTCTCTCGACTGGATCGAGTGCGCAACCTACATAGTGGCTTTGCTTGACTTCCGGCAGAATCCGGACGGTGGCACTGTGTATTATAGTTGCCGTCAGCTATACCCACCCTTCACTTCCTTCATCCTTCTCGCACGTTCGCGCGTCATGCCTCGCAAACCCTGGCCCTGCAGCGCCGGCAGCACGGCAGCACGCGAGACCCTCCATTTTGGCAGCCAATCACACGTTTCGGAAGCAGCGGGGAAAGTTCTAGAGGGAGAACGCTCCCGCTAGCGCCCGGATGGTGTGCCTGAGGGCTGTCCGAGGGAGCTCATCTCCGGGGGTCTGAGCGGTCTGGCGGTGTTCGAGTGGGCTTGCTTTGCATGACGCCAACGAAATGCACTTTTGTGCTTGCATTCTGTAGTGTATTCTGTCGTCTGTGTTCTGTATTTGATGGGCCAATCGAAACAAAGCAAGGCGTTCTCTTTCTCCTCTTCCGAGGCCCAGCTGCCAGCCATGCCAAGCGCCCCATCCGCCGACCCCAGTTTATCACAAAATCCCACACCGTTGAGGAGCGGACCGAGGCGGAGCTGTTGGGATGACGGCAGCCGACAACGTCACTTGGGACGAGTCCACACGGAACATCAGTTTGCGCCATCGCCGACCCAATAGTTCGCCTCCTTTGTCACCCGGGCTCCGCCCAGGTTTGGACGACCATAATGTGGTCGTTTCACTATGCCGCCTCGCTGCCAAAACAACCTGGGCGATCGCGTGGTAAACACATGGAAAATGGGATTTGGTGAAGATTCGCCGACATCTCATGTGGCAGCCACTTCGCTTTCTCACGCCCTGGACCATGGAAGTGCTCCCGGCTCCCGACAATACGGTAACATGATACCGTACTTGTAACGCTATTCTGTGCGAGTCCATCGAATCGGTCTGATCAACGTCGAGACCGCATCGCATGAGCGCTAATGCAAGGCAGCAAAGGGATCTTCCGCCTTCTTGATGCACATGAGCCAGAAGCCCAACCCTTGTCTACCCATCAACGGCCAGGCCGCTCGCTGTTCACGACCGGCTGGCGAGCCAGGGCGCGGGTCGGGTTGAGAGAGCGGAGGCACACGTCGCCGTATCCACGTCTTGCCAGGGTGTTCGGCACACACACCCTCATCGAGAATTTGACACCATCTCTTCAATCCTTGTCATGGCCTGTCACCGTCGCGCCTCACTTTTTGTGGAAGCGTCCAGATCCGCCAGAATCCCACGAATGCCTCTCCTGCGAGCGGAGCAGACACCATACCAGCGATTTCGGCATTCTAGTTCATCTAGGGCGGTTGCTTCCCGCGCCTTGCAACCCGCCCGAGGCCATTGTATTCGCTCAAAGGGGGACCGCAGGACCGCAGGACCGGGACTCGTACCCGTGCCTGTTTTCAGGGTCCTTAGACTGAACACCGCACGTCATACCCTCGACATCCCTTGAGGACCACTCAAGATCGCCCGAAGTCTGGGCGGTCTGTATTCAGAGCCAAGATCCCGGGTCCATGCAACCGACATCATCGCACCTGACAGAAAAGAACAGGCTGCCTTTGGCGGAGGTGAGAGCGGGAGGGGGTGAGAAAAAGGAGGGGGACAAGGGCAGGGTGAAAGGTCGAGCCTGGGACCGGATCCGGTGCCAAAACTACACCGACTATCGTCAATTTGCTCGATCCGACTGCCCGGACCGATGAGAGATGCGGCTAGAAGTCCTGTATTGGAGTCTGTTTGTCGTTATTTCCCAATCCACTGAACTGGCGGCTGACCTCACCCCCCTGCTCACCGGTCAATATAAGCTTGCAGATATAGCGGGTCCCGGAAACCAAGGGGGAGACCTTGGGTCTGCACCCGACGCAGCACCACCAGCTTCACCGGGACTCCGAATCCGAATCCAGCATGCTGGGAAAGGACGAGAGCAGCACTGCAGGGCTCTCAAGCTAGTCAGCGGAAGATGCCTTGATGGTGGCGCAATTATTGACCGGGACGTGACCGAACATGCATCGTCCTACCCTCGTTCAAGCTCCAGCACCTGCAGCTCCCTGTTTCCGGTTCTTGGGTTGCGGTCTTGGGTATAGACCCGCCGCGCTCCGGATGTACTGTACCTACCACGGGCTTGGTTTGGAAAACTCTCTGATCAGACTTTGAACTCCCTGTTGCGCTTACTCACAATGGAGGGATACCTCCGCGAAAGCAGATGATAACTACATAGTTAGCTTGCCACCTCTGGGCCCGGGCTATGCCTTGGTATGTATAAGGAACCTGGAAGTTTTTCCTATCTTGCATGGGAGAGTGTGGGAGGTCTGGCTGACTTTGTTCATACTGTACAGAGTACCCCGACTCGACGAATTGACCGATTGGGTCTGATCGTACGAGGTCCAGCGAAGGCCGGCAGGCTATGGACGGATACGGACGCCCCCAAGGTCCACCCTCCTTGTGCCTTGGGTCTCAAAGCAACAAACTGACAGCATTCGGGCCTGTAACGACTCTCGATGGCGCCAGCCACTGCCTCCAAAGCCAGAGTCTGGCCGAACTCGCAAACTCTCGGCCCATGCACTCGATCTCGACCCGCCCCTTATTTTTGATGCCCGCGGGCTCGGGGGTCATCACAGTTGGGCTTCTTTGCACATCAAGTGCACCATGCATGACGAGGACTGCGGCTTTAGAGCGTGCACGGAGTAGGTCCTTAGTAGGCCTGAGTTGGCCGAGCTGCGCGCCGCTGTGAGCTTACTTGGTAGATCCCCTCTGGAATCCCCACCATCTTCACCACATGTTCAGGAGCAATTCGTTTACTGTCGATGCCCGAACCTCGGATGACTCGGACGCCAGGAAAGCGTGAGCGCCGATCTCTCTTACAAACTCTCCGAGCCATGAACATCCAACGGTTGGCCGGCGAGATTCTCGACGGTCTACCCCAAGATGTCCCATGCTAAAGTTGAGCACGCGAGCGGGAGGCTTTTCAAACACAGGACGTATCCTGGCCAGCCTGCGAGCCCCCATGTCACGCCTCCTAAAACGTGGGTGTCTCTGCCGGCTTAAATTGAAGCCGTCTTCCTCCGCTCAGGTTGACCGAGGACCCAGACCACCGTCAGTCTCCTCATAAACCCGAGCCTTTGCCCTCCACTTCTTGCCCCAGTTCTCTCGACTCTTGGGCTCGACCTTCTTTTGCATCCCTCGTAAAAGCCGAAGCCCAATCGCCAGCTCGGTCTTTCAAGCTGGCTCCCGGGAAGATGCAAAAGCGATGCAACTCGCGGGCCGGACCCGGACTTGGCTGCCCAACGGGGCCCTTGTTCAAATCTCTATTATGCGAGCAATGTGGAGCGTTACCGCCAACATGATTTCTTTGCTACATTAGTGCGCTCCTCGGAGAAGCGAACGCGAAACAGCCAACCGCCAGCGGCCAGCGGCCCCCCGCCGGTTGATCCATCATGTTGACCCGCGACACCAGCACGCATCCAACCTTGGTCGGAACAGCCGCCCTTCTCCGACGCCACAGCGAGCTTCCCGGCTTCCCCCTGTGTCGAGCACCCGGACCGATGAGCTAGCTCATCTGTCCCCAACGCGGGTATCCGAACGGCGAGCGAGCAAAAACGACCACAGCCAATCAGAGGCTCAAATACCTCAAGAGCTGCTGTTTCGTGCAGCGAAGTGGTTCTCGGGTCTCGCGCCTGCGTTCCGTCGACCGAATCCCCATCCCAGGCACCACTCGACGTGAGCCCAACGGTCCTGCCGGCGCCCGCCGTCTGCACAAACCCGGCCGAACGGCGAGCGGAAAGTACTGCGCATACTCGGCAGGCGGTTATTTCCGCCGTCGCAACCCGTCGGGTCGAGAAAACTCGGACCCTTGAAGGAGGCCTGGGGCGTACGGCGCCGCCCGGAAGGCACGCTGCGTCCGCAAGCACCCGCCCGCCGGTTTCGACTTCCAGGTTGCCTCCGGCTCGGAGTGAAATGAAAATTGTGACGCCGCGGGAAGCCGCAGCCGGCGAGTATTCGAAGAAGCGCGGCCAACCGAGGGACTTGAGCAGCGCCTGCCTCACCGCCGCCCCTGACGACGCCCTCGAGGTCCGGGCGAGCTGTTGGCAAACCACGTTCTGGCCTGTCCGGCCTGCTCTCAGTTTCAGTTTGGCAACCAGCGGTACGACCGGGTCGCGCAAACTGTCTCATCTCCTGTCTCGCGCGGAAATAAGCCCTTCAAGGCTGGGAGACTTTGTTGCTTCTGTCGTCTCGCTCCCACAGTCCCCCGCCACAACTCGTTGCCCCTCTCGAAGCACTGCTCGGCCTGGCCTCGTATGCTCTGCCCACCATGGAGCTCAACTCGACGTCCATCCACGATGTCATCCATCCCACAGCCGCCTTCTCTCAGAACCGGCCGCCGCCAACCGAGTCTCGACCTTCGGCACTCTCGGATGTCTCCTGGGAGGCCTCCCAGCTCAACCCCAAGAACAGGCTCGACAGCCTCGACCTCCCCGCCAACCCGCTGTGGAGAATCGACGGGTGTACCGGCCTAGGTACCCAGTACTATGCCGTGCCGCTCTTCGCCTCGGACATGTCTCCGATGCGCTTCGATGTCTTCATTCCGGAAGAGGCCGTTGCCTCCCCACTTCTTCGCGAGCTGCTGGATTTGAATGTCGCCTTCCACACCAAAGACGCCACGAGACTCCGGCGCCTCGGCATTTCTAGCTACATTGTGCGGGCGTTGCAAGCCTGGATCGCCGAAAGCGGCCCCGACAAGTATGCGACACTGTGCGAAGCATTGCCTTTCGGCTCCCGCATCATCTTCGAGGCCCTCCACTTTGACGTCCACAAGACAAAGATCTCGGTCGTGCCGACTTATTACGTGGAGAGGCAGCTGCTTGGGCTGGCAAAACTGGATGAGAGTCTCGGGCTTGCCCCGGAACTCCTCCCCGAGCCTGTCGACATCTCACGTCTGAAGATTGTCCAGGAGTTGCATGACAGCGTGTGCCTTGTGCGCGTGCGAGACTTGGACACGGGAGAGGACGAGCACGGCGACCTGTGGATTCTCAAGGCTCTGTCAAGCAGCACCAAGTACCTGTTCCTGGAGCTGCGGAATCTGCTGCTGATGGAGCCGCACCCAAACGTCATTTCTCGGCCTCGGTACATCGTCACCAAACGATGCCTGTTTGGAGGCAAGACGGCAGTGGTCGGCTTCATCTTGCCGTACCACCAACCCGGCAGTCTCCGTGACACGCTGCCGCTGTTGCGGATCCACGGCCGCCTCGAGCTGCAACAGCAGCTGAAATGGGCCGCGCAGCTCACCTCGGCCGTCTCGCACGTTCACGAGCGGGGCCGCATGTTCTACCCTGACTTGCGTCTCGACAACATTCTCCTGTCGGCCTCTCAAGACATTGTCATGGTGGATTTTGAACAGCGCGGCGTGTGGTGTGAGTTTGCCGCGCCCGAGGTCAACGCTGTCGAGTACTTGCGCCTCCTGGCCAGCGACGAGACCGGCGAGGGCGGCCCCGGACCGAGTTTCATTCCTGTGGAAACCCGCGCCCACTTCGCCGCCATCCTCGACCGGCTTCTCCCCAACTGGGACACCCTGCAGGCCTGTGAAGACTACTCTACTCCGCGCCCACACGGTTACCCCAATTACAACATCCCGTGGCTCGCCCTCGACGAGGAGGAGCATGAAGCGGCCATGGTTTACATGCTCGGTCGAGTCCTGTGGTGTATCTTCGAAGGCCAAAGCGCGCCACAGAAAGCCGCCGTGTGGCAGTCGTACCGCCACGAGCCGGACCTTGAGTTCCCGGCCTTCCGCCTCACCCCGCCGGGGCTGCGGAGCCTCATCGACCGGTGTACGAGAGGCAGACGCGACGTGCTCTCGAGCGTGATTGTAAGACAGGGGAGCCGACTTGTTTTGCGTGGCGAAGAATACAGCAGCGCCGAGACGGTGCTCAACGCTTCTCGAGACTGGTGGGAGAATGAGGTTCATGCTGCGAAGGAGTTCTTGTCGATGCGGGAACATGAGAAGAAGAAAGGAAGGTGGACTGGCAATTTCTTTTTACGACCCACGCTGACCGAGATTTCGGCCGAGCTGGAGCAGTTCCGCAAGTAGTTTGGCGCCTCTGCCATGCTGGCTTCTCTTGTCCGGGCTCCCTGCAGATCTAGACTTGGTGTGGATGGTGATAGAGATGTGTAAGGTGGCTTTGGAGCCACGCAGCCAGGGTGTCATGGGCATCCAGAACCAACTGGGCTGCATCGTTCATGTTTGGCAGGTCTGTCGGGCTACATATCATAGAGAGCAGGAGGGATAGAGAGATGGCTTTCAGATGGAATGCAACCTGGCCCAAGCCTTGCTGCAGCATCCCTCTCACGGTGGGAGATGTTGGCAGCGGCTGATCAAGGAACACATCGAACATGGGTCATCAAGCTGGAAAGGCTCCTCCTGTTGGGAGGACCAGGTTGTTGTCGCTCACATTACGTTACTGTAGATCTACACACCCATGCTAGATGAGATCAGAAAAATATACCCAGTGCATCTCCCATCCCGAAAGTTCCTCTCATCACCAACTACCCCCCTCCGCCCTCTCTCCCTCTCCTTCCTCCACCCCGCCACCGCCGCCGAATACCCCGCGCCGAGCATTCCTAACCTCCCACTCAAACTCTTTCAGCGCCCTGAGCTCGCTGCTGAAGAAGAGAAGCGCCATCAGCCCGTCGATGGTGCCCGCCGTCAGGCCCAGCGTGCTGACGAGCACGAGGATGAAGGAGATGTAGTTCTTTCCGTCGGGAGTGAACCACACGCCGACGAGGCATGCGACGGTGACGAGCACAGAGGCGAAGAAGTGCCGGCCGCGCCAGGTCTGTTGGCTCCGTTCGCGGGCGGTGTAGGATTGGATCTGGGCGAGGATGGTGTCGTATGCCGAGGGGGCGAGGGCGCTGGTGGACGGCGAAGGGTGGAGGAAGGAGTGCAGTTGGGAGGTGTAGGTTGTGTCCGGGAGGTGGGTTGAGCTTGGTGGCGGGGATTGGAGTTGGAGGTAGGCGCCGTTGTGGAGGGCGGAGTCGGTTTGGGACGACTTTTCGGGGTTGGTCGTCGGGCTGGAGGTTGGGTGGAGGGTGGTGGTTGCTGTTGGGGAGGAGCCGTCTTTGGAGGCGGCGGCGGTGGTGGCGTCGGACTCGGGAGCGGGCGAGAGGGAGGCTGGTTGGTGAGGGTGGAAGGCGAGGGTGGCTTCGACGGAGAAGTGGTCGCTGAGGGAGCAACCGAGCTCGGGGTGCCGCATCATCATGCCGACTCGGGCCTGCTTGACGACCCAGCCGCCTCCGTGGGTGTGAATGTCGCCTGCGTTGGCGAAGATGTAGTCCAAACGCTTGCCCAGAGGGTCTTTGTCATGGAAGTATCAGTTAGTACTGGTTGGGGAAATTGGTTGGGAGAGGCGACATACCGGGAGTATCTGGGGCAACCGGCACTGGGGGCTTTCCCTTTCCGAGCAGCTTCTGCTGCGATTTGGACCAACGCCAGGTGCTGTACGGGGTATCGGACGCGGCGCCATTTTCCTGGACGTTGAACTCGACCGTCGGGACAGGGCGGCGGCGGGCCTGCTCGGCCGGCTGGTGGGAGGCTCCGACTGAGCTGTCCGGGTGCAAGACCCGCCAGGTGTCGCGCACGGGGGCAAGCGCCGTGATGAGCTGGTGTTCGAGCGACATCGGGGTCATGTTGAAGTCGCCCATGGCCAGCACGAGGTGGCCCCGCTCGGCGGCTCCTCGGAGCAGCTTGGCCATCTCCCAGGACTGGGCGATGCGGTGGCAGAGGTACGAGTCGTTCGGTTTCCCGCCCTCATAAGGGGCGTGGGTGTGCGTGTTGAAGACTTCAATGACCTGCTTCGCGGCCGGACCGTAACGAATCTTGGCAGTCGCAACGCCCTTCCCGACGTACCAGTCTCCGCGCCAGAAAGCGGTTGGCCGGCTGTTTAGCGGGTAGCGGTACATGGAACTCTCTTCAATGGGCCAGCGCGACAGGATGGCCAGGCCGCCGCCGAAGGCAGCGCTGTGGTAGAACTTGCCATAGGGCAAGATGAAGCGGGTTTGGCGGCGGATGCTCTGGTAGTCCTCCTGGGTGAAGCACTCCTGAAGGGTGACGATATGGGGCTGTGGACTGGCGATGGAGAGCTGGCGGCCGATCTCCGTTAGCCGCTCTCGCCGGAGCTTGGAGATGTACTTGAGTCCCCAGCAGTTGAGGGTCACGAGGTTGATTTCATCCGGCGGGCCCTCCATTGCGGTGTCTCTGCTGTGGACTGGTGGATAGGGTGTCTGGATGGTGGTGAGCGAGTGGCGGCCATGGTTATCAGGGATGTAGTTGACTTACTGTGCTAGTCTGAAGAATTTACAGAATACACCGCCGTGAGACGGTGAGATGGTGAGATGGCGATCTGTTTCTGGGGCGGTTCTGATCGTCTCGTCGTCCACGGGCTGATCGCCGGATCCACCCACTGTAAATAACGTCCAGTCGACGAGGGGAGGAACCCGGCTTCAAGGTCAAATATTTGTATGAGTGCAACGTTACGTACAGTCAGTTAACTATTGGTATGCATAGCAAGAAGACGTCTCGTCTCAGATGTATTTGTCAGGGGGTGGGAGACATTCAGACGAACGCTGCGGAAGAGATGGAAGACGGGGGCTCAAGGACTGCTCCCGTCTGGGTTGCCCCTGTGGGTTATGCATTGGCAGCATTGGCAGCCCGCCCCAGTGGCCAGGCCTGCGCTAGTGAGGCTAGACTGCTAGTGCCGGATGCCTGAAACCCGGGGTGATTGGTGATGAATTGCCCAATCGCTATGGAGAGGGGAGCGGCACTGCGGCAGGCAACTCCCCCACTTAAATTTAGACCCTGTCGCTCAGCGCTGACGCGCCCACCGCGACGACCTTGCTGGTCAGGTCGCATGCTTCCTGCAAGCCGGGGCTGTGAGAACTCCCGACTCAGCCATTGTCGCGCAGCCATCCATCGCTCAACGCCCATTATGTCGGAGCTCGACTCGGAAGCAGCAACGCCTGCTACGGAACCGCCGTCAAAGAGGCGCAGGGTGCACGATGACAGCCTCGATTCCACGCCGCGCTACGGATCGCCCGACGCCGCAACCCAGAGCTCCCCGCCAAACACCGGCCACCCTCCCGATCAGAGCCTCTCCATACGGCGCGCTCCCCGAAGCAGCCGCTCCCGCAGCAGGAGCAGAGGCGGGAGCCCCATGATGGACGGCGACGACGACGACGAGGATGCCAGAAACCGATACCGCTCCTCACCATCCCCATCAGCCTCTCGGTCAAGATCCCGCTCCCGCTCTCGGTCGCGACGACGCACTCGCTCTCGCAGCGCCTCGTACTCCCGCTCGCGTTCCGTGTCCGGCAGTCGCAACCGTAGCCAAAGCCAAAGCCGCAGCCGCAGCAACTCCCGAAGTCGAAGCCTCTCTTCCACTTCCCGCCCCCAACCAACCACACCCGGCCAACCACACCACCACGACGACAAACCACCCATCCGTCCCAACTACCGCCCCGACCTCCTCCTGCAAGGCCACACCCGCGCCATCTCCCAAGCGCGCATCTCCCCGGACGGCCGGTGGATCGCCTCGGCCTCGGCCGACGGCACCGCCAAGATCTGGGACGCCAGCACGGGCGCCCACCTCGAGACCCTCGTCGGCCACATGGCCGGCGTGTCGTGTTTGGCCTGGGCGCCCGACAGCAACACGCTGGCGACCGGGTCGGACGACAAGGCGATCCGCCTGTGGGACCGCATCACGGGCAGCCCGGCCCACGCCGTGGGGCGGCGGGACAACACGATGGAGACCGGCGGGACGATGCCGCGGGCGATGCGAGGGAAGGCGGGCCGCAGCGCCCGCGTCGGCGTGCCCGGAGAGGGCGTCCGGGGCGGCAGGACGGGACGCGGCCCGCTGCTGGGCCATCACAACTATGTGTATTGCCTGGCGTTCTCGCCCAAGGGGAACATCCTGGTCAGCGGGAGCTACGATGAGGCGGTCTTCCTGTGGGATGTCAGGGCGGGCAGGCTGATGAGGAGTCTACCGGCGCATAGCGACCCCGTAAGCGGGGTGGGCTTTTGCCGGGATGGGACGTTGGTCGTGAGTTGCTCTACGGACGGGTTGATGTGAGTGTGCTGGCGCTTTTTCTCTCCGCGCTTGCCCTTTCTACAAGCTAGGTGACTAATGATCTACTCGCAGCCGTATATGGGACACCTCCACTGGCCAGTGCCTGCGCACTCTGGTGCACGAGGACAACCCCGCCGTCACCAACGTCTGCTTCAGCCCCAACGGTCGGTTTGTGCTCGCTTTCAGCCTCGATAACTCGATCCGGCTGTGGGACTACGTCTCGGGCTCCGTCAAGAAGACATACCAGGGCCACACAAACAAGGGATTCTCGATCGGTGGTTGTTTTGGCGTGCTTTCGGACGCCGACGACGGGATTGGAGAAGAAGCCGCGGACCAAGACGGCGGCGGACGCCGGGCGTTCATCGCGTCGGCTAGCGAGGACGGCGACATTGTGATGTGGGACGTCAAGAGCAAGCAAGTGATCCAGCGCATCGAGGGCGCGCACAAGGGGGTGTGTTTCTCGGTCGACGTCCACGGTAGAACCATGGTGAGCGCCGGGCAGGATGGCCTGATCAAGGTTTTTAGGCACCGCCCGAGGGGTCTCGCTTTCAAGCAGGAGAATGGCGGGGTGAATGGGGTGAATGGGCATGCGGGGAATGATGCTTTGGACGCTGCGGCGGCGGCGGACGAGGAGCTGCAACGGCAGATTGAGGCCGAAGCAGAATCTCCTGGGCAGCACGTCAAGAAGGAGCAACTATAAGCTGGGGGCCGGGAATGAAGATACTGCTCGGATGACATGATCTGTCGCGAGCTAAAAGACACCTGGATCATGATGCCTGTAGATCCCTCTTGAACTTGGCACAATAGTTGGGCGCCGGCGTCGGCGTCGGCGTCGCGTTACCAATTCTTGTGGCCCAGGCAGCTCTGGCTCTTGCATTGATACCGACTCCATCACCATCTCGTATCCCGCCCCGTGGCCTCTCGAGGGCTTCTCGAAGCCGGCGGCATAGGCTCGTGGATACGGAGTCAGGCTGTTGCAGCCTAATATGTGCGATCGATGGATGATCCACGAAGGGCTCAACCACTGTTTCCTTGAGACTGTCGTGCCTCCACAACATCTACATCTAGTTCTTCCTGGACTTCCAGCACCAAAGCAAGGCTATCGAGAAAAGAGTTGACGGCGACGCGGAGCATGCGGTTCGTAGCGGCTTTGTAGTCGACTCGCAGAACGGTTGGATCCGAAGACCCTGTCGTAGACACAACCGAGAGGTCACGCTTTACCAGTGACGAGAGCTCCTTATCGACGCGCAGCGCCTGGAGGGCGACGGATGCCAGGCGCGCATCGGGGAAGGGGACGTCGAGGGTCCTGCGATGGAGTTGGAAGCGATTAGTTAGCGGGGTAAATTCTGGTTGCGCAGCTGGGCGTTTGCCGAAACAAAACAATCATGTCTTCTGGTTGTAACGTACAGCGCGCAAGGAAACCCAGCTGCCGGGGTGGTCGCCATAGCTGCGCGATACCGACAAGTCTGATGGTCACGGTCGGTTTCGGAGTGGTGATGGATGACGATGTTCAGATTTCAGTTCCATGAGTGCAGGCCGCAAACAGTGGATGGTGGGGCAGCGGTGCTCGATAAGATACCGCTGGCGGACAGCGGCCCAGAATTGCGGTGCCTAACAACGGCCGCTTCTGGCGGGCCGACCCCTGCTCAGTGGGCTGCACCGCGGAGGGCTGGCCCCAGGAGCGAGTTGCCATGGCGACCCGGCCCCAAAAATAGAGCGCACAGCGCTGATTGGCTGCCAACTGGCATCGCTGGGGGTCCCTGAACCAAGGCCATAACAACAACCCCAGAGCCAAAAACATCGGCCGCCATTACAAAACCTCGTGCTGCAGCATTGCTTGCTCGCATCTTCCCCTTCCTAACTGCATCCTCCATTGACGTCGACTGCCATCTCCGCAGCTTCGGGTTCTGAGTTTGCACGCACCGGCATCCCCGACAGCCAACTGCCAATCGCTCCCCCCTTGCCACCATCGCGCGTGTCAGACCAGCCCTTTTCTCGTCTTTGCCTTCCGGAGCAAACAACCACAACAAAGCAGCCCGCCTGCATCTTGCCATTCTTGCAGAACCGAGCTCACGTGCTCGCAGTCTCACGAGTCGCACATCCATCTTGGCAAGCTTCATCGCACGGTACATGCCAGCTCGCGCACCAGCAATCCCTTCCCCGATTTTCGACGCCGGCGCAGCGCCTCGACGGCATGGCTCCTTCTGCCCGCCACAGCGGCTTGGGGCAGGTTATTGAGTATATCCCAGGTATGTTACAGCGCCGAGGAGTCCTTACCTTCCGGATCCGCCCCCTCATCACTCGACGATGCCCTCGCATGTCTGTTATGGTGATGGTTGTTGTCGTTGTTGTTGTTTTTGTTGTCTTCGACAATGCGACACAACGGCATACCCATCAAATACCCCGATTCTCTCAACCATCCGACCACCCCGCTGACCGTCACAGACCGCCTCTATCTCGCGTCCTACGTCGAAACCCCCGATGCCAACACAGTCTTCCCCTACCCTGATCCGGCTCCGCGCTCGCCGAGCAAGAGGTCGCAGCGGGCCGTCGAGTCCTCGGTTTCCACATCACACCAGAAGCAGCCCTTCTACTTTACCGTAGACGACACTCTGCTCTACAATGCATTCCACCACGACTTTGGCCCGCTACACATCGGCCACCTCTACCGTTTCGCGCTGCAGTTCCACGAGATCTTGGGCGCCAAGGAAAACAAGGATCGGCCCATTGTCTTCTGGAGCCGGGCAGACCCGCGCAGTAGGTTTCCTGTTCAGTCGGAGATTGCCTGCTCGATTTGTGTTGCTGACAACCACGGATAGGCCGCGCCAATGCCTCCTGCCTGCTGGCATGCTACATGGTTCTGATCCAATCATGGCCTCCCCACCTCGCTCTGGCACCAGTCGCTCAAGTCGACCCGCCGCTGATGCCCTTCAGAGACGCTGGCTATAGTCAAGCAGACTACGGCATCACCGTGCAGGATATTGTGTATGGTGTTTGGAAGGCCAAGGAAGAGGGCTGCTGTGTCTTGGAGACATTTGACCTCGACGAGTACGAGCGCTTCGAGCGGGTCGAGCAGGGTGACTTCAACTGGATCACTCCCCACTTTCTCGCCTTTGCATCGCCCCAGAGCACACCCTCTGCTCGCACTCCCGAGGGAACCGAGGCATGGAAAGCCCTGCCAAAGACTCTACCCGCCGTCGATGCCCATCCCACGCTGGCGCAGCCGTTCAAGAACGTTCTGAACCACTTTACCGAGAGGGACATCGGGCTTGTGGTGCGACTCAACTCGGTTCTCTACGATGCCTCGTACTTTGAGGCGCTCGGCATCCAGCACATCGACATGATCTTCGAGGACGGCACCTGCCCGCCCTTGTCCATGGTGCGCAAGTTCATCCGAATGGCCCATGAGATGATCACTGTCAAGAAGAAGGGCATTGCGGTCCACTGCAAGGCTGGCCTGGGCCGCACGGGATGCTTGATTGGCGCCTACCTGATCTACAGACACGGCTTCACCGCCAACGAGATCATCTCCTACATGCGCTTCATGCGCCCCGGCATGGTCGTCGGTCCTCAACAGCATTGGCTCCATCTGAACCAGGGCACGTTCCGGGAATGGTGGGTTGAGGAGCGTCTGGAGCGCAAGCTGCGCAAGGAGGCTGCCGTCGCTGCCGCCGCCGCCCAGTCAAATGGCAACCTTCAGCCCAGCACACCCATCCGTGCCATGCAAAAGACTCACCTTGGGCGGAGCTCGAGCAAGAACGGCACATCAACGCCCCCCAACAGGGGCTCTGTCCGGACACCGCTTGGGGAGATTGAACAGGACCGTGCTCGTGATAACACCATCGGTGTGCAAGAAGACTATCTCCCAGCGCCCACACCAGGCCAACCACGCAAGACGCAGCGAAACGCCACTGACCGCCACCACCCGTACAGTCGCAGCACAACCGCGGTGCCAACTGTGGAGGAAGAGAGCGGCGCAGACCAAGAGATCAAGACAGAAGCCCCCTCGGTCCGCCGCTCGCACGGAATCGAGTCGGACGAGGAACGGCACCTGCGCATGCGCTCGCGCAAGGCCTCTGCCTCCGTTTCGCCCGATCGCCGCGAACGGGCTGTCAGCCACCAGATCATCGACAACGACGCGTCCAACGACATCGAGAATCTCGGCACGGCCACCGCCAAGACAAAATCCTACGAACAGGCCCAGCGGGCCAGCTCGGCCTCGGGCGTCCTGACCAAGGTCCGCGGTGGCAGCGCTTCTCCCAAGCGTGCCGCCGCCAGCGGCAGCATCCGGGAGGCCGGTGTCCGCAAGACCAGCGGGCGCGTCGGCAGCGTGGGCAACGTCTCGCCCGTCGCAGCCACCGCGCGGAAGATCAGCGGGGTGCACTAATTCGGCGAGATCACACGCTGCTGGTGCCGTTGATTTGCGCGACGCTTTCCCTGCGACGCGCCCAATGTCCTGAAGTTGACGAGTTATGACGATACGACACACCGCACTCCTCGAATTGTCATTGTGGGTTTACACTGACGAGCTGCTTGCTACATGCATGCCTGGCGTTGATTACAAGGAGATCATGGGTTTTCAGGGGCTGTCTTTCGGAGCGGAGCGTCCATTATATCGCATATAGTGCATGCATCTTCTGGCAGGGATTTGTCCTTCATCCATACCCCTTTTTCCCTCCCCCCTCTTTTTTTCTCTTCTTCTTGGTCTCTTCAGGCCCCTTGGTGTTATCCAGGCGACCCTCCTGCCTGCTTTTCTCGGACCCTCACCTCCAGCGGTGATTCGCAGTGTGGTGGTGGGACTGTGGCGGGATGAGGGAGGGTTACTTTGGCCACTGGGCGAGACGGGCAAGAACAGTGAAGGGATGGGGATTCACTTGGCGTGGTTGGGGTTATGAAGGAAGTCGATGTTGGCGTTATGGGTTTGGTTTTGGCTCTTGGTTGTTTGGTCTTGGGTTGTCGCGATGATGCCTGTTTGGTGTTACTGTTTGATTACAGTGCAATTCCGATGTCTTTGTGTGTGTGTTGGGGACCTATACAGTATAGCATTTGGTTGTTTACAGTAGCTCTTCTCTTGGGTTGTAGCAATACAAGAGTATGAGGTCAATTGCTTTTTTGTGTCTTGTGATTGTGTGCCGGAGCATCCAGTCGGACCAGCAGCTTTCCATTTGGGCAGACATCAACACCAAGAGGTGCAGGACTGAGTCATGGGCAGTCACATGTTGCTTGAGTCGAATAGATTGTCATGGAGAAGAAGCGGGCTGTGCTCTGTGTGCTGCCTGGGCAACCCGGCCTCTGCCTCATTCTTCGGCCGTGTCTGTTGCCTGGGCGAGGCTTGGGATGCCTGCGCCGGGAAGAGAGAGTTGCAGCAAAGAAGCAAGACAAGAACGAAGAAAACGGTGACGTAGGCCGGTTCCGCCCGGATGTGAGATTGTGGTTGGGCACCAATGCCCGAATCGGAGGAGAACGCACAGCCTCAGATTCCATCACCAACAACAGAATATTAGAATTACAAGGCGTGCAATTGTTCCTTGCCCAAGGGTGGACACCGGAGAGATCCGCCCGGTCCCGAACTGGAGGTCGCCGGCATAAAGCCACCCCGGGCGACGGGAAATCAGGTGAGTTGAGAAACAGGCAGGATGTGTTCTTGGTGGCCCGCAGGAGAACGGGGGAGATGAGTTGGTTAATGCGCTAGGTTCCCCAGATCTACCTATATCTGGTGTGATATTCTATGTCTTACCGTTCAAAAGTAAAGCTATCACATTCTGATGGCTTCGGCTCCTTGTCTGTCCTCGACCCGACTTGCCTTGCCACGTCCAAAGTGAGGCACGGGCAAAGCACCAGCAGCAGCGCTAGCACTCATTCGGGAGTTTGCAGACAAATCCCTCCACCGATCAGGCGCCAGGGGCGCTCCAACTGGATGTACTTTACAGAATACAGAAAGTATTTAGGTTGCAATGGGTTGTTCCGACGATGGTTATCTTCGAATAGTGAAGCACCGCCGCCGCTTTGACCCCGTAGCACCCTCGGCCGTCCGGTACCGTAGCCCCGGGACCGATGCTGTCAAGGCCGAGCAACCGGATTGGAGGCAGCCCCTTGATGTTTCCAGCCTATCAAACACAGTCCCCATTCGCGAGGCTGAACCTTCATGACAAATTGCTGGTAGCATGGGGCCAAGGGTGTTTCTTGCGGAGCTACAGCATCTTTGAACAGGGCTGCCTCCCAAATGACTAGGAAAGTTTGTGATGCCCGGTGTGATGTGCTCGAAGGCCATCCTATCATTACTCGTTGTCACACAAGAGTCGCCCTGACGTCAGGTCAGGGCCATCCCGCCCGTCCTCGTCCCTGCAAACACGGGGAATTCGGGCGCTCCCGTGAGGCACAGACAGGGGACGACACGGCCTGGCCAGTGGCCCGAGGAGGAGGACATGAGACCGAAACGTCATCGGCCCCCATGTTCAACGGTTTCTGGCATGTGATGCGGGAGATGAAGAGACGATATGCCAACCAGATGTGGTGCACCCTTCTCGGGGTGATGCTCGGTGGCCCCGATCTGGGAGCTGCCTTCCGGGTGTCTGGTTGGAAGCTTTCATTGGTTCTGCGGGTTCCGGAATTCCAGATGACTCGTATTTCGTCTGCACAGTTCTTGCGGCACAGGGCCTTTCTCATCCCACTGAGCGGGCGGGTAAAAGGGGGTCGGTCGCGAGCACTACGTCTCGTGGCCTCGATTGGCACAAACCCACGCGCGGCTGTTTTGTGTCACCCCTGACTCCTGAGTCGAGACAGCCGCCCCCCAGCTGCCTAGGATGCGGATCGTGGCTTCGTGGGGGCTCCAGAAAGCCCATAATAGCGCTTCCAAAAACGGCCGATTCCATGTAGGCACCGGGACTAGCCCAACTGAATCACTTGGGGCGAGGTGCTGCGGAAGCAACCGTTGGCGTCCGAAGGCGCCAACGGTTGGCCATGCTCGAAGCTCGCGCCTCGGCGAGGCGAGGTTGCCTGGCCAGGAGGTATGTATACTGTACAACTTGGTAGTTAGAGCCCATGGACTGTACAAGTGCTGTACGAACCCATCTCGACGGCGAGGCCACAATAACGGCACGAACTGCGAAGGCCGCGGGGGCAGGGGCCCGTTGCCGACGCAGCGCACCGATCGTCACTTGACCAGAATGTTCTGCAGTCCGCCAAAATTGGGCAGCTGGCTATCACTGCGTGCTTCTCGAAGGCTTTGGATCGCGGCAGAGGGCGAATGAGCGGGAAGGGCGGAGAGGGCGGAGATGGCGGAGAGGGGCCCATTCTGCGGCCGACAGGGCGGTCAAGCGGGCGTTGTGACTCGTGGGCGATGCAACTCGGGAAAAGGAGCGAAAAGAACAGGAAACAAGCAAAACCGGGACCTGGCCGCAGAAAAGCGGCCGCATCCACATCTTATATGATGGACCAGAATAGCCAATCCAGGATGGTGCAAGGCTTTCCGGCACCCGCGATGGCAAGGCGGATCAGGATCGTTCTTGGAGGTGAGGTCGGATGCGGTTGAGGTTGGAGGACGGAACGGGTAGCACAGGCAGGGCTGAGGCTCCACAGGGCATCGAAGCCAATCGAGGCCCCCTGTGATCCGTGGCGGAGTGGATGCTCGGGCCAATCTGGGGAGAGCTGGTGGAGCTGGTGGCCTGGGAAACGGGCCTGGCTGTGTGTGGCAGCCTCTCTTAGCACCGTCGGCAGCAGGCAAGCAACCTGCAACATGCAACCTCTCTGAATCAGACTTTTCGTTGCGCAGAGCCGGTGAATACAGCATCACCGCCTCGGGGCTCCGTACATCGACCAAGCCCTGTTTTTGAGCGGTTAGGCAGGTACCCAAACTAGTGAGGCAGTTAGCTGGGACTGCTTCGCCATCATCCCGGGCCCTTGCTGGGGCCGCTTCCAAATTGTTCGAGGGCATGACTGAGCCACGAGCCGCCGAGATGGCGGCGACGCCATGACGTGAATGACAAATGAATGCTGGCGCTTTTCCTGACCGCATGCTACCTTGTCTCTCCCAACAGGCACCCACGCAGCCGATTCCCAGTGCTTCGCCCGGGCGTGGCTTGCCGGCCGTTTTCGTGTCTCGTTTCTCGTCTCTCGACCCGCAACCTCGACGTCTCATCTCGTCACGGGCCAATCTGCGTGTTTGGGCGGCGAGAGGGTGGTGCCGCAGAATGCAGGACGAAGGGGCGTTGGAAATGACCGAGGCCATCGATACGTCCCCGATTTCCGGTTGCAATTCGATCTGGCGATCGCTTGCCGAGCCATCACCCTCCCTTCTCCTTTTCCCCCAGGCCCCAGCCGCGGCCTGCCTGCCCTCTCCCGTCCCCTTTCCTGCGAGGTCTGCATGCAGGGTGCTGCGGAAATAGGGGCTCGGACCAGAGATGCCTCACGTTTTCAACGTCCGTGGACAGGCTGAGGACCTGCTGGCCCTTCTTCTGGCCCGGCATCGCTGCGGATCGCCCCGGCCGAGTGTCCAGGCCAGCATCCCTGAGGAAGTCCTCTCCCCTACCTCTCCAGCCAAGACAAGCAACAACCAACAGCCCGGTGCCCTGGTTAGACCCAGTGCCTCCGCCCAACCCGTTGGGCCGGCCATGGCCCTGGACCGCTTGTCACGGCTCCCGGGGTGCCTAATCGGGGACCTCACGAGTCACATAAAGACCGGACGACTCCATTCTCGCACCCCGGGAGCTGCTTCACATACACCCGCTTCACTTGGTCCCTTCTCTTGTGCTGACCTTGTCTACATTTCTGGCTCCTCTCCCAGTCACACTGCCTCTGCTTCCCTCTCGGGCCCCAATGTCCTTGTCGCCAACCACGGGAATGAGCAGGCTTTCATTAGAGTGCACCTCGGCCACCTCACAAGACCAAGGCCGGGTGCAGCCGGTACGCCCGAGTCCTCCAATGGCTCCTTCTGAGCACTCGGACGCGAGCGACTGGGAGGTTGAAGAAGAGGACGACGACGAGGATGGCACACAAAGCGTATCTTCGTCGACGGGATTCAAGTACAACATCTCCAAACTCTCGCCGCGAACTCGCCAAGTGGTCAAAGGACTCTTCAGCCAAACATCCTCCAGCGAGCCGCCGCAGATATCGCTGGAGCTCTGTGGCATGAGAGAGGAGGATCCCGGTGGCGGCGGCGGGCTCTTCTACGCCTTCCAAATGCATGAAGTTGTACCCTGCTCGGTCCGAATCGGCGCCCGGGACAGCACACGATTCTCGGCCCCGAAGTGCGAATGTCCCGACGCCCGATACCGACACGTGAGGCCTTGCAAGCACCTCATCTGGCTCTTTGACAAGATCTCGAAACAAACCCTGTTTGATCACGATCCCGACTCGGAACTCACCTTGACCGAGCTCGGCTACCCTGAAGAGATTGGAGACCCCTTCCACCGCATATCTCAAGTAGGCCTCGACATTCTCACCGACGACTTGCGTTGCGACACATCCGAGCCCGACAGCGACCTGGTCGCTCCGAATCCCGCCCGCATCAGGGAAGCCAGGGAGATGGTCGCCGCGGTGGCCGGAATCCAGCCCTACGAGCTCGATGACTACAGGCCCGACCTCGAAGCCTCGTATGACCGTAACTCCTTGATCCGGCGCGGCGACCTTGGAGCGACTCTATTCTCTCTTCTCCTTGCCTCCCATTCCCTCGCCGAGTGGGTCCGCTCGCAACTTGGCCCATCCGACCTGGCTGTTGACCCCTTTCGAAGGATCCAGCAACGGGTGTCACTTATCATACAAAATTTAAACGCACATTCGGCAGCGGAGCAAGACTCATCGGCAGAAGATGCCTACCAAGTGCGATACAAAGGCGTGGGAGGTCCACGGGATGCCAGCTGGGCCACCACTCAGATCCAGCACTGCGTGAGAAAGATCGAGAAGCTTGTCTCTCGCGGCTCCAGCCCGCTTTCCGACTGGACACGGTCGTCCGCCGCCCGGTCTCTCATCAGCATCCTCAAGGCCGTAGTCGACCACCGAGACCTGTACGCACCCCTGGTCGGGGACCACGACACGGGCTTCGTCCACTCGGCCCTCGACATGCTTGCCGACCAAAGCCAGTTCATCGACGAGCTCGAAGAAATCATGGAAAAGATTGGCGTGCACGGCGCACCGCCTTCTTACGTGGCCAATATGCGCCATCTCATTGCGCGCATGCGCAGTCACAAAACCGACGACTCGAGCGTCTCGGGCGGGAGCGGCATCCCACGGAGCGAAACGCCTCCGCTGACCGAGCTGTCTCCAGCGCCGCCCGTCCAAAGCCCCGGTCCAAGCGGATCGGGCAGCGCACAGTTTCTCACCCCAGAGCTGCCGGCCAGCGCCATGGGGCGCGGAAGAGGCGGCAGGGGAAGTGGGAGGGGCTCGAAACGATCCGTCTCCCGGAGCAGCTCGCAGGGCAATCCGCGAGGCTCCAGGAAGAGAGCGCGAGGAGTGTGAGACCTACCCGTTCCAACTCCTCATGACTTGAGCACTCCTCCATCAGTTGTGGCTGGCCCACGGATGGATAACGACATGGAAATAACGACGATGTGTGTTTTAACTCTTTCGTAATATCATTTTACTTACAAGACAAGACCTGCGGCTCAACGCTACGGCTGGAACAACATACCATGGCAGTCACTCCAGAGTCTCTTGGTCGGAGTGGGAGAGAGGTTAGGCACCACGTTGAGTGGGGGACCAAGGGTTGCATCTCTGGATAGATGGATGTCTTACGGCAGGCTAGTTAGTTTGGATAGTAATGTCAAGGAATTCCGGTTCCAACAAAGTTATCGTGACTCCCTCTTGTCCTTTTCTCCTGACATTGACAAAGCTGCGAGGGCGGAAGGGAATGTGCGTGCAAAGTCAACATGGACACGTAGGAGAATGCTGAAACACAAAATCTCTTTGCAGTGCCTGCTCTATGGGGTATTCTCAACACGATGCAAAGCCCAATCCAAACCCTTAATGCAAACCATGCCAAACTCATGCGTCCCAAGACCGTCATCCAGAAATTAAACATGAAATCAACCGATGACCCTCGCCGCAAACGCCCGATGCTCCCTCAAATGTTAATCCCAGCATCCCCTCTCACTGCCTGCTACCATCCGTCTCCTCGCTGCCCTTGTTCCCACCACCGACACCACCAGCAGCCTCCACATCCTCCTCCGTCCGCGCCTCAACGTTGGCGATGGCGCTCTGCAGCGCACTCGTCAAGTCGACATGGAACAGCGGCCGGTTGATGCCGTGCACCGCCACCGTGCGCCCGCTGTTGAGCGCCGGCGCGGGAGCCGCCGTCGTGGTGGTGGCGCCCGTCTTGGACTGCGTCACGGGCGCGCCGCCGATCTCGCCGGCCGTGCTGCCCTGCTCGGCACCCTTGCTGTGGGTGTTGCTGGAGGTGAGCGCGGCCTCGAGGTCGGCCGGCTGTTGGCTGGCGTGCAGCTCCTTCTCGTTGTCCTCGAATTCGGCGGCGGCGGCGGCGCTCTGGGAGCCGCCGATCTCGGCCACGGAGAAGATGCTCTTCCACCGGAGGTGCGGCACGTCGGGCCGCGCGGTCGGGTAGCCGAAGCCGGCGGCCGCGAGCGCGCGCTTGGCCCAGCGGTTGCTGATGCACGCGATGTGCCAGTCGACGGTGTCCGGGGACGCGTAGCGGTCGAGCTGATTGCGCACGTCGATGAGTTGCTGCACCGAGGTGATGTCGACATGGTTGACGGAGCTGAAGTCGAGGATGATGGCTTTGAGGGTGGGCAGGTTGGGGTCGATATCAAGGGCGCCGGCTTCGGCGCCGTCGGCGGCGGCGGCGGCGGCCTTGAGCTTGCGGCGGGACGGGCCTGGGTCGTTCCAGGGACGGTCGCCGGGGCGGTCGAAGTGCGTCAGGTTGGTCTGACGGGTATGGGCGAAGATGTGCTGGGTCATGTACTCCAGGCTGTGGCTGGCGTTGGTGTAGTTGAAGCCCTCGGCGAAGCGGTAGATGAAGATGCCCGGGTAGGGGTTGTCGAGTTCCACCTCCGGGTTGGAGCCGTCTGCGTGGGTGATGGGGAGGAAGACGTTGCGGAAGGGCGCCTCAGGAGAGCCGGTAAACGTGCCGTACTCCGGGGCCTGGCGAGATTGGTCGCCTACAACATAGTTGCCGAGCATCGATGCCACCCGCACGCGGCCCAGGAACCGCCCCTTGGCCCTCAGAATGCGGTAGAGAAGCATCGCAGCGGAGAGACAGACGGTGGCGTAAATGCCGTTCTCGATCGTCGAGAAAACAGTGACGAGGACACCGACAAAGAAGATGAACACTTCCAGGGGCGAGACGAGCCAAAACTGGTAGACGGTGTTTGGCGGAGTGATCAAGTCGCCGACGGCGTGAATGATGACGGCAGCAAGCGAGGCGTTCGGGATGTAGTAGAAGACGGCAGGGAGGGCGTAGATGGCGAGGAGGACGACGCAGGCGGTAATTACACCGGCAAACGGGGTCCGGACGCCGGCCTTGGATTTGATGGCAGTACGGCTGAAGGAGCCGGTCGCGGCGTATCCGCCCAGGAACGGGCCGAGAACGTTGGTGACGCCAATGGCCACCATCTCTTGGGAGGGGTTGATGCTGTAGTTGTTGACCCGCCCGAACGACTTCGAAATGGCGATGTGCTCGATGAGCAAGACGATGACGGTGGCGGGGAGGTAGCCGACGAGGCCGCTGGCGATGCGCTCGTTGAGCACAGGGACCGCCGCGTTTTGGAAGCCTCTAGGGACGTCCAGCAGAATCTTGAACTTGACCTTATCCTTGGGCAGGCCCCTGTTGACTAGCCAGCTGATCATGGTGTAGAGGAGGATGACGAAGACAGTCCTCAGGGTCGAGAGGAAGAAGGCGAGCCGCTGGTGCTTCGGCCACCGCTTCGCGGCGTATGAGCAAGCAGCCCTGATCAGATACAGCATCGCCAGAGCGGTCAGGCCCATGGCCGCGTCCAAGGTCGTGCGGGGAAGGCCTTGGAGGGTGTGGATGAAAACGATGTAGGGCGCCTCGCGGGTCGAGAAGCCGGTGATTCCCATCATGGTAGGAATCTGGCCGCAGACAATGTTGAGGGCTGAGCCCGTCATGAAGGCCGAGAGGGCAGTGAGTGAGATGACGTCGACGATCCACCCGCAGCGGATGAGGCCGATGAAGAGGACGATGGAGCCGGCAAGAATCGCAAGAGCGGAGGCAATAACGTGACCGGGAACGTCGGGCATGGCGACGGCCAAGTCGGCAACGATGCCGCCGGTAAGTTGTGACATGACGGCAACAGGCTATGGCGCTGTCAGTTTTGCATATCTGCATCCACCAGGAAGCCAACTTACACCAATGGTGATGTCCTTGGACGTCGCAAAAAACCAATAGATGAGCACACCCATAAAGGACGAGTACAGGCCAAACTGGACCTCGAGATTAGCGAGCTTGGCATAAGCCATGCCCTGAGGGACAACGACGGCGCCGATGGTAATGCCTATGCGTAGATGTGAGCAGGTGGCTTCGCTAGACCGAGCAGAGGGCAGTCATTTCTTACCAGCCACGAGATCTCCGATGAGCCATTGCAAGTTGTAATGACCGATCCAGGCGAGGAAGGGAAATAGGGAGACGAGATAGTTGTAGAGTTGATTTCCCGAAGGGATGAGGTTGTTCAGGTAGTCCAGGACCTCGGGGGGTTCCTCCACAAAGCTCTGGTCTGTCTGGTCGGACATCATGGAAGCCCCCGGCCTGTCGAGTTCATGGAAGGGGTCATGTTCCTGAAGTTTGATGCCCAGCGCCTTGGCCACGACGTGGCGGGCTTTGGGAGCCATTTTGTGGTCGCAGCTGTGCTGTCCAGGAAACAGGGAGGCTGACGGGGAAAGGTCGTGGGTGAGCCGGACGTGTGCCGCGAAGTTGAGAGTGGACGAGGTTGGGAGACCGCGTCGTGTCAATGACAGAAATGCAGGGTGATGTCTCGGGCCACAAGTTTCGGGAGAGACCGAGAATGCGTGGGTGATGCAGAAACTAAAAAGCAGATGCAGATGCAGGCTGTCCCAAAACCCAACAAGACGAGAGATGCGAGACAAAAGACAAAATGGCCAACGTCAGACCCAAAGGCGAGAAGCCACAATGCAGGGAAAATCCAGGTTGACCAGAAGAAAAAGAGCCCAACTCCTGGGAAACAAGAATTATAAGGAAGTCGAATACCCCTCAGTCATGGTCAGAAAGTAAGACATAAAAGGTTGACAAGCGATTTTGTATCGACGTCTGAGATGCAGCGAAGCGGATCCCGGAAGATGCGGAGGGCGGGCACCAGCTGGATGGCGCAATCGCTCCCTTGCCTATCACAGCTAGCATCGGGAGTTTCCAGTGGAACGGGGTGAGGATCCTGAACAGACAGGATATTGCCTGACGAGGGTTGACGAATAGGCAACCTAACAGAGAAGGGATGTGCTGCCCCAGCGAGCCCAGGAACGAGACGAGGGGCGACCGGACCGCAGCCAGGGCAAGGCATCCCGGGCCAACGGTCTTGTTTCTGGCGTCCAAGTCTTGCACGGGAAGAAACAACCACGAAATTCATCGGTGAAGCTGTTCCCAGCGATGAACAAGCACGACAATTCCTCGTTACACAGCCCAGACTGAGGCAGAGCTGACTGTGTGGTGTGCAGACCGCTGACGACATCCAACGCACATTGTAACAATCCCATATCGTGCCGTGCTGCATATTCTAGAGGGAGTGCCCCGAGATTCAGCGCCGAGACCAACCCCCAGAGAGCTTGGGTCCCATCGACGGGGCGTCACGGTGGGAGACATGTTGCGGGCAGCGAATAGGACTGCCGGGGTGGCGATGATGCAATGGCGCGCCAAGATTGCGAGTTGAAGCCGCAAAAGCTTAACCCCCACGCTGGGCCAGAAACAGAGGTCATGCCCAGGGCTCACGCCCAAGAAAGCACGTAATGCGTTCGGGGATTTCGACGCCCGCGTTGTCCCGCTGGCGCGTTCTCGAATCTCGATGCGCCGCGGCGGCGAGGCTTCAGCTGGCGCATGTCAACGCATGCAAGCCATGCAAGCCTCGCTGCAGGAAGTCTTGTTTGTGCGCCCTGCCTTGGCAGCGCTGCATCAGCAGAGGGCAGCAGGGCAGGGCAACCGGGGCGGGCTTGGCTTAGCTAATCCGATGGGGATGGCATCATGGCACAGCATGGCAAGGCCTCGTCGTGGACTCCGAGATTCCTCGTGAGAACTCGCCCCATTCCCTCCTCGCTTCGGGGTATTGGTCTGGCCCATGGCGAGCGCGCTTCCAGGCCCGTCAACCCAACCTTAGGCGCCGGACCGATGATGGGCTGGAGTGGAGACATGATCGGAGATCGGGCTGAAAACCTGAAGTCGAACCAGGTGACGGACCTCTGCAGGCATCCCATCCCCGGGTGGTTGCTCGCACCATCACACCGCCGCGACCCTCGGATGCAAGGAGTGCATGTGACGACACACGGCCATGTCGGTGTCTTGTGCTGGGAGTCCCACGTGGGTAGCAACGAGCGACCGCCGGCCACGGTGGACAGAGCAGCTGCCCATGCTCGAGCCATGGGGGCGTGGGCAGGGCGTGGAGATGCCAACCAATCCCCGCCCACCTGGCATCCTATTCGGGAAACTGGAGACAAAAGGGAATCGCTCACGATGGCCCCTGATGGGCGATGGACGTGATAGGCCGGGACGCCATCGGCTTGGTTGAGCGCAATCAATTTCTCACGCGGAGCGAGGGAGACGGCCGCTCCGGAAAGAGGGGTAATGTTGGGGCAAAGCTCGCTCGATGCTCGAGATTCTGGAAGCGTTTTGGTAACGTCCGGGACAGCTTTGAGAAAGCGAGCCTGAGGACCATGGCTTGAAAGAGTTGGCCGACCGACGGTCTCAACGGCTGTGTGTATGTTTGTTCTGGAAAGTCACTGTGTGATTTGTTCTGGAAAGTCGAGCCGATCCGCCCGATTTTGTGCAGAAGGGGATTCGGCTTCGATTGCTTCGATTCCTTCCACAAAGAAGCAAGCGGGGCAGGCCACTGGGGCTGGTGGTGCGCCATAACGTGGCTGCACCGCCAGATCGGGCCAGCCACGTTGGGCTCCATCCATTCCATTCATTCCATGGAAGAACGAGGCCACCCAGGAATCAACCAGCCTCGATCAAGACGAAAGATCCAGGTCCGCGATGCCAACTGGGGGACAAAAAGGGGCAACAGTCTGCAAACCGTAAATCCTACTCCGTTCTTCCGTGCAGAGGACAGAACCCCCCCCAAGGCAATGCGACTCATTGGCTGCGGGCTGACGCGTTGTCGCGAAATGAACACGAGGCTTGGGGCTGCCATAGGGCACCGGCAGCCCGCATTCAGGCGCTCACTCGCCCAGCCCTGCCCCAACCTCGTGCCAGGTTTTGGTCAACCTCCCGCCAACTCCCTGATACCTGGTATTCCGTACACGCAACCCAACAACACTCGTTAGAAGACGCAAGCGACGCCGCCATCAAAATCCCGAATCGTCCTGAAAAAAATCGGTCCAATCGCTCTCAAGTGTCGAAGTCGACTTGCAATGACGCTCCGAGATTTGAATCACTTCGACAGGATGCCGAGTCCCACCAAGCCCGAGCCCCAGAGCCAAACTCCGCTAGGCCCTCTTCCGCCGGCGATGCAGCTCCACCCGCCTCCCTCTCCTGGGTCTCATCGAACGCTCAGGAGATTGCAGTCGGCCCACAGCCTGGGAGCGAAGGCCGCGGCCCAGCCGTCGCTCATTTCGCAGCAGAGGCTACAGCTGCAGCAGCGGCAGCAGATCCAGCAGATCCAGCAGCACCAGCAGCCGCAGTTCCAGAACCCGAACCAGCACCTCCAGAGGCCCCCTCCTCCCCTCCCGACCCAGCCGAGAAGACATGCGAGCACCAACCGCTCGCCCCAACGAGGACGCGCCAACAGCGACGCACCGCCCATCCCGAACGCGGCCCAGTTCAACCCCGCCGTCATGACTGCAGCAACAACCACCAGACGCTCCGCCTTGAGCAAGCGGTCCCTTGCCGCCGACGCCATGTCCCTCGAGAGGCTGCTGCGTGATGGCCCCCCCGACGGCGACGTTGAGGGTGCTCTCGAGAGCACGCGTCTCAAGATACTCGACCAGGGCATCAGGTCCGACGGCGATGGCATGGTGAGCAATACCTGGCCGTCACTGGGTCCTAAGAGCCTACAAGTGTCCCCGTCACTAACTCGAAAGCACAGTCGTCCCTCCGCATCTATGTGTGGCTCATCCTGCTCAACGCCCCTATGCTCGAGACCGATTCCTACCTCGCCCTGATCCACCGCGGCGCGTCGCCCGCCTACTCCAAGATCCGCAACGACACCTTCCGCACGCTCTCGACCGATCCTCTCTTCCGTCGCCGCGTTAGCGAGGCTAGTCTGATACGCCTCCTCAATGCCTTTGCCTGGACTCTCCACGATGCCCGCGAGGTGCGGCTCCGGGACTCGAGCGTCGCCAGCAGCACGCGCCAGTCCCTGGACCAATCGAGCAGCCGCCCGGGAACGGGCTACGGGAGCGACTACGGGAGCCCGGCTTCCTCGCCCGCAGCGAAGCGGGCGCGTGCGCTGACGCTGACCACCGAGGGTTCTGTCATCAGCGTGACTGCGGAGCCAGGCACCTACGTGCAGGGCATGAACGTGCTGGCGGCCCCATTTCTCTATGCCGCGCGCAGCGAGGCCGAGGCGTACGCCGCCTTCCACCAGCTGCTGACCAAGGAATGCCCCGGCTACATCCGCGGTGCCATGGACGGGGTGCACAAGGGGCTGGCGCTGGTCGACAAGGTCCTGGCCATCGTGGATCCGAAGCTCAGCTTGTACCTGCTCTCCAAGAATCTGTCAGCTGAGATTTACGCCTTCCCGTCCGTCCTGACGCTTTGCGCTTGCACGCCGCCGCTGCCCGAGGTCCTGCGGCTGTGGGACTTTCTCTTTGCGTATGGGCCGCATCTTAATATCCTGTGCATTGTCGCGCAACTGGTCATGATCCGGACCAAGATCATGGAGTCTCCCAGGTATGCCGTGCAGCAGCATCTCCGCCGCTACCCTTTTGTTCATGCGGGTAGTCTGAACTAACACGCCATCCATCTAGTCCCAACAAGCTGCTCAGGTCCTTCCCTGCTCTCCAAGCCGACCAGATCAAACGGACGACCCTCGCTATCATTAGGATGATTCCCGATGATGTCTACGCCGAAATCATCTCCCACGCTCGGTAAACCATATCAGGCCTGCAAGTGAGCGACAACGGCCCGGCATGTTCCTTTTTGCAAGCATGTCGGACGGAGCTAGCCGGTATTTGCGCGTCGACATCTCGCGGCGAGCGGCGGTCGAGATGAGATGTCGCATGCCTCGCCGGAATCACACCTCGGCTCCAGCAAATCCATCTCGATGCATCCCGCTGGCCACGACGGGGAGCGGAGCCCACTATGTACCCCAGGTTTGATCCCCGGTCTTGCCTCCGCACAGCAGACGAATCCCGGTTTCAGCCGCCCTGCCGATCCCCTTCTCACCCTCCGGCGCCAAGACGGAAGGGGAGCGAAGGGAAGTCGTGCTCCGTGCGCATTTATCCGGAAACTGGCGGAGGGTTGGTCTCGGCGTAATGTGTAAAGAGGCTCTTCAGGGCAGACGCGGGCTCTGAAAAGCTGGCAGCGGCGGTGGATAATGACCTTGGAGAGGTCGATCACTCGGTCGGCTGTGGCCAGGGTTAATGAGCTGTTTGCGCATCCATTCCAGCAGCGCGCCAGCACCCCCTCGCTCCGCGGCTGCGCCGATTGGTCACGCGATGCCCGGCACCCCTTACAAGACGCGCGGTCGCTCCGCCAGTTCGCAGCATCGCCCCGGCTCACGGATCCGTCTGCTTGAATCCGTGCGGTGACATCGCAGGCTGCCTGCCGATATCATCTGGGTATGCATGTTACCCGATGTGACGGTCGGTGATGGACCGGTTGGTGGATAGTTCGAGATGACACGAGGGACAGCGGCGGCAATGGGGGTTTGTTTCCCGGGGCTGTTTCCCTCGGTGCCATGCCCTCGGGAAAGCGGCCGGCCGGGTGCGCGGTAGAAGATGATGGGCGCCTGGATTGCCGGTATTAGCCGTGGTGTGATTCGCAGATTGGAGTTTCAATGTTCCCTCGACGAGTTGCACAACGTCTTCGTCTAATTGTCCTTGGTGCCGAGTGGGGGTATACCCCGGAACTTGCTCTCTCGTCTCGCCCGTCGAGCGGAGGGTGCAGCCGCTGCGGTAAGTAATATCTCAACCCAAGGATTCCAAGGCCCCCTCAGCGCGAGTTTCCCACAGCACCGTGGTATTCCTCCGGAAGCCATTCCCGACCTCGCCCGGTTTGGTACGTAAGGTGACGTGCCGTGATGCGACGGTAGATCGAGTGTTCCAGACCAGGGCGTTTCCTCGCTCCCCGTGCTCCCCGTTTCACGGACCCTTGCATGAACGCCTCTGCGGTGCGCAGGGGGGAAACAGGGGGAAAACCAGAGTTTCGCCCTTCGGATCTTGGGTTTTGGCCCGGCCGTTGATGAAGGTCAAGGCTGGGAGCGCGCGCTGCAAGCACCCATCCGCCTCCTGTATTATGTTCCTGATTTACCCTGCCGGCATGGCCTGACTTCTACCGACGCAGCCAAGTGGTGGTGGCGCTTGTCCCGCTTCCGTATCCGTCCTATTCATCAATCAATCCGGCAGTCGAATCACACCAGCATGGGCAAAAAGAGAGGGGTATAGCAAACAAGGAACAAAGAACGACCCAGCAGCCATGGCATGGATGGGCAAGGGCATGGGCATTCACCACACACTTGCTCCACCCGAGGCACGGAGCGAAGGGAGGGTTAATATCCATGAATACCACGGCAGCTTTGCAATATTTGCAATATGCCGCGACCCTTGAACAGATGTGTTGTGCCGTGCTCTCCTCTCCCTTGGTGAATCACACCTCGCTACCCCCATCATTGCACGCGTGAAACAGTGGTCGTGACACGTGGTTGGACGTCTTTCTGGGCGCGCCGCGCTCTGCAGAAGTTGCTGGTGTTTCCCGTTTCCTGTGGGATCCTCACGGGGAGGCGAATGGAATGAACATGTTGATATTATATAAATGTATGGCGGACCCCAAAATGCATGCACACGCTGTGTGATCTAGTGTACTGTACCGGTACCCCTACCCCCCCCATCTCGCTATGCTCTCTTGACCCTCTCTCGTCTTGCGCTCTAACCTATCCAATCACTGTATTAATTACTTTTCGGGACTCAACGCTGGGGTTTGTCCGCTGGTCCACCATTCACCGTCCACCGTCCACCATCCACACTCCATCTTGCCGTCTAAGTCGTACCCCGGAAAACCCGAGCGGCGACCGCAACGCGCTGGGTTCGCCATTCCAGCACGGGCAATTTTTATATTTTCGTCATCCCGCATGCCACATCCTCCGGGCATCTCTTCCTGAAGGCCCACTTGTCTCTCTCGTCACCTCCGTGGTGGCTGGCTCGACTAAACCCGCTCGGGGCCTGAATAGAGCCCCGCCCTTCGACCGGAACACAAACACCTTTGTTTGCCACGACTCGAAGCTCGAGGGTCACAGCCCTCCCAGAAGACAATAAAACAGCGCAACTTTTCGTGTCCAGTCCAGAAAACCGCCGTCGCTTTCTCTTTTTATCGAGTATCCGATCTTTCAAGTTGGAGGCGCAACGGAGCGAGCAAAAGTCCTGCAAGATGCACCAGAGCCTCGTCCTATCGTTGATAGCCGCCGGCAGCGGCGGCGCGCTGGGGCTGGTGGCGCCAGGGACAGACAGGCAACAGAAGCTGCTAGGTCCCCCCTCCAAGCAGCTGTCGAGCACTCCACGGCAGTACCTGTCGTGTGCGGAGACGTACGGTGGCGGGTGGGAGACCTGCGGAGACCAGGTACGTCATGCTGCTTGCTCCGGCGTGGAGGGAAAGGTGTTGGGGTTTTGCTGACTCGTGCGCGTGTAGAACACAAGCAGGCTCTGCTATAGCCCGGCGTCGGGGCATGTAAGGCTTCCCCTCCCGGGACGAGACTCGACAAGGTGCTGACCAGCGGTGCAGTCATGTTGTGAGGTCGACAACAGCTACTGCGGCAAAGGCACGTGGTGCGCGCCAGTCGCCGGGTATTGTTGCTTGGATGTGAGGACCACCATGGCCCCTGATGAATGTGGCAGCAAAAGCTGACTGACAGCGCAGAGCGAAGACCTGGAAGCGTGCGCGAGGAACGCAGGGTTTCGGTTGCCAGGTGATGAGACGGCGAGGGATCTCAAGAAGAGGGACGTCGTCCAAAGCTCGACACCACCGAGGTCGCGGCCAGAGACACTGGCAGTCGCAGCAACTACCCTGTCCAACAGGGACGCCGATTCAATACCCACGACGGGAGACTCGAATCCCATGGCAGCACGAAGCCAGGATGTCCAGACGTCGGCAGCCAGAAAAGAGCAGTCGACCCTGGGATTGATGGGAATGGGGATGGGTGCTGTCGGCTTGTTCATGGTGTGTTGCTGAGAAACAATGCTGTGGGCATCGTGACCGGCGATACCCCCTGTGACCAGCCAGATGGCGGATAAGCAGGAGCCGGGGCACTGCCGCGTTGAATAGAGTCCGAATACTAGGCAATTATTGTGTGTGGCTTCGGGAACGTCCCACGGTTCCGGAAGGGGTGTGAATGGTCCTGATCTGCTCGGCTGGCCGGGCCCGCCCAGCAGCTGAGCTTAGTACGCAGTGCAACCGTCCATGGCGAGTCTGAAGGCGTGCGAGAAGAAGGTCTGCATAGCTGAGTAATGGAAGAGGATGCCCCCAAGGACGGCCACGTGCCACAGGTTGTGACTGCCTCCAACATAATCGAACATGCCCGGGCACCAGCGCTCAGGCACCTTGCTGGCGTAGACGACGGCGCCGAGGAGATAGACCAAGAGGGACTTGGCAATCGGGGTGTAGAACTCAAAAGCAGCATCGGGGCCGCGTGTGAGGGAGAGCTGGAGGACCGGCAGGAAGCCCGTTGCCGAGAGAGCGACGTAGAACGCGACTCTTACCCAGGCCATGTCCTGGCCATTAAACCGTGGGTGCCAGGGAAGGACGACGCCGCCAAGTCCCAAGAGGGCCGTCGTGACCATGTAAATCCAGCGGCTCACGGGCTCGCAGTAGAAGGCGGTGTACTCGGTCGTCATGATGGATGCCGCGATCAGCAACGAAATCCCCGTGTAGTCGACGCAGGCGAACATGGAGATGAGGCTGACGTCGGCGACCGAGTTCATCGTGTGCCAGATGATGCTGCAGAGCAGACACTGGCAGGCGGCGAAGAAGAAGACGGCGGCGATGAAGATATCAGCGCCCGAGCTCAAAGAAAAGTTGGCGCTCGTGGGATAGAAGTAGAAGGCAACGGCGAGGACGAGGATGAGGCCGATGGCATGCGACCAGATGTTGACGAGCTCGTTGGAGAAACCGAAGGCCGACCTCACGCAGGCCAGCTTCGTCTCGGAGAAACGATATCCTTTGGTGATGTGCGGGTTGGTCCTCCAGGGAATTGGCAGGTCCTCGTAGCGGAGGAGACCATGCTCCCTGGCATGGGCAATGGCACGTTGGACATGGTCCTCGAGCGACTCGGCGGCGCGGATGGCCCTCTCGATGCCCCCATCGACGACACGGTGAGCCTCGTCCATGAGGCTCTCGGCCGCATTCGCCAACCCCTTTTCCCGAAACTTGGAGGCCTGGTCTTCCATCTCCTGCAGCATCTCGTCAAGCAGCTCGATACCGACCTTGGCCTTTTCGTTGAGCGAGCCTGCGGCGGCCATGGCATCGTGGTAGCCAGACTCGAGGGTTTCCACCATGACGTGCAGCCTCCTACGCCCGGCGCCCATGACTTCCCCCGAGACCTGAGAGCATCGCGTCCGGACCGCCTGGAGCGTCTCGAAGGCGGCCGAGAGGCTCGAGTCCACGGTGAGCTCTCGATAGTTCTCCCAAGACTCGAGGCGCCGCTCGAGCTCGGTCAAGAACAGGTCCAGCTTGAGGAGCAGGCCCTCCTCGCCGTCCATGAACTGGTTGACGATGGACTTTCTCCTCTGCATAAACTGGGAATGGCGCCGCCTCTGGACGGGAGGCTGGCCCTGGACGCGGGCGCCCGACGAGTGGCCGTCAGGGGCATTGTCGCAGGAACCGAAGGAGAAGGGGGCCGGACAGCCCATGTTGGACGAAACGTCCATGGCGGGCGGACAAAGCAGGTACAAGCAGGAGCAAGGAGAGCGCTGCGCAGGCCGAAGAGACACCCTAGGGTCGTACCCGTGTAACAGGAAGAGCCGTGCCGGGGAGGAAGGCAAGGAACGGCACTCGGGCGGGACTGTTACAGACGGGAGGTGTCGGGCGGCTGTGTTCGCGGGATCGGTGATCGGGATCGACGGCTGGGAGACGGGAGTGGGAGTGGGAGACGTTTAAAGGTGAGGGAAAAAGTTGGTTTTGTTTGGTCGCCACTGGATCCGGGGGCTCGAAGGGAAGGACCTAGGAGAAAGGACCGCCGAGAGGAATCATTAACTCGGAAACAGCCCACAGCCAAGAAATCAGGAGTCAATCGGACACGCCGGAAACCCGTCTCGGACTACCAGAGGAACCGCCAGTCCAGAGAATGCCAGGTTTTGGTGGTGATCGGGGAGTAAATAAGAGAGGGGAGCCAGCGGCTCGGAGAGTCGCTAACACCCGCGCTATTATGGGCGGGCGCTGGCGCCCACAGCGGGCACCAAGCCCAACCCAGGGAGCCAGGACCCCGAAGACGCCCGCATAGGGGTCCATGTGTCGACATCAATGGCCAATTGATTCCGTCATGGCGGCCCGCCGCCCCACCGAGCTCAACACCAGACGAAACAAGCGATCCAATGAAGCCCACCCAGCTGGAGGTCTTTGCTCTTTGCTTGTGACAACGCCTGTTGCTTTTCGCCCGCCTTTCCGCCGAAGGAATCGCGAATCCGGAAACCCGCCAATTCTCACAACGCCTCCCAACAATTGGCGGCAGCTTGCACTCTTAGCATTATCCACATCACAAACAAACGCCGCCCAACCGTCGGCCCCACCCGAAACCGACTGTTTCCAGGTTGCTTTGCTTGCTGCAATCTCACGTGCATTTCTGGTTGCACCGCGCATCAACCGCGATCCACCGTTCCGATCCGGCGGGCCGACCTGCCTGGCAGCCTGCGAGACTGCGTACCTGCATCCCGAACACATCAACCTCGACGTTGTCACGTCCACCCCAGCCAGCACTTCCGCCATGACCATCGACGCGCACATCGCCGACCCCTCGCTGGCCTCGGTGGTCGAGACGTCGAGCGCGGCGCGGGAGCAGGCCCAGGCCCTCGTCGACCTGATCGCGCAGGCAACCGCTGCCAACCCCAACGCGCCGATTCCCGCCGACACGCTGACCGAGATCTCGCGGCAGCAGAAGCTGCTCAACACCAACCTCGCCCACCTGCGCGGGCTGCACCGCGCCGCCCATTTCCGCGCGCGGGAGACCAAGAGCCAGACGGCCGAGGCGCGGCATGAGGTTGACGTGCTGCACCTGCAGCTGCAGAACCTGTACTATGAGCAGCGGCACTTGGAAGGGGAGATTTCGGCCTGCGAAGGGTTTGAGTGCGTGGCACCCTCATTCTTTCTCATCTGTTTTATGGGACGCTGCTAACCAGTGCCAAACAGTCACACTTACCAACTCCTCCCGCTGATTCCCGTTGAGGAGTTTCTCGCCCAGCAGCCCGAACATGCCGACGCCGACGAGAATGCGCTGATGGTGGCGCGCATCACCCACGAGCGGGCGGAGCGCGAGGCCCTGGAGCAGCAGCGGCTGGAGCTGCAGAAGAGGAAGCAGAAGCTCATTGCCGAGAACAAGAAGCGCAGGGACGACCTGGCCAACTTGGACAAGGACTTGGAAAAGTTCATTGATGTGAGTTTGGGGTTGCTATCATGCTTGGCTGTGTTGTTTGCTGACGGTTTGCGCTGCAGGCTGCCAAACCGATTCAGAAGATGTTCGAGAAGGTGGTTTGAGAGGCCGGCTCGGAGCCCGGACTCGGTTCTCCAAATGCTTGGGCTCGGATCGAGGATCCGGGTTGGAGAGCCCACGAGAGCTTGTTTTGTAGGGACACTGGATTTTGAGCTGCGAGTGGAAGACTGTGGGGCTGCACGATTGCAGATACATTCGCCTCCCCAGCCACTCCTCGCTGAGGGGTGTCGCGAGAAGTACGGCGGAGCCACGGAACGAATGCTTCAGGCCCGCCCGTCCCAAACCCGATATTCTACAGGTACCATGGCTTCACGGTTGGACAGGAGGATCATGGTTTCTTGGGATGAAAAGGGGGTGGGGGCTTGATGACGAGATGCACCCAAGAAAGCAGTGTCAATGGCGGAAATACGGGATACCCCGTTGGGAAACAGCACGAGCAGAGCAGGGCCGCAACCCAAGGCAATGGTCCATGGGCCGGCCCGTTGAGCACGGCCGTCTCCGGAGGCCGCGTGGAGCAGGCTCGGGTCCATTCCGAGGCCTCAATCCGCGCCACCCGGCCGCGTGGAGAGATCGGATTGCATGATCAGGTGTCGATAGTTACCTGATTTGGACAGGAGCCAGTCAACGCCTGCGAGCCCCTGAGACTCGCCTGGCGTGGGGGATGCAGATGTATTTCGAAGTGCAGCTGACGTGGTCGGCTCTGGGAACTGGCATCGCTGATTTCGGTTCGGCAATGTGTAACTCTCTGAGTGGACGTTTGCTCTCGGCCTCGGCCACAGGGACACGACAGTCGGCAACTTGCATAGGCTCATCATCGTTGCCAACAGAGACAGAAAGACTTTTGTCGGCGGTCATGCATTGAATTGAAATGGAAAGCAGCATGACATGCAATCACTGGAGAGCCCCGGGAAACGCGGTTGGCGGCGCGATTGCTCGCTGCAATTTCGTGAGCCTCTCCTATTGGCCTCGGAAAGTGCCCGACATCTCGGACCCCTGACGACGGAGCCGGCACGGGAGACGACGGCGTGGAGCTTTTTAACGCCGGCCCCGAGGTCTGCCACCGCAGCAGCCTTCCCGCTCCTCCGCTGGAGGATCGGCCTCATGATCAAGCCATGTTTCGAAACGTCTTCCTTTTCCTTCTTCTGCAGGAAATCTGGTCGCACGGATGATGTGTCCGTGTTGCTGTACCTGCGTTTTCCAACGGCTCTCAACGCAGCCTGCCGGTTCCTGCGGCGATGTCGCGGAACCCCGAGCCTCCACTCGACATGTCCCGTGTCTCAGTCCCAGCGTTCAGAACGGAAAACGCACCGAGCCGCCAGGTCGGATTACCAACAAAGTCACGACCTTTCCGCGCGGATTCGAGGTTTTGCCCGGTCGGCGCCCCCTTCCAGCGTATCGGGATCCCAGCAAGCGAAATGATTTCCCACGCCAGCCAGGGCTGTCAGAGCAAAAAAAAGCTTGAAAAAGAAAGTTTGCTAGGGAACCTTGCCCATTGGGGAAAGTCTCGAAGATGACTTGTCACGCTGCGCGAGCCAATCAGCGCCCGTCACATCCCCCGATTAAAATGAGACGGGTGATCGTGCAGGACCCAGCCGAGCCCGAGAGGCCTCTCGGGCAACCCGCATACGCGTAATTTCGCGTACCGGGCGTAAGCGTAAGGGCGGCGGGAAGGTATGGTACCTATTATCGGGGTGCCTTATTTTAGGAGCCGAGCCAGGCAGCAAGCAATTGACAGATGAAGAATGTGAGCTTCCGTCAAGGGCGAAATGCTAGGCCAACTGACGCTGGTGCCGCGGGGCGGACCGGCCAAGACCCAGCGTCGCGAGACCCTCAGCCGAGACATGCTGTGCCAGCGCGAACAGACGATTGGCGTCAATGGCAGGCTTGTCAGCCCGAGGCTGTGCGCGATAACGTGGACGTTGACGTGAGATGGCCTCTTGGTCGCATGCCGACTAGTCTCATCTAGAATACAGAATACACAGGACGGTTACGCGGATGCGGGACAGAAGAACGGGTATCAGGTAACGTCAAGTTCTGGCGTTACGATTCTGCCGACAGGTGTGGGGTGACTTTGCGTGCTTTTGCCCCGGCCCAATCACGAGTCGGGGGTCTCCGCCAACAGCGAGCGAGCTCCTATCATAATTTCCCCAAAGTGGCATCGACCCACCAACTGGAGGATGGCCCAGAACCCCAGGCGGGAAAGGAGGAGAGGAGCACGAACAAGTGGTCAGAGAGCGGATAATTCAAATACTATGGACAACCAGCTTTCCACCGCTGCCTGAAATTCCAGTCCCTGTTTGTGGAACAGAAGCATGGACGGCATGACAGACGGCGTGTGCCGGCTTGCCGACTCGTTTCCCACCGCAACAGTGCCACCAGCCCGACGAATGTTTCTCGACCTGCAGGGCCAAGGGACGTGTGGCTTGGGCCGATGCGGGTCATGCTGCAAGCCCCAGACAGCGAGCCCCGCAGCCTGGGGTCCTCTCGGCATCCCCCAAACTCTATTGGCTGCCTGGGGATGACACCCAGAAAATGCCTTCATGTTCGACCCAGTCCCGCCTCTCGGCCACACGGCTGGAGGGGGCGAAGGGGCGGCGAAGGAGGCAATGGCAGAATTGGATGCTATGGAGCTCTCGTGAGCGCGCAACACCCCGAAGTCCCGGCACACGCCGGCTCCGGCCTCGACAGCGACGCTTGCAAACGCGCAAGCATCGTGGTTCTTGGGGAGGGTCCACCGCCGCCACCTTGGCGGAGGTGATCTCCACGCGTGTCTGGACGGGGCCGTGTGGTTGGCTGGCGGGCGGTCAGCATCTTTCCCAATGCTGTTAGGCAGGGCCACTCAGAGGTTGCAAGCGACGAGCCAGCCAGAGCCCGCTCGATGACTGCCGCGAGTCGCAAGCCCCAGACTGCATCGTGTGAGCTGTGGAAAAGGGACGTCGTGACCTCGAGCCGCCGTTGCGGTGGTGCGAGTCGCCAGAAACGGACGACCCGAGGGCCTCGAGGCGAGAGGTGCTCCAAGCTCCCAGCCTCTTCCCCGCGGATTGTCATTTTCCATGTGAGAGAGAGGTGTGGCGGCGGTCCCCTGCCCCACGCCGAACCCGCCGACAAGCAGTCGACACCGACGGGCTCAGCCCCAAGTCGCGAGTCGGCGAGGTGGCTGCTCGCCACGGCGGCCGAGGGCAACTTGTTGATCGTCAACAGGAAACATGGGCATCCTGTAGTTATCGTACACAGCCGTGTATTCTGTGCTATGTATTCTGTAGTTGCTACAGTAATGGCGGACAGGATCCCGACATCGCAGAAATCGCAGAAAAACGTTTGCCAGGCCCCTGGGCAGTCCCAGGCAGGCCCAGGCTTGCTCTCTGCCGCTCAGCCTTGGGGCGCGCGGGAAATTTGCTGCCCAAAAGCGCCAAGCGCAGGATGATTGATGTGCGAGCCGAGTCTCACTCTGCCGATTGCGCCCCTGTCCCTGGCCCTGGCCAGCCGGCCTAGCCCCAAAGGTAGCACCCTAGCACTGCACATCGCGGGTTGGCGCTCAACGCGCGGGCTGGATCCCCCCTTTTTTTTTCCTCTGCGCGGCGGGCGGCGGTGGTGGTCCTGGTCCTGGTCCTGGTCCTGCCTCTGCGTGGGTTCCATCGACGGCAACCCCAGCGACCCTCAGCTTGTGGCACGTTCCCCCTGCGAGCCCCAGCGCACCACCAGTCCACCACCCACTCTGCGCCGCTCGACGGTTATCATTCCACCCCAATTTTCTCTCTCTTTCCCCTTCTTCTCTTTTCCCTCTCCTCCCGCAGTCCCTCCTTCCTCCATCTCGACCGTGTTGCGCCTGTGGACCCGTGGAAGCACCGCCATCGACGCCGAGTGCATTCGGACTCGCGTTCCCTCTGCGTCCACACGGGCCTCCACTGCCCTCCCTCGACCTGCCCCCCGACTCGTCGCTCGCCTCAGCCTCAGCCGCTCGCCCTGCCTGTGCGCCTGCCCGGAAAGCCTTTCCGCCGTTTCTCGGTCTGCTCTCCGCGGCGCCTCTCCTCCGCCAGTGCGAAACTCCGGCAACCAGCCCTCGATCGCCTCCGTCTTGTCGCCCTCGCAGCCGCTGCAATGTCAATCTTCCGGTGGTGCAGCCGGCGCGCCGGCGGTCTGGCCATGCTGGTCACCATTGCGCTCTCATACTGGGTCATCTCGAACGAACTCGCGGCCCGCCGACATGACTACAAGTATCAGTCAACCGCCAGTCTTAGTGCGCCGCCGCCCTACGACCCGAACCGGGGCGGGAACTGGGTCAAGATCTTCTCATACTACTGCCTGCTCATCCACTTCCTCGTCTTCGTCTTCCCGCTCCGCTCGTGCTGGGCCGTCTTCACCATCACCCGCAGCCTTCGCAAGGCTGCGCGCACTCGGGCCCTGAGGGACATCAAGTTCGGCCACCGCCGCCGCGGCTCGTCGACCTCGCTCTCCAGCTCCGAGACGTTGACCTCGTCGCGGGACATCAGCTCCACTTCGAGCAGCGAAGCCGGCGACCTGGACCCCGAGGCCTACGCCGACGCCGACATCGCTCCCGACCGCATCATCCATGCGATTGTCATCCCGAACTACAAGGAGGAGAACGACACGCTGAGGGAGACGCTCGAGGTCCTGGCCTCGCACCCGCAGGCCCGCAACACCTACGATGTGAGTTGCTGTTCTCTGACATCCCCGCGGTGTCCACCTGCCAGCTTTTGTTTCCCCCTGGGTTCCGCTCTCAATCCTTGGTTGAAGTGGCCACCCGTGGAGACGCGATCTTCAGGGGAACACTTTTCCGGTTTTTGCGTGGGTGGCTCCATAATTCTCAGAAACTGACATCCTTGATTCAGGTCTACCTTGCCATGGAGCAGCGGGAGCACAACGCCGAGACCAAGGCCGCCCGGTTCGCCAACGAGTTCGCCAAGAAGTTCCGCTCAATTGACTTCACCGTCCACCCCGCCGACATTCCGGGCGAGCTCGCCGGCAAGGGCAGCAACATGGCGTGGGCCGCACGCAAGCTCAGCGAGAAGTACAATCTTGGGCAGCGAAAGGACGTGATCGTCACTGGTATTGATGGTGGGTCCCCCTGCTTCCCACCCCTTCCACCGACCGGGCCTGGATCTGGGTCTCGGGATGCACGTCAGGATTCGCTAACCAATCTTGTCCAATGCAGCCGACAGCCATTTGTCGTCCAATTACTTTTCCCTGGTCACGACCATGCATATGACCTACCCCGATACGGCTACCACGACGCTGTACTCGGCCCCCATCATCTTCGACCGCAACGCTCACAATGTCCCCGCTATCGTCCGTGTCGCTGACGTCCTGTGGTCCGCGGCGGGCATGTCCGGCCTCTACAAGGGCTCCTCGGTGGCTCCGCCCACGTCGGTCTACTCCGTGCCCCTTGAGCTGGTCGATCGCGTCGGCGGCTGGGATTGCGACTCGGAGGCGATTGGCGAGGATCTGCACATGTACCTCAAGTGCTTCTTCGCGCTCAACGGTAACCTGACGGTGCGGACGGTCCTCAGCCCCGTCAGTCAGACGAACGTCACGGGCGGCGGTCGCGGCAAGGGTCTCCCTGGCGTCGTTACGGACGTGCGCGCTCGCTACAAGCAGGCGCTCAGGCACATGTGGGGCGCTCTCGATACCGGCTTCGCCTTGAGGAAGGTCGTTGAGGTCTGGAAGGAGAGGAAGCACACGTCGAGGGCTTTCCGGCCTCTGCACACGTCTTTGTAAGTGTCTCACGATATCCTTGGATTTCATTCAATACGGCTTGCTAACCCGGCTCGTAGGAACGATGCTTCTGACAGCTATGTTCCGGACTCCCAGATTGACGGTGTGGATGCCGAGGCCACCCCCGAGAGCGGCATCTTCTCCGATGTTGTGACGGAGGATATCGGCGGCCCCGACTGGGAGCGCATCATCATCCTGTTCCACCGCCTGTTCGAAGCGCACTTCCTCCCCGTCCAAATGACCATCCTCGTTGTCGCCTCGACCCTCTACATGTGGGCCGTCGATGGCACTCCCGACACGCACGGCGTCGCTTGGATTTTCACCATCTGCAACGTCCTCCGGACCCTCGGCTTCATGGAAGTCGCCTTCTACCTCTTCCTCTACGAGGGCTTCCACAAGATCTGCGTCGAGTCGCGCGAGAAGGAGATGGGCGACGCCGGCCTGCTGAAGGGCATGCACTTCTCTCGGAGAGAAGTCAAGACCAACTTCATCGACTACGTCATGGTCCCGCTGGTTGCGCCCATCTTCGGCTCGATCCCGTGCGCGCAGGCGCAAATATACCACTTCTGGACGCTCGACCTGGTGTACACGGTCAGCAAGAAGGTCACCCGCCGGAGAGCGAAATCGGTCTCGGCGGATGCCCTGGTATAATCATAATTACCCGCATGGCTCACGACATTTCGCTTCTCTCCTCCGGAACTCGGTGCCGCCCGCCGTTCCCTGGACGACGGGCTCGTGGCGACTCCGCTGCCCTGGCTCAGCATCCCCGCCACCAACATCCGAGCGCCGGACCCGCTATTTTTCGCTTCTTGGGAAATGTTTTGTGTCCGACGAGGGCGACTGGCGCGTGTTCCCGTCGTTTCGGCCTCTGTTGCCTTTTCAACACGCGTTTCGACCAGGCGCACGTGTTGTGAATCCAGAGGACATGTTGATATGCATGGCACGGCATCGGCATTTGGCATCTAGATATGGGGGCTCGACTTGTTATCTTGTTTTATTTTTTGTCCCGCTTGCTCTTTTTTCCCATCTTTTTTGGTGGCAGGGGGCCTTTCACTGGAGTTCTTGGAGCAGGAGAGGAGAGAAATCATTATACCGGCAGGAATATTTTGGGGGGGAGGGGAAGGGGAAAGGAGGGAATCAAAGACGGACGATATCCCGCCTGCTGGCGCCACTCGCTTAGAGACAGGGAGGAAGAGACGGAAAGACATGGCAACCAGAGAAGTGGCGCAGGCACACAGCAACATCTACGACAAGAGCCAAGTCGAAAGGATCACGACAACCCACGGAGGGAGGGCGTTTTTCGAGGTTGTTTACCGGCTAGGATGGGCTAGGCCTGGCGCGGAAACAGCAAGAGAGAGGAGAGATGATGGTAATGGGGGCCCTGTGAGATCCGTGACTGGGGCCGGACGAAAGCGCCGCTGCCCCAGGGGGTCCCCCTAATATCTCACTTCTAGCCCACTAATATTTAATGTTACAAACCATGTACATAGGTAGCGGAGAGAGACGACGACGTGGGAGAGGAGGGAGGCATCACGGCATCCGGCACTTTGGAGGCGGATGGGGGTGTGGTGTTTTCCCTCAATTGGGTGGAAGGAGGACGAAAGGCGTGGCGCCATGCTTGGAAGGATTATCATCATGTATCAACTTTGATATGGGATTGCTGTTCTTGAGATGGCATGGGGTGGAGAGAGGAAGAAGAAGAAGAAGAATACAAATTCACCACGCTCGCTTTGGCCTGCACGCAACTGTCCCTATCTTCGCTGGACTGTCTTGTGATTATGCCACTTGGTTTCTCGTTTTCATTGATGGAGCAGACACTCCCAGAAGCTCACCCACAGCGCAGCCAAGCTGATAAGACACATTCTGACACATGATCCTGTCCCCGCAGGGTTAGGTTGACTCGGGCTGCTTGCTGTATCGGAAATGCAACGCAATGCTGTCACAGCCCCAGATGCAAGACCAATGTGGGGACCGTGTGCGCAATCTCTCCATATTCCCAAGCCCAGCCAAGTCACGTTGATCCCAATCCAGGTTTTGGCGTCACAACAAGGTGTGGCGGAGCGGAGCGGATTGTCCCGCTCCGTGTTCTCGCTTTGGCTGAGCGAGGCTTTGTCATCTGTACACAGTACGATGACGGCAGGTTTAGGCGGGAGAAGTTGGCTTAGACCTGAGGGTCCAGACTCTTGTTGGTTATTCCACTTCCTCGCCTCGACTCGCTCTCTCAAAGGGGCGAGTTGGGCGTGGAGTCTGCACGTATGCCGCCGGGCAGGGTGCGGGAATAGGGTGCTTGCCTCGAGCTTGCGCGGCTTGGGCTGACTGACTTGTTTCTTGTGTGTGGAGTTGTTGGGATGTGCTGGTCGTGGCTGTGCTGGGTGGATGAATTGGCGTTCTGCAGCCATTGGACGGTGAAGCGAGAGGGAGGATATTGTTAGGGAGATACTTCTGTCCCTTCTGATGCGTTTGTGGTGGAGCGGGACGAAGCGGATGAAACAAGAGCTCCAGGTGTCAAGATGAGATGGAGACAAGCTTGGTGATCCTGTCAGTGTGTGTGTGGGGTGGTTCCACCGATGAGGCCCGAGACTGCCTGTTTTCAATACAATACATGCACAGTCCGAGACGCCGTATGTGCCAAGCAGAAACCATCTCGAGGCCTCGGTGCAAAGAGTACGCCGATGATCTCCAATGCCCGAATCCCGCCGGAGTCATCTCCGCTATGTGATGGATCGCGCCAGCTTGGACTGGCCTTGTGGTTGTAAAGTTTTGTCCCGACCTCGTTCGGATCTTGAGATGGCCACAGCCAATCAGCGCGTGGACACGGCGCCACCCCCGACCACCAGACAAGGCGCCGGCGCCGGCCGAGCTTTGCGCGTCGGGGCCGAGACTCCGGTAGCCCTCGGAGGGCGCGTTCTCAAAAAGGGTTGACGGTCATCATTCATGCTTAAAAGACAACTGCAATGTGCCTTGCGCTGCCAGAGTTGATCCAGGGTATCAAGGTGTAGTCTAGTGTAGCACATCAGCAACTGAGCAAACCGAATCATCCACCATGACGGCCACAGACTCGCGCAAGACCATCCGCATCGGGGTCTTCATCCCGGCAGACAGCCAGCTCCTCGATTTGGCTTGCATTGACATCTTCGGGACCATGAGCTACGAGTACCTCTCTTTGTTGGGGGACCTCTCTCCCGCCCCGATCGTCAACCTGAGCCCAAGCGTCCAGATCTTTTGTACTGACCCCGACCTGCCCTCTTGTCTATTCAGGTGTACCACTGACACCCACTGCTAGACATATCCATGGTCCAGCCAGGCGAGCCCATCCCGCTCACCGCCTCCGCCAAGCTCACCTGCACCCACCACCTCTCCGACCCCGCCGTCCAGCCCGGCCGGCTGGACGTCGTCCTGGTCCCCGGCCCGGACCCGAACATCAGCTGGGACGACAAGAAGGAGGCGACCGACTGGCTGGCGGCACACGCGGCAAGGCCCGAAACGGACATCCTGAGTGTCTGCACGGGTATTTATCTGTGCGGCGCCGCGGGTCTGCTCAAGGGGAAGAAGGCGTGCGGGCCGAGGGGGCTACAGGGGCAGCTGGCGCAGAAGTTTGAGGGCGTGGAGTGGGTTGGGGAAAAGTTCAGGTGGGTAAGGGATGGGAATTTTTGGAGCAGTGGTGAGTTTTGTTCTTCTTCTCTTTTCTTTCTTCTTTCTTTTCTCCCTCCAGCCCCACGGTCTTAACTGACAACAACCAAGGCGGCGTCACCAATGGAAATGATCTGGTCGCGGCATATGCCAGACAGAGCGGCCGGTTTGCCGGTCCAGTGGCCGAGTTCGGTCTGATGTTGACGGACACGGGCGATCGGCCGCAGGTGTACGGGACCGGGACGGGGCTGTTCACGATCGGGATTGTGTGGCAGGTTCTGAAGGCTGCCGTCATGGGAATCGGGAAGCAGAAGGCTGCTTGAACGAGACGCGGAGTAGAAATTGTAGGATAGAAGCAGATCGACTGTACACCCATAATCAAGACATCTCCCTGTTCAATTCTCATCAGCCCACGATACTTCCATGCTTGCATGAAGTGCTTGTGCTGCGTCTGGTTTCATGGCCGTTATTCTGCCATTGATGGCTCTGATTGGCCGTCGCAATCCGAAGGGTCCGGGTCTCAGATTCGAGAAAAGAGACGGCAGAAAAAAGCAGGGTCCCAGCGCAACGTCAGTTTCCTGCTCCAAAACCCGCTGCCCAAACAACGGTTGCGGAGACCCTAAGCCTGGGCCGGCAGGCGGTGAGCTCTCTAGCGGGATCCACTGTGGTTGGCCGGGGAGCCGGCGGGGCGATAGCGTCTTATCCGCCAGAACTGTGGGGGCGGCTCCAAATTTTTTCTGGCCTCGCGAGCTCCATGCAGCCTTGGGAGTATTTCTGCGGAACCGACTCTGGAACCACGCCAGCTCCCCGACGTTTTCTTCGCGTCTTCACTCACTCCTCTCTCTGCGACTCTGTAACTGAAATTTTCAGAGTATATTTGTTGCGGATCTAGTTTCTATTTCGGTCGATTTCAAAACAACAACACATCACACCCGCATTCAAGATGTCGCCGCTTCTGCCCGTCGCCGTCTACGGCCTGGAGGTGCCCGCGGGGGAGGTCTTGGTTCCCGCCGAGATCGAGTTCCCGGCCACGGTATGTCGCCTTTACGCTTCCGGAGATGCGCCTGCTTGCTAACATGCCCAGATCCGCATCACCATGGCGGCCATTGACCCCACTGCTGCCCCCGAGACCGACGGTCAGGGCAACGTCCCGTCGATCCCTCGCTCCACTCTGAAGATCTACAAGGCGAACCTTGATGATGACGAGGACGAGGAGGACTATCTCGAGTCGCTCCTGGGCGGTGGTGATGATGACGAGGAGGAGTCGGACGAGGAGGATGAGGAGGCCAACGGCGGCCCCAGCGACCCGTCCAAGTCCAAGAAGGCCCGCCGCGAGGCCGCCATCAAGAAGCTCCTGGCCGCTACTCAGGAGGACTCGGACGACGAGATGGAGGATGCTAAGCCCAATGGTTCCAAGAGCAAGAAGGGCAAGGCCAAGGCCAGCGAGGATGAGGAGGAGAGCGAGGAGGAGGACGAGGATGACCTCGACCTCAACATGGACGAGTACATCGTCTGCACTCTCGACACCGAGCGCGTACGTCTGCACTCTTCGACATTCCCAAACCACCCGTTCTCGCCGGCTAACTTGTTTTCCAGACCTACCAACAACCCATCGACATCACCATTGGCGAGGGCGAGAAGATCTTCTTCAGCGTCAAGGGCACCCACACCGTCTACCTCACCGGCAACTATGTCGTTCCCCAAGACGAGGAAGAGTCTGACGACGAGGACGACGAGGATGACGAGTACGACCTCCCTCCCGGCATCGATATGCTCGAGGACGACTCGGATGAGATGAGCGATGAGCTGGACGACCTTGAGGGCCTCACTCGCATCAAGGAGGTCGATACCGACGAGGAGGAGGCTCCCAAGCTCGTCGCGACCAAGAAGGGCAAGAACAAGCGCGCTGCCGAGGAGGAGGCCGAGGGCCTCGACGAGATCATCGCCAAGGATAACAAGAAGCTCAGCAAGAAGCAGCAGAAGAAGCTCAAGAACAACCAGGGAGAGCCCGTCGTCGCCGAGGCCAAGGCCAAGGAGTCGCCGGCTGCCGCCAAGGGTGACAAGAAGGTTCAGTTCGCCAAGAACCTCGAGCAAGGCCCGACCGGCCCTGCCAAGGACAAGGCCGAGGCTAAGGGCGAGAAGAAGGGCGCCCTCGGCGTGAAGGTTGTCCAGGGCGTCACCATTGACGACCGCAAGGCCGGCACTGGCCGTTCCGTCAAGTCCGGCGATCGCGTCGGCATGCGCTACATCGGCAAGCTCCAGAACGGCAAGGTGTTTGATTGTAAGTCCCCGCAGCTGCATGGTATCGAAACCGGCCCGAAGCTAACAAATACCGCACAGCCAACAAGAAGGGCGCGCCTTTCTCCTTCAAGATCGGCAAGGGCGAGGTCATCAAGGGCTGGGACATCGGCATCATCGGCATGACGGTCGGTGGTGAGCGCCGCCTGACCATCCCGGCCCACCTCGCCTACGGCAGCCGGGCCATTCCTGGCATCCCGGCGAACAGCACGCTCATCTTCGACGTGAAGCTCCTCGAGATCAAGTGAGCAACTGCCCGTGAGGCAGCCTGCACTTGCTCGGGGCGAAACCCGGTCTGTCTGCGCCATCTCTCGGTATGCTGAGCGCGGCGTCGGTCGTTGTGGGTTCCATTGTACTTTACGGCGGTTTCCAATTTCTCTTGCTTCCTGCCACCTCGAAATCCGAGGCGCTTAATTTCCTTTGGCTTGGCTGTCCCCGCAGCGGGTTAACGCACAGCGCACCATCGAGACTTCTGACCTGGCGCGGTCTGCGAGGATCCTTGCTCCCTGGGGAGCAGACGGACGGTTTGACGGGATGACGAGGTCTACACTGCATCGGGTCGGCGAACTGAAAAGTCTTTCGGACGGTTATTTCCTTTGTGTGTCTGGTTTTTTGTCTTGTCCATAGGCGCAATGATATATCTCGGCAACTTTGACGATACACTCGGTCAGCTGTCTTCGGACTTGCGTGCTGCTCGTGTTTGGTGTTGATAGTGGCCTCCATCGTCCTGATCTTGGGCAAGTCTACCTATTGAAGTCGGCTCCGACAGTCACGCCTGCTGCCACACTGCGGCTTCCAGACTCTACGATGGTAGGGGTGCGAGCGGAGAACACAAAGGCAAGAACACTCGCAGTGTTACTCGATCCTACCCCGAACCAACTCGCGCTCCAGTCTTGCCGAACCGCTCTTAGCCACCGACCCAAGACACTGGAAGCCTCTCTTGGTTGCTTCTTACATCCCCCGACTCTCGTTAGCTTTAGGGGCTCACCATTGACAAACAGCAGTATTTCATCGGCCTCTTCATGGACTGGACACCGACATGAACGAGCATCGCGTCCAGGATCCAGGTCAGACGGGCGACTTGTCTCCGGGGCTGGAGAACACGCTCGGCCTGGTCATCGGCGACTGCTCTCCTGCTCCGTCGAAACCCGGGACTGCGTTCTCTGACAAGCTTCGCTGGCACGGAGTCAAGGCTGTTTCGGCCCTCAAATCGTTGACCAACAGCTGTACGTACTTGCAGAAACCGATACCCAAGTATCCGTACTGATCTTGCCATGTCAGCCTCCGACCAGCCCACCGCCTCCGAGCAGGCCAGCCCGACATCCACGGGACAAAAGACCAAATCAGCCTTTACCCTGGGCATACACAAGATGTCAAACGCCATCTTCCGCCCTCCCCTGGAGCCGACAGTTGTCCGCAGGACGTCCCCAAAAAGCCGGCCCTTGTTGAAGGGAACGGTCTTCCAGACCGCAGAATCCAGGCTCGTCATATCACCCGGTGCGTCCAGCCCCTGCCACACGGCAGACTCCAACACCACCTCTAGCAGGACCAGCGCCTCCAACAGCAACTCGCCCACCACGACGAGCAAGTCGACGAGCAGGAGTCTCGCCGAGTCAACATTCAGAGACAAAGACCCCAACACAGTGGGCCGTGGGCGGGGATCGCCCCTCAGTCCACTCCGCACCCGGCACAGTCCGGGTCCCAACGCCAGCGGAACCACCCCTTCTTCGTCTCCCTCATCTCCCAGAAGTGGCAACCTCGACCCGATCCATGAAAACTCCCCTTTTAACCAATTCACACCGGGAATCGCCACAGTCGAGCGGGCAGCAGCGGCCAAGATCTACCTCGAGACGTACTTCAACGAGCTGCTGGCGTCAGGCCCGTCGCCGCGGCAGATGCGGCAGCAGATCCTTGAGACGGATCTGTTCAACCGCGCGCGGGACCGCGGCGCGCCGCTGAGCGCTGCCGAGATGCAGGGTGCGCGCGCCCGCTTCTGCCGCCGCGAGAGCGAGTACCTGCGGGACTCGCGCGTCATGAAGGCGAGGAATCTTGAGATTATTGCGGGCGCGCGGGGCAGAGCGGCGGCGGCGCGGGGTCCTGCCGGTGAGTACGAGACGGTCAAGGTGCTGGGAAAGGGGAGCTTTGGCGTGGTGAGGCTGGTCAGGGATTGTCGGCGGGGACAGGTGTATGCGATGAAGGTGATCAAGAAGGGGAAGATGCTCAAGACGAGTCAGGAGGGGCATCTGAGGGCCGAGAGGGATATGCTGGTGGCGAGTGAGGGATCGAGATGGTGAGCCTCATCCATTGCGTTTCTATGGTGAGGGATGGTTTGTTGTTGACCGCGCCATCTCCGCCTTAGGATCGTGCCTCTCGTGGCCAGCTTCCAGGACATGTCGAACCTGTACCTGGTGATGGAGTACATGCCCGGCGGCGACTTTCTCAGCCTCCTGATCCGCGAGAACATCCTGCACGAGTCGGTGGCGCGCTTCTACGTGGCCGAGATCATCCTGTGCGTCGAGGCGGCGCACTCGCTCAAGTGCATCCACCGCGACATCAAGCCGGACAACTTCCTCGTCTCGGCGTCGGGCCACCTCAAGATCAGCGACTTTGGCCTCGCCTTTGACGGGCACTGGTCGCACGACACGACCTACTACAACAGCCACCGGTAGAGCCTGGTGAAGAAGCTGGGCATCTGCGTCAACGGCGACGACGAAGACCAGGACCAGGACGAGAGCCGCGGCCCCGAGCCCGGAAAGCGGGCCAGCGGCGTGACGGCGGGCATTGAGAAGCACGAGAGAAAGGACATGGACGACGGCGAGCCCCTGCTGGCGTGGCGCAACCGCTGCGGCACGCGCAAGTCGGCGCGGAGCATTGTGGGCACGAGCCAGTACATGGCCCCCGAGGTGATAGAGGGGCGACGGTACGATGCCCGGTGCGACTGGTGGAGCGTCGGGGTCATTTTGTTTGAGTGCATCTACGGCCACACCCCCTTTTTGTCGGAGGAGGGCCGGCAGCAGACCAAGGAGAACATCCTGCGGCACAACGAGACGTTCGGGTTTCCGCCGCGGCCGGCCGTGTCCCGGCGCTGCCAGCATCTCATGCTCTCGCTCATCACGGCCAGAGAGTACCGGCTCTGCTCAGAGCGCTACCGCATGAAGGACCTGGTGACGTCGTCGTCGGCCCCGTCTTCGGGCCCCAAGGCGGGCTCTCGGGTGCGCGACTTTGCCGGCCGTTATGTGTTTCCTTACGACGCCGAGGACATCAAGGCGCACAAGTGGTTCCGTAACATGCCATGGGAGCGGCTCCACGAGCTGGAGCCGCCGCTGGTGCCCAAGCTGCGCTCGGTCGAGGACACGTACTACTTTGAAGACGGCGGCTCCATAAGCGACGACCCGAGCGAGACCGAGGCGGACGACGAGGGCGCCCACATCATGGCAGACGCCAACGACGGCGCGGCCGAGCGCGTGCCCGACCTCGTCTTCCCCTCGGCATCCTGCCTCCTTCCGGCGGCATCCAACTGGCCTCTTGCGTCCTACCCTCCGCCAGACCACGGCGACAGTTATTTCCCACCCTGCATGCCATCAACCACCACCAACGCCGCCGCTACCACCAACAGCCCCCAAGAGAACACCTCCACTCCCCTCCCTTATCTCCCGTCCCTTGAATCCCCGATCACAACCCACCATCCACCCATCATCTTTCCGTCACCCACCGCCATGACCATGACCACCAACCAGCAAGAGCAGCTAGCCTTTCTCCGTCCGCTACGCCCTCAACTCCAAACCCTCGCCATGGCGGCCCTCGCCACCCCGCCGCCACACAACACACTGGAAGGGCAGCTTTGTGCTCTGGAGAGGGGACTGGAGAAGTTGCCTGGCGGGGTGAGCGAGTTGGAGAGAACGTGCCTGAGAGAGTTTCTGAGGCGGTTCGGTGGGCCGATTGGCATTCCCGGTCTTCTCGGTGGCGCGCTTGGCGGTGCTGGTTTTGGTGGCGGGAGTGAGAAGAAGAGGGGGAGGGAGCGCAAGAGGCCGAGGGATCGGCTGCTGCGGGACGGGGTGACCAAGGCGGCTTGTTTGGAGGTGCGGAAGAGGACTGCGTTTTTGGGGTATGAGTGGACGAGGATGAGACGGGAGGCGTCGTCTGGTGTGGGTGTGGAGGGGCGCGGGTTTTATCCCGGTTTGGACGGGGAGACGGGAGAGGAGAATGGGTTTGATGAGAGGGGTGGGGTTGGGAATGTTGGGTGGGAGGAGGAGCATGGCGTGAGGGTGCCGTTTGGGGATCGCGGGCCTGTGGTCCCTCGCCAGCCGAGGGGGTTTCAGGGGTGGGGAGACGATGTGGCGGTGATGCGGGCCATGTATAGCGGTCCGTGGAGTCTGCGGTGAGCATGCCCTGTGCTGAACGCGAAGGAAGTCATTCAAAGAAGGGATCATGTTTTCGGGAGGCGGTGATTGTGAGGAGGAGGCGAGGAGTGACGTTGCATCGATAGAGCGAGTAATTCGATATTGGGTAGTGAGTCGGAATAGCAATAGAGAAGTATCAACAACCATATCAAACGCTCGCTTATTTTCCGTTCTTTCGCTCCTTCTCCTCGTACTCCCGATCTCTCTCTCGCTCGTCGGCGTCCTCGACGAGCGCGTCTCTCAGTCTCGCCAGCGCTTCGAGCACCGTCGCCTCGCGCACCCTCTCCCTCGGCCCGGGAAACAGAAACGGGCCACACGCCTTCGCCCCCGTCGGCGACGCAATGCCAATGTACACGGTCCCGACGGGCTTGCCGTCCTGCTGGTCCGGCCCGGCCACGCCCGTCGTGCCGATCCCCCACGTCGCCGCCACCGTCACGTCCCCCGTAGCCTCACTCGCGATGCCCGTCGCCCGCCGCGCCCCGGAGGCCATCTGCTCCGCCACGTCCGGGTGGACGACGCCCTCGCGCGCGATCAGGCCCTCGTCGACGCCCAGCAGCGTCTGCTTGAGCGGCGTCGCGTACGAGACGACGCCCCCGCGGAAGGCGGCGCTCGCGCCGGGCACCGAGACCAGTGCTGCCATGACGAGGCCGGCGGTCAGGGACTCGGCTACGCCGACGGTCTGGTTGGCCTCGCGGAGGAGGTGGATCACGTCTGTTGCCAGGTCGTGGACGGTTTCGGTGCTGCGGGGGGTGTGGGTTGTCATGGTGCGGGTGGTGGGGTGGGTGAGAGGAGGTGAGGTTTGGTGGTGGTGCTTGCAGGTGTGGCCCAGGGGTCGGATGAGACTCAGAGTGGGAATGGGTGTTGATCTGGATAGTCTGAAGCTGGGAGAGAGGGTATGAGGGCGAGAGAGAAGCTTGAGAGGTGTGCCGGTCTTCATTTCTCTTCTTATGTGTGTGACTTGAGTCACTCGCCGGGCGCCAGCCTTGCGACCCGAACCAGGCATCCAGACGCCCAGCTCGATGTAAGTCCGACGTGGCGCATGAAGATGGGCCATTCAGGGTTCAAGATGACATGCCGTCACCAGGGGACGCCACTCGCCAAGCACTGACACCTGGTTGGGACGGCTTTCAACGACCATTTTGGTTCTTGATAGGAAGTATCAACAAAGCACCGGAAGCACCAACAGCGTCGACGCCGCCGTTAGACCGCCTAGTGTAATTAGCAACGACGAAATACCCCAGAGGCAAGCTTACGCGACGCCGAGTTTTCTCACCAACCCTCTTGAATCTGAGAGCCCGCCAGCAAGAGGCTTCTCCACAACCCCAAAAGATGAAAGTCCATGGTGAAACAGCGCCGTGTTCATGGCAATGCGTGCTTGGCCGACATGGTTGGCCATGCTGGACTTGACTTCGAGTGCGCACCTGGCTTCTCAGAGACGCCGATTCAAGACAGCATATCCTGTCCCTGCCGGAAAAGAGTGATGGCAACAAGGCTATCCAGACGATTACTGGTGCTCGAGCTCCAGGAGATACTGCTCCGCTTTGTCCGCATCCAACCCGAAGGCAAGGCGCACCATCTCACGGAGCAAGCCTTTATCAGACTCCTGTAAGCGGCCTAGGCTATTGAAGCAAGCGTAGACCCTCGATGCTGGACTGTTCAGGGTGTCTGCAAAAGACCCGACGAGAGGCCGGCCCTCCTCCTTCAACATCCGCTCCGTCTCTTGGAACTTTTGGTGGTATAGTCGTCGAGAGACGTCTTGCCGTAACACATTCCTGTAGGCGAGATGGCCAGGGTCTTTGAGGATGTCCTCGATGTCCGATTCCAACAAAGGGAACGGCATAGGGTAGTGGTTGACTTGCCATGGAGCAGTCTGCGCGAACTCCCAGTCGATGATGGCAATGAAATTGAACTTCTCGTCGACGAGGATATTCTGAGTTCCGAGATCCATATGGTTAAGGGGAAATTGCTCGACGGTGTCTCTGTCTCCGAACAGGGCGGTCTTAGCCAAAATGTCGCGAAAGACTCGAGCACCAAGCCTCACAGATGAATCTGGCTTGCTGGCCGCAACCTATGCCATGGCGGCGAAATACTCGACCGCTCTGGAGAACGGACCGGCGTCTCTGAGCTCGGCAGCGGAAGAAGCTAAACCGCCGATGACTGGCTCTCCTGAGGGGGAAATGGCGCAGATGGAGCCTATTTGAGGAGAGATAAGAGTGGCTAGCTCTGCCTGAACTTTTGCCCACTGTGTCATGATGTGTCCTTGTGTTGCAACCTGAACCGAGTGAGTAGACTTTCGTTCAATTGTAGCGGCGGAACGGAATGAGATTGAATCCGGAGATGACTTAGCCTTACTTACTGGCAACTTGCAAATATCGAACTCGACATCTTGCAAGGTATTTCCACGGAAGCCTTCGAGCAACATATACACAGCACCAGCGTCAGCGGCAAGCTGAGACCCGGAGCCTTCACACGCGTATACGCAAGGAACAGGAACCGCAGGCACTCGTTGCCTGACAAACTCCATCGTAGCAACCTCGCACGCGATGCTGTATGATTCATCTTCTTCCCTCACGGTAGCCGGCAGGTCGGGATGGCGGGGCAAGCGAACCCTCGCAATGATCAGGCTGTGGTCCTCGGCAACCATCTCAAAGCAGATCCAGTACTGGCCGGCCGAGAATGGCTCGCTCATGACCACTTTCTGCCCTTTAATACGCTCGGCGTGGTGCAGAAGCGCAGGCCTGTTGATCCTCTCCAGCGCCGCCTGCAACCGTTCCTTCATGCCGTTGTAGTCCCACCCGTCGAAGGAAGTCCATCGCCTGCTCGGCAGGCTCATCGAGATGTGCATTGCTGGGGTCAACAGTGAGTCCTCGGCAGTCATTGCAAAGCCTAAAAATATCAGATGCGGGCAGTGGTGGGAATTGTTGACAAATCGTGGCGGAAGATGGTTGGCAGTCGTGCTTGTTGATGTTGTCGAAGACACCAGGCGTCTGCCTGCGTGGATCCACCCTCATATTTTGAGATTTGGGCGTTCTCATTCATCCAATGGTCCGCTGGCTCAATGGCAGAGCGTCTGACTACGAATCAGGAGGTTCCAGGTTCGACCCCTGGGTGGATCGTTTACTTTTGACCTTTTGTCACATTTTCTTCACAGTTTTTTGGCCTTTTGGTAGTTAATCTGACCTCGACGAGCTCCAGACTAATAAAACATATTGTTCCAGAATCCACGCGCAGCCTTTATGTTTTGAGACATACTTCTTTTACGACGAAGTGTAGAGATCCCTTTCAAGTCTCCCGCCTGCGCGCTCAACCCCTTCGACCCATCCAGCCCAACCCATGACAAACCTCGAGCCACCCAGCCAAAATCATAGATTTTGCAACTCAAACTCTATGATTCCCATGATTACAGCAGTGTATGGAATACATCATTCACCCAGCGACACGGAAGATCACAACAGCACAGCTGGGTCACTGACAGCAATCTGTACACCTCGTCTCGGTCTCTCCGTCTACCAAAACCACTAGCATCCCATTCTGTATGTAGCATGTAAAGTCATGTCGTCTTTTATCATCGCAAGCAGAAAAACAAAGAGAAAAAAGTCACTGCCCCTCCCTTGGCGCGACCAACCACCCCTTGCTATGTAACAAAACCAAAGATGCATTCCCCCATGCCAATACAAACCACCCCCAAAACAACAACACACTATATAGTCTCCCACCCCCCATTATTGATATCCCCCTCGAGCTTCCGGGCAATGTAGCTGGGCACGCCGTGGCCGAGCCACAGGTTGCGCAGCATCGAGTCGTAGCGCTTCTGATGCAGGAACAGCTGCCGGCCGTAGCGCAGCATCATGTCCACCTCGCCGTACTTGTCGATGTAGGGCGCGTTGCTAAAGGACCCCGAGCGGTGCGACACGTAGAAGACGCAGCACTTGCGCACGTTGATGAAGAGGCCGATGTTCTTTTGGCATCTTTGCGAAGGAAGGATTAGCGACCAGCTCCGAGGAGGGAGCAAAGAAGGGCGGATGACTTACTTTTGCATGTGCTGCTGCGCGCCGCCAATGCGGAGCTCTTTGTTCCGGCCGTCCCTGATGGTCTTGGTGCAGCAGACGGCCTGGGCGCAAAAGATGTCGCCACAGAACAGGCAGATCATGGGGTCCGCGAGGTCCTTACCCTTGGTCGGGCACCGCCGCCGGGTGCACTCCTCGATGAGCGTGTCGTAGTTCTTAGGCAAGCCGACGAGCTCAAAGATGCCCGGATGGCTGAGCACGGCCGACTGCGGCAGGCTCAACGCGTCGCCGTGATACGGCCACGTCGCCTGGTGCCGCACCCACCCCTCCACGAGCCGCGGCGTGTCGGCCGCCCACCCGTGCTGCACGCCCAGCCCCGGCGTGAGCGCCGTGAACATCTCGTCGAGCGACGGCAGCCGGAGCGCCTCGGTGAGCCGCTCGAGCTCGCGCTGCTCCGGGTTGGGGCTCACGCGGCTGTTGAAGTCGACGCCGTACTTGACGTGCAGGAGGATGACGCACTTTCGGAGGAAGGCCAGCGCGTACTTGCGCACGAAGACGTACCACGCCTCCCACGTGTCCAGCCCGGGCTGCTCAAACGCCTTGTTGTCCCACGCGGGCCGGTCCATATCCGCCGCCATGGGATCCGAGGCGCACTGGACGTCCATCTGGCAGAGCGCCTCGCAGAAGGCGACGAAATTGGCCGTGGACGGGTCCATATCCTCGCGGTGCGACAGGTACCGGAACCAGAGCGACGCGGGCGTGTTGCGGGCGAGGTGGTACGCTACCTTTGTGATCTCGGCCAGGTAGCAGAGCCGCACTACGTGCGCAATCTCAAACTGCTGCGCGGGGATGACGCCAAAGACGCACTCGCACAGGAAGACGAAGGAATCCTGGCTCAGGAGCGGAGGGTACGCGCCGGTCGGCAACCGCGTGTTCTCCGTCTCCTCGCCCAGATACTGCGCTATGAACAGCTGGCAGTGCTGCCGCTCGCTGTCCCGGCGGTACTCGGTGTCGATTTTGTTCTCGCCCGACTCGCGCAGGCCCCCGACGGCGATGAACGAGGTCACCGTCTCGCCGAGGATGCGGAGCTGCGTCAGCACCTGGTCGGGAATCTTCTCGAGGAACGTCATGCCGTAATCCGCCTCGACACCGCGCTGCTGGATCTCGACGGCCGAGATGGAGAATCCCACCGAGCGTGCCAGCGCGTCGCTTCCGTAGAGCTCGTTCGGCTCCTGCTCTGGCGGCTCGGACTGATGCCTCGACTCGATGCCGTTTTTCCCCAGCGTGTCCCGCAGCCGACGATAGACGTTGGCGAGCTCCTTCATCGCGCTGTTAACGTCGGGAGTGGGACCTCGGGAGCCTTGATCTGGGGCCGAGACCAGCGTGAACGTCTCGCTAAACGGCGTCCCCGTCGAGGTCGACTGGGCTCCGAGGTCGACCCAGGCATCGTCCAGTAGCTGCGAAGATTTCTCCGCGAGGTTGTTGATCATGTGGTTGGCCGTGTAACAGGCGAAGCTGTTTTGTACCTGATCCGGCGGGCGCGTTGCTCCGAGCGTGTAGTGGGCAGAGTGAAGCTGGGCGTCGAGGAAGGACGAGAACCCAGTGGACGGCACCAGCGGCCCAGGATACGACTCTTCCTGGCCCCTCCAGATGATGGGAAGAAACGCGTTTCCAAGTGCCTTGCACAGCGGACACACAAACTCGAGCTTGGCGGTCCTCTCCGGAGGGTGTCGTGCAATTTGCTGGTTGTGCCGCCGCACCGTAGCGTCAAAGTAGGCTTCAAAACAATGGTAGTGCATGATGTGACCGCAGCCGATCGAGACCGGCCCGGACCGAGACAGGTTGGCTGGAAACCCCTTGCCGATGACTTGGCGCTCCGCCTCAAATGTCTCGCCCTCTCGATTCACCTTGTGGACCGTTTGGCGGTTCTCGTGGGCAACGCCAAAGGGCCGAATGGCTTCTGCGGACCGATCGAGGTTGTCAGGGCTATTGAATGCTTCCCTGACAAAGTCGGGATCCTGGAAGTCTGTCTGCCGAAGGATAGTGCTCTCGGTGAAATAGGAAAATGCCCCGTACAGCCGGCGTTCATCCGTATCCTCCTGGCACAGAATGCAAGTGCCAGTCGGGTACTTCCAGGATTTGCTGTGCTCCTCCATCGGCGGCGCGACCTCGTCCTCATCTTCGAGGTCGTCCATCTCTCCCCAGTTGATGTCCCCCTGGTTCTCCATGAAGCTCTTCTGCTGAGCCTGGAACTGCGCCATCACACGAGCCTGGCGGTCCAACGCTGCTCGCTTCTTCCGCTCCCGCTCTTCGTCGACGCTACTGGCCGCGGGCGAGGCTGTGCCCATGCGATCCACTGACAGGCCGAGACGGTAATAGCTGACCTCGAAGGCCTTGGGCCGTTTCTGCCTCATCCTCTTGAGAATTGTAGCAACCTTTGGATGGCACACCTTGAACTCGTCCTTGGACGCTATCAGATTTAGCAGGGCCACAATGGTCTTGGCTTGCGGCACGTCGGGCATGAAGTTGCTACGGGCATGCTGTGTGAGCGCGTTGGCAATGAAGGACTCGTGCGACTGGTCCTCGTCCGACTGGTCCTCGGCAATGGCAACGAGGATCAGGTGCAGCACGACCTGCAGGAACGTCTCGACCCGTGTCGACGGGACTTGGGGCGTCAGATCAGGATAGAGAAGGGTGTAGAGTAGCGAGTAATACGTGATCTGCGCGAACATGCCGGTGCTGGTGAAGCCAGCCAAGCCGGCAAACACCCCCGACGGGATGGGCCGCAGTTTTGGCTCGTAGACGACGTCCTCGACCAGTTTCCCGGTCTTTTTGGCCACGCATTTTCGCCACGCCATCTCGGCTTCTTCGCGCTGGTTCTTGTTGTAGTGCGCGATGTACGGATCGACGTTCTCGACATACTGCGGCTTGAGCTCGAAGGTGCCAATGTCAGTCAGGCCCTCCGGGGCCTTGAAAGTCGTCAGCTCGTCCAGGATGGCGTGGAAATCCTCCTGCTCCGGGAACTTGTCCGGGAGCTTGAGGCAGATATCCGAGAACGACAGGGGCTTGAAGCAGAGGACGTGGGTGATGTCGCGGCGCATGGACGCTAGGTGCGGGCCCTGATCATCGTCGGTGGGAATGAGCGAGGTCCTGTCGCTGAGGAGGACAATGAGGAGCTGGATCATGTCTTCGACGACGTCCAGATGCTGGATATCATCCTGGGCCTTGGACTTTTGCTCGAAAATACCCTTGACCCACTTCTCCATTCCGAAGCGATCAACGATAGACGCGAGCACGCGGCTGGGATCGCAGATGACCAGGGCCGTCTGTAGCAAAAAGATGTCGCGATGGTGTGAGACATCCCTCTGGGTGACACCACGGTAAGTGCCGGCCTGGTGGCGCAGACTCAGACCGTTCCTAACCCACATGCCCGCCTTCATCTGGGCGAGCCAGGCGCACACACGGAGCGGGAAGTCAAACGCCGCCATCAGATAGTCCTCCGGGCCGTACTCGTCGTACCGTGGCATCGTCTTCTTGCCCATGGAGCGCGGCTTCATCATGAGCTCCTGGGTCGTAAAGCTGAGAAGAGCACGAAGTTGCTCGACAGGCATCGCCTTGCCGCACTCGATCAGCCACGAGAGCGTATAGTGGAGAGCGTGGTGGAAGCTGATGGGCTCCTCTTCCACAACGAACTTGACAACTTTGAGATCACGGCCCGGCGCTTCGAATTCAAAGTCATCGAGCGTCTTAAAGCGGACTTCGTCCTTGATCTCTGATTGCCCGAACCGGCTGCGCTCGGCCCCGATCGAGTTGACGATGACCGTCTTGGCAGCGAGACGGATCGCCCGCGACACGTAGAGCCAGTCTTGTTCCTTGACGTTGCGGAACGACTCGGCGAACTGGCGGCAGAGTCTGTTAATCTCTCGCGTGACCAGAGAAGCGCTAATCCAGCTGTCCATTTCGTATTCGACATGCTCGCCGACAGCCCGCACATTGGGGCAGATACCCTGATGCAGCTTGACGAGATCCAGGAATTGCATCATGTACCGTTCCTCCGTCCTGAGGCGCTCCTGGACATGGGGAGAACCGAAGAGATACTTCAGATCAAGGAAGAAGTGGTACATTCTCCGGTTCGTCACAGAACCGCTGTCAAAGGACAGGACGGCATTGGACGCAACATCCCACGGGTGCCCAACTTGCCGAGTAGTGAGAAAGGTGTAAAGAATAGCCATCAGGCTGGTGAGGAAGTTACCGCGCTCGACAATTTCGGCGGTGATGGAGGCGGTGGTCAGCATCTGGAGCGAAATATTGATAATCGAGTGATCAGGCTCCCGGTCGCCGATGAGGTACAGCTGGGCGAGAGTGGTGTACAGACCGGCGAACCGCAAGCCGAGCACGCGCTTAAACTCGGGGATGGTGACGACGGTTGAGATATAGAGCGACCGCAGGTCGTTGCGGACCTTCTTCCACATCCTCAGGTCAAAGAGAATCATCCAGTCGAGACGGACTCGCTCAAAAAGGTCCTCAGCGACTGGGATATTCTCATGCTCCACGTAACCGGCCGGAGTAGCAAGCCAGTAGTGACCGGGCTTGGGAGGTGGCAAGGCCTGGGCCCCAAGCTGGCCGGGGGTCTTGGGGACTTCGAGGTGGGCTTTTGCATACACAGTGGGAGCAATGAGGGGCTCTGCGGTGTCAGAATCCGAGGGCGTGAGTTCACGTTCGCGCGCAGCCCGGCGGGGAACCGGAGGTGGGGGGGGAGGAGGCGGGTAACCGGCGACTGTGGCTTCGTCCTCCTCCAGCGCCGTGTCTTGACGCCAGTCTTGCATGGGCATGTCGCCCTCATCGCGAGCATCGAGCATCATGACATCGTCGTCGTCCTCGCCCTCCTCATCCATGTCACTCCCGGCGGGCATATCCTCCCCCATGTACTCGTCATCGTCTTCGTCGTCATCGCTGGCATCGCCTGCGACAGCCTCCCGACGAGCCGCCCGGGCCGCCTGGCGGGCCTGAAGCAGAATCCGGCTCTGCTGGATATAAAAGTCATTGGCATCGCGGTCTTCCTGCTCTATCAGATCTTCGTCGTCGATGCCCCCCTTGCCGACGATGGCATGCGTAGCCGGGCTTCCCTTGCGCCACGGCTTGAGCATTTCTTCGCACACAATCTGCCTCAAAAGGTGCGCGTCCTGGCCGATGCTGCACCCGGAGATGTCCCTGAGCCACTCGACCATGGTCCCGCACATCTGCTCCCTGAAGGTGTCCCGAGCGGAGCGGATCGTCACGGTGACCCTAATCCGCTCGAGGGTGTTGGCAACCTCGATCAGCTTCTCGATGCTCTGGTCGTACATCAAGAGGCTCCTGCCGATGGCGTCTGTCTCGTAGGCCTTGGCCAGGCCGTTGGACAGCGTGGTGCTGCAGGCGCGAGCGACCTGATCCCGGACATCAGTCACCGTGTGCTTCTCATCGTTCCACAGCAGCACGGCGTATTCCCCGGGCGACTCGGTGTCACCGCCGCAGTACGTGGGCGACAGCCTCGACATCCTCTCGTCCTGCTCGATGGACTCGACCGTCTTGGTCTGGCGCAGCTGCTCGGGCGAGCACGAGATGACGTCGCACAGATAGTCGAAAACGCGGCCGATGGTCATGCGTGTGTTGGCGACCAGGTCTTCGGGCAGGGCGGGCGCCTGCCTGGCCTTTCCCTTCCCCTTGCCCTCCCACACCGAGTGTATGGTGCAGAACATGGGCCGGTTCCAGGCCTCCGGGTCGCCGCAATCACAGCACCCGCTGTTGCCCGGCGAGATGCTGATCCGGACCTGGTGGCCGGTGTGATCGGTGGCGTCGAAGCATCGGCTGCACAGGCAGCAGGTGTCGTCGGCGCTGCATGTCCTGCACGCATACGTGGCCTCGCCCTGCCGAAAGATGTGCCCGCAGGCCTGGCCGCGAGCGGCCTCGGTGTACTCGGCGCCCTCGACGGTGCCCTGGGCCTCCCGGAGCTTGAGGGTGCCGTTGCGCGCGGGACCGCCGGTCGGGAAGAAGAGGTTCATGTAGTCGGACTTGCCGGCGGCCATGCACCAGAACAGTGCGGTCTGCAGCTCGCGGGAGGCATCTTCGGTGTAGCGGTAGCTGTGGCGGGCAGGGAGCTCCAGCAAAAGCTGGCAGAGCTGCTGCTCCTGCGTCGACATGGGCGTCTCCATCGTGATCGTGGTCGACCGGTGAGAAACGCTACCGTGCGGTCATGTGTGCAATGTCTGGGAGGTCGGTGTCGATGATTGTGATACAGGTACGACGGGAACGTTAAGAGTCGACAGTCCTAAGAAACTAGAGGAGTCGGGATGTATGGTTGGTTGGCTGGCTGGCTGGGAGGGTGGTTGGTTGGGTTCCGAGGCTGCCAGAGCGGCTGATGGAGATGTTTCGAGGAGGAGGGGCCAAACGGATCGTGGGGTTGCCAGTGGTTCGCGGCGGCCAGGCAAGCACGGGCGCAGTTGAGGGTGGCGTGGTCCAGGCGGTCGACTTCGTCACTGGCAGCCCTGCAGTGGATGGAAGCGCTGAAGAAATGGAAGGGTTCTAGGTGTTCCGGGTGTTCTGTATCAGGGGTCCGCAGATACCCGAGTGCTCGGGCTCGACAACAAAGCAGCCTCTTTCCCGGCAGCATGCCTGGGTCACGAGAGTATGCGGATCTGCTCTGTGAGATAACTTTCTGCATTCCATAATTTTCAGTTTGACAAAATTGCCCGGCTGGAACGTGGTTGTGCCCGTCTTGCATGGCAGCAACTCGCAGCCTCAAGGGACCCCTCCTGAAGCGCGTTGCTGCAGTGGAACCAGTGCACCGGGCGCCGCTGCAGGGGTCTCTTCCCTCGACTTAGCGCCCGACGGCGGGCACACCTGCAGCACGTCAGGCCGTCTGGTGGAGTGGAAACCTGGAAAGCCGTGGTGATTCATCCAACTCCCGACTCGGGCAACGACGTCCACACGTCCACATAACACAAATATTAGGTCATACCTCCCCCGGGCGCTAGGTTAGGAGGAAATACGGGCTTCAGATGGTTCCATATCGTCGGGCAAGAAAAGGGTGCTCAGAGGTGCTCTCTCCAGCCCCAACGGACTGTCAATCCGGAACTTTCTTGGCCCTCCCTGGAATGCCCCTTCTGTCTCGGCGAAGTGAGCTTCTATTCTCTACAACGATCCTCGTAATCAAATGTACACGGCCGAAGCCTCCGCGAGTCTGCCTCGCAGCCGTTTTCTCGTCCTTTCCGTGGCGTCGTCCCGAGCTTGGACCCTGCTCATCATTCGTCATCCGCAGCCTCGATGTACTTGTGCCGGATGTCCTTCCATTGGCGCTGTTCCCTGTCGTCAGTATTTGCCTGGCGGAAGAGAAATTTTGGTATATCGTACCCCGCGGTTGTTGCTGTCCCAGACCTTGTTCATGATGTTGTCGTAGCCCCTGCACAGAATACTTAGCATGACAATCCCACCCCGATCCCCAGGTCTCCCGCGGCAACGCACATCTCGAAAGCAAAGGCACCGGCGAAGACGAGGCCGAGCATGGTGTAGTTCTTCCGGAACAGGGCACTGGCGACGGGCATTAGTCTCGACTGTGGCGGATCGCGGGTGCTCGGAAGGGGACTTGCTTGTAGATTGCGTTGGCCTGCGAACTCGCCGTCAGTGATCAATCCCCCATCGCCGGCCCGGGTGCCGCAACTTGCTCCAAACTCACCATTTTGACGGTATTTTGGGATCCCAATTGGAAGGTCGGGTGCCGGGACTGACGTCGTGCTGGGGTCGGGCGAGCGAGGCTGTTGTCGGCGCTGGGAGCGAGCGAGCAAAAACGGACCACTGAGTTGAGGCCGGAAAGGGCGCACGGAAGTATCCGGACGGCGTCTTGATTGGCCCGAGCTCACACAGAGCCCAAAATCTTGGCGCTGCTGCCGATCGCCTGAGCCCCGCTAACTTTAACCTAAGCTCTGGGGGAGGCTTCATCAATTCCAGGTTGCTTTGAGCACGCGAACGACTCCAAACTCTCAACCAGAACTACCCTCCAAAGTGTGCTAGAAAAATCAACTCGCTGCACACGAGCCCAGCCAATTTTGCCATAGTCGTCAAATCACAACCATTTCCTGCCGCAGCTTGCTGCGACTGCACCACACCTCAATCACCGCTCGCGAGGACTCGGGCCGGCCTCTCTTACTCCAGACAACCGCTTGCCCAGCCATGTCTTCAACACCAACCGCCTCGGGCATCGTCACCGACGAGAGCGGCGAGAGACACATCCCCGCTTCAAAACGAGCCGACGGCACCACCAGAAAAGCCATCAAGATCCGCCCCGGCTACCGCCCCCCCGAAGATGTCGAGGTCTACAAGAACCGCACCGCCGAGAACTTCCGCAACCGCGGCAAGGGACCCGTCCCCGGCGCCGAAGGCTTGAAAGAGGACAAGCAGGCGCAGTCGTCCTCTGCGTCCGGCAACAAAAACGCCAAGCGGCGCGAGGCGCGTAAGAAGGCCAAGGCCGCTGGCGAGGTTGAGGACGCAGCGCCAGCGCCTGCAGAGGAGGCCGGGAAGGAAGAGGTGGCGGACTCAGAGGCAGAAAAGGAGAAGAAAGTGCGGACCCTGAAGAAGAAGATCAGGCAGGCCAAGGAGCTGAAGGAGAAGAAGGAGACGGGCGAGTCCCTGCTGCCGGAACAGATCGCCAAGGTCATCAAGATCAACGAGCTCATCCGGGAGCTGGATGCACTGGGATTTGATGCGGATGGCGAGCCCAAGGCCGAGGCAACGGCTGCCGGAGCCGCCGAGGCCACCAGCTGAACGATGATGGAACGTTGGGGAACAGCATTGGAACCATCGCCGCCAACGTCACTGGCGATTGGATTGCAATCACGGCCTCAACCTTTCTCTGCCCCGACCACTCGGGAGACGGCCAAAGCCCGGATGCTAGGGATAGCTGCCTTGGAATTGACACTCTATTTGCGGGACTTCAGACCGGCCCGTTTTGGTTTCGGGCCCCGGCAAGACCCCGAAGCCGAGCAAGGCCGGCTGCAAAACTTGTCCGGCGCCAAAAGATTCACACCCAAGTTCAGGAGTTGATCACTCCTAGAGCACGCGAAGAGCTTGGAGATCGACGTTTAGATCGGTTTCTAAACTCGGAGGGGGTACACCGCTTGGTTGCGTGGAATGGATGACGCGGGACGGTGGTGTCTACATCGGGGAAACGTGCTCCCGAAGGGTGTGCCGAGCTTTCGTCAGGTGGCGATAGAGCGTTGCAGATAGCTATGAACCTTGAATGGCACTTTTGCGGCCTGGGAGGAGCATTTGGGGAAAGTCGAACATCATGCGATGCCGACGGTACATCTGCAATGCGAGTGATGTACATGGGTATCAGACGGTCTATATCATGACGAGATGATACAATGTCATCGTACAGTAATATACAACTCCTCGCGCCACTCACGCCGGAGCTTTGATCGTCCCCTCGGCTGGCGGCTCCTCGGGCTCAAATGTCCGGGGAATCAACGCCTCGGCCGTCTTGATCGCGCCCTCCATATCACCCTTGTTAAACTGGAAGAGACCTTGGATGGCCGCGGTGGACGTGTGCCGTTTTGGCACGTTCGGGTCCCTCCCGTCGCCGTTGAACAAACCCAGCTCGTCCAGCCGCTGCAGGAACCGCTTCCGGCCGGAGCGGTCCTCGTCGATATCGCCGTAATAGCGATCCCACATCTGGGCCGCCTGGTACCGCGTGGCCTCGCCAATGCGCACCATCATGTCGACGCGGCCGGGACGGATCAGCGCGGGATCCAACCGATCGATATGGTTCGTGGTGAGGAACGCAATCCGGTCCTCACCAGCAGCCAAGCCATCCAGGGCATTCAGCAGACCTGATGCCGTGACTGTTCGCCCGCTGTAACCATCCGGGTCCCTCTGTCGCCGGTTCACCAGCGCCGCGTCAACATCCTCCAGCAAGAGAATGCTCTTCTCCGGCAGCTGCGTCAGCAGCTGCGCAAGCAGGTCGTCCGTCATGCCGACCTCGCTCAGGTTGATCATGGCCACGCTGTAATCCAGCTCGCCCGCCAGCGCCTGGATAAACGACGTTTTGCCCGTCCCGGGCGGACCATACAATAGATACCCCCTGCGGTACGGCACCCCGCGGTCCGTATACCACTGCTGTGCCTTTAAGAACTCCTTGACGTCCCCCACCAAGCCCTCGGCAACCCCCTCGTCTAGCACCACGCTCCCCAGCGGCCGCTTCAGCCGCGGCTTGCCCAGCACGGCCCACTCCATCTTGCGCGCCGTGTACACGACCGTCTTGCCCTGCTGGAAGCTCTGCGCTAGCGCGTGCGCCTGCGTGAACACGTCGCCCAGCACGTGCCGGTGCATCCACAGCAGCGTCAGCGTCAGCGTCTCGTGCGGCTCGCCCGTCGCCGTCGTCGCCGTGCCCGCCTTCTCGCGGTTCACTGCGATATACACGCCCGGTGCGTGCCGCACGATGTGTTTCCCGAACCCGGGCTGCACGCGGAAGTCGGCGTGGATCTTGGCCGCGCCCGCCTCCTCCGGGGCAGCCCCGCGGGGACTGAGTGACTTGGTCGCGGTGGTGATGGAGAGGTTGCGCAGGCGGGTCAGGCGCTGCGCGAGGACGCCCGTGTTGTCGCGCGGCTGGGCGAGCCAGGCCAGGACCCAGTTGTAGGAGGGATCGCGCTTGCTGATCTCGATGTTGACGAGCAGCTGGCGGCGGAGGAGTGCGCCGCCGGAGATGAGGGCGCGCCGGCCGAAGGCGGCGGCTGCGCCGAGACCGGCCAGGCCAATGCCGCCTGCAAAAACCGGGTTGGTGAAGAGCGCATCGAGGCCGAGGATGGAGGGTGTTGGTGTTGCCGTGGGCGGTGATGCCGCGGCTGGGGTTGCGAGTGCAGGTGAGGTGGGAGCTGTCGCCGAGGCAGCCGCCGGGAATGGAAGCGCCGGGTTAATGGTCGTTGTTGTCGGGGTCGTTGGCGACATTGTGGTTGAGTGCTACATGGCTTTGCGCGGTAAAGGTGTCGAGGGGTAGGTCCCGGCGTAGGTGGACGGTGATGCTGGATGGTGGGGAGCTTCAGAGCGGCAGCGATCACTGCAAGACGACCACAAATTTTTAGTGGGTCCAGTGACACCGGCCGGCAACTCGGGGCTGGTTCTCGGGCATCTGAGCCCCGAGTGCCGGGATAAGTTGAGGGCGCCGATGGGAGGGCCACAGCTGCCGTTGGATACGGAGTTTGTAAGAAAGTTAGAAGTTAAGAGCCCGTTGACATACAAGCTCCACTTCTCATGATATCTTGCAGAAACCCCAGCTGTTCGTTGTGTTGTACAATATTCGGAATACATAGACCAACACCAAACCAAGTCCGGTTGACAGATCCGTGACCTTGAAGCCCATGCCTCGCTTCCTGTCCCCCAAACTCCATCGACCGCCCACCAGAAGAGCCCCTTAACCCAATCTCCTGATTCTCGGACTCCGAGTACCACCGAACTTGAGCCTCGTTGAGTCTGCCACCCGCGTGATCTTGGTCCGCAGCATTTTGCCCTCATTGCCCATCAGCACCTTGACAACCGCTTCCCTGCCTTGCCCAAACCCGCGCAAAACCACCTCCAGGCTGCCGATCTTGTTGACCAGGTTCTTCTGGTGCATCTTGTCGATCACGTACGCGCCGAGCTGGTACGCGGAGTCGTAGTGCTTGCGCCCCGCCTTCCTGAACCCCAGGTTGCCACACGACAGCGAGAGTATCACCTCGCGGTTCGGCTTGGTGAGAGTGATGTGTGTGTTGTGCTTGTGGCTGTATACGTGGAAGTGGTAGGGTTCGTTGCTGAAGTCCTGCTCTGGCGGTGCAAGCGAGTCGACCTCTGTATCTGGGTTCTGGCTTCCCCGGAGAATGCTGCCCATGATTTTCATGGTGCTATCGTTCTGAGGCACGGTCTGCTGCCGCGCGGCTTGTTGGGAGAAGAGCCGGGTCCATTGTGGGACGGCCGTGGTCGTCGGGCGGGCTGTCTGGGTGAGCGGTCGGACCAGCTGTGGCGCCAAAAGGCGGCTTATCGTAAATCGGCTCATGTCTGGGAGATAACGTTCATCCGAAAGACTTCAATGGCGGCGGCGCGAGTCGGGACCGGGGTTCGTGGTTTGCGTCGGGCGTGTATACGCGAAAAGACCAGAGGTGTGCGCCGACCGCAGACTCAAGACAGCTTCAAGTCGATGCCGCTGGAAATTTTGGGGTCGGAACTTGCCGGCTGTAGCACAGGGGTCAACGAGTCTGCGGGGCCCGAACCGGGATTTTGCCGGCTCTTGGCAGAGATTCTGGCGGGCAAAAGAAATGCTTGGACTCGGGATTGCCATCGCGCGCAAAATCCTCGTCACCCAAAACCATTGCGCCGCCGCCGCCGCCGCCGCAGCCCCCTCCCGCTACCTTCCTCTTCATTCCTTACCCTCTACGACCGCTATAATCTTTGTAGAGGTTGATCCGGGTTGCACAGAATCATGAACTCGGCACGGCAGATCCAACGGCTCTCGCCCGGTGCAGGGGCCTCGTTGAGGGCATCCGGCCTGCGGAGCTCCCACTGCACGCCACCCTCGCAGTACCGCTTCCTCTCTTCGAGAACAACACAGTTCGCCGTCTCCGAGAGCCCGGCATGCTCCACATACGCACCCCTCCAACCGCAACCCCTCCTACGTTCCACGCTCTCCGCCCGTGCCATCAGGCTAGACACATCATCACAGCTCAACACACGCTCGTTCCACGTCTCTACCCGGACACGACAGAAGGAAGCTGAAAAGAAGGACGTCAAGGCGCCATCAGAAACCAAGCTGGGTGAAGAAACAAAGGAATCAGAGGTCAAGGAGGAAGCCACGAAGGAGGCCAAGGAGGAGGCCAAAGACGAGGCGAAGGAAGAAAAGGAAGGCGAGGAAAAGGCCGAGGGCAAGGAGAAGGAGAAGGCGGAAGACCTCCCTCCCCCACCGCCCCATGGAGACAAGACCCCGTGGCAGGTGTTCCTGGACACCATGAACACCGAGCTCAAGCAGTCGAAGGAGTGGAACGAGTCCACCAAGGCCCTCGCGTCCTCGGCGACCGAGTTCGTCGAGAGCGACTCCGTCCGGAAGGCACGCCAAGCATACGAGGCCACCCACGGTGCCGTCACGTCGACGGCTGCGAAGGCCGTCAAGACGACGGCCGGCGCCATCGGCAAGGGTGCCACGTGGACCTGGGAAACTCCCGTCATGAAGGGCGTGCGGAAGGGCGCCAACATCACGGGAGAGGCGTTGGACAAGGCGACCAAGCCAATCAGGGAAACCGAGGCGTACAAGAACGTCAAGGATGTCATCGACGACGGGAGCAGCTCCAGGTACGGCGGGTGGGTCGACAAGGCGGAGCGCAAGAGGCGACGGGAGCTGCGGGAGCAGCAGAACGGCGAGAACATCATCCATGACGAGGACCCAAAGTAAGATCAATGCCCAGGAAAATACGGACTTGGAACGCACCGACTAACCTTGACAGTGCTGGAACCAATGTCACGCTCCACAAGGATGCCGCGTGGAAGGAGGCGTGGAGGGATTTCAGGGACCAAAACAAGGTCGTCCAGGGCATCTTTGGGATGAAGACGGTTTACCAAGAGTCGGAGAACCCCCTGATTTCGACCGCTCGGAGCATCACCGACAAGGTCGCCGGCTTCTTCGCCGAGAACGAGACGGCCATGGTCATCAAAAAGCTCCGGTCCATGGACCCAGCGTTCAAGCTGGAGCCCTTCCTGCAGGAGCTCCGCGAGTACATCCTTCCGGAGGTCCTGGACGCCTACGTCAAGGGCGACATCGAGACGTTGAAGTTGTGGCTGTCCGAGGCGCAGTATTCCGTCTACGAGGCTCTGACCAAGCAGTACCTCCAAAACGGCCTCAAATCCGACGGCAAGATTCTCGACATCCGGGGAGTCGACATCCTCCGCGCCCGCATGCTCGACCCCGGCGAGATTCCCGTCTTCATCGTGACCTGCCGGACCCAGGAGGTCCACGTCTACCGCAACGCCAAGACGAACGAGCTGGCAGCCGGCATGGAGGACAAGGTTCAGCTGGTCACGTACGCAATTGGCATCACGCGCATCGCCGAGGATGTCAGCAACCCCGAGACGAGGGGATGGCGGTTGATCGAGATGCAAAAGAGCGGCCGCGATTACATCTAAACCACGTGTACTATTTTACCGATCCGGCGAGCGCGCGACCAGGCTTTTGGCTTGAACCGCCGGTTTCTTCTTCATTCACTGTGTTCTATTGTCACAACAACAACAAACTGTATCATATCATACGGCATCTGGGAGCTTGCCGCCTGAGGTTGCGGGAGTTTGGGTTTTTGATGGTATAGACCAAACGGGAGCAGGCGCCTTGATACATTTCCAACGACCAACACCACTCTGCTGGGGGCCCATCGGAGACGGGCGGGTGCACGAAAAGTCTACATGTACAATATTGTGGTCTAAGATGCGAGGAAGGACAAATGGGAGAATCTGCAGGGGCATCGAGGACGAGAGAAAAAGAATACCCATCCCATCACGTCGACGCTGACAATTTTGCCTTACGATGCCGAAGAAAGACATTGAAACCCCGGCTGCCATTCAGCACTCTTATTCTTCTCCTTTCCCTTCTTCTCCTCCTTTCTCCCCTGCTCCTCCTTCTCCGTCTAAACCTCCTCTTCCTTCTCCTCCACCCCCTTTTCTCCCTCCTTCTCCTCCACCCCCTTTTCTCCCTCCTTCTCCACGTTCCTTTCGACCTCCTTCCCCTCCCCCTTCTCCTTCGCATCAGCCTCCCGCAACTCCCCCCTCACAACCATCAACGCCTTGCCCAGCAAATTCAACCCCCACTTCTGCCTCCCCACAGTCCCGGCCTTGGCCTCCCCAAACCCAATCCCCCAAATCCGATCCATCGGGCTGGCCTCCACCAGCTCCCTCTCCCCAGTCCCTAGCAGCATCGCCTTCAGGTCCTGCCCCTCCTGCCCAACCCACCACCCGTCCTCCCGGTCGACGGGGCGTGTGAACTTGAGCAGGCTACCCTTACGCACGATGGCCTCGCGGTGCGCGTGCCAGAGCGGCTCCGAGAAGTTATGGACTTGCCGGCCGAGGTATTTGACCTCGCGCGGGTGGCTGGCGAGGAGGATCTTGGCGGCCACGTCCGGGTCGGAGAAGAGGAGGGCTTTTTGGTACATCATGTAGCTACGTTTCGGAGTTAGTTTACGGGTTGGGCAGGATATACGAGGGGTAAGGGAGCAGTTACTGCTCGGCGGTTGGGTAGATGATGGACGGGTCGGCGTCGTCGGAAAAGGCGCAGGGATACCACTGGGAGAGGTAGCCTGTCGAGGGCTCCGAGTCACGCCAGAAGTAGACTGGGGCGGAAGGATTGGTGTCGGCCATCTTTGGGAGCTGGGTCTTGGGAGCTGTGGGTTTGGACCGGGTGCGTTTGGTTACTCTGTGCTGGGGCTTGGATCTCTTGGCTGGCATGTTCGTGGTGTTGATGTGAGAGTAAGATGAGAAGGTGATGAGACACAAAGCTGGTTGACAGGAAGTTGTCTGGTTGATCAATATGTATGTATTCTGTGCATCTGGACAGTCCTGCTGAACATCTTCGAGGCTGAGTCCGGGCTGCGGCCTGACTTGGCACGCCGTTGCATTGGCTTCGGAGGCTGGTCATCGCCGGTGACTCAAACACAGGGATCCGAAGCAACGCTTCCGCACTCTGGCAACTGCATGCTGTCTCTTTGAAGCGGATTGAGGAAATCAGTCAACATCATAATCCAACCATCGACTCACGAAGCCTCGGGGTTGAGAGCGCAACGTTGTCCAACCAAACAACCCGGGCCACGCCGAGCCATGCATCCCGAAGACCACCTAAAGGCTACGACCTGTCCCTATCATGAGAATAAAGATGGCCAAGAACGACGAGACGGGCGGGAATACAAGAAGCAAAAAAGAGACAAAAACATGTTCAAAGCACCGTTGAAGATGCCAATGGAAGCACCGCGGATCGAACGCGGGACCGTCTGTAGAATGCAAAGGAC
>FTCU01003296.1_pt1 | contig 119531 bp, 84 predicted proteins | sample 1639521 | NCBI WGS metagenome assembly FTCU01 (sample SAMEA3914864, study PRJEB12502) | metagenome | biome: forest; material: soil | place: USA | collected 2012-03-12 | depth 0.3 m
GTACGGGGAGCTGATTCACCCGCCGCTTTAACCGAGCGAGTCGGCGGCAGTTGGGGAAGACCCAGAGTTCCGGAAAGACGTTGAATGCAACAGTAACCCGGAGACCAATACCACGCTAGCATCTGGACCAACGTGCATGTCAGGCATTAGTCAACGGACATTAGACTCGAATCAAGTCTGCGAATGACCTCGAAACAACCAAAACGGGAAGAACGGGAGGATCGCGTCGGTTAGCTTGGATCTAATCTCCAGAGCTCATACCCACTGGCCCAGCCGGCTTCGCGTGCTGTGTGGTACCCGAAATGACACGGCCTGAGCCGCTTGACAGTGATGAGTGCCGGGCAGTCATCAATACCCGATCCAACGACCCGGATCCGTGACCTCTCTATATAGTACGTCCCCACCGCCGTGTCCAACAACATCACGAGCCCATCATCAACACCTTCACCCAGCACCTCCCACACTTTCACCAACCCCCCCCTCCCACCCTCGCCCGGCATGTTCTCAGCCACGCTCCTCACCGCCATCACCTCCCTCCTCCTCCTCCCCCGCCAAATCCACTCCTCCCCCACGGGAACCCCCATGAAGCGCGACGACTCCCTCCCCCTCTTCACAGGCCGCGGCCTGATCCACGTTCTCAACACCACCGACCTAACCAAGGTTTCCCCCACTACCAGCATAATCGGCTGCCTCGACCTGCACGGCCAGCTCGTCACGGCGTCGACGCTGCCCTCGCAGTGCGCCGTCTTCACCCGCGCCGATAACCTGCCCAACATCCTCTCCACGTCGGCCGGCAACTGCTCCTTCCTCGACCCCAGCACGCCGCAGAACAAGGATAGCATCTATGGGCGTAACACGCATGCGTGGTGGTGTGGTGGCAGCGCCGGGGACGGGTCGGGGGGGTTGGAGTACTACTACACGCTGGTGAGTTGAGTCTGCGTCTTTCCCTATTTCTTGGGGGTTGTTTGTTGTTGGGAGAGAGAAAGGGGGAAATCGCTGACTGGCTCGGTGCGTGCGCAGAACGGGTTGAACTACCCGTTTATTTGCAACGGCAACCTGGATTGCTACTATGACATCCTGGATGTTCGGCCGGCACCGGGTGTTGCGCCGCTGCCGGTGTGGCAGTTCTTTTGGGGCAGCCAGCAGTTTGATGTTCCTGCGGGGCATACGCGAGCGGTGTGGTTGTGGGTGCCGGTGTCGTTGCCAGTAGTTTGAGGTGTCGGCGGTGTGCCGGCGGTATGGTTGTGGATTCCAGGATCGAAGCATCGATGGAGACGTTAGGTGGTTGATGGGCAATGCGTGCTGGTTGGCAGGGAGGGAAAATGCGGTTTGAGCCATCAATTATCAACATTCGGCTTCAGGCTTAGGAGGCATTAAAGCGCCCTTGCGAAGATGGAATGTGAACATCGTGGTCCTTTTGCGCGCGCTGTTGGTGGAAACAGCAGCCCCCTTCGAGAGAAAGGAACCACGGGCTTGGTAGCTGTCTTCGTCGTCACGAGGATTGATCCACGCCAAAGCAGGCAAATCCAAAGTGGACAAGAAATAAATGGCTTAACATAGGGGTATCTATTTAACGCTGTCGCATCTCTTGGCTCCGAGATCCGGAGCGCGCGTCGATGGCAGGGCGATATAAATCAGCGAGGGACTGACCAGTGTCAGCTGACAGGCGGACATCTCTGGGCCTGCGTGTCTTGAGCAGCAACGCTTGCAGGCGCTTCCGGCTCCCATCACAGACCGGCTCCGGACCTCGGCCCAGAATACTCGGCGTGCCCGGGACGTTGTTGCATTGTTCTGTCGAGCATGATCCGTCGCTGGACTCTGCTCGCAAGACGGTGGTACACCTCCTCGGACAGCGGAGTCTCTTAGTTTGCGAAAATCCTCACGTTGAGGTCCACGCTGCCCGTTGCGAGAACACAACGTATTTGCGCGTCGCTCGGAGCCGTCTTAGGCTTCCCGTTTGCCTCCCCGCCCTGCCCATCGGCGCCGTTGGCCACGGGCACATCTTTGACCACCGAGGGCGCCCATCTGATGCATTGCACAAAGTGGCCGTGCGCGTCGGCTATTGTCTTGACGCACTTCGCCTCTTGCGTGAGGTCCCAGCACCTCAGGGTGGAGTCGTCGGCGACAGACAAGAGGTACTTGCCGCCCGGATGGAAGACTAGGCCTCGTACCCAGTTGTCATGACCCACCAATATCTTAATGCACGTTCCCCGAGCGTCCCATAGCCGGATGGTCTTGTCTCTTGAGCCTGTGGCCATAAACTCGACTGCGCTCGTCGGGGGCGGCTTCTTGACTCCTGCAATCCCAGCCAAGTGGGCGTACGAGGCGGGCGGCGCGATCGCGCAGCAGAGGACGACGTGTTCATGGCCTATCAGTGCCGTCTTCGGTTCCGGATTCGCAACTGACACGTCCCACAGGCGCCCCGTGTAATCGTCGCTCGTTGACAGAATGAACCTTCCGTCGATGGATGGGCAAACATCGCGCACCCACTCGGCATGTCCCCGCAACGTTTTGACGCAGTACCCCGTGCTCACATCCCATATCCTGAGGGTTTTGTCTCGGCTGGCGCTGACCAGCAGGTTTCCGGATCCGCCTGCGACGCCCGACGGGATGAATCGAACCGCACTGACGCTGTGATCGTGGCCAGGCAACGTCCGAATGTTCTTGTACTCGTCTGAGGGGTCCCATAGTTTGATCGTAAGATCGGAGCTGCACGAGGCGAGGAGCGTGTTACCGCGCGGGCCCCCAAAATCTACATCCAACACGGCTTTGGTATGGCCCTTGATGGTTCGCTCCAGCTCCCCCAGCTCCCAGTCCCATATCTTGATTGTCTGGTCGTCAGAGCCCGAGGCCAAGGATGAAAACACGGGGTGGAAGGCCACACAGGTGATGGGCTTCCTGTGCGATTGTAGTGTGTGTCGTGCTGGTGATTTCGGCAGCCAACTTATCGGGTCTTTGTTTTGTCGGGATGTCGGGGTCGAGTTGTCGAGTTCCGACTGCAGGGCACCATTGCGCACCTCGAGGTCCATTATCTGACGGCGAAATTGTTAAACAAGCGTCCGCATATAACGCAACGCGGGCTCGCGACGGGCATGTCGAGGGGGTGCGAAAAGCGGCTGCCCACCTTTTTCTGTAACCTGACAACACTAGTCCACTTCTTTTCCAAAAGGCCTTCGTATTTCTTTGCTGTGGCCGCATCGAAGACATCCTCGCCCAAGCCGATCTCGGCTCGTAGTGCTGCTGCAGTGCTTGGGAGGTTGTTGGAGCCGAGATAGGCGATGAGAGCTCGGTGTCTGCGCAGTGCCGGTCAGTGCCAACGAGCCCCAATCGAGTCCGACTGCAATACCTACAGCTCTTCAGCCTGTCGTGGTGTCAACAGCTGCGCCATTGTAGAGGCGCGTCGGGCCGCCGAGAGCCCCTGACTGTGGGTGGTGCGGATAGGCGCAGCGCAAATGGCGGGGATCAAATCGGCGGTCACGGAACGTGGGCATTCGATTCGAGGGAGGGAGCGGAGAGCGAGTCAAGGTCAAGGCGAGAGGGACGTCGTGCCAAACTGGCTGGGACAGGTGTCCATGGCCGTTCTCGAAACGGCCGGCGGTACGTCTTCGGAGTCCAGATCGCAGACGCGGATGCAACTGCTCAGGCGATGTGGTGTGTGTGAAGGTTCTCGGGTTTTGTTGTCCCAAGCAAGAAGCAATCGAAGCGACAGATGCACGGAGCTAAAGTGGATCTTAAATTTGGGCTGGAGCAGACAAAGGTCCAGCGGAGATTTGCGCGGCTGGAAGTTATGAGAAATGTTTTGGCACTCGGTGTCGATGTTGAGAAAAGCTCACCGTGGTCGTCAGATCAAGAGAGGGAGGAGCATGAAGTAATGGCCGACCATCGTATCTTTCCGAGGCCGAATGGCGGGGCAAGGACACTTCGGGTTGAAACGAACAGAAATCCACAGGGCAGCTTGCTGTCGCTGGTGAGCTGCCAGCAATAGGGGGCCGCTGGGCCAGGGCCTGTCAACAGCTGGCAGCCCGCGTGCGCCGATTGCAGGGGCCAATGGCAGCGTGACATCACACAGGCTGGGGCTGCGGGTGGGCCAGGACCGGCCTGGGTTCCTCTGGCAATGCAGAGGGCCGTCCCAAGTCGGCACATGTCAACAAGCCCCAGACTCCCGAATCTGGCTCCGCGCCCCGCATTCATGCATCGAGCCACAGCGCAGTCCACACAAACAACGCAGCAGCTCTGCAAAGGCGGAGAGTAAATAAACTATCGAACGGTCGACGCCTGCTTTTTCCAGGGACTCTTGGCACTTGTCGCCCCTTTGCTTGGCTCCCCGCCTGTTCCTTTGGTGCGCTGGCAGCGACGGACTCCGTCGAGATTTGCAGATTTGTCCCACTCTGGCTCTTGACCCCGGCAACGGCAAGCCAGGGCCGCCCTGACCGACCCTCCCTCCCCTCCCTGCACCGCCAAAAGAGAAATCTCAAGCCGCAACCACAACAAGCCGGGACAGCATCCCGACAACAACCCACCTGCGAATACTGTTTGGACATCTGCACACTCCCGAGCGCCCTCCAGCAGGATCATCCCAGCCCGGCCACGAACGGGCTTCATCACGCACGAAGCGCACCACTCGCAGCAACACCCGGCGCACCCTCCCGCTCGTCGCTCCGACCCGAGCCTCTGCCCACTCCCGCCCGAAGGAGTCCTCTCCGAGTCTCGTCCCTAGTACCCTCGCACAAAAGCCAATATGGCCGAAGAAGAAGACTTCAGCTCCCTCCCCCTGGTGGATCGCTGGGTGCACAAGGTATGGGTCTCCAGGCCCCCGCGCCCAACCGCGGGCGCTGACCAGGTGTCTAGGCGTGGAAAGTACGAAAGCAGGCATACGAAGAAGCGGCACAACTGTTCGAGAAGACACCCGACGAGTACGACGCAGCCTTTCGCCCGTTTGTCCAAGACCCGAGTTTGTGGAAGTCGGCCGCGGCGGATTCGAACGTTGCCGCCCAACAAGAAGGCCTCGCCGCGCTCTGCGCATTTCTCAAATTCGGCGGTCGGGATGGCGCCCTGCGAGCTCGCCAGAACGCGGTGACGCCCATCGTCGAGAAGTGTCTTTCCTCAACAAGAGCCGCCACAAAAGCGTCCGCCCTCGAGGCGTTGCTGCTCTTTATCGAGGTCGATGTTCCCGGTCCCGTCATCGAGGAGGTGCTGCCCGTGCTGTCCAGCAAGCAGCCCAAAGTGGTCGCCGCCGCGATTGCGTCACTGACACAGATCTACCACAACTATGGCTGCAAGATTGCGGATCCCAAGCCAGTCCTCAAGATACTACCAAAGGCGTTTGGTCACGCGGACAAGAACGTGCGAGCGGAGGCCACAAATCTGGCGGTCGAATTCTACCGATGGCTGCGCGACGCCATGAAACCCATGTTCTGGAACGACTTGAAGCCAACACAGCAGACCGACCTCGAGGCCCAGTTTGAGAAGGTCAAGGCGGAAGGGGCTCCTAAGCAAGAACGCCTTCTGCGATCCCAACAAGCCGCCCAAGAGCGCGCTCCAGTCGGGGGCGCAGATGACGGATACGACGACGACGGCGGGGATGTCGAGGAACCTGCGGAGGTGGATGCCTTCGACTTGGCGGAGCCACAGGACGTGATCAGCAAGGTGCCCAAGGACTTCTACGATAAGCTGGGCTCCTCCAAGTGGAAAGAGAGGAAGGAGGCTCTCGAGGCTTTGTATGCCATCGTCAACGTGCCGAGGATCAAAGACGCCGACTTCCACGAGGTCAACCGCTGCCTAGCCAAGTGCATGAAGGATGCCAACATCGCGGTCGTCACACAGGCCGCACAATGTATCGAGCTGTTGGCCAAGGGTCTGCGGAAGGGCTACTCAAAGTACCGCGCCACGGTAATGCAGCCCATTATGGAGAGGCTCAAGGAGAAGAAGCAGACGGTGGCCGACGCCCTCGGCCTCGCACTCGATGCTGTCTTCTTGTCGACCGACCTCACCGACTGCCTCGAGGACATCACAGCGTACCTGGTCCACAAGAACCCACAGATCAAGGAAGGGACCATGAAGTTCCTTGTCAGGTGTCTTAGGACAACAAGAGACGTCCCCAGCAAACAGGAGATTGCTACCATCGTCGACTCGGCCAAGAAGCTCCTTTCCGAATCGAGCGAAGGGCTCCGGGCGGGAGGTGCCGAAACCCTAGGAACCATCATGAAAATCATTGGCGAACGCGCCATGAACCCGCATTTGGAAGGCCTCGACGACATCCGGAAGACCAAGATCAAGGAATTTTACGAGACAGCCGAAGTCAAGGCCAAGGATAAGCCAAAGCCGCCGCCACCTGCTGCCCGGGCGCCTCCAGGCGGCCCCAAGAAGGTGATGGGCGTGAAGAAGGCGCCCGCCGGGGTGAAGAAACTTGCTCCCGCTGCTGCTGCACCTCCGCCAGAGCCTGTGGCCGCACCCGCAGCCGCGCCGCGACCTGGCCCAGCGAGCAAGCTTGGTATGCCGAAACCGGGTGGGCTCGGCGGCCTGAAAGTCCCGCAAAAGCGTGCCCTGGGGCTTCCCGGGTCCGCTTCACCACGACGGCCGGCGCCAGCCCCGTCACCTCCCCCAATGGAGGAAGAAGAGCTACCAGCGTCCCCGCCGCCCGCGAGACCCGCCCAGCGTCTTGGCCTTGGCCGCGGTGGCCTTGCTGGGCGGTCTCTGGCAAAGCCAGCCGCGCCTTCAATGCCTGCGGCACCACCATCTCCTACACCGACATCGGGTATCTCAGCAATTGAGCGGGCCGAGCTGGAAGAGCTCCGCACCGCCAACGAGCGCCTACTGAAGCAGATTGATGACGCCAGGCACGAGCGTGGCAAGCTGATGTCAGAGATTCAAGAACTCAAGAACCACAATGCGGGCCTTATTGAGGACCACACGAGGGACGTTCTCTCCATCAAGGCGAAGGAGACGCAACTGGTGAGGGCGCGCAGCGACGCCGAGGCGGCCGAGCAGACCAACGACCGCCTGCGCCGCGAACTCGAGAGGTTGAAGCGCGCGCTCAGCAAGGCCGAAGCCTTGGGTGCTGCCGGTGGCCCGGGCAGTCCCGGCTCGCCCGGCGGCCTCGGCTTTAGGACCATGAGCCCGACCTTTGACGACGGTATTTACCGCGACGCGCCGAACCCGAGCAGGAGCCGGATGAGCATGGCAAGCACCTTGAGCGAGGAAAAGGAGAACGGCGACGCCGTGCCGCACCCGCGCAGCAAGCTCAGCCCGGACCTGCGGTACACGGGCAGCAATGCGAGCAGCGGGCGTGGCAGCCCGGCAAGAGGGTTCAGAAGAGACGTCAGCATGGAGGAGAAGGAGCCCAGAGCTGCCGAAACGGGGTACGGAGGCTTCCCCGACCGGGCGGGCAGCAGGACGGGCAGCCGAACGGGGAGCAGGGAGACGCCCTCGAACATGGGCACCGCGACGTCTGGCATGGAGAGCTGGAAGAGGGCCGCCGAGGTTACGAGCCAGCTGAAGGCGAGGATCGAGCAGATGAAGGTTTGTTCGCCCCACGAGTCGTCTCACCCGCGTGTTAGTTCCTTTCTGACAAAGTGTACGCAGGCGAAACAAGCCAGCAGGCCACAATAAGATGGCGATTCTACTCACAGCAGGACCCGTTGCGCCAGGAGGATGGGTTTGAGGAGCGACGAGGCTTTCTCTGTCTCTGAAGAGCTGTCATCTCCCTAAACGGCACGACTCGGCAGATGTCGGGTTTGTTTAATTTTTCGTCCAAACGGGGTTTTCTGCGCATGGTCGTGTTGCATTTGCGGGGCGTTGGTTGGGACAGGAGCCATGCCCTTTTGCTATACCTTGGCCATACCCATCTTTCTGTCTCTCATCTGTCAGAGTACTGTGGGCTTGGGGCTGGACGTCAAGGTGACGATGCCCTGCCCTTGGCCATATTGGCGAGGGGGCGGGGATACAATGTTAGACTAGGATATTTTATGCAGCGATGAACAATGATTTTTCTTCCTCCTCAAGTCGGTCTTTGGGCGCAAATGGGAGGAGTGGGCGGTGTTGTTTGCCCTTTGGATCGATCTGACGCTGGTCAGGGCATGGAGGTTTGGCGGCAAGGAGACGTGCCTGGCGGTGATAAGCCCAAAGTTTGGCCCTGCCCTGCATGAAAATCGCTAAGCGCGGTTAGTTCAGTGGTTAGAATTCTCGCTTCCCATCTCCACGTGGACCAGCGAGTGACCCGGGTTCGAATCCCGGATTGCGCACACCTTTTTCGTGGCGAACTATCACCTTTTTGTGGCATCTGCTCGTCATCACAGTGTTCGAAAACTCACCTGTGTAGAAAAAGAACGAGTTGTAAAACTTGGAAACCAAAGAGGCCATGAAGGCTAGATTACAAAATGGCTGTATGTGTCTGAACACACACAACAGACTAACGCAGCACCCTTAAACATGGAACTTATCAAGAATCAGGAGAGAAAGGACTGCTCACAAAGCGCCCAAAACGAATTCATTACCCTCAATTCCGACCAGTTCACCACCCCACAGGCTGCTCGTAGAAAGGCTCGAAATTAGGGGGGTATTTGACAACCAGCTCAGAGCCGTCAAGGAAGTCGGCATCGAACAGACTCTCGTAATTGCTGTGTGGAGAGCGTTCCTCCACATCGTCGTGGGAAAAGATGGCAACACTGCCGACGAACGACCAAAAACTTGCTGTACATCCAGCCTCTTCGCCTTCGTAGAAGACCCCGTGGTCGAAGCAGAGTTGAAGATGGCGCCGCAGGAAATCTTCGAAGAACTTGAGGTGAAGTGGGGGGACGGGGGCGTTCCAGGTGTCGTCTTCAATGTAATTTGGTCGCCCGGAATCCTTGAAGATGGAATCGAGATAGTCTGCGACGGTCGTGGCGTCGTAGAGCTCCTCATCCTCTCCTGTCCAGGTGGGAGGGACATGCGGAGACAAGACGATCTCCTCGCCCCTAAAGATCCCGGGCAATACCACAATTACCGATTCGGGGGGTCCGTGGGTGTTGTCGTCGGCACGGGTATTGGATGGCGGGCGGTGGTCGAGGTCGCCCCTGGCGTATTCGACAACCCAGAGCATCCGCATCAGCTCCAAAAGTACGAAATGCGCATCCGAGTGGGTGCCGCTGCCGTCCGCCAGAAGAGTCAGGGGGCAGTTCCCAGGGCCCTGGCTGAGACAAAATTCGGCTCGGCCACAGCCGCGCTCAAAGCGCTCCGCCATGGCTTTTCTCGGCTCCCGGTCGGACAATATGTTCTCCAGAAGCCAGTCACCCACGGGGCCGAAGATGGCCTCCTGCGCTTCGAGCGGAGCTGCGAGGTCGCAGACAGCGAATTGCATGAGAAAGGCGAGATCCTTCTCCCACGATTCGGAACGCTGGTGTTCCAACACGCGTTTTCCGAGTGTCGCTATGTCGGTGTCAGGATGGTCCCTAGCTCTAAACATCGGTTCCTGGTAGGCCCCGGCCAACGCAGCACCGAGAGTCAAGACTCTATACACAGTTCGGTCGAACCGGGCGTACCACTCAGCCATGCGGGCAGGTTCTTCGGGCATACGAGCCGCCTCCTCGTTCAGCTTGGCAGATGTAAGGCGGTGAAAGTCCTCGGAGCGATAGTTCTTCCTGTCCTTGGGATATATCATGTTGACGTTACTGAAGGAAGAGCGAGCAATGTCACGAGCGAGTCGGTGAAGACCGAGAGCGGCCCTCAGCTCTGACAAAGTCGGGTACTGGAGAGGCGGAAGCTGGGCCGGCGAGATGCGCATGGGCGGCAGCTCGTTTCAGCGCTTGGCCTCGACGACCAACTCGGTGAGGCGAGCCTGAGGATCAAGACCACGTCAATACTCGGGTAGGTGCCGATTTGGAGCCAGGGAAGATGGAACTGACCGCCGTGATCGCATCTTGGAAGTGCGGAATCTCGTGGAGCCACACGGACCAGAGCACCTTGGAAACGTTTGCCTGCCAGACCTGGTAGATGTACCGGCAGGTTGAGACGAGGGCGAAAAGGTCCCGGGTTGACTCGCAAGATCGGAGGATGCAGAGAACGAGTTCAGGGGGCGCGGTCCGGGTTAGAAACCCCGGGGCCGGTTTTCCAGGCATTTCTTGCGTCGCCATGCTGGCTATGGTGAAACGATGGTTGGAGAAGTGTGTGGCGAGAACGGTGACGGACAACACTGGTGAGGTTCGGGGGGACGGGTCTGGTCGGTCTTTTGAAAGAAAAACAAAATCACGGTTTTCCTGGTTTGTTCGTTAGCGCGGCACTTGTGACAGGGGTCATGTCAAAACAAAGATTTCCACTTAACGGCCTGAAGCCCATTTCTAATGCCAAACGTTACAAGGTCTGGTGCAGAATGGAAAGTTAAATCTGCTCTGAGCATCTTTTTCTGCATTTTAAACCGTGTCTTGGCTGTCAAGTTGAGTATTCTGGCTGGTCTGAAAGCCGACCCCTGACGAACTTTCAAGGGGGGGGCCGTGGCTGGTGGTGGGGGCAAAACGCGAAACGGAGAGGCGCGCCAGGCGATCTTGGCCTCTTGAGCAGGCTGAGATCAATTTCTCTCAGCAACTGCTTTCTCTGACCCAGTCATCTTCTTCGAGGCCGAGAGGATGTCACACGAAGTTGTTCATGTCCAGAAGATATGGTAAATCTAATTATTCACAACATTGGCGTTACGTCCCCAGGCCCATCACCCGACCTTCAACCCCGGTCTCCACACTTACACAACAGCTCTCACCCCTGTCCCGCGGTCGACGGCGGCAACCTCGTCCTCTCATCCGGCGTCTCAGGGTACACATCTCCCCCATACGTGCCATTAAGCCTCACCCGTCCCACCGCCTTCCCGCTCTCCAACCTCACCCACGTCTCCACCTCCCCCTCCCGCAGCCCCTCCACGTTCACACTGATCTGCCTCCCCCCGCGAATCCAGCTCCCATACCCGCCATACCCAGAGTGCTGCCCAAAACACAACACCGCGCTTCTCCTTCCCGTCTTGACAGTGTCGTTGCCAGCACCGCCACCCCAAGGCGCACACCACGTCTCGCCGTGATCATGCCCCGAGAACACGGCCAGCAAGCCCGGCGTGTCGGCTAGCGCGGCCATGAATGGCGCGTCTTGGCCGCCGTAGTCACACCCTTTTCTCTGTGTTAGTCTCGTTCCGTTGTTGTCGTCGTCGGGACACCAGCCCTTTGCTTGATGGTCGAGCGGGCCGTCGTCGTCGAGGCCTGGCTGGCGGTGGGGGTCGATGCCCGCTTGTTGGAGGGTAAAGGAGGCGTGGGTGGGGATGTGGAAGAAGGCTAGGGAGGGGATTGGCGGGGTGTAGGTGTTGGGGTTGAGGCGGGCGTGGGTTTGGCGGAACCAGGCTGCTACGTGGGAGGAGACCCAGTTCGGGATTGGGATTGGGGTGGCGGCGGTGGCTTGCTGTAGTTGGGACGAGGATCGAGCGAAGCCGCCACGGCTGTCGAAGAACCAGAGGAGGAGGAGGGGGCGGTAAGGCGTGTTGCGGCGGCAGACGGCGGGGTAGACGGGGAGGTAGTAGTTGGATACGCCGGCGTCTGAGTGGGAGACCATGGAGGTGGTGCGGGAATTGGGGTAGAGCTGCTCGCGGGCCAGAATGTCGGTGGTGGAGATGTTGAGGTTGCTGTCGTGGTTGCCGTAGGTCGAGGCCCAGGTTAGGTTGCGCCGAAGCATGGGTTGTACCAGCTGGTCAATGTAGTGCGTGCTGTTCTCGAGGAAGGTGTTTTCGCCCGTGATGAGGTCGCCATTGAGCACCACCAGGTCTGTTTGGGGCTCGGCGTCGAGGACGGTTTCCATGACCTTGACGGATTGAAGGTCCTGACGGGGGCCCCAGTCATCCCAGGCATCTTGACTCTGTGTCAATGGTATGTAGGAGGGTTGGAATGAATAGGTTGAACAGATGAAACTCACTTTCTCCAAAATGGAGGTCCTCGAAAATGGATATATGAAAAGTCCCGTCTGGGCGGAACCGGAGCGGGCCAAAGCCCCTTTGTCTGACGCTGTGTGCGCCGCCGCCGCCTGGCAACCAACGCTGGTCGCCGCCCCGGTCGGAGGCGAGGACTGACGCTATAAGACTAGCGAGGCTGATGGCAACAACCACAGCTGCTATCCGCAAAACTGATGGGAACCGGGGTTGTGGTGTTTGTGCAGCGTGTCTCATGACCAACACGGGGCCCTTTGGTTCGGCCATCTCCGCACCGTCCACGTCGAGAGCACTAGGTGTTGAAGCCAGTCCGCGTTCGGTATGTAATTCAAGGTCTAACGTTGTTGGTTCAACTCCTTCGGGACCGCGCCAAACTCTAGGTCCCTTGCGTAACTGGAATTCAACCCCTCCTCACTGCCACGGTCGAACCAGTTTCAGGCGACGGACAACGATGGCAAGGACTTTTGAAAACACAAGAGATGGTGTGCAGACGAATGAGAGCCCCGATACAGTGGGATTGGATTCATTTGTCAAGTCAGGTACGGATGACTTTCCTTCTCAGAGGTTGCGCAGATTCGGGTGGTTCCGGTTACCGACGACTCGCGTCTGTCCAATGCTCTTCCCCATGCCACGTGCTTGGAATGCTTCCCCCGACAGGCCGTCTGGACAACAGGCCCAGCCGTGCAATAAAAAGGATGGTAAAACCTAAAATCCCATATCCACCTCGCACACAGTGGTGTTGTTGCTCTCAATATGCACAGCACCTGTCATGTGGTGCTCAACCTTCATTCAGTCCACGACAGTGGCAGAGAATGAGTCGTTCAGGAACGTCGTGTCTCCCCCCTCCCAAAGCGGCATGAACCCCCCCCGGCGTGTTCCGTCCGCCGTGCTCATTCTCCGGGCTGAGATTGCGGAGAACCTAGTTCACATACCGTATTCGATCCGCCCCGGTTTGGATTGTGACCGCCGATGGTATGCGTCACGGTGTTATTCACGAATTTCGACGTGGCCAGCGATCTTCGACTTTCCTGTTTGGATGCAGCTGTGTAACTTGAAACCGGAACAATGCAATGGTCAGCAAACTGTTCAGCTGGTGGTTTTACAGAGGCCCGTCGGGCGTCGTCTGTATGCGGCTCATGCCCTCAAATAGACGAGCTGCGTGAAGCTGCATGTCGTGCTCTCTGACAGCTCTGCAACGGTGTCGAGCGTGACATCATCGGATCAAAGCACGGGGTATCCGTCGGGAGACGATGTCGGATTGAGAGGGCGGGGGGTTGTTTTGTTCGTACGAGCAGAGCAGCGTGTCAATTCTGGAACAGCTCAGCGGTCTGAAGACCGAATGCTTTTCTTGTTTCCCAATCTTGTCCATTTTGCCATGCCCGTTTCATGGTTTTTCCAGGCACCAGGCCAGAGCTGTGGCGGGGCATTGCGGGGCTGCGGCTGCCTGTGGCGGGGGACGGGACGCTGGCCGGCTGGCAGGGCCCGCAGGGCCACCCCGAAACCGCCGCCAGCCGCGGCGCTAAACCGGATTTCTCAACTTCTCATTCTTTTTAAAGCTCCGACACTGCCCACCTCACCCACTCAGCCACCATCAGCATCTCGATCGTGTTCGGCCAGGAGGTGCGGATCCACACAACGTTCCGTCTCGTTCGATCGTGCTCTGCAAGTTCCGGCATGCCAGTCTGGGCGCTCGGTCGCGGTTGCGGTCGGGGTCACAGACACAGTCACGGGCAGCCAGTCCTGTGCATTCCGCGCACGATATTGGGGAAATGGAGGGATGGCGCCGGACTGTCGAAACAGGGCTCTGCGGGCGGCACAACCGCTGTGTAATTTGAACCCCACGCGCAGCCCAACGGCGCGGATCAAGTCCCGCGAGTCGGTAATTTCACGGTTGTCACTCGGCCGGCCAGGGTTTGTCCCTGTTGAGCAAGAGGAGCAGGAAAACAGCAAACAAGCAACGGCAACGACATTCCTCCCGTTCCCCCCCCCTGCCTAGCATTCGTTTGCTCGTGCTGCCCGCCTGAGCCACCCTCGAGCCACCGAACATCGACCGAGCATGTATGCATGCTGCCCAGCCCAGATCGGGCGATCAGCCAGGGGAGTGTGGTGCGGGGCCGGGGGCTGAGCTACCGGGGCTGAGGGCGCTGTTGATTGGTTCGGCCCTGCTGACGACGCAAGGCTCCAGTGCTGCTGTGCTGCTTGGTGAAGCCTTTCGTTGTCATCGCCAAGCTCTTCCAGCGGCGCGGATCGAGGAACCACTGCCCGAGGGGGCCAAAGCTACCTAGCCGCTGTGCTGCAGGCCGACGGTGCGGATACATGTCGGCCACGCACGCCCTCCTCGACGACCGTGTTGGCTCTCGCGCACCTCGCACCAGGCCCAACTCCCAGCGGATACGGATACGTTGCTGCATGCGCACAGCGCGCCAACCCGCAGCTCTCCAGCGCAGCGCTCCGTCCCGGGGACTCGGACCAGGGTCTGCAGCGCGGCATCTCGAATCTCGGCCGCGAACCCTCGTGCCCAACGCCCGCTGTGCTCGTTTCGCTGCGCCATGAGGCCCAGCGCGTGAGCCGCCTTCAGCTTTGCTCTCCTTTGTTTGAGATACCCATTCGGCGTTTTCGTTTTGCGTTTGGGTGTTTTTTTCTCGCTTTTTTCTCCTTGTGTTGCTGGTTGGGTTGCTGAGCGAGAGGGTTGGCTGTTGCTCTGTCTTTTTTCGGGGCCGTCCGTCCCGTCGCCATGGCCACCCCCAGGCCCGCCGTCCCGCCGATCGACGCCTCGACATCCTGGTTGCTGTTGGAGGACGACACCATCGAGTCTCGCCTGTTGGTTCTAGTTTCGCAGGTTCTTGGCACCACCGCCAACGCGATCCAGGTACATGAGTCGTTCAGGGAGCTGGGAGGCAGCGAGCAGAGCGCCGCAGCGCTCCGGAAGGCCTGCATGGATGCTGGCATGGACGTCAAGGTCAAAGACATCTTACGGTGCTCGACGCTCGCCGAGCTGCAAACATGCGTCACTCCCTGCGCCCCGCAGCACCGACATCCCAAGGCCACCGACGCCGCCGTCGAACCCGTCATGATCGCCCCTTTAGAGATCCACCGAGCGAGCCGCATGTCGATAATGCCCGAACCGAAAGACGGCCACCTTCGAAATGCGAGCCAGACCAGCCTCCCCCCGCAAAAAGGGCGGTGGACAGACATTGAACACACTCTTGGGGCACAGAAGGAGGTCGGAAGGATAGCAACGGTGCGGCCAAAGGCGGGCCTGCTTGAGGGCAGGCTCGTCGCCCTCCTCACGCTGGCGAGCGCCCAGACGCCCCAGGAAGGCCCCGCCGGGATCGATCTCATTCCGCAATCGCAAGCCCTGTACGCGGGGACACAAATCGCACATCTCAAGCAGACCGCCGAGGAATTGCTGCCAGCCGACGCTGTGCCGGACCTGTGGATTGTCCTGGCTGGGATGCCACTTACCGAGGCGGGCGAAGTCGACGTGCGACGGCTGCGGACCTGGGCCCAAAACATGAATGAGAATATCTATCACCAAGCGCTGAGCCTGGAACACCAGGAGAAGCTGCAGGGTCCGACCTCGGGGATGGAGAAGTCGCTGCAGAGGCTAGTGAGCAAGGTGTTGGACGTGCCTCAAGGCCAGATCGGCGTCAACTTTTCCTTTTCCCAGCTCGGCGGCGACGAGATGACGGCCATGGAGCTGGCAGCGCGGTGCAAGCACGAGTCCATTTACATCAACCCCGCCGATGCGCTAGGGTCCGTGACGTTATCAGAATTGGCCGCCATTGCGGCATCGCGCGGCGGCCTGGCACACAAGTGGGACGAGGAGACGTCCGACTGCTTCGATCTGTCCCCCATGCAACACCTGTACTTCCAGACGGCCATGGGCGGTGATTTGAGGCGGAGACCCGCGCTCGACGGGAGCTACCGCTTCAACCAAAGCCTGCTGCTACGGTTCAAAAAGCTCTTCTCCTTCGAGGACATCTCGGCCGCCATCGAGGCTGCCGTGGCTCATCATCCCATGCTCAGAGCCCGCTTCGGCCGGGGTCTGAACGGATGGGTGCAAAGGATCCTGCCCGAGGTTGCCGGCTCCTACACCCTCTGCCACACCGCGATCCGATCTGAGCAGGAGCTGGTAGACATCATCGAGCGAACCCAGATGTCTATCAACGTCGAAACCGGACCCGTCTTTGCCGTCGACTACCTCACCACCAACGACGGGCGGCAGTTGATGTACCTCGCAGCACATCACCTGGCGGTCGACCTCCCTTCGTGGCGCACCATCATCCACGATCTCGACGAACTGTTGGAGAACGGGAGCCTCTTGTCACAAAGGGCCATGCCCTTTCACAAGTGGGTGGACCTACAAAAGGCTGACGCCCACTCCCCTGACCCCATGAGCCTGCTCCCCTTCGCCCTCCAGCCGGGCGACTATGCCTACTGGGGTTTACACGACACACCCAACACTTATGGCGATGCACTCGAGGTCAGCTTTTCGTTGAGCCAGGAACTTACTGCGATCCTCGAAACCTCTTGCAACCAAGTCTTCAAGACCGACTCGGTCGACATTTACCTGGCCGCCCTCATGCTCTCCTTCAGCCAGACCTTCCACGACAGGCCGGTGCCCGTCGTGTGGAATCAAGAACACGGGAGGGACCCGCCGAACCCAGACATCGACATCTCCGAGACCGTGGGCTGGTTCACCTCGCTCTGTCCACTCGGCCTCGCGATCGACGTCTCGGCCGACTTCATCACGGTGCTTCGCCATCTGAAAGACAAGCGCCGGCTCATCCCTGCACGTGGCGCCCAGTACTTTGCCTCGCGATTCTATCACTACGACAAGGAGACTCTGACTGCAAAAGACTGGCCGTTCGAGATCATCTTCAGCTATGCTGGATCGCTGCAAAATCTGGAGCGTGACAACGGGGTGATGGAGCAGCTCGCCATTCCAGGTCGCACTCTCGCGTCATCAACCTCGGATATCGGGGGAAACGTTGGCCGCATTGCCTTGTTCGAGGTCAACGCCATGGTCGATCAAGGGATCGCCAAGATCAAGTTTCTCTACAATCGCTTCTCCAAGGACCAGGCGCGGATCACCCAATGGGTGCAGAACTACGAGCATCTCCTGCTCGAAGCTATTGGCAAGTTGCGGTACCACCCACAGGAGCTGACTACGGCCGATGTCCCGCACCTCGACGTGTCGTATGAGGGACTCGACAAGTTCAACAAGGATCGCGTCGCTACTCTCCAGCTTGCCAGCGTCCGCGATGTCGAGACCATCTACCCTGTCACGGCCGTCCAGCAGAGCATCTTGATCAGCCAGGCGCAGCGGCCGGACACTTGTTACCTGCACGCCATCTATGAGTTCGCCTCCCCAAACGGCGACCCGATCGACATTTCGAGGATATGTACGGCCTGGCAACAGGTGGCCATGAGGCACTCTGCCTTGAGGACCATCTTTACCGAGAGCGTCACGGAAACGGGGCTGTGGGATAAGGTCATTCTTCGCCGAACCTCTCCCGAGATGCTGTTCATCGACACGGCGCCGGCAGAAGATCCCGTGTACGAGCTCAGCAATCTCCCGAATCTACGACCCACTGAGACCAAGCCGCTCCACAGGCTTACCGTCTGCAAAGCCCCTACTCGGACGCTGGTGAAGCTGGATATCAGCACAGCGCTGTGCGACGTGAGTGGCGTTCTTCCTCTCCCCCCTTTCTGCGTCGTCTCTCTCGACCATGGCGATAACTAACTGACGGACCAGTCTCTGAGCATCCACGTTCTTCTACATGACTTACGGCGGGCATATGCAACCGAGCGAGCCATCATTGAGCCCGATCAGTTCTCCTACCCACATTACCTCTTCTTCCTCAAAACCGTCCGGCAAGAGAGCAGCCTTGGATTCTGGCGCGAGAAGCTCACCGGAGTATCGCCTTGTCTCTTTCCTCGTCTCACCGTTTTGCCCGACGAACTGCGGTTTGTTAACACGTGCGTTGAGCTCGACATCACCTCGTACCAGCTGTCCGCCTTCACCCGGACTCACAAGACGACCGTTGATGCCATCCTCCGGCTCGCCTGGGGCCTCATCCTACGCTGCTTCACCGGGTCCAACCACGTGTGCTTTGGATTCCAGACCGTGGGGCGTGACGATTCCCTACTCGGAATGAGACATGCCGTGGGCTCCTTCTCAAATACTGTTGCCTGCAGTTACGAACTCGCGACGTACAGCCCCCTGTCCACGGCGCTGCAGATGGTAGAAGAACAGCTCCTCGCGAGCCTCCCTCATCAGCATTTTACCATGACCGAGCTGCAGCACCGGATGGGTATGAAGGGCGGTGATCGCCTGTTCAACTCCTGTCTCACATTCACGGAGGAACCTGCGGGGCTGAACAGCAAGTTCACGACGCGGACGAGTTTCGAACTGAAACCCATCTCCTTGCAACAGACTTTCGACGTCGATCTTGTCGTCAACATGCGCTTCACCGCTGGTAAGCTTGTTGTGGATATCGGCCAACGCGTCATGTCCCCCGAGCAGTCTATCCACGTGGCAAACACCTTTGGCAGTGCCATCCGCTCCATCCTCGCGTCGCCCAATACCGCAATCGGCTTGGTTAATCTTTTCAGCGACCGAGACTACGCCCAGATCCTCGCGTGGGAGGCCGAGTCGCCGCCTCTGGTGGAGGGACAAACACAGTCCGTCGTCCACGAGCTCATCGCGAGGCAGGTCTCGATCCAGCCCTCGTCCCAGGCCATTTGCTCCTGGGATGGGACCTTCACATATGTCCAGCTCGAGGCTGAGTCAACCAAGCTGGCGCATCATCTGATTGATGCCGGGGTTGGGCCTCACTCCGTCGTGCCCGTCGTGATGGACAAGTGCAAGCTGGCGCCCGTGGCCATGCTTGCCGTCCTAAAGTACGTTGCCCTGACCTCGTGAGGATGTTCCCATCTGACCAATTGCTAGATCCGGTGCCGCTTTTGTCCCCATCGATTCCCTCGAGCTCGGCATGCTCCAACCCATCTTTGAGCGCCTCAATTCGAGAGTCGCCATCTCGTCGGAGCTTGCCGCCCCGGTCCTGAGCAACCTCTTTGACCGCGTTGTGGTCCTGACCGAGGACTTGATGAACGTTCTCCCGCAAGGCCAGGGCCCGTTGACCTCGATGGCTGCTCCCTCTGACCCGGCCTGCATACTTTTCGTCCCTATGTCGTCAAACGAGGCTCGGGGTGTAACTTTCAGCCACGCAGCGCTCTCGACCGCCCTCCAGGGGCAAGGGCCAGCGGCAAGAATCACGCCTCTCAGTCGCGTGATGCAGCTATCGTCGTTTAATGTCGACATCTGCATCACTGAGATCCTCACGACATTGGTTTACGGCGGCTGTGTCTGTGTGCCGTCAGCAACCGAGCGGCTCCAAGACTTTGGCGCCGCCGTCAACAGGATGCAGGTCAACTGGTCTTACATGACGCCGCTGCTGTCCAGAAAGGTGGATCCGACACTCCTTCCATCCCTCAAGGTTGTGTGCTTCCGAACGCGGGGGCTCGACGACGACACATACAGTATATGGCATGGGAAGGTAAACGTCGTTCTGGCATACGGGCCGCAGGACGTATGCCCGCTAGGCATTGCCTTCCTCGAGGCTCTTGGCCCCCACCACTTGAGGAGCATTGGCCGGCCGTTTGTTGGGAATCTGCTTATCGTCAATCCGGAGGACCACAAGAAGCGCTTGCCGATCGGGGCCGTGGGAGAGTTGGTAGTTGAGGGACCGACCATCGGATTCTCGTACCCAAATAGGGAGTCGACCATGACGCCCATGTCACCCCTCGGGCCCGCCGCCGCGAGCAAAGCTCGATATTTCAAGACGGGCCATCGCGCGAGGTACACCCAGGGTGGCCTAATGGAGTTCATTTCCAGCAAGCGGGACGATGCCGATTCCGGTGGCAGGGCCATTAATGTCACCGAGGTTGAGCAACACTTGCGGCGCTGCCTTGGCCAGGGCGTTGATGTGGTTGTTGAGACTATCGTCTTCCGGGGCCGCGTGAAGAACGATACCCTCCTCACTGCCTTCCTCGAGCTTGGCAATCAACTCGACAATGATGAGAACCTCTCGTCACTGAGCACGGCCACACGGGAACAACTCGCCGTGGCGAAGCAGCTGATTGAAGTCGGGCTGAAGAACAGATTCCCGCCGTCCATGATCCCTTCCGTCCTGGTCCCAGTCAAACATCTCCCCATCACGCCGTCTCTCAAAGTCAACCGCCGTCGACTGCAGAAAATGATCGCCGGCCTGACCAAGGACGATCTCCTGGCCCTCGCTACAGTACCCAACCGAGCAGAGGCCAAGTTTCAACATCTCAAACCGCTGCCATTGACGCAGAGCGAGGAGCGGATGAGGGCGATATGGGCGAGGGTGCTGGGCGTCGAAGAGGCCAAGATCTCGGCGATCGACAGCTTCTTCAGCGTCGGCGGCGATGATATTGTGGCTGCGCAGTTGGTTGCAGCCTGCAGGCAACAAAATATTTCGGTATCCATCGCCGACGTCCTGGAGAATGCTACCTTGACCGAGCTCAGCAGGGCGATCGTCACGGTAGATTCGCCACACCTCACGCAGGAGGCTTCTCCGGCTCCTCCGGAAGCACCCCCCTCGCCGGTAGCCCCGAATCCGAACGCGCTCAAGGAGGCCTTCATTGAGAAGGTGATTGCGCCCAGGATTGGAATTGAAGGCGACCTGATTGCAGACGCGGCGGAAGCGTCCTCGGCACAGATCCGGTACATCGAGACCGGCATGCTTCAGGGACGCACAAACATCAACTATCTGACCTTCAACTTCTCCGGCGTGGTTGACTCGAAAAGGCTGGAGGAAGCTTGCAAGGCCCTGGCCATGATACACCCGATCTTGCGCACCGCCTTCGTGCCATACAATCGGCGGCTCTACCAAGCAGTCATCAAGTCCGCCACGGTAGAGTTTCGACGCCATTACTGCCCAACATGGCGGCTCTCGAATATGCTGGAGAAGGTGATCAAGAAGGACCAGACAACGCCCATCAAGTTCGAATCAACCATGACCAAGTTTATGTTTCTGGATGGCGGGAAGCAGTCTGTTCTGATCCTGAGGTTGTCCAAGGCGCAGTACGATGACCTTTCCGTCGCCCTACTAGTCAAAGACCTCAAGCGGCTTTACGACGGCTCTCAGAAACCGCCCCGCCGGCCGACGTACTGCGAGTTTGTGCGTACCGCGCAGCTTGCCAACTCGCATGGGGCGGAGGAGTACTGGCGTGCGCTCCTGGACGGCGCCACGATGACACAGGTCGTCAACCATACGCAGCCGTACAAGCTCTCGACGAACGTCAAGACGATCCGGAACCCGGTGCTCTCCCTCGGCTCGCTCTCAAGCCTCGGCATCTCCTTCGAGACGGTTCTCAAGGGCGCATGGGCCATGGCCCTTGCGAATCTCTCGGCTTCCTCGGACGTCGTCTTTGGCGAGCTCATTGATGGGCGACACGTCAAACTCCCTGGCGGTCACTCGGTTGCTGGCGTCATGGGCCCGACTGTTAACACGACGCCGGTCCGAGTGCAGTTCCCAGATACGGCCCTCACCCCGCTCAACCTTCTCCAGTACATCCACGCGCAGCGCATGTCGGGCATTCCGTTTGAGAACCTTGGGTCGCTCACGATTGTGGAGAAATGCACGCCGTGGCCCTATTGGACTCGCTTCAGCACGCTCGTGCAGCACCAGTACGAAGACACCGCCATCAACCCGTCCGAGCCCAAGTCGTTCCACCTCGGGGCCGCGGCTTGCAAGTTCACCATCAACGAGTCCAAGGCGCAAGATGTGCCAGACCTGTTCGTGAGGTCTCTCGCGCGTCCGACGAATCGAGTTGAGGTCTCCATCACCTTCTGTGCCGACCGCGTGACCGAGAATTTTGCCGAACACGCGCTCCGCATGCTCTGCTCTACCATCAGCCTTCTCACCAGCGTCACCATTATGCAGCCCGTTATTCCGTGCGGGTATCAGTACCGGAACATGGTCAAACGGATACCAATGTCGATGAAGCGCTCTCCGACCCAGGACTCAACCGAGACTGACAACAACGCTAACCTCACGAATACTTTAACCCAAGACCAGGCGAAGGCGGTTCAAACGGCCATTTCCGATTCCTGGACGGCAATTCTCAACCCCCGTGCGCTGGGCGTGCCGGAGTCACAAATCCACAATGCGGCGTTCTTTGATCTCTGGGGCAGCCTCATTCCCGCCTCCCAGCTGATGCAGCAGCTCAACCTCGAGCTGCCCAAAGTCAACATACCCGGGGTTGATGCCGATCTCCAGCTCACAATGGAAGAAATCATCGAGAATCCGACCATGATGAAACAGTTTGAGCTCGTCGCGTCAAAACTCAAGGCACCGACCGCCAAGGACGCACAGAAAGGCAAAGACAAAGACCAGCCAGATAAATCAGCCGCAAATCCTCGAGCTCCCGCCGCCGCCAACCGCAGCAAACCAAGCATGAACGTCTCCGTCCCAGGACCCTCCCTCGGCAGCCGCCTCCGCCGCTTTGCCAGCACCGTCGCCCGCACCAACACCCCTCCAACCGCCAACATCACCAACAACAACATCCTCGTCAGCAACACCCTCACAGTCACCAAACAACCCCTCAACTCCCCCCCGCCGGCAACCCCCACCTCTCCGCTCGCCATCGGCCTCGCCTCGGCCATGGTCGCAGACCTCACCCCCTTCTCCTCGCCCCGCATCATCGGCTCGACCAGCCCCTCCCTCTCGGGCACCGCCAGCTCCCGCGCGACCCCGCCCTCTACCACCAGCAGCATCGGCAGTCCGGGCATCGGCATCGGCGTGGGGTTGACGACGGTCCCGAGCGCGCCGCCGCAGCTGCCCAGTTTGCCGGCGTTTGAACCCATTGCTGAGGAGGCGGAGCCGGTGGACACGGTTCTGCCTGCGGCGGTGGGTTATGGAAGGGGTGGTATGGGTGCGGGCCTGGTGATGGGAATGGGAGAGCCGACGATGGATAGCATGACGGAAGGGAGCAGCGCGAGCAGCACTAGCATGACGGGGCTCGGTGGTGTAGGGCTCGGCGGTGTGGGACTAGGTGGTGTCGGTCTCGGCGGTGTCGGTCTCGGCGGTGTCGGTCTCGGCGGTGTCGGTCTCGTGAGCCCCACAACGACAGCGGTCGGGGAGATGACGCTCGCCACGTACGGGAACAACACCCTGGTCGGGTCGGAGCGCGGCGTGAGCATCCTCGTGGCGGACGGCAAGCGGGATAGAGATACCCTTGGCCCGCTGCCGACGTATGCCGGCGCGGGCATGGGGATGGGCAAGGGCGGGAGCATGAGGGTTGCGCTGCCGAGCACGCCGCTGATGAGGGGGGAGGAGGGCTCGGATTTGGTGAGCCCGCTGAGTGCGGCTACGCTTACGCCGGGGAGTGGGGGTGGTGGTGGCGGAGGTGGGAAGTAGGAGTTTGGGGCGGTCTTGATGCAATCAGCGGCAACTGCTGCAGCAGGGCTACGAGGTTGTGGGCATGGGAAATGTCTGGGTCGAGTCCGGAGCCTCTTGGAATGGGATAGAAAGAGCCTGGTGCCTTCACCTGTGGAGTGACGGTTGCGATATATGGGGGTTTGTGGATGCTGGTCGGGCGTTGGCATGATATCTTTTGCGATTTTTTGGGAATTGAGTTCATGTAGACGTGGACTGGGCGTTTTTGAGAATGTTTTAGCATGGCGTTTTGAGAGCAAAGGGCTTCAGGATTGGGTCGTGGATATTGGATTGAGAAAACTATCGAAGGTCTAGAGATGGAATAGTTATTGCTCTGGGAGAAATGTTCAGTTCTCCATTCATCCCTTGTTATTGATCAGCGTGCTCTTGGGCTTGGTGTCAGTTGAGGCTTGCCAGTGTAAATTTCCTCTCGCAACATTCCAATGCCCTTCGGAGAGAGGGTTAGTATCTAGAGAGTAGTGAGCCGAGAATTTTGTGGTTTACGTCCAGAGAAACAATGGTCAAAGTTTGCCATTGCTGGCTTTGTGGTGGTCCCGGCCGATGGCGTTCTTTCGAGACCGCGGCCATCAGCATGGTTCCATGCGGACCATCAGACCCAGCCACGACTTCCAGCATCACCGGAGCATGTTTCCTCTGCAGCTGTTGACGTCTCCTCCGCTCACAGTCTACGAAACACCGATTTATTCTTCTTTTGCCCCAGACCAACGGCTCTGCTCAATCAAGGTGTGGCACAGACGGGTGTTTGGCGCGTATTGTTGTCGTCTTGCGTGTTTTTCCCTCAGTTTCCCTTGCAGAGTTTCTCTGTTCTCGGTTTTTCTCGCGCGGGATTGTGCGTTGGGAAGGGCGCCTGGCGCCACTGCGTTTGGCTTCCAAGGCTTCACATCGACGAGTTCGTGCATTTTTCACGCCTGAGGCAGCCATCAAGACCATCCTCGCAGATTCGCAGCGCCGAGTCACCCGACTGATGCCCAGAACGGGGTTCGCTCGAATTGTGGAAATGCGGAATTCGGTCAGCTCCACCAGGTCCACAGCATCGCGGGGGTGGAGTCTGGAGAGTCTGGGGAAGTGGAGCGTGTCAGCGGGCGGAAGAGCAGGGGATTGACGCTGGCGAACCGCGGGTGACGACGACGAGAGAGTCTTGCGGCTGGCTGCTGTCTCGCGAGAGCAAATCTGCACCCAGAAATAATAAAATCGTGACGGGTGCGGCGAGGCACTCTCGGGGTTGCGAGTCGCGTGCGCAACGCCGGCCAGGCCGGAGACGAAACCGCGCCGACCTGGCCGCGACAGCGCAGCACAGCACAGCCAGCACAAGCAGCACGCGCAGCACGAGAGCGGAAGATGGAAGCGACCCTTTCATCCCGGGCTCGCCAGCCGTAATAAGGACGACCGGAAACCGCAAGGCGGCATCCCCTCAGCGGCCATCCATGTCCTGCATGCCAGAACGGGCGTCGTGCGTCGTGTTGCTGCGGTTGCTTGCGCAGGTGATAATCCGCCGAACAGCTCCAGGAGGCGGGCAAGGGCCGGCCAGGGATGGGATGGCGCCATTGGCCAATGACGGGGGCCTATTCAGCGTCCGTCCCCCGCAGGCCAGCCGAAATTGGCTGGCTTAATCTGGGGCAGCACTGTGGCGCCTTGGCAAGGGCATCAGGTCGACCCGACCCGACCCCAACCCGCCGATGCGTGTCTCGGAGTCGAAGAACAAAGAAGAAATGGAAATCATTACAGGAAGAGAGAATGGGTAAAAAGGAAGCAGTGGAGGTGTCGAAGACCGAGTTGCTTGATGAATGCTGCCTTGTGAGACGGCCTGGAGCTGGTCGGGAGACCAGAAGACAGCTCAGGCATTCACTTCACCCGGCCGAGCTGCCTGCGCGTGCGCTTTCCCGGATTCCCCAGATTTGCCTGGCACGGCCAAAACAAGTCGGACGGACCCTGCTCGCACCCGGGCTGCTATTGGCCCAGCACCGCACCCCCTTCCTGCCGTTCCATTCCTGTTGTGACACCTTGGTGCCTCAGGAACCAATCCCCGCACGCCTGCGCGCCTGGTCACCCCCTCTCGCTCCCGGCTCTCTTTTCCTCCTTTCCTACTTCATTCCAAACTCCAATTCCATCCTCTCCCACACTCCATCACCGACTTCATCCATCCCCCCATCCAAAATGTTCGCCTCTAGGTTGCCTGGCGCCGTCGCCCGCGTGGGCATGAAGCAGCCCGCCCGTCTGATGTCGACAGCGCAGGGTCAGGGTACGTTTTCTCCACTGAGTGGGCCAGCTTGCCAGCTCCACCGCCGTGCTGTCGGGTGCGTTATTTACCAGCGTGTCAACTCTAGCTCGCCTTCCCAGCTCCATCATCTCCACCGCGGCTCGCCAGGCCACTGGCCGTCACGGCCTGCTTCTCAATGGCGCCCGCAACACATTCGCCTCCAGCATGATCCGTGGTGCCATGCAATCGCGGAGCGTCGTCGTCGAGTCCACCGCCGCGGCCCTGATCACGGCCGCCAAGGTCCACGGAGCGGGTGCCGCCACCATCGGTCTCGCCGGTGCTGGTGTCGGAATCGGCACCGTCTTCGGCGCCCTCATCAACGGCGTTGCCCGCAACCCGGCTCTGAGAGGTAAGAATTGCAATTTCGACCGCCACACAACAAAATTGTGGGATTCTTGCAGCGCGCTGACAAGCTCGTGCCAATTGCAGGTCAGCTCTTCTCGTACGCCGTCCTGGGCTTTGCCTTCGCCGAAGCCACCGGCCTGTTCGCCCTCATGGTGGCCTTCCTCCTTCTCTACGCCTACTAGACGGGGACTGGATCGCTCGTCGGCTCCATCTCGCGGATCCGTTAACGGGGATTGAGGCCAAGTACCGGCAGATGTCATGAGTGGACGGTGGAGACAACCGTTTAATGGATGAGTTCACGGTGCCGCCCTCGTCGTCGGAGCGGAGCTGCCGCGATCTTGGCGCTCGTCTCCACCCTCGCTCCCGCGTCCAGCAAGGGCCCCGGCGACGGTCATTCGAGGTGGACCAGCGCTCCACTTGCATTTTCAAGAGATTCCGGCTTTCACAGTGTGTATGTACAACTCCAGCTAGAGGTACGAGAAACGGCAGAATGGGAAACACGGCGCAACTGCTTGGTCCGCATGTTTGTCGTGTGTCGTGATTCCATCTCACCCAAATGCAGGGTCCCCATCTCACAGGCCATCCGGACAGTTGGAGGGTCCAGCAATGATGTCATGAGCTGCCCAAGCTCGAAATTCAAGGGTTTTGAGCTCAAGAGCTCTCTCGAGAGAAGCCAATCCGCGAGGCCTTGCCTAAAACCGCGCCAGCTCACTTTTTTTTTCGTCTCATTTTTTTTTTCGCGGCGCAACCCTAACCCACCAATGCACGACGCACTCCAATGAGCCCCGAGGTACAAGTGCATGTGCGCCTTCAGCGGCTGTTTGCTTTTGTCATTTTCAGCCTTATGTTTCCGTCCGTTTCTTCTGCCGTCGGGTCTGATCTCGGCTGCGTGCTAGATCTGAGCTGCTGGCACATATCAGCCCCACAAGGCAAGCATTGATACGACCTCGTGAGCCGCGAAGGATCGCAGGAATGCAGTGCTCGCTGGCTGAGGTGGAGGCGTCAGCTCGATAGGACAAACGGCAAGCCTGTGCTCTGCTCTAGTCGAGTTGCTGGTACTGCCGACGTCGCCATTCCATGAGTCGAAGCGGGAAATTCGGAACTGGCCGGAGTGGGTTCCATCTGAACTGAGACGACGAAATCTCTCAACCAACCGAAACGGACACGCATGGATTTAAAAGAGTCAGATTGAGTGATACGAGAATCGAGCTCGGCATATGGATCGAGGTCGCTTATCTCCCCTTTCTCGACAACGTCAGGGTCCCCGGGCTCGGTCGATCAACTCCAGACGCAGTGAAGCACATGGCCGCCTAATGGGATCTTTCTTTTTCCACGATGGAACATGTCGTGCTTTTTCGCAGGGTTGCTGCTGCTCGTTGCTTACCTCGCATACCGCGTCCCTGCGACATTGCCCCTCATCATCGAGCCATCATAGGCCGCTTGCGGCCGGGCGATATGCGTGCCAAGGTTGGGTTGGTATGGGATTCACTTGTGTCGTGAGCGGAGATAATCAAGGCGGCATCGTATCGGGCCTTTGTCTTTAAAGCCGGAAGCACCCTGAAAGGTGCTCGTCCCCGTGTTTCAACCCTCGGCCACACCCGCGACCAACACCCCGACTGACGCTCTTGCTAGCAACTGTATCGGTCTTTCTGAAAACCCTCAGAGACACCCGCGACCAAGCTCGCCACTGATAAGGAATTAATCGCGCTGTCACAACCAATTGAACCCTTTGCCGATTCATCATCATGTCATCTCCTTCAGAGCAAACCATCCTCGTCACGGGCGCAAACAGCTACGTGGCTGGCCATGTCATCAGGGTAGCCCTCGAAAAGGGGTACCACGTCCGCGGCACCGTGAGATCCGAGGCGTCGACGACCAAGGTCCGCGCCAACTTCGCCGCCTTCGGCTCCAAGCTCACCTTCGGCATCGTCCCGGACATCACCAAGCCCGAGCTCTACGAGGCGGGCTTTGCCAACCCCACCACTCCGATCACCGGCGTCATCAACGTCGCATCGCCCTTCGTCCTCAAGTCGGACGACAACCGCCGCGACCTTCTCGACCCCGCCGTCGGCGGCGTCAAGGCCATCCTCGAGGCCACCAAGCGCTACGGCCCGCACGTCCGCCGCGTCGTCAACACGTCCTCCTTCGCCGCCATCGTCGACATCGGCCAGGGCTACCGGCCCGGATACACCTACACCGAAGCCGACTGGAACCCCATGACCTACGACCAGGCCACCACCGCCGACGCCGTGACAGCCTACTGCGCGTCCAAGGGCCTGGCCGAGCACGCCATGTGGGACTGGCTCGCGGCCGAGAAGCCGCGCTTCACGCTGGCGACCATCAACCCGCCGTGGGTGTTTGGCCCGCACGTCGGCGGCGTTGCCGACATCAAGCACCTCAACGAGTCCAGCAACTTGCTGTACCAGCTGCTGGGCGCCAAGGAGGTGCCGCCGATTGACTTTGCTGGATTTGCAGACGTGCGTGTCGTTGCGGACGCGCACATCGCGGCGTTTGAGAAGGAGGAGGCGGCGGGGCAGAGGTTCTTGGTCGGGACGCACTTTGACTACCAGACTGCGGTGGACGAGGCCCGCGTTGCGATTCCCGAGTTGGACAGTCGGCTGCCGGTTGGCGTGCCGGGGGCGGGCAAGACGGCCGCGGTGTATGCTGTGGATGGGAGCAAGGCGGAGAAGGTGCTGGGGATCAAGTACATTTCCATCGCCGACTCGGTGAAGGACTCGTTTGCGCAGCTTTTGGAGGCTGAGAAGAGGTCCGGTGTTGCTTCGGCGTAAAGTCATGTCACAGGTTCTTGAAGGGATGAAAAAGGGGGTGACATTTTTGGTTGGAATCGTGCCAACATCGATTGAAGTAGTACTGCTAGAAGTATGCAAGTCCGATACCTTCACTCCCCTTTCCATCAGCAACGAGATATCTACGGTACTCTTAGTGCGCCTTTAGAAAGCAAGGATTGGTTTGATGACCTGAAATTGTTAGCCTGGTCTGATGTAAACCATTAACTCTTGTTCTTACCGTTCCGTCTTTCATGTCCGAGAGGGCCTTCTTGAGCTCCGCCACGGGATAGACCTTGCTGATCTTCTCGACCGGAAACTTTCCTTGCTTGTGGAGCTCAATCAACCTGGGAATGAACTGCTCGTCGTCAATAAGAGTGCGTAGCTGCGGGAAAATAAGAGGGCAGCAAACCTCGGGAGGATGTGAGTCGCCCTCCGTAACGCTCACCCACGTCTTCCTGCCGGAAACGAAAGCTCCTAGACCGACGGTGATCTTGGAGGTCGGCGGCGGCACGCCAACTGACGCCGCCGTCCCGCAAAATGCCAGACAGTCGAGCATCTTCTCGGTAACTGACGGCACTCCCGTAGCGTCGATGGCGAAGTCCACGCCTCGGCCACCTGTCAGTTCCTTGATCTTGTCGATAACGCTGCCTTCGATGGTGGATGAGTTTATGGTATGCGTGGCTCCGAGCTCCCTTGCCAGCGCCAGTTTTGGCTCCACGATGTCGACGGCGATGAGTTGTTTGACCGAGAGGGCGGCGGCAGCCATCAGAGCAGCAAATCCTACACTCCCGGCGCCGAACACGGCCACCGTCTGATGCGGCTCAGGCTTGAGGACATTCAGCACCGTCCCGGCCCCCGTCTGATAGCCGCAGCCCATCGGCGAGTAGATGGCCAAGTCGTCCGGAGAGGGGCATCGGACCACGCACTTCTGGTCGACCGCTGAGATGCGCGAAAAGGAGGACTGCCCAAACCACTGGCTCATGACAGGCCGGCCATCGAGAAGCTTCGCGGGGCTGGTCCCGTCTGGCCGAATCGAGCCTTTCAAGTTGAAGACACCAAAGCTGGGGCAGCGGCTAGATTGGTTGTCGCGACAGTCGCCGCAGTCTCCGCAAGAGGTAAAAGAGAGCAGGACCGCGTCGCCAACTTGCAGAGACTTGTCTTTGACGTCTGAGCCAAGCGCCAGGATGACACCCGCGCCCTCGTGTCCCGCAATGGCTGGAAGTTCGAGGAGTCCAGGGAGAGCGCCTTGCTGAAGCCAAAAGTCCTAAATCAGGATGAGAGTGAGCAAGGGTTGCAGTACCTTGCATTGAGGGCCTGGCCAGGGGTGTGCGAGATACATACTGTGTGGCAGACGCCCGAGTACTTCATCTCAACCAGTACCTCATCGGGTCTCAGGTCCTGGATGACAATCGGAGTCATCTCGAAGTCGCCCCCTGGCGTATTAACCACCAGGGCTTCCGTCTCTACCGGCAGCTGCATTTTGTGGTGACTTGAGAAACGATGCAAGGATTCTTGGAGGGGTTGCTGTGATTGAGAAGGAGAATGGACTGTTTGTTTTTGGTGCTATATCCCCGGCTCAAGTAGGTCAAGACTAGTACTCACCCAAGCCACTCGGGAAGACGTTCTCCGGGGGCATGTGCCCAGGTGGTACTGTGTACAGTCAATCGGTACTTCTCCCCGCTTGAATCTTGGCTCACCTTTTCCACGGCCAACCGTCTGCACTACCTAACCCCTTTTTAGCCCCACGGTAGGATTTGGCGGCCCCAACCCGCAGCACCACACCACGCTTCCCTCTGAAACCTTGATGAATCTGCGTCAGTCTGAGACATCAGATGTTCTGACATGGGATCTGTGCTCTGACCCTCGTTGTCAGGTCTGCATCAGTCCTCTGATTCGACTTGCTCGGGTTTGGGGGAACGGCGTGCTCGGCTAACATTACCCTTTTCCGCTTCTGACCATGGCGTCTCCACGCCCCACGACCATGCCACGAACAGGTCATATCTTTGGCTCCCGGAAGACTGGAGTGCATAGAGTGGAGTGTTCGGGTTGGTATATGATGCGATGATTTCCACAACTAGCCTCTGTCTCTCCGTGAGTAGGATTAGTGTGTCGCCTACATTTGACATGATGTTGAACAACTCTGAAGTCTAGAGAATTAAAGTCTCTGAGACCTACAGGACGGCTTCTGACAGATGATTCAGCCAACGGCCACCCACAGCAGCTACGTCTTAACTCCGTTGGCCGCTGCCGACAGACGCCGGCTAGGCTTTGGTGTTGCGGCCCTACCCGAGCCAAGACAGCCTGTGGCACGTTTGTCAATGTCGTACCAACGTAAACCTGGACTAACAAGATGTATGAGAGACCACCTACACAGTTTAGCACTGGCTCGACCTCCCCCTGTCGCGAGGAGCGGTCTCCTCCGTATTCCTTCGTCTTCATTATACCCTACCCCCCTCTTCTTTCTTCACTATGATCCCCAATTCATCTCCTCGCAAAACAACGATACACGCTCACGAGTCCTTGAAACCAGGAGACATAAAACCTCTCCATGACAGCACGGCGTGGACGGTTATTCAAGATGAGAAGCAGGTAAGGCAATTGGTCGGTTGTTTTGCAAGGTGGTGACGGGGGGCAACGTCTTATTGTGGGAGAAGGGACGAGAGGAGGATCAAGTCGCTCGCCTTGGATCGAATGAGCCCGAACTTGGAAGCGGGTCAAGGTCGAGGAGTTTATCTCGTCGGATGGCCCTTTTCAGGAGGATAGTGACGTGTGGTATAACACAGAGGTCACACATACGGCGTAGATCTCTCGACTGGGAGACGGGACCAAGCTTGAGAACAAGCATAGACACATTGACCTATTCTTGTTGCTGTGAGTTGACTTGCGGGTGCCCCTGAGAACACCAGCATCCCAAAACAACCAAACGACAGCGAAAGAGTTCTAGTAGAGGGGCAACCGACAGATGACATGATTGAGTACAGGTGCTGTGCTAGACTGCCATCCTCCGTCCAAAGATGGTCCACCGCAAGATCAGCCGCAGCGGCGGCAAGGAAGGTGCTGTAATAAATCGAAAACACAGGCAGGAAAAGTGAAACCACGATGAACGCTAAGATCTGACCCCGATGCGCACTCCTTCTTCCAGCTCCAACGAATCCCTCACCCCCTAAATTATCCCCAGTCTAATATCATATCACCTCTCTCCCTTCTCCTAACCTCCTTTCCTCAAAAGAGTCTAAACCTTCAACTCCCCCATAACCTTATGATACCCCTCAAGCACCGTCTTCCCCCTCTCCTCGCTCCTGACCTTGATACTGATCTGATACGCATTTGGCTCCAGAATCACGTGGCTGTTGGTCGCCTGCGTGTCGATGGGCACCTCCTTGCCCGTGCGCGGGCAGATCTTGGGGCCGAGGTTGAACGCCCACAGCGTGGCGGCCGCAAAGACAAAGGTCTCGTCGTCGACAATGTTCTGCCCCAGGCAGGTGCGCCGGCCCCACCCAAACGTGTGCATCGACGAGCCCTCGCGGAAGTTGGGATAGCGGGTGAGGGGCGCTTGGAAGGTCGGCCAGGACGGGTCGAGCCAGCGCTCCGGGCGGAAGCTGTCGCCGTCGGGATATCGGGAGGGGACGCGGTTGAGGGTCCTGGGAGGGGGTGGAGGTTTAGTCAACTTTGTCGTTCTTCACTGGGAGGAAGGAGGCTTACCATTCACAGGCGAGAATAATAGTCCCTTTCCTGATTGTGACGCCGCGATATTCATCGTCGCGTTCTGCCTGGTGGGGCACGCCTGTTAACGGGTTAGTTCAGGAGTCATGGATGCGATATACAAGGGGGCATGGGACTCACCCAACGGCACGCCCGACCTCCACCGTACCGTCTCCTTGAGGCACGCCCTGACGGTCGGAAGGTCGGCAAAGTCCTGCATAGTCGGCATGCGGTCGCCGCAGACGCGGTCGATCTCGTCCTGGGCCTTCTGCTGCCACTCGGGATGCAGCGCCATGGCCATGAGAAAGAACTTGAGCGGGCCGCTGATGGTGACAACGCCCACCAGATTCAGGAACCCAATCATGCAGCTCGCAAACACCTCCTGCTCCTCCTCCTGGTCCAGGCTCTCGTTGCCCTCCTTCTTGATCTGCTCAAAGTACCGGTACGCCCACGTGTCGTTCGGCAACTCGCCGCGCTTCATCCTCTCCTTGGCCAGCCGGAAGTTGTTGAGCCACCAGGCACGCTGGTGCTTCTCGCGCTGGATCTCGTAGTTGTACCAGGGGTTGATGAAGCTCGGCAGGTACCACAGCGGCGTCACGGTGTTGGTGATGGGCCCGGACACGCTCATGCAGTGCAGCGTCTGGTCGGCGCTGTCGCCGTTGGCCCGGCCCTGCGTCGCATCGTCCCACGCCAGTCGCGACATGACGCGCCCGCAGAACTCGCGCGTGTAGTCGAGGAAGCGTGCCGGGTCGAGGAGCAGGAGCCCTAGGTAGCGCGCCGCCTCCTTCTCGCAGTGCCCGTAGAAGTGGTGTTTGTAGGCCTCCGCCATGGCGGCGTGGGCCCACTTGCGTTGGTTCTTCCAGATGTCTGGGTTTGGTGTCCGTGTAAGCGAGTCTGTACGAGTCTGGAGCGGGTCAAGAGACAGAAAGTCTTACCATGGCGGTCCATGAGAGCCGAGTATGCTGGGCCCTCCTTGTGTCTGATAAGAGATCGGATCTGTGGCCGGCCGGAGTAGATGTGGCCTCTTTTGATCAGCAACTCCTCGGCAATCTTTTCATCCGATACGATGATAAACTCTTGGTTCACGGCGCGTGTGTAGTAGATAGGGCCATGTTCGGCGGCCCACTCTTGAAACTTGAGCCAAAGCGAGAACCTGGGGAGGTCATGGATGCGGCCCACGATGGGGTACTGTTGTGGTCCTGGAAACCTGGGCTTGGATCCGACACTCTTCCTCCACGTGAGAATTTGCTTGATCGCCGAGAAGAGGAGGCTGGGGATGGCCAGGTAGAGCAGGATCAAGGTGAGACCCTCCATCTTGGGTCCAGGGAGGGAAGGTCGCCGGCGGGAAGTCACCTTGTGAAGGGCAATGGGAGGAGGAGGAGGAGGGGAGGGGGGTCCTGTACAGAGGCCGCGAGAGTACTAATACCAACCGCTATCTACTGGTGGTGCCATAAATAGGCAGGAACACCGCGCCCAGATGAATGGGATGTGCCGTGACCTGGGTCATGCCTTGTCTCACAAGCCTACTCCTTCCGGGATCCGGAGACGGCGGGCCCTGGCTCGCGGTAAGAGAGGGCAAGGAGGAGAAGGGGAGCTAGGGTAGAGTGAAGGGGGGGGTCACTGCCCGAAGAAGCAAGCTCGTCATCCGGGAGCACGTTGTACATGATTTAAATCTCGCCTCCAGGTCCAGGTTTGTTTGAGATGCAGCCAACCACGAGAGAGGCGGCTTCGCTTGCTTGGACCCAACGTGGAGAGAGTCCGGAAGGGCGGCTTCTTGTCATGTCGTGGCGAGGAGGACGTCGACGGAGCGGGGATGTGTATCCTGGTCTGTGGGAATCCGCACTGCTGGAAAGGGCATGTCGTCGTAGTGCTGGCCAGTATTAATCTCGCCATGTTGGGTGCGAGAGATATCATTTGCCAAAGTGTCCAGGACCCGTCAGTGTGATTCAGGCTATAGTCCGCCACCAGCTGAGGAGCTGCTGCGTCGCCCGTGTCCAGAGAGAGAGCCAGCGGCGGAGATACCGACCGACGTCTGGTAAACAGCCTCCAGGTACCAACCGGAAGTTTTGCAATATATCGGGCTTCCCTTTGGTCTGCAAGGCTCCCTCCATTCGGCTTCCCAGGGGTGACTTCCCGTTCCCCACAGCGTGGTGCCGTATCAACCCGGGTTTGTCTCCCGCTCACAATGGAACGGCCCCTGGCTGTCAGCCTCTGCCTTCCAGACTGGTATGCCCTTTTCCGGCTAGCGGAGGCTCAAATGCCTAGAGATAGGGTATTCGAGGTCCGGATGTGAAGTCCGACGCTAATACTGGGAGTCCGTCAAGAAGCTGCGGTGTTGGGAGCTGGGCGCAACTGGCCGAGTCAGCCAGTGTGACCAGGAGCAGGGCGGCAGAATGCAGCGAATTATCCCGTTCCCGCACAAGCCATGTCTCACAACAGTGACAAGAGCCGACAGGGGGGGCATGAGCTGTGGACATCGGGTTGGGGATGTCCGCCCGGTGGTCGCCTCACAAGCGAATGAAGTGCCACACTAGATAGATCTTTCAGCCCTCCTGGGAGCGAAGGAAGGTGCGTGATTAACACCGGGGGTTGCATCGCCAAATGGATGTGCTCACAACCACGGTGCTGGGACGAATTGCATCTCCGAAGCCTCGATATGGCTTGGCATGCATTGTCCTTCCCTTTGCAAGTGGATTAGGCGAGAAAAGATAGAGAAATGACGGCTCTTTGTTGCGTTCGGATCAGGGACGTGGGATCCGGGTCCGAGAACAGATGAGCACCGAATGACGGAGCTGATGTGTGTAGTCGGAGTGCGTGGTCGATCTTTAGCTCGCATCTCTCCCGACCTCAAGCAAGGAGTATCAACCTTAAGGGAAAGAGCGGCGTGGTGGCGTGCAGCTGGGTATGTTGTGAGACCATGCCCGGGACCTGCGGTGATTTGTCGTCTCACCCACCAGCAGCCGACAAGACTTGACACAGATTCTGAGGCCGAGGCCGTCTCCTGGCTTGTGCTCCGGGCTTCTGCATTGTGCCTGTAGCCGGGAATCGCGGAATCACACACGGCAATCCGAGCATTTCCATGATGTTCAAGGTTTTCCCGTTGTGTCTGGACAACCGAGAACAAGCGATGCGAGCTGACACGTGATGGTGTTTGTGACAGTGTTCGTGGCGCATGTTGAATCTTGGATCAGGCGGGATCGATCTTCGGCAGCGCGTTGGCACATACGTGGTGTGCAAGCCGGAGGCGGGACAGAAGCCAGCACAAGTCCCTGCTGGCTGGTTCCGGTGCGAGATGCGTTCCCATGGACAGCAGGCAGCGGAGTGAGGCTTGGGGCTGCTGCATTGGTGTAACAACAGCCTGCCACTCTCCTCAACGGGGTACAACTGTGACTGGAGCCCTCCTGGTGAACCCGGCACGGTGCAGGGTCGTTGCGCAGAGTACATGGGCTGGACTTGCGATGCGACTGGTGCGGCATCGATCGCCTCCTCTTGAACATGATACAGGGGAGGAAGGGCCGCAGGCTATTATGAACATCAGCCTGCAGAGAGCGGGCTTTTCGCGATGCGGCCGAGGAGCTCCCATACTTCCAGACTTTCAACAGTTGCCGCTTTTACGATTCATGATTCTCCAGGCCAGACCATCACGAATGTGGCCGCAGGGTTCCCACGGCCACGGATCGACATCGCGGCCACTTGTCGTCGGCATAGAGGCCGCAAAGGCGAGACGAGCGGTGACACGACAGCATTTCGGAAGTCGGGACCGAAGGACGCATCGAAGCCGAGGGCATGTTTCCGCGAGATGTCAGTAACGGTATGTGCTCAGACGCTCGTTCTGTCACCGCAGTGGACGCTTCTAGACATGCAGGCTGAGTCCCCTCCATGAGGTCTCAGCCCTGAGATGCCGTTCTTGGACTATCGGGAACGAGTCGTGGGCCGGACACTGTGGGAGACTTGACGAACAAGTGAAGAGCTCGCCGTATATGTATGTAGGTGTGCAGTGCAGTGTCCGAGCATGAGATTGAGTCTATTCGGCAAGCTCAACGAGGTGACGGGGTAGCCGTGATTCGGTGGCCGAGCTGGCGGCCGATACTCGAGACTGAACATCAAAGTCCGGTCTGATCTGAATCTTGTGTCGCTTCTTTTCGAATCAGCTTCCGGCTGCCGCGCTGCGGGCAGGGGGCCGTGCTTGCAGAAGCTCCCTGGTCCCTGGAGCCTCGCGGAGGAGAGACATGCATGAGGTGGATGTCCAAGAAGAAAAGAATCCCACGTCAACAGAAATAAACGAGACGGTTTCGACTTGGCGCCTTGCTCGCCTGGCGTTCAGGCGAAATAAAAAAAAATATAAAAAAAATTGAAGCTAGCCACTCATGCATTAACCCAGGTCTTCGATGTGCGTTTTGATGGGTTGACGAGTCGAGCCGATGATTTGTGGACACGGGAGCCTGGTGAACCGTGAGGCGGTGGCCGGTCCGTCCAACATGCAGTGGTTGACCATGGAACCGGAAGCAACCTGGAATGGATTTGGTTGGGGGTCCTCAGCGCCTGAGATCCAATGGATGGTGAGATGGAAGCCTGCCTGTTGGTGCCTCGGATCCCAGGCATGAATCATGATTGGGGGTCCTGTCTCTTGGCTGTTGCCCCCTGGTTGTTGCGGGCCTCGAACCCCGCCAAACAAAATCGCACCGTCCCATGTCACAGGGCCTTCGGGGGCGGGCCGGTGCCTGATGACATCAGACGCGCGACAAGCCGCCGGTTGAGCGCCCACCACGGCTCTGCCGACCTGAGGCTATTCCCAGACACAGTTTTCGCGGTTTTGCGGCGCACGGTTGCAAACTCCAAGATGACGACGTAAGTGTGCCTTTCCAGCTTGCCAGCCATCCGCGCGCGAGGCATCGCTCGCCCCCCTCCCGCCCTCCTCTCGTCCCCCTCCCCGTTCCCTAATCTCTACCCTCCTCTGACACCCCTCCTCCCGCAGCTCCAACATCATATCGCTCCCCTTCCGCAAGTCGACCCAGATCTCGCTCGCATCGTCCATCCGCCAGTACATCTCCAAGAAATATGACCAGCACCCGGACATGTTCCGTCATGACCTCGATGTCATCGACGCTCTGCGCCGCGAAGCCATCAACACGCGCGACGCCCATACCAGCGGCATCAAGAAGCTGCAGGCATACGCTGCCCAGCTCGTTTGGATGAGCGGGAAGTTCCCAATAGATGTACATTCTACCCAATCCTCCTCCGCTTGGCGCGCTGCCATTTGTTGTCACTTGGACCGGAGTCGCTGACCTTCCCCCGCTCGCCAGATCGGAGTCGACTTCTCGTGGTATCCCGCCCTCGGTTACCGCACCGAACACCCAATCATCCAGAACAACCTCCAATTCGAGCTCATGAACATTCTCTTCAACCTGGCTGCGCTGTACTCACAGCTCGCCATGGCATCCAACCGCGGCAACACTGAGGGCTTGAAGACTGCCGCGAGCTACTTCTCCCAGGCAGCTGGCGTTCTCAAGCACATGAAGGTCGAGGTGCTGCCCGATCTGCGCATGACCAGCCCGCCTGACGACATGGACGAGGCGACGCTCGAGTCCCTGACCCAGCTGTTCCTGGCCCAGAGCCAAGAGTGCTTCTGGCAAAAGGCAGTCATGGACGGCTACAAGGACGCCTCGATCGCCAAGCTTGCCGCCCGCGTGTCCGACCTCTACAGTCTGGCGGGCGAGGCCGCCATGCGCAGCGAGGCCGTCAGCTCCGCCTGGATCCATCACATGAGCGCGAAGCACCACCATTTTGCCGCCGCCGCCCAGTATCGCGCCGCCTGCGACTGCCTAGAGAAAAAGAGGTACGGCGAGGAGGTGGCGCGCCTGTCCGATGCCGTCGCCTGCGTCAATCAGGGGTTGAAGGAGTGCAAAGGCGGCTACATCAACAAGGCCGTGGTGGACGATCTCCAGGGCCTCAAAAAGCGGGTAGAGGACGACTTGAAACGGGCCGAGAAGGACAACGACATCATCTACCTCCGTGAGTCTGATAGCCCAAACGTCTCCCTGGTTCTCATGCGCAAAAGTTCTAACTGTCCGCAGAGATCGTTCCGCCCAAATCAGAGCTTAAGATTCTCGACCGCGCCAACATGGCTGTCGCAAGGATTCCGCCACAGGTTGCCACACCCTACGAGTATTTTGGAGATCACGCCGAGTTTGGGCCGGCGCTCTTTACCAAACTGGTTCCTTTCTCCGTCCATGTGGCCCTGTCCATCTATGAAGAGCGCCGGGACCGTCTAGTTAACAACAACGTCATTGCCGAGCTGGAGACCATGACGGACAAACTGCACGAGATCCTCTCCAGCCTGAATCTCCCAGGTTCTTTGCAGGCGCTGGAGAAGCCGCTGGGTCTGCCGGGCGCCCTTTCCCAGCACGCCGATGAGATTCGCCAGGCCGACGCCATCAACAGGCTACAGCGAGGACTGGCCGACATCGAGAAGCTCTGTGCCAGCGACAAGGCCATCTTCGAGGAGGGCAAGGCGCTTCTCGTGGCCGAGGAGCAGGAGGATGCGAACCTGCGGCGAAAGCACGGCACACAGCGCTGGGCCCGCCCAGAGTCTCGGGCTGAGCCGAGCCGCGACGGCGGGGCCAAGCTGTGGAACCAAGCGGCCGAGATCGACGGCTACTTTGCTTCCAGCACCTCGAGCGACGCCGTGGTACGCGAGAGGTTTGCCGCTGTCAAGGACACGATGGCTATTCTTGCGGGACCTGACCGGGGACTGATGGATTACATTCCGAACAGTCGGAAAACAGAGATTCCCGAGCTCCTGAAGCCGGCGATTGGGAGACTCCGAGGCGTCTACAACGATATTTTGCGCGTCGAGTCGAGGAGGAGGAAGCGCGTCGAGTCCTTGAGAGCCCGGAGCCGCGCCGACGATGTCAAGGCGGATATCTTGACCGAAGCCGCCCGCCTTGAGCGGGCATACCCGAACACTCCCATCGTGCCCGCGCATTTTGAAGACTTCTTTGACAAGAGGCTAGACAGCTTCTACGAGTCGGAACTCGAGACAGTCGAAAAGGAACGCGCAGACCAGGAAAAGACGGTCGCGGACCTGCAGCGCGCCAATCGGGAGTTTGAGGCGCAGAAGAGGAGCATCGGCGAGCGGGGAAGCCAAGACCGAGAGAAGGCCCTGCAGCGGCTGGACAATGCGTACCAAAAGTACAAGGACATCGTGAGCAACGTTGAGGTTGCGCGCAAGTTTTACAACGACCTCAGCCGCATCGTCGAGCAGTTCCGGAACCAGGCGCGCAACTGGGTCAACGAGAGGAGAAAGGAAGCGCGTGCCCTTGAAGAGTGAGTCAAACTTGAGCTTGCCGTCCGCATTTGACTGAATACTTACGTGACATATTCCAGGGAGATCTCCATGCCTCCTCTCTCCTCACTGTCTCTTAATCCCGCACAGCCACCACCCACGCAGTCGTACCAAGCCCCAAACCCAGCTTCGTACTACTCACCACCACCACCACAGCAAGCCCGTCAGAGTGTCCACGTGCGGCCGCCTGTTGAGGCTCAGATCCAGAGCTGGGCAGATAACGTGGAGCAGCAGCAGCCTCGGCCTCTGCCGCCCGCGGCGCCTGTCGCCAACATGCAAGGGGCGTGGACTCCAGACATGGGGATACGGTTCTCCGGGTTGCCTGCCGCTGGGGGAGGAAGTAATAATGCCCAGTCTGGGAGGCAGGGAGGGGGGAATCCATCGGGGAGAGGGACGTGGGAGCCAACGACTGGTATTCGGTTTGGCTAGGTTAAAAGCGCTGTCAGACCCGCAGTTAGAACAGATGGACAACACTATCTCACCTTTGATGTGGGAGATCAAGTTCTGTCAGCACCTTTTGGACGCTGCTAGCGTCAAGAAGTCACGCCACCCCGATCATGTCAAATTCAGGGGTAATTTCCTACCCTAACCCTGCCTGGTCTTCACGCTTGTGTTCCCCAAAGCGGCCAGTTGCAGCGGGCCAAAGGGACAGGGGTAAATGGGTCGGGTGAACTCGTCTCACTCACCCCATCACCACTTTCACCAGTTTCACCACTTGCAACCGCCGAGATCCACGCCGGATCACATCGTCACCGCGACCGCAGCCACGACAACGGCGACGACATCATAGTCATGGCCGATGAGTCAGCGATAATGTTAGGGTAATTCAGTCTCACAAAAAAACATATTTCTGGCGGTTCAATTCAGTTCCGGCAAACTCTCCACCTCCCGAGTTCATCATCCTACATTTCGGTTGCGGAGGTGACTCTTCCTCATCAGAGCCATCACCACCGCAACTCATCTTCATCCCACTCTTCCACTCTCGTTCGGACAAACTGAAACAAAGTAACACAACACCGCAACCATGTCTCACTCGTCGTCGGACGAAACCCCCCTCCTCTCGCGCGGCCTCGAGTCGCCCGAGCGCCCGTCGCAGCTGGCGCCGCCGCGTCTCCGCCCCAAGGTGGTCAACCGCATGTCGTCGAGCGAGCCGACCCCCGAGCGCCCGCACGTCGAGAAGCACATGGGCCCGTACGACAGCATCATGCGCGACGTCATCATCGGCTTCTCCGACGGCCTGACCGTGCCCTTCGCCCTGACCGCGGGCCTCTCTTCCCTCGGCAACACCAAGATTGTCATCATGGGCGGCCTGGCCGAGCTTTGCAGCGGCATGATCAGCATGGGCCTCGGCGCCTACTTGGCCGCCGACACGGAGCGCCAGCACTGGTAATTATTTCTTCGGTCGATTCGTGTTCATCTCCTGCGATCGTGCGTAGCTGACAAGAGACAAAAAAGGGAAGCCGAGCTCGCCCGCGAGTCTAACGAAGTCGACACCATCCCCGACCTCGAGCGCGCCGAGATCTTCGACATTCTGGGCGGCTACGGCATTAGCCGCGCCGCGGCCGAACCCCGTAAGTCAATCCAGTTGTTTCTTACTCTTCTCAGCTGTCTTGGCAGCCATCAGCCCCAGACACGGAACCTTTCCTCCCAAATTCCTCCCGAACTTCATCCGAAATGCCCCTAACGGAAAGCGATGGCTAACGATACTGGCCATTTAGTCGTGCGCGAGCTCACCGCCGACAAGGCCCAGTGGGTCCGCTTCATGATGGACTTTGAGCTGCGCCTCCCCGAGCCCGACGCCGGCCGCGCCTGGATCTCGGCCGCTACCATGGGCCTGAGCTACTTCGTCGGCGGCCTGATCCCCATGCTGCCGTACTTCTTCATGGACACGGCCACGCACGCTCTGTTGGTTTCGGCCGTCATCACCGTCGTCGTCCTACTCGTCTTCGGCTTCATGAAGAATTGGGTCGCCATCCGCACCCGCCAGGCCGGTTTCTGGGGCGCCCTGCAGACTCTGGTCGTGGGTGCCTTGGCTGCCGGCACCAGCTACGGTATCGTGCGGGCTCTGGACCATGCCGGCAACTAGTCGGCTGTTCTTGATGACGGGATGAACTGGACTGGCAACTGGGAATGGGATGGGATTGCATGGCGTTCTGGAGCGGGAGCACGGACTGGGCGCGCTTGACTAGGTGTAATATATATTATAATGGCCTGCCTGGAGGCGAGAGGTATTGCCAATGACGAAATCCTGGTCTGCTCTATCCCTTTTGCCATGAGATGGAATTCTTGCGGTGTCTGCCATTTTGCTTCGTAAACTACCTGATCCAATGTTTATGAATGGCATGTTCCACGATCCAAACTGTGTCCAGGCTTGCCTGGCCAGAAATTCATTGAGCCAGGACATGTTTCACAGTCACTGCATTATCACCATCCGACATTGAGTCCACAGGATGAGCTAGAATTAGACAAAGCTCAGTTGTCTAGCCTCAATTAAGCTCTACAGAAGCTTTGGGTATCCTGGAAGCGACACCGTCTCCATCCGGTTTATCAAGTTTGATTTCAGTCGCCTGGACGTCTTTGTTCAAGTCCACACACTCGCCATAATTCCAGTTCCGGATCCGTCCGCAATGGAGGCTCAGCGAGTTTGACAAAGCACTGTGACGGGAGCTGACACAAAGCGCCACAAGGAACTCCTAGCAAACTGCATTTGATGGCCTCGCCCAGTAAAAAGTTGGTAAAATCCACCATCTTCTTCACAACCCCTCATTTCCAGTTGAAGTTCGTGAGACCAGACGCCTCGGCAAGCAACCGTGACCACCCACGCAAAACTCTGAGTTTGATGTTTTGGGCTTTACCGAAGGTTTTGTCCTGAAGGACTGCCTTCTAGGTCCCTTCTTCTACTCTCCCTCACACAAAGAACAACAGAAGCCCCTGCCGAAGGATCAGGTCTCCGATCATCTCTACGGCCTCGTCCTCCGGCAGGTCTGGAACTTCGAACTTCTCTCTCGCGCCACTCTCCCGTATCCACTCTTCCGTCACCACGTGAACCTCGAGAGTGATGCCGAGAGCCACAACCAAATCTGCGACTCCCTTCACTAGGCGGGTCACTCGGTCCATGGCAGCAGCTACCAACGCCCAGCCGCAGAGTCAACCTGATGCCAAAACACTACGAACTGACGCTGTCGAGTCCGAGGAACCCTCCAAGCCTGTAGCTAGGGGTCGGAAAAAGACAACTTCAAAATACCCCACACAAAGTCAAGCGACGACGTCAACCCCGGCCAAGCGGAAGGAGAAGCGATCCCAGGCCGTCAAAACCGTACCAGCACACACAGAAATGGAGGTGGATGCCACACCGGGTCACCAAACGCAAACAAACATCACGGTTTCAAGCTTTTCAGGCTCCAGCTCTATACCTACCAAGGCCGCTTCCCACAGCCGCCACCCCAAAACTGACGACTTTTACGGAACCGTGAACACCGTAGAGGCGGCAACTAGAACCCGAGTTTTGACCCCAGTCGCGCCAAACCCAGCAGACAGTCAACACCCACCGCCAAAAACGCCTCAAATTCCCTGGGATTTGTATGGTCTCACCGAGAAGTGGACTGGCTCGCGATCTGAAGTTGGAGACATGGCGACAACACACCACCCGGCGAGACAGGAACCCCAACAACTTACTCCGGGCACTTCGCCTCAAAATAGATTCAGAGGTTGGACGAGTGACGATGGCGACTCCGAGGTGGTTCTCGGCGCCCAATCTGATCCTTCTCCGTCACGAAAGCGCCCCAAGACCAAACGGAACAAGACCGAGGTTGATTCCCACGACAAGGAGATGTCCGAGGACTACATCCCTCTCAGCCCTAGTTGCCCAGACAGGAATCTCCATAAACCTTCCTCAAGTCCTCGCCCGCCGCGCGTCCCCGCCGCAGCCGTACGTCCAAAGACCACACGCCCAAAGCCCATTCTGATTCCCAAAGCCGAAGCAGCGGTCATTTCTCAACTCTCCCCAGAAGCATCCACCCCTGAGACCACCCCACCGTTAATCGCATCCGAGCCCCTGATCCCCAGAAAAGCGGAAGCGCAGACAGCCCCAGGAGCAAATCTCGGAATCTGGAATCTAGGAAGCAACCCCACGCCGCGCCACGCGGTCCGTCACACACCTACCCGTCCGGGGACTGTCTGCTGCGAGACGTGCTTCCGGGACGAGCTGGCGCGGTGGACGCGGATGCGGGACGGCGTGGTCGGACTTTTGAAGCTGCTTGGGGGGCAGGCGGCCTTGAGAGAGCTGCGGGTTTTGGCGGAGGAGGTGGAGGACTGCCACAGGTACAGCGGTCAGTCCAAGGATTGGGGAGTTCCTCACCTCAACGAATACCCGGCGGACGTTGTCGGGGTGGTGCTGCTCCGCGTCATGGTGGAGCGGCCCACGTCAGGTCTCACTCCGAGGCAGCGGGATGAGACGGACAGGTTGCTGGAGGGTTTGCGGCGGGATATTGGCATCGGACTCAAGTCCTTCGAAGCCCTCACAACCGTGTGCAAGGCCAGAGTCCTGTGCTGGAGATTGGAGGGGCAAGCGCAGCCGATTGGTCAGGACAGCGAAGGCAGATGGTGGTGGGAGTTTGACGACTCGCTGCAGGCTGCCGACCACCGGTTCTCAAGAGCACGGCACCCTCATTCGTTGTTTGCGAGCATCCTATCAAGAAAGTCCTTCGATACAGCCGTTGCAGCGCTGGCGGCGAGAGAAGCCATTGCCGCGGAGGCCAGGAACAACACACCCACGTCTCACCAAACAGCCACCACCACCTTTGCCCAGCTCGAGCGCACCCTCGGCCTGCCCACCCCAAGCAACCTCTTCCTCAAAACAGCGGGCGACAAGCTCGGCCTTGCAAGACGCCAAACCCTCACCAACCTCACCTCCTCGGCCCAGCCGTTCTTCTCCAGCACCATGGCCGCCGCCGGCGCTTCTAGCAGTACGACCAACGCAAACCACAGCAGCAGCAACAACAACAACAACAACAACAACAACAACAACAACAACAACAACAACAACACCAAAAAGCGCCCCAACCCCTCCTCCCCATCCACCTCCCCCCCTCCCACAAAACGCCACAAGCCCAATACCAACACACCCGCCCGCCCAGCCCCGGCAGACATCCTCCCATGCATCCACTGCTCCCACTCAGCAGCCTCCCACCAACACATCCTCCGCACCACCACCGCCCATCCCATCAACCGACCAAGCCACGCGGCGACAAAGCGCTGGTTGCAGAACCGGACGTCACACCAACAGAGTGCCTCCACCGCCGGCGCCGCCATGCACGAGGACAAACGGGATTGGCTTCGGTTCCTGCAGCACGATTCAGGGAGGGAGGTGCAGGTCGTGGAGATTCTTCCATCGGGGCCTGGAGAACCGGGGAGTGTGGTGAAGGTGATGGTGGATGGAACGGGGGGCGGGATGAGGATTATGGTTGTAGAGATGAAGGGGGTTTTTGAGGTTGTTTTTGGAGGCGGGGATGGGAGGTTTGGGGAGTTTGGGAAGTTTGCTGTTGGTGGCCATTATGATGGCGCGGATCATGGATGGAGGGGGGTGTTGGGGGCGGCGAGGCCTGTTGGGAGGTGGGAACAGTGGAAGAATGGAAGGTTGGAGGGGTGGAGGGAGGTGTAAGTTCATTTTTTTATTTTGTTCTTGTCTTGTTTTTGTTTTTCGTCACCGTAACGTTTGTGTCGAGAGAGGTCCAGGATTGGAGTTGGGGTCAGGCTTTTGCTGTCTTACGTTTTCTTCTCTTTTTCCTGCTTTTCCGATTTCTGACAGTTCACATTTCACAATCAGAGATTTTTTGAGGGTGCCACGAGACCCGGCATGGTGGGACCAGCCAGCCTCTGCAGCATCTTGCGCAACGCGCTGAGAGACGTGGCGTGTTCAGTGTTCATTGTTTGGTGTTTGGTGTTTGCCGTCTCGGGTGGTATCATGGTATGCGCGCCGCTTGTGTGTGAGGGCCATCCTTGGTGCCTTTTGCAATTTTTTCTCGCAGTTCGGGTGACGTTGCTAAAAACCCGCATCTCGAGATCGATGCCACGCGGGTTTGGCGTTGCTCGGCTTGCTGAGGTCTTCAGTGGGTGGGCTTTCCGAGGCCCTGGGCTGTTAGCCGTCGGAGGCGAAAGCAGGGGATTTCCAGTGTCACACTAAACATGCGTCTGAATTGATGACTTTTGATACTTACACAAGGCAACCTAGTACCTACTTTGATCGCCTTGGTACACAAGGTCGCCTGGTGTTTGGGTCTGTACGAACCACATCTTGAGCACCCGCCCCTTGCAGCACCCCTTGAACATCCATCCCGGTCAGCTGATTAACAGATCAGACGCTGCCGTTGCAGACAGAATATGGGATGTGTCTGGAGATCGGCATGTCGGCGTCCACCGACCTCGGAGTTGTTGTGTGAGTGGATCCACAAATGCCGCCCCGCGCGCCGAACGCCCCGGCCGCCACTCGCATCCGAAACAGCGGACAAAGGGTCCATAAATCCACACGGATCGATGACGACTGCGCCGGCAGAATGTGCGCCCTTCTCACGTTACTGCGGACATGACTCGCCGAAAATCCCGGCCCCACAGCCGTGTGTCAGGACGCTCAGGGACGTTACCCAAACCCTCCCAAATTGGAGGACGCTCTCGTCCCCAGGAGCCCAGCGAGTCCCAGCACAAATCAGGGACGCAGGCGAAGATCTGCCGATCTCAGACCTCGCGGTCTACAGCATGCAGCACCGAGTACATCCATGCCCGAACGGTTGGCTCCAGCGAGACGCGCAAAACTTGGCACGCCGTTTGTCTGCTGCAAGGTCCCGGCCGGCAAGCCAGGTGTTGAAACGCTACTCGGGCAGATCCCTCTTGGGATCCATTCCACTCGGCCTCGTCAACTCCAATCCGCGTCTGGCCACACTGGCACCTAAAGCAACTCCACGCTCCAACGCCGACGCGTCAGTCGGCCCGCCAGGTGGACATGCACGGGAATAGAACCCTGGGAACCCTCCTGATTCTCAGTTGCCATCCTTGCAAACGGTTTTGCTGTGTACCTTAGACCTTACCTATATATGGACGTTACTTGATCTCGTGTCAATATGGTGACACCCGTTTCCTGTCGCCCGCTGTACCACCGCGTGACCGCCGTCCTTTCTTCCGTCTGTCTTTTTTTCTCTCTCTTCCCGCATTCGTTTTATCATCGCACGGCAGTCTCAAAGAAATTTCAGACTTTGGGCAGACTCCGGCAGGCGCAGTCAGCAATACGAAAGGGCTGGCCCCGACTCGCTGCGTTTTGAATAAGAACCCGCGGTACGCTCCTGCCGTCAGACGGTCTCAGACCTGCCCAATTTTATCGCGCCTTCCCGGCAAACAACGCGTGGACGCGTGGCGGTAGGAAAGACTTGCCCGGCACGGGTAACTGCCCGAATTGGTTGACAAGGCCAGGCAGCAAGAGAAACGGTCTTCCCCGGTCACTCGGAGTCATTCCAGGGCTCCTTCGAGTTCGACGACGGCTCCTGACTCTCTGGGTTGGACGGACCGAGACACGCTCGACCACCGCCGAGAAACGCCACAATGGGCGCCATACTCCAACAACCGCACCGCTGTTGCAGCATGAGGAACCCGTTCGCGCGAGTGGTGCTGCTCACCGTGGCCATGTTGGCCATCGGCAGCTTCTTCCTCCGATCGGACCTGGACGTGCGGTCGGCGCTGCTGAAGACGGCCGCCACGGCCAGAGAGGCGATATTGCTGCAGAAGCCCATCGGCCACATGGACCCCGCGGCCGCCTGGGAGGCTGATGTGGCGATATCGATCGAGCACGAAAGAAACAACACCGCTGAGTCCGTGCCAGCAACCACGACAGGTCTGCCGAGCTCATCGCGCATGACCTGCGACTTCGACGGAGAGCGGCTTAAGCGGTGGCAGGAGTTGTTCCGTCTCAACGAAACCTTTGAGTACACCAAGCGATACGTGCAGCCCGTCCGGAAAGACATCACCAGGAAATCCGTCACCAAATTGGACCAAAATTTCCTGCCGAATGCCGTCACGGTCGTCGATGTGAACAAGCAGTACGAGGCCGAAGCCTGCCCCGAGCCGCTCGTGGTTCCCGTGTCAAAATCCCCGTTCCCCTCGACAGCGAACGCGTCGGATTTTATGTTTGGAGTCTCGACCACCTACGGACGATTCGCCGACCCGCGGACCAGCCCAATCAACGAGTGGACTTACTGGCTGACGGACGGCAAGGGAAACTCCAACGGCGGAAAGCTGGTCCTGTTGCTGCTGGACGCCTCAGACGCTGAGCTCGAGGACACATATGCCAAACTCACCAACATGGGCATCGACGTGGACGTGACCCGCTCGGACGCGTCCTTGATCATGGCCGCGCGGTATCTCGCCCTCACACCTCGGCTCTACGACCACCCGGACCGCGGAAGCAAGAAATGGCTCGTCATCTGCGACGATGACACCTTCTTCCCCTCATTCCACGGCCTGGCCGAAAAGCTCGCCGAATACGACCACGAATTCCCCATGTACATCGGCACCTTCTCCGAGGACGTGAACAACATCCACCGGCACGGCTCCCAAGCCTTCGGCGGCGCCGGCGTTTTTCTCAGCGTGCCCATGGCCAAGATCATCGCCGACAACTTCGACAGCTGCAAGTCCGAGGGCAAGCTCGCCGAGGCCAACACGGGCTGGGGCCCGCAGGGCGACATCCTCCTCCGGAAGTGCATCTACGAGAACTCCGAGGTGCGACTGACCCTGCTCAACGACCTCTGGCAGCTCGACCTGTTCGGTGACCCGTCGGGCTTCTACGAGGCGGGCCTCAAGCCCCTCTCCCTGCACCACTACCGCGGCGGCATGTGGCACGTGGCCCACCCCTGGCACTACACCAAGGTGGCGGGCGTCTGCGGCGAGGACTGCACGCTGCAGCGCTTCCGCACGGCCGACGACTTCGTCATCGCCAACGGCTTCAGCGTCGCCTACTACCCGCGCGGCATCGACTTCGACCTAGGCCAGGTCGAGGCTACCTTCCACGCCGCGCCCGAGGACAGGGGATGGAACATGGACTTTGCGCTGGGCCCGCGGCGGCGGTCACTTGCCGGGACGGGCCGCAAGATCTCGTGGGATCTGCAGGAGGCCACGGTCAATGAGGACGGTAGCGTCAGCCAGGTGTATGTGCGCAAGCACGACGACTGGCGGTGGAAGAACGCTGATGGGACGGCCATGAGTGAGCGGGATGGCATCGTCGAGCTGGTGTGGCTGCCGCTCGCTAGCCATGTGTGAGTTGGGTTTTGTGTGCGTTCTATTCTGTGCTTGGGATTCTTGTGCTGGACGTCGCCCGGATGACGACGGGAGAGTGTTTTTCTTTTGCTCTCCTGTCTTGGACGGGGCAAGGTGGTGTTTCGGAGACGGGCCCGAACCATGGGACGGATGGGTTGAACAGCATATACAGGGCGTTTACGTTGTATTTACTTTGGTCGGGCACCATGTTAGCTTGCGGAGGAGCTGGGTCAACAACAACCCGTGTATGTATAAGCACTTGAAGGGAACCTGAATCTGTTGCTTGCGCCATTCATCATTCCGAGCATCCAACTGAGAGACATGATGACTTCCAAACGGCAGGATCATGGAACTTTGCATTCCGGTTAAACACATGCTTCAAGGCTGAGATCTGCGCTATAAACCTCGAGTCAAAAAAGACAAATCACAGAGCATCTCCCATCTAATGCAGCCCCGTCTTGCCATCTCCCATAGGCCTAGACCTCTCATCCTCAACATACGCGGGCGGTAGGTCCTCGCCGCCAGCACCACCAGACTGGTGGTCGTGGTGCTCAGCATACGAAGGAGGAGGAGGGGGAGGCGAGCTCTGAGCCGCGTGGCGAGCTGCCTCGGCCGCAGCTTCCGCTGCCTTTGCCGATGAGGCTGTCGTGGTCGTTGTCGATGGTCCGGCGGTGGTGTTGTCGCTGATGTTGAGGCTGCGCATGCCGGCTGTGGCGGAGGGGATGGTTTCTTGGGTTGGTGGAGGGGGGAAGGTTTGGGTGGGCGGTGGCGGAAAGGTTTGAGCGGTGGGTGGTGGCGGGAAGGTCTGCGTGGGAGGCGGGACTGCGTGAGACGCTGTCGAGGCGCCGGCAGCAGGAGGCGGAACCCAAGAGCTCTGCGGAGCGCCCACGCCAGACGCACCCGCCGGTGTCCCAAACCCGGGACTAACGGGCGCCGGCCCAGCACCGGCCGACGCCTCAGCGCCCTTGAGCACCTCGAACAACCCCCTCGCCGCAGCAGGCCACATCCCCTCGGGCCCATGGGCCGGGACCTGCCCCCTCAGGATCTTCTCCACCGGCACCGCCGCGCCGTAGAACTTGGCGTTGGCCCCCTCCCGCTCGGCAATCACCGTGCCATCGATCTGCACACCCGCAAACAGCCCGCGCGACTTGACATAGCTGTAGACGGGTTTGGCCGCGGCCTGGCGGAATGGGCTCGGCCGTCTCGCCCGCTTGGCCTTGTCCTTGGCGTCCTCCTCATCCGCGCCCATGCCCTGCTGGTCCTCGGGCACATAGCCGCCGGTCTGGAAATGCGTATTGTCCGCTGACAGCGGCGCTAGTCCAGGTCCCTGCCCCGGCGCCGGCCGGGGCGGCAGCGGCGGTGCCTTCTCCCCACCGGGCGAAGGAACCCCCCACTCGAGCGCGCCGCCGGCGCCAAACGGCCCCGCGGTCACGGCCAGGTCGGAGCCGAGGCTGAGGCGGGTGCGGGTGAACAGGTCGAGGGCCTCGGGCGTGTTGATGACGACGACGCAGTCGTAAATGTCGACGCCAGCCACGAAGCCGCCGCCGATGGAGGCGATGCGGATGCCGCTGGGCGGACCCCACGAGCCGTCGGGCAGGCGCGCGAGGAGCACGCCGCTGCCGCTTGAGCCGGCGGCCGCGTAGCCGAGGCGCACGGCTGTGAAGATTGCAAGGCCGCGGGCTCGTGCAATCACCCTAGGCGGTATTGTCAGGAGGACGCGGGGCTTTTTGGCAGGCTTGGTGGAGGGGGACGGTGGCGGTTTGGTGGTGGTGGTGCTGGTGGTGGCTGTGGCGGTGGACGAGGCAGGGGTTGGGTTGGCGGTGGGTGGGAAGGTGTCGCTGTAGATGCCGTCTTCTGCACAGAGAGTGAGTGGTTAGCATATGTTGTGAGAGCGGGGTGTTGGAGATGGCGTACTGCAGAAGCCGCGCAAGATGCGGGCGGCCTTTTCGCACTCCTTGTCCAGGGACTCGGGCAGAAACCCTTCAGAGCCGAGCTTGTTGGCCAGGGCGTTCACTGGGCCGGCGACCTTGCTGGTGAAGGCTGCGCCTAGCCCGGACAGCCTGTGCTTCTTCTTTCCGCCCTCGCCGTCGTCCCCGCTCTCGTGATGGTGGAACCCCCATTTCGGCGGGTGGGCATCGATGGGCGAGGCGTTGTAGATGTCGTCGTCGGCAGCAGCGCCAGGCGGTGGCGCATACTGGGGATGGGCAGGGTTGTATGCGGGAATATCGTAGTCGGGGAGGGGTACTTCATTGGAATGCTTCGGAGGCTGGACGGTTTGCGAAGTCTGAATGGGGGCAGGGCCGGGTGGAGGGCCGGGCGGAGGAGGGGGGAAGTACTGCTGCTGCTGGCCCTGCTGGGCACTCGGGTTGACCGGCGGCTGCTGTTTCTCGTTGGAGCTCATTGTGTGTGCTCCTATGCTGATGAACGGGCTTGGCGGTGGGTTAGGCTGTTGAGTTTCGGCGTGGTCGGATCGGATGATGGTGATGTGTGCGGGGACAATGCAGGGTGCAGGAAGGGTGCGGGCTGGTGGTGATGCGGGGTGATTTTGTGGTTGGGCAGGTGCGGTCTTTTGGGGGCGCGACTTTGCTTTTATCAACCAGCAACGCTCCACCAACCTTCCTCCTGCCAAGTCTAAGACGCGCAATATTTGTGGCTTGGACGCCTTCTCTTCTCCAGCGAAGCGATGCCCAACGGATTTGCCTGAAACCTGGTCGCCCGCGGCCTCAGTGAAGCTGAACCTCGGACGAGGGGCACGCCGCCGTTTACGTCATTTTGTGGCTTGGGCGTGGCACGAGCTGAATCCACTGCGTTTTTCACTTGGCACCGGCCGGGTTGCCCCTGGCGGGCACTCCCCGCCAAGCAGCCGAGCCGCAACACGCCACGAAACCCACGACGAAACCATCACCACCCAATCCAATCTTGTCTTGCAGTTGTCACTGCGATGGAGAATGGACGAGGAGATCTCGGACGAGAATAAACTGGGCGCCAGGTGCGTTACTTTGCCTAGCATGGCTGATTAATTACGCGGCTACAGAAATGAACGTCGCCCGCCCGCCGTCTCCAGCGCATCGTGATCGCACGCCGTGGCGCTGCCCACTAGCGCCGAAGAGAGCTTAGGCCGTCGTGATGGTCGGATACATGACGGTGCAGCCACCACGATTGATGTCTTCACCCAGCCCCGTCGACATCCACATCTGCGCGCCGCAATACAGGATGTTCTTGCGCCCGGCGGCGTTGAGGTACAGCCGCTTGGTCGCAGGGTCGACGCCGCCGTACACCCAGTCCACCTTACCACCGGCGGCAATCGAATTCTGGACTGAGGCGACGGTACCGACTTGGGGCCAGTTGCTGCCTGACGACGCCGTGGACATGTACATAGCGTACTGATACGTGTAGGGCGGGACGTTATAGGCCAGGAGCACGTGCCCGTCGCTGTCAATCTTCCACAGGTACTTGTTCTGGACAGATGATGAGGTCGAAGTGGACCCGGCTTGCCAGTTCACGCCGCCCGTCAAGCCACTGAGCAGGTTGGCATACACGTAGAGCGGCGAGTTATTGAAGTCGGTCGCGACGGCACGGAAGGCGTCCACGTCGTGGGTAATCAGGCCCGCGGCGGATGCCGTCTTCGTTTGCGTGGTTTCGACCGTCGTCGTCGCCTCCAGGACAACTGTCTGAGTCTCGAGAGCCGTGACCGTCAGGGAGACGACGTCGGTCGTGGTGTCTGTGACGGTGGCTGTGACGCTATCGAGTACGGTCGTGGTGCTGACCAGGGTCGCCAGTACCGACTCGGTGACAGTCTGGCCGCGAGAGGTGTTAATAGGGAGCGATTGGGTCACCCAGGCTTCGGCTCGGCACTTACCCCTGCGGTTCCGACAGTCACAGTGGTGGACGGTGCTTCGGCGGTGACGGTGACAGGCGTGACGCCGGCACAGCTGCATGCCGCAACGTACTTCTCCCACGACGGGCACTCCGAGGGATAGGTCGGGAGCGTGGCCGGCGCAGACCCGGTGTCGGTGGCCTGGCGGCGCCAGGCGATGACATTGCTTGGCGTAACAGTCACGAATTGCGTGTTTGCCTGCGTGGCCACGACCGTCTGCGTGATGAGCTGCACCTGCGTCTCAGTCGCAGCAGTCACAGTCTCGCTGACAACAACCACGTCGGTCTCGGTCGATACCGTGACCGTCTCGGTCACCGTGACAGCCTGCGAGTCCACCACGGTCTGGTACTCAGTTGCGATCGAGGCCGTCTCGGTGAAGGTCACGGTGTCCGGGGTCACCGTCAAGGCGAGGTTGGCTGAGCAATCGGCAACGCCTTGGTCGCCGGCCTCACCGACCGCTGCAAGACGAGATGGTCAGCGTATGCCCCTCCCCTCCTCTCCGCCCGCCCCGGTTGTCTCTTACCCTTCCAGCACTTGTTGCTGCGGCAGCAGACAGCGGCGGCCTGGTGGAGACAGGCCAAGCCCGAAATGAGAGCGAAAGTCTTCATGGTGACTCTGTCTACTGGACCGAGTCCCACTACTGGTGATGATGATGAAAGAACGAGTGACAGGTCAACTAAACGAGTGTCCGACGCGAAAAGAGCGCCAAGACTTGGACAGAGGCGCTCCTTTTCACTTTATGTACTCCGTCCTCCTGTGCTGCAAATCTGATGGGCCTGTCGACCCCATTCCGGGGATAGCGCATAGGCAGTTGGCGGGCGAATCTGCAAATCCTCCAAGACAATGGCCTGGAATCCTTCTCCACCCGGAGGATACCATGAATCCAACTCCACAGCGCTAAGCAGAAACGGCCACTTCAGGCTCAGCCGCGGCGAAATGTAACCCCACGAACCTTGTCCGTACCGGATATCGCGGCACTCGAGCTGTCGACGCTTGCGATTTGGCCCCTTTGGTCTCTGGGGAGAAATTTGTGTGGAGCACTGCAAGCAGGATTCTGTCCTCGCCTGGGCTACAAGCGCCCGAGGCAACGGCTCGGGACGGTTGACCGCGCGAGCCGCGTCATGGCCCACCATACAATCGGCAGCCAATGCCTGTCATGTTGATCTCAGATCCCCACAGAGTCCAGACCATCTCGGTCTGGTCCGGCTGGGCGCCTCGACTGTCACCGACTCACCACGGGGATCTCTGTGCCCTCTGAGTCTACTACCATGTACCTATGTAGGCAGGTAGGGAGCTGCCAACAGTTCATCACGGTAAGGAAACTTCCAGGTCAGTCACAGAAGCCACCCAAGCCCGTGGCGCCGTGCCATTGCTTGCAACCACAGCGGTCGGCACCCTCACCGAATCGAAAACATCTGGGACCATGTCTCATGGTGTGTAGGGAGACAAACAAAACCAGGGTCTAAGAACAATGACCGGCTAAACCATCTCCTCCCCCATATCTTTTCGCTTGGGAGGGAGGCACGCATCAGGAAAACGGCCATCTAGATGTCGACTTCAACGCATGGTGTTCCTTGCTGGACTCGACTGGAGATTCCATGACATATAACATGGTACTGTGTAAGGAGCATCGATCGGAGAGACTCTTGGCGATGCTCTGTTTGGAAAACCCCTGAAAGCTGCGGATTGGCGCGACCCTAACCCTGATACCCGGTCTCTTTCTCGCCGAAGAAACCCGAAAGGACTCGGTTTTGAATGGCAAGAGGCCTGGGAAGCCCTCAGGGCAGTGCGTAGTGGCTCAAGAGTCCGGTACTTAGCCCCTTCCTTCTATCAAGGAAGGGCGGGTCATGAACGGCAATACGTTTCCGAGTCCCAGAGGCGGAAAGGGGCTGGACAAGATGCCAGCTTCAGTGCAAGGAGTTGGTTGATATACTGTCACGGTGCTAAAAGGTTGACCTGGGCCTCATATTCAGAGCGAAGCTTGGGCGGGGAGATGGATGCAGTCTATACACGTGGAGGTTATAGTGTGGCTGCACATTTAATATCCTGCCGCTCTCAGCGGTTCGGTCCGACTCCTGCTGGCAATCGCCGGTGACTGATTTCTGGGACCCGTTCCCGGGAGCCTGGCTGAGTCTACTGAGTCTATTGATCGGATGGATCCGAGATCTCTGCGTGTGCGATGCGCCGTTCATGCAACCGGCCAGATGTTGATGATTGGTGGTGAGGTGGCACACGGCAGCGGAGGGATCATGACGTCCCGTCTTGACTCTGACTTGCTGTCTACCCTGAACTATGGCGCCCACAGCCACTCACAACACCATGGTGTCAAGTCTCAGTCCAGTATGAAGAAGCGCATCGCTGGATGGAGAGAGAGCGGCTCGAAAACAAGATCGAAGCTGCAAGCACAGAGCAGGGTGGCATCCTGGACGTCATATATTTAGCCGTGAGATATTTTCAATGTTGTAGGTCAGAAGACTGTCTTGGACTCCTGCAACAGGAAGCCAACACCCTCAAGATTGAGTCGTCGTTCAGTGCCATATTCAGGTCAACTGGACCCTCGAGGCTCCGGAATGATTCCAGCTGCTCCAGAGAACTCGACGGGCGGCTTGGGGAGCCATCACCAAACAAATGCCGCTTCCATGTCCCGAAAGGACAACACCTCTCACTAGGCGCTGAATAACAGAGTGTTCAGGCGAATCATCGGTTTCACGTCGTTGTACTTGCACACCACCCACGGCTATCGGCCTCTCGGCTTTGGTCGAAACGCGGGTTGGAGATTGCGAGAGGGACGGAAATTCCTCGAGTCCTCCACACACTCTCGGCTCTCTCGGCTGCCGGTGCCTTGAGCTGGGCCCGTGATGATTGAGAGAGATGGAGCGGGACGAGAGGGGCTCATGCGGGACGGAAGAGAGAGACGGAATAGACGGCAGGGTTTGTGCCCTGACCCATTGGTAGCCCGCCCCCTCTGTTCGTTGCCGCCCGAAGTTCCCCTCAACCTCGTCGCCCCTCACTCGAGACGAGGTTGTTATTTCGGCATAGTAAAGATTTCCAAGACGCCAGTCAGCAGTCTATCTGGCGCCAAACGTGGGGTGGCTTGCTCTCATGCGCGTCACGGCTTTCCGGGCCGCCGCAGGGCGAAGACTTGGGATTGGGCCGTCGAGTGTTGTGTCTCAAGTCAGCTCAGGTTCAGAACGGGCTGGCGGCGACAAGGGAGCTCGGGTCCGGGATACCTGCATGCTCGCTGCTTGCGGCTTGCATGCTGTGAGGCTTGCAGCTGTCAATCGTTGCCGCTTTCGAGCCATTGGCCAGGTCCTGCGGCCAGAACCACAAGGGTCGATACGGGGAGCCTACGGGGGCCTACGGAAGCTGACGGGAGCCCGCGCACGCTGCCCGTGTCTTCCCGTGTCTATCTAGATTTGGAAAATGCAGACGAGGGAGGTCGTTTGCTCGGGTTCCGCGTGCGTGCTGGAGGGAAACGATGGTGCCCACGCGGCGAAGGGCGGGCAAAACACCGGTCACAGAACCTCCTGTGCAGACCCTCGACCGAAAGAAGGCCCGGGAGGCGTCAACGCGTGGTGTTCGATGTGCATCCGCGACGGTTTGTGGCGCTGCGGCCGTGCTGGGCAAGCCGTGCCGGGCCGGCCGTGTCAACTCAGCTTTGACCCCCCACGCTTCTCTCTGACCGGAGACCGTCTCTGCTCTGCTTCGTAACTGCGTCTGGACCCCACCTCCCACCTCCCGAATGCACTTTCGCGTCCTTCCCCAAGAGGAACGTCGATCTCTTCGAGCACGGCTTGACTGGCACCCACGTGAGATGGAACATCGCCGTTGCCCAGGTCACTCGTGCACCATGCACGGTTCTTGAGCAATCAGCAATCTCACAGTTCCATCCGGCTTCCGGCGTCTTTTCTTTGATTCCAACTCTCCCCCGCCCCCGCATCGGACGCGCCGCTTCCCGTGGCTTGGACATCGGATGCCAAGTCTCTGCCGCCTGCCCCCCTCCCCCACAAGCCGCGGTTACACTGAGAGTCCGAACGAACGCGTGTGAGCCGTTGGCTCGGTGCCCCATCGCCCTGGACCGGCAAACCCGGGGTCCTTGGGGTGCAGTCACTGGAGACTGCAGTGGCTGTGGCGTGGACGAGGTCGGATTCCAGCGTTGCGTTGCGCATCCGATGGGCGTCGTCAGCGACAGCCTGCAGTCTGTCCCGTCAGCTCACTCTGGCCCTCTGGCGCGTCTCCTGGGTTACACCGATGGCACTCGTGAGAGCTGCCGGCAGGAACCCACTCCTCGACGGGTCATGCTCCGGTCGTCTGCGGTGGTTCGCAAGAACCCACAGAACCTACGCCCTCTGCATCGAGCTAGCGCCGGCACCAGGGACAAGCGAGAGATGCCCGACGAGACCAAAAAAGGCCCGAGCCGACGAATGGTTACGAATCAGGAACAAGGGGAGCCCTGGAGCAGCGCAAGATACTCGCTAACGAGACAGAAGTCGAGAAGCACTCAGCGCACTGCAGACATACCCCGTTGGCCACGATTGGGCAAACAAGCGGACCGGCGGCGGCAAGTGGCCAGTAGCGTGCGGAACTGGCTTTATATTTAGCAACCCGACACGGCTCGGGCCCGACTGTCCACGGGGCGCTGAGGCCCATCGGCGTCAGCCAGCTCGTCCCGCTGAGTGGTCCGATCCCCTCAGCTCCTGACGCGGGATAATCTGGGGGGGGCCCGACGCCTTGGGATTCACCGAGCAAAACCGCAAATCCTCTGTCGCTGGTCCGAACAGTTGAGTTTCACACTCTCGGGGTAGCATCGATCAAATTAAACGGACCCCACCGCCCACGCTTCAAGCTAACTTCCGTCAGGGGCCATATCATTCAGGACTACGCCGTCCAGAGCAACCGCAGCACAGCACTGCAGCGTCACAGCCGAGAGCAACCACGCTAGAGTGCCTACTACTACGTACCTACCTACCCCATGGAGGCGAGTCAACCGATCAGGAGCTCTGTCCGCTGCCCTGCCGCCTGACGTATGCAGTCCGAGGTGCCGCGTCTGCCAGCCCATCCTCCTTTTGTTTTAGCCCCGGCTGCCGACCATCGTTTGACGTTCGGTCGAAGGACGGGACAGGTCCTTCGATCAGTGGCGTCGGGCTTGAACCCGACGAGCCAATAACCACGCGGCGGTTCTATGCCTGCCGCAAGAAGCCACCACAATCCCCTCCTCGGGCGTAAGCATCGGCCGTCGTCCCGGCCATTGGACCCTTGACCAAGGGCCTTGTCCGGGTCCGATCTGCGCGCCAAGTGCTGGGCTTCTCCCGTGGCACCCGAACCCAAGCTCTCGGGAAGCTCGGGCGGAGCTTGGCACCCCCAAACTCGCTACCGTTCACGACTTCCTGGGTCCTCTGAAGCTGGCCCTTCTTGCGCGCTTGCCAGATGTTCGTCTGGTTGCAAGGCCAGAAGCCCGGTCCTTCGTCAGACCGAGCAGACAGGACCCGCAGCCGGGGGTGGCGTGATCAAGACCAGGGCTGGCTGCTCGCTTGCCTGGGATTGTTGTCTGCCTTGGAAGTTGGGACAGGGATCCTCGAGCTCTCGGGGTGGTCCGCCTCGAGTCCACCTACCAGAGCACGACGGGAACAGATACGAAAAAAACCTCGACCAATCGCGGATCGGCGCCTGTTCCAGGGAAGAGGAGACGAGCGGGATTTCAATATAAAAGCCATACCGGTAGGGCAGAGCTCTGCCGCGCTAACCGGGTGTTAGGGCCCGGAGAGAATGACACCTCGAACGTGACATCCCTCAACAAGCGAGGACATCTCCTCCGACGTTGTATGTGCCGCGCTCCACACAGCATGCCACTCTGCGTGGAAGGCTGCGTTGGCCTAGCGCACTAGGTATGTGTTGTAACAATGGACCCTGTCGATCCTGGGAGCCGATCCTTCACACATGTGCCCTTCCTATTTGCCGAGTCGTTGTCCTCGTTGGGCCATCCCTTGCTTGTCGTTTACCGCAAAGTTGCGGATCGCCCAGTATCGCTCACCGTATGCGAGCCAGCTACGTCGAGAATATTCTTGATGTCTTAGTTCCTGCCGCTTGATTGGCCTTTTGAAAAGCCTCTGGGCGTGTCGGTGTCAGGGACGGTTACCGGCCGCTGTGCCACGGCCAACCTGGCTGAGACACGGTACCCTTAAAGGCCCGAGAGTCTTTGTAATTACGCCATTGGTGCTGTATCTTGCTTCTTCCCTCATAATACGGTCCGCATGTCGTTCCCCTGCCAAGAACCCCAGTCTTATCACGAGCTCTTCGGCCCATCTCTCATGTGCAGCCGCACGACCCTTTCCCAAGCCTCAAGGTGCCCAACACGCGGGATCTGCACACACTTTCCCGCCCCATCCCGCCCTCACTTGATCCCCATGTCCAGGCGGCATGCGTGCGCATGGGGTCAAGGACGGACGAAGAGCTCGCAGCTGGCCAAGCCAATACTTCCCCGCAGTGCCGCTGGCGTTTCTTGTTTGCTCACTTACAATCACGTTCCCGGATTCGGCACCACAGCGGACCGGAGACTGAGCAGGTTAAAGCCTCGCTCACACAACCGAGCTCCATTTTTAACCTCTCTCTCTCGAGCACCACCGCGCCGGCTTGCAGAAGCTCGCAAGACTATCGAATCTCGGTTCCGGCCTTCCGCACCCCTCATCACCGAGGCGAGTTCCCCGTGCAGAAGCCACTATCACCGAGCGGCTCCGTCCTGCCTCTGACAGCTCCACGCCCTCCACGGTATGCAACTTTCCTCTGTCTTAGTGGATTTCCGGGCACCGTCATCGACGCCTACAGCTCCGCCGGGCATACTACTCCCCACCCCTGGCGCCGACAGCATGGCCGAAAATGGCATAGGCCCCGTAGCCCGCCTCGAGGGATGCCCGTTCCTGGCGACAGCTCCTCGCGTAACGTCACCTCCACACACCATTACAACACCATGACACCCCAGGAACCGCCGACCTATCCGTCACAAGCGTGATGGGGAGTCGCACGCAATGATACCACGCCGACGAGCCGTCCTTCTGTTCCGAGGAGTTACATTCTGCGACCCGAGGACCTGCTTGGGTGCCTGGTCACATCCACCCACCTCGGCCTTCTGCAAGTTCCGAGCCCTTCAACATACGACCCTGCGTCCACTCGGCAGGGTCACCCACGATGTTTGCTAGGTTAGAGGGGGGGAAGCTAACCGGGATACGAGCAAGTGCGCCGTGTTATTGTGTCTCAGTAGAAGACTTGATTTGACGAGATCGTCTATATAAGGCCTCAGCTTGTCCTGATCATGAGTTTGATTGTCTCGCCTTCATCAGGACATCCGGGTTGCAGTTGTCCAGCTCCCGCTCAAATCCCCGGTCTTTCTCTGATCTTTTCTGCTCGCTTCTCGGTGGCTACACGCCGTCCTTGATATGAAGTCGTTCTTCAGCGCCGTGGCGCTCATGGCGGGCATTCTTGCCCCGAGTGCTCTCGCTGCCCCTCCGACCACTCCGGTCCAGCGAGACATTCTTGGACCCATCCAAGAGCGCCAATCGAGCTGCAACACCGCGAGCAACCGAGCTTGCTGGTCCACTGGATTCGACATCAACACGGACTACGAAGCCAACATCCCTAACACGGGCGTGACTCAACCCGTAGGTTTGCCCCTTTTCAGACCTGACAGGGGTGATCATCTTGAAATTCTTGTGACTGACAGGAAGCAGTACACCCTTACCCTGACCGAAGCAAACAACTGGACCGGCCCCGATGGCGTGGTCAAGAGCAAGGTCATGCTCGTTAACGGTACGTTGTTGGCGTTAGTTGATGCCAAGGCCGTTGTAACACTGGCTAACGCATCATTGAATCCTATAGGCAAGATTCTGGGTACGTCCAGTCTAAGCTCTGCATAGTTTGCCAAGACTGCGCGTATGTGACCGCGAAACGCTGACTGACCTGACTGACACAGGCCCAACCATCGTGGCCAACTGGGGTGACTACATTCAGGTCACCGTCATCAACAACCTCGTGACCAATGGGTATGCAGCTCTCTTGTATCTCTTGCAGGCGAGGACATGATCACTCATATAGCTTACAGCACCTCGATCCACTGGCACGGCATCCGCCAGAGGGGCAGCAACTTCCACGACGGCGCCAACGGTGTGACCGAGTGTCCCATCCCACCCAATGGCGGCACCAGGGTGTATAAGTTCCGCGCCGAGCAATACGGTTCGAGCTGGTACCACTCCCACTTCTCGGCCCAGTACGGCAACGGCATCGTCGGCACCATCCAGATCAACGGCCCGGCATCGCTCCCCTATGACATCGACCTGGGGACGTTCCCGCTCTCCGACTACTACTACAAGACCGCCGACGAGCTGATGCTCTTCACCCAGAACAACGGCCCTCCCTTCAGCGACAACGTGCTCTTCAACGGCACGGCCAAGCACCCGACGACAGGCGCCGGCCAGTACGCCAACGTCACGCTCACCCCAGGAAAGCGCCACCGCCTGCGCCTCATCAACACGTCGGTCGAGAACCACTTCCAGGTATCGCTCGTCAACCACACCATGACCATCATCGCCAACGACCTGGTCCCCGTCAACGCCTACACCGCCGACAGCGTCTTCCTCGCCGTCGGCCAGCGGTTGGACGTCACCATCGACGCCTCGCGCACCCCGGGCAACTACTGGCTCAACGTAACCTTTGGCGGCTCCAACTTTTGCGGCGGCTCCCTCAATCCCAACCCGGCCGCCATCGTCCACTACGCCGGTGCGCCCGGCGGTTTGCCGACGTACCAAGGAGTCGTGCCCACCGACCACCAGTGCCTGGACAACCCGAACCTCACCCCAGTGGTGCAGCGTACCGTGCCCGTCAGCGGTTTCGTCAAGAAGCCCAGCAACACCCTGCCTGTCCACCTCGACCTTACTGGCACCCCGCTGTTTGTGTGGAAGGTCAATGGGAGCGCCATCAATGTGGACTGGAACAAGCCCATCGTGGATTTCGTCCTCAGCCAGAACACGAGCTACCCGCCCGAGAATAACGTGGTGCAGGTGGATGCTGTTAACGCGGTAAGTGGTGCCCTGCTTCATTCTGTGCGGGAAGATTGTGCCTTATCCTGGTCGTGACTGACACGCTCCAATGCAGTGGACATACTGGCTCGTGGAGAACGACCCCGACGGAGCCTTTGCTCTCCCCCACCCCATGCATCTTCACGTACGTCCCTTCACTTTCTCTTCTGGCCTCCACCCCTCCAGACCCCTGCTCACATCTCCCCAACAGGGCCACGACTTCTACGTCCTTGGCCGCTCGCCCGATACCCCGCCGGCCCAGCAGCAGCGCTACGTCTTCGACCCGGCGGTGGACCTTCCCCGGCTGCGAAGCGCTAACCCGGTGCGACGTGACGTGACCATCCTCCCTGCCAAGGGCTGGCTGCTGCTGGCCTTCAAGTCGGACAATCCCGGCGCCTGGCTCTTCCACTGCCACATTGCCTGGCACGTGTCCAGCGGCCTGAGCGTGCAGTACCTCGAGCGCGCCAACGAGCTGCGCACCAACTACCCGGCCGCGGACAAGAGCGAGTTCAACCGGCTGTGCAGCGCGTGGCGGTCGTACTGGCCGACGAACCCCTTCCCGAAGGTGGATTCGGGGCTGAAGAAGAGGTGGGTGACTGAGAGTGAGTGGATGGTTACTGCATGAGCGAAGAGTGAGTTTGGGGTGGATTATTCTTGGATATTACTTGCTTCTTGTCAGTCTGTAGCTTGGTTTGGCTCAGCTTGAGAGTGTGTTGCTCAGGAGCAGGGGGTGAATGAGTAGGAGCAAGAGCCGTCGGCCACGGTCGCTCGGGATGGTCGGTTGTGAGTACGGCAAAGAAAGTAAAATGCGCACCTTCGTTCATATAACTTACTGCTCTTGTCCCGTCCCCAAGTGTCTTTGTTCCTTTCGTTGCTTTGGAGTGTCAGATTCTAAAGCCCCGGGTGATTACCAATAGACTCTTTTGAGCAGAGTACCTCCAACCCGAAGTGATCTAGGTCCTGCCTCTTCAAATTTCGATCTACAAGAAAGACATGACTTGACGAGTCTCTTAAAACAAGGGGAAGACCCACACAACAGAGGGGACCCCCATGAAAATCCCCATCCCCACTGTTTCCGTTGGCGCTCTCGGTCTTCCGTTGGTTGGTATCCTAACTCAGTTTCCGCCGGACTATCAAGTCTCTTGCAGCAACAGGAAAATCTGGGACAAGGCAGTATCCAAACTAAAGCACTATTGGGGGTCCACGGACCTTCACTCCCGAAGGGTTGGTAAGAGGCTCTAAGGGCTGAACAAGCTGTAAGAGAGTGGAATGAGCATCCTTTTACTAGCCATACGAGTGATCTTTATAATGCTTTTTAGATTGTCTACTAGTGGTCGACTTGACCGAAGCGAGGGCACTGTGTTATTATGCGATGGCGTACCGGCCACCTGGTCCAGCAAGACGTGCTCAGATGTCACCTCAACTTCAACGTCACTGGTCAATGCGAAAGGTGATGCCGGCTTGGCTCGCGTGGGGTTCAAGCCAGACCAGGTCTCGTTTCCTTGGCGCGCAAGCTTAGCACCGGGAGGGGCGAGAGCACTTCGAGGGCATTTGAGCAAGTTTTGCGGAATGGGGACGAGGGGTGAGAGTCTGGTGCGGGTCCTCTGGGCGAACCTGCTCTGGACGTTGACGAAACGGCAGCGTCTGTAGCAGTCGAGAGTAACCCGATAGCCTGGGTGGCCTGACAAGACTAAACACAACCAGCCGAGTGTGGGTTAAGGTTCGCAATCCACGCCCTCTCACTTGTCTGGCAGAGAATGCACCATTACGCCACAACCAGAGAGTAACCATGCGCTTGCCCTTAAACCTTCTCATATTCTCTCGCGCGGCTGGCGAGAGGGGGTGCGAAGAGCCAAGTCGATGGCGTGCGCAGCTGTCTCGGGTTGCTGTCAAATACCATGCTACCTGCCACTTGATTTCCGGCGGGATCGGGGGAAATCATTGCCACTCTGAGATTCCTGGGATTTCGAAGTTCTGGACCTTATCCACACTCTGGGTACGCCTGCGACTCTAGGCCGGCGGGAGACGAGATTTCGGTTTCAAGACGACCGTTAACGATCCATCGACCACCATGAAGGCACGGCTGCCCTCACTAGCGGCCGCCTGGCTGACGCTGATCGCGCCTGTTCCGGCGCAGTTGCTCGTTGGCTACGGACTATTCCCTTACGACCCGCTCTGCGCCGAATCGTGTCTCCGATCGCTCACGGGGTACACGCTGGAGTGTACCATGCCGGAGATGGACCATGGCGACATGATGATGATGTCCTCTTCGACGACCCCCGACTGCTTCGCTAGCGACACGGCATTCCTGACCACGGTCGCCTGGTGCTTCAGCACGAAGTGTGCCGAGTTCAACGTCCCCGTCTCCAAGCTCCAGCTCTATTGGGAGAAGTTTGTCACTGGGAGCATCACAGTGCCAGCGAAGTGGACCTACCCGATCGCGCTGTCCAAGGTCACCTCGCCGCCAACTCACGTCCTCAACAGCTCCGACACAGACCTGACGGTCACCTCGATTGTCTCGCCTGATCTGTACTTGAAGCAGTGGAACGTTTTGGGCATGGTCGCTCGTGAAAATGCAGTCGAATCGAAATACAGGTATGGAACGGTCTCCACGGGGTCCAAGGGGACCGGCCGTTGACTTGGGGCGTCCTTCTAGCATCGCCCTCTTTGTCACAGCTGTTGGCCTTCCTCTGGTTCTTACCTGGTTTGGCTATCTGCCGTTCACAACTCCCCTCGTGGACAAGGTTGGTTCACTGAACCCTTACCAAAACCATGTTTTCGTACCCCAGAGCGACTTCTGATCCCTCAATCGCTGTCCAGCTCAAACCATCTATCGTCTACCCCAGCCTCATTGGCAAGTTCCAAGTTCGACCGCTTCCATTCCTTCTCGGAAACGCCCCGACCGTCGGCCAAGGAATCTACATTGCCATTTTCGTCATTCTGAGTACGGTGTTCGCCGCCGTGGACTACAAGTCAGGACAGCCCAACGGATGGTTTGGAAGCCAGTGGCAAGAGATCTCGGCCTACGTCCTGTACCGCACCGGGACCTTGGGATTCATGCTCCTCCCCGTACTCTTCCTCTTCGCGTCGAGAAACAATGTCTTGCTCTGGCTGACGAACTGGTCGCATTCGACTTACCTCTTGTTGCACCGCTGGGTCGCCCGCGTGTTCACACTCTACGTTGTCATTCATTCTATCATTGGCCTGCAGATCTACGCTGCAAACTCAAAGGAAGTGTGGTGGATCTGGGGCGCCGTCGCCACTGTCGCCACTGCTCTACTCGCCATCGGCAGTGGACTCTACGTGCGAGCGTCGCAATACGAGTTCTTCCTGATCTCCCACATCTTACTGAGCGTCTTTGTTGTTGTCGGATGCTGGTATCACATTATCGGATGGTATGCGAGCATGGCCATCTACATTCTAGACACTTGGGGGTACGAAATCTGGGTCTACTTTGGCATCGCCGTGTGGTTCTTCGACAGGCTCGCTCGCGTCGGCCGCATCTTGAGGAACGGCGCGCCGAGGTCGCGGGTCACCGATCTTGGAAACGGTTACGTCCGCGTCGACATTCATGGCATCCGCTGGGGCGCGACACCGGGACAGCACGCCTATGTCTACTTCCCGACCCTGGATCCCCTTCGGCCCTGGGAGAACCACCCGTTCTCCATCATCCCGACGCCGAGCCTTCCGCAGCCCGCCAGCTCCATACGCGGAGATGAAGAGAAGCAAGGGGGCACCGTGCTCGTCAAGACGGCTTCCGACGACCGGCCGAGCATCGGCATCACTCTCTTCATCAAGAAGGCAAACGGCATCACGAAGCATTTGCAATCCCACGAAGGCCTACTCACGCTTTTGGACGGGCCGTATTCTAACTGCAGCACGGAGCATGTCCTTCGTTGTGACCGGATACTACTCATTGCAGGCGGCATCGGCATCACGGGGCTGTTGCCCTGGACAAGCCAGCACTGGAACTCAAAGCTGGCCTGGAGTGTCTCTGAGTCGGCGCGATGCTTGACAGACGCGATCGATCTCAGCGGGGTTGCCAACAAGGAGGTCCGAGTTGGAAGGCGGTTTAACGTGGTCGACCTGATTGAGGCAGAGGCGGAGGCCGGCTGGGAAAGGGTTGGAGTCGTGGTGTCTGGGCCAGGGGCTTTGTGTGACGATGTCAGGGCTGCCGTCGCCGCGGCGGGGCGGAAGGGGAACACCGCGTTTGAGCTGGAGGTCGACGCGTATTCGTGGTGAAGATTCGCTCCCATGCTTCATCCCTATGTCGACATTGATTTACGACGAAAATATCACGATACCCTGTTTAGTCTCCTTGATCTTCTGAACGTCACTGTTTGAACGAGAACCCCAGAGCAGAGCCCTTGTTGCCACCAATGACACCGTCTGGCCCGCGTTGTCCGTCCTTCTCCTTTCCTCCCTTATTCAACTTGTATATGTCCAAGCCACTGGAATACTGTCAGTCCCCTCTTAAACATGGCGTCCATGCATTGTCAAACTCACAAGACAACCTCATCCATCTCTCTCCCCTGCGCAGCAGCATTCACCCACACCGCCACACTCCGACAGCCCACGGGAAAGACTCCCCAGCCATCCGCTCCAATCACAACCTTCCCAGGACACCACTTCAACACGTCAGTCCATACCTCCCCGGCATGTCGCTCACCCACAAACATGGACTTGCTCGCAAACTCCCACGCGTTGGTCATGACGACGGCCAGCCCATGGCCCTCCGACTGAGATGGATGGCCCAGGCGTGTGAAGCCGACGCAGGTGGGATCGTCGAAGTAGTCATACTGCGAGCCATACGCCCACAGCTGGCGGGCTAGCATCATTCTAGGCAAAACGTTGCCCCCCGAGGTGGGGGGGATGAAGTTGGCGAAGTTCTGGTCGGAGTGTTGGCCGACGGAGCCGAACAAATCGGCGTAGAAGACGCAAGGGAGGCCGGCGTTGGCACGGAGGAGGATGAGGGCGTAGGCGAGGGGGATGAAGAAGGGCGCCACGGGGGTCTAACACGCAAGGTGAGTTAGTGGGAACTTGTATACACGAGAGAATGAAGGACGGACTTCGAGAGATTGTCCGTCTTGCTAACACAGAGAAAGGTTAATACTGTGTCAATTTCCGAGAGATGAGTTCGCGGTGTGACTTACCGTGTCGTGGTTGACGACGAAAGTCTGAGTCCACGTTAACGAACAAGCCTCAGCATGGCTTTGACGAGAGGCCTTACCACGGCATTATCCGGCTTCCACAGGACCAGGGCATCGTCCAAGACCTTCCTCAGATCACCCTTGTCTCCCAGAAGCGACACTTTGCTGAAGTTGGAGACCAGCTGCACGTCAAACAGCGATATCTGATGTTCCATGAACTCGATGAACTTGGCCAAGTATTCCGAGTCTTCGCGCCAGTACTCGCCCACGATGAACCAGTCCGGGTCCACATGTGTTTTGATGTGGGCGATAAAGTCTCTCTGAAACTTGAAGCTGTAGTGCTTGATAGCATCAAGACGCAGCCCGCCGAGCTTCACCTGCTGCGATAGCCATTCGACCCAGCGGAACATGTCGGCCCTGACCTCGGGGTGTCTGTGGTCGATGTCGGCGAAGAGTCTTTTCCGCAATAATAGGTTAGCATCCATGATTAAACATACCATGGAACCCGACTCAAGAACAACCAAACGCACAGAAAGTCATAATTGCCCAACTCCTCATCCACATCCTCTGCCCACTCCTTACCCTCCAGCTTCCAAACCCCATGCTCCCTCATGCGGTGGTCATAATCCACGCCCGTAAAGTGCTGCGGCCCCCACCGCATCGCACTGTATCTCCCCGCCCTACCCTCAAACCCAAACCCCGTCCAAGCCTCAATCTCCCTCGCCCCACCTACTACTCTCACCCTATCCTTACCATCCACCCTCCTCGCCTTGACAGTCTCACACCAATCGGCCCCCGTCTTATGATTCAAGACGGCATCGAACACTAGCTTGACCCGGTACCGCTCCGCCCTCTTCCCCAGATCAACCAATTCGTCTCTCGTCCCCCACTTCGTCCCCTTGTTCGCCCTCCCCTTGATCCCAAACTCACCCAGGTCCCACAAATCATACACATCATACCCATTCCCCTTTTCCTCGGCGGCCTTACACGCTGGCGGAATCCACATCTTCTTCACTCCCAAAAATGACAGTAGAGGCAGCGCAGACCGCAGGCGACGCCAGTGGAGGCCGTCGGGCGGGACGTACCACTCGAAGGCCTGCAGCATGGTTTCGTTTGGCGGGCAGGGAGTGTCATCGGGGACGAGGAGCGGGGAGTGGGAGGCCGGGAGGCGGGTGCGGAGCGGCCGGATGTTGGTGGAGTGGCCCGAAAGGGGTTCCTGGCGGAGGGCGGCGGCGCGGACGGCTTGGAGGGAGGGCGGGAGGGGTGGGGAGGGGAGGGAGAGGAAGGCGCTCATGTCGTCTTTTGAGGTGTGTTGTTGCTTCTTCTTTTTCGTTCTTCAGTGCTATAATTTGACTGGAGAATGGGCTTGACTGACTAGCGAGCGTTTGCGTTTTGAGTCGTTGTTGCGGCTCGGGACTGACTGCCAGGAGAGCAGCAATCAGTTGAGATTTCTTGTTTTGGGAGAGTGAGACATGAGGCTGACATTCGGCTCGGCGGAGAGAAGATTGGAGGAGGACTGGCTCCACTCACATAGAACAGGGGGTCTGATACGAGGGACAGAGAAGATGAACCGCCAGTCAAGGCAAAGCAGAGAAATAGTAGTGAGATGCCAGAAGACGGAAATGCGGGGGGGATAAGAATATGTCGAACCTCGCGCTAGCTTCAGTCATTGAAGAACCTTTTTGTTATGTCGCTATTATCTCAGTTCAAAGGTGTATGATTACCTGTAGGTAGGTAAACGAGGGTTGTGTTGATGCTGATGGCCGCGAGATTTACAACGCGGTGCCATTTCCTCCGCACCTGGCTGACATGACGCATCCGGCATCGGCGTTGAAGCCACGCCCAGTGACAAGACAGAACACCGACGACTGGAGGACTGCAGTGTAATAGATACAAGAGCGTTCTCAGACAAGGTAACAATTCCTGTCAACCTGACTGGACCCTAGGTACCGACCACACTCCATGAACGGTCCCGGAAACAGACTCATGCCCTTGGTCGGCCAGCTCGGGTAAGGTATGCTTCTCGTTGTCGCGGGATCATACCGGACCAGCGTTGAGGGCGGAATCATGAACGACGGTGGTGTCATGCCACGTGGAGGAGCCTCTTCGTTAACATGGGCCAGGAGAGATCTTTTAGACCTAACTTATCGATGACGACAACGACATTCCAGCGAAAGCCCCTGTCGTCACCGGCACGTCACGGGCCAGTCAGATACAAGCCCTCTATCAAGCACAGAACATGTCCAGAATCAACCATATTATCTCGGACACTGCACACAAACATCCCGAACACGAAAAGCAGCACCAGCACCAGCACCAGCACCGCGACAGCCAGCCTACGACTCTAACCCGGCAGCAAGATGGATCAGCCCACGGAACCTACCCCTAATGAACCCCTCCGCACAGCAACCCACCCGCCGCTCCCCCTCAACCCGCTCAAGCGCATCCCACTCCTCCGCACCGCCACCCACCTCGCCGACCCGGAACCCACCCTCCCGCTGCGCCAGAGCCGACACCACCCTTCCAGCAGCATCCACCCTCAGGCGGCAGAAGCCCACCAACAGCCTGACACCAACGCCTCCGTCTTCTTCATCGGCAATGCTACCACCCTGCTCTCGCACGGCCGCGTCCGCCTTCTCACGGACCCCAACTTCCTCCACCACGGCGAGCACGTGCACCTCGGCCCGGGCGTGACGGCGACGCGCCGTACCGACCCCGCCGTTCCCGACCTTGATTCCATGCCGCCTATTGATGCCATCCTGCTGTCGCATTATCATGAAGATCACTTCGATAAGGGGGTGGAGGGTGCGTTAGCCAGGGGCGTGCCGATTCTCACGACGCCGCATGCGAAGGGGTGTCTGGAGGCGGTGGGGTTTGAGAGGGTTACAGGCCTGGGGACGTGGGAGGGGATGTTTATGCCTGTTGAGGGGGAGGACAGGCAAGGGAAGAAGAGTGAGGCGGTGAGGGTTACTGCGATGCCGGGGAAGCATTTCCCGCCTGGTCCGCTCGCGGTGGTCAATGAGCTGCTTGGGGCGGTGCCGCCGACGAATGGGTGGTTGGTGGAGCTGGGATGGGTTGAGAGAGGGGAGGGAGAGGAGGGGTTTGAAACGGGGTATCGCATCTACATCTCGGGGGACACTCTGTTTGTGGACGAGCTGAGGGAGATCCCGGAGCGGCTGCGCGGGGACAAGATCGACCTGATGCTTGTCCACCTGGGGGGCACGACGATCCCGGGCCCCCGGATGCCGCTGGTCATGGTCACGATGGATGCGACGCAGGGCGTGCAGCTGATACGGCTGGTCGACCCCGACGTAACGGTGCCAATCCACTTCGACGACTACGACGTGTTCTTGTCTTCGCTCGACGAGTTCAAGGAGGAGGTGCACGCGGCCGGGCTAGGGGATCGCGTGGTCTATCTCGACAGAGGGGACGAGTACCGGTTTACGGTGCGGAAGACGGCATGATGTTGTGTCAGGGTGTATAGTAAGGTCTCAACTTAGTTTCGCCATAACTCCTGCTTGGTACTCATACAAAGGTGACAAGAAGGAGAACTAATAGGACAAATGAAGCAATCAACAAGCCCACGAAAGGCCGGAGTAGCCCCCTTTGAAGCCCGCGCTGAAGGCACGTCAGGCTGAACACTATATTAGTCGGAGCGCACGTATCAAACAAACGTGACGTTCAGCACCTCGGAAGGGACAAACGAGTTGAAGCACTTACATGCCGCCCCAGCCTGGCTGGAGCCAATCCCGCGAGAGTTGCACTATTATTCGGGGAATAGTACGCGCGCCAGCCTCGGCACAAGTTCCGGTTCTTTCTCTGCGCCTCCCCAGGCTGTCTCAGGTTCCACCTGACAAGCGCGCGGTCCACGCCGCTCCCTGAACTTCAACGCCCACGCTTATATCCTGACTTCTCCAGCCAGCCACCCGCTGTGGGCCAGCCCAAACGGGGTCATAATTCGCGGCCCCCAAACTCATTCGGCGCCGGCGTAATTGGACGCCGACCTCGAAGCCCGGGGTTTTGTGTTCGTGGCGAAGTCGCAGGTTACCAGCTACCTCCGGGGCTACCGTCACCAAAGCCCCGCCACTGCTTCCGTGCCACCTCATGTCGCCCCCAACTCGCTCAGCTCTCACCCGCGCTTGTCCAAGAGTTGCTCACACAGCCTCCGTCAACGGCCACCATGCCATGTTTGCCTCTTCCTTCACACTCACAATGCGACACGGGCACCGGTGGCTCCTGTGGCGCCCGAGCAGTTGAAACGGTTGCCCGATTTAACTCGAGGGCGGTGAGAACTCAATCTCCGGATCGGGTTCCTGATGACCTCACACCCTTCCTTCCCCCTCGTAATCGCCTTCGTCCTCACCGTTCCGCGCTCCGGTACGGGGAAGCTCTGGGGCTACAACTTGAAACGAAGAAGTTGAAACCAGGAACAGGGGCGTGTCCGTACTCCCTCAGGTGGGAGACTCGATGCGACAAGAAGGAAGCCACATCCAGACATATTACGGCCATGCCTGTGCTTGTTGTTTGAAGCTACCTATCCTGGATCAGATTGATTCGGGAGCGGGATGGCGATCATCAGAGTAACAAGAACCATTAAGGCGAAGGCAGAGCGGCAAGAAATAAGAACAAGATATAAAAGGGATGCGTTCCATTCCCCGAGGAGACAACGCCGGGCCATCACGCATCATCGTTCGAAGCATCTCATTACGCCCAGCACTCAACATTCAACCACCCACATACACTCTCCTTGGATCGCTTGTTTTGCCGCCACAATGTGCACCCACGTTACGTACGGTTACACCTGCGGCCACGCTCGGTCAATTACCTATCCGTGTCATGCGCCAGGAACCCGGGTCTGCAACCCAACCGGCGACGCGCGGGAGTTGAACTACCCTTGCGCCGGCCAAGTCGCCCTACCAGTCCAGGTTGTCCAACAAGCCCAAGAAGCGCTGATCCGCGAACTCCCTCGGCGAAGTGACTCGACAACACTGCCGGGGCCTTGTTATGGTTGGGCCGAGCAGACACGGGCGGGTGGAGGAGAAGGGGATTTGGGCGGCTGGTTGCCGGGAACTGGCCTCTGAGCACGACGTTGGGTAGTACAGACAACCGGCCGGCCAGTGCTGTACTATACCGATCAGATCAATGAAGGCAGGAGCCGTCACGTCATCTTCAGATTACGTCCTCGTTGTCGGTAACCTTGCATTGTGACAGCGTGGATTGCCTCTCACAGCGTCAGCTTGAAAAGGGATGAGCGGCATCTGAATTTGGCATCATGAGTAAAAGATCACTGCAGGGTCTGTGCCGCAAGCGGCGCCTGCAATCATCCGGGGCACCATCTCAAGCCACACTCTAGCCAAGTGGGGACCGTTGCTTGTTTGGTGAGTGTGATGTAGGCCGGAGGCACAGATCCTTCGTCGTGCAATCACACAGCAGCCCGGGCCGCAGCTGCTCCGCGTTTGGGAATGCAGGATCATGATGGGACGAGTGTCAAAAACACCTGCAATGTTGTGAGTTGAGGCATCGATGGCTATGATGAGTCTGGCATCAAGTTAAGGAAAACAAAACGTATACGGAGAAAGCAACTTCCAACATCTCTTCTCCAAAAGTGTCCTCACAACTAACACCTCTTCGAAGTGTTATAAAGACCTCAGGTACCGATAACAACTCCTTCTGAAGCCACCTCCATTGCCATTTTCGGACGGAACCCCATATCTTCGCCCCAATCCGCCGCCGTCCCCTCCATCATTGGCACCGTCCACCCAAGCTTGCTCAGCTTCCTCACCAGACGTACACCGCATCCGCCTCCAACGCCAGCATGCCGCTGGGGGCCGACCATCAAGTAACTGGCAGCCCCAGCACAGCCAACACCCTCACCAATCCCGACACGCTAAGGTTTGAGAAACGTAAGGTTGGCCGGCACGCGTTTCTTGTTCGGGAGGATGGCTGCGTGTTGATCCCGGGTCCGTTCACTGGGTTTTATGAGAAGGAGAGCGAGGAGCTTTTGAAGCCGGAGATGGAGCGCCCGGAGCGGGTTTTGGCTCTGGATCAGTCTGCGTTTGAGGATCAGGTCGAGAGAGCGTTCAGACTCGTTGACGGATCAGTTTGACGCTAATGGAGCACGGCTGTTCGGAGGCAAAGGAAAGCGAAGACGTCGCCTAGATCAAGGAACTGCAGAAACGGGCTAAGGAGCAGCAATTTGGGCCCTCCGCAAGGGGAGTTTGAGGTTGCACTAGGACAAGTTGTTGAGAGGTCTTAGATCAGGACATGGCATAGAGGTTCCTCGCGTCAGAAGTCAAACTTATCACCAGACTCGTGGAGACGGAATACACCATCAGCTTTCCTAACCACTCGTACATGCGAGACTTGGGCTTTGTGAAAGGGTATGGCTCGCGTTGCCCACTAATTCGTGTCTAGCAGTTGCTCTATTAACGGCAGTCGTCATGTTCAAGCCCGATGGAGAGGTCCCGCCAGCGAATAATGCCATCGATTTCTGAGTCTAGAAAACTGAATCTTGTATCAGGGCTCTGACGCCCAGTAAAATATGATCAGGCCGCATTTCCGGCCCGAAGTACGACGGGCCGTGGGTTTGTGCAACCCGAGATCACGCGAATGGCTGAAGCCACCTCTAACGGTTTTCGGTATGCCTGGCGTGGCGTGGGCGTGGTGAGTGTTGAAATGTGATTTGACGAGAACAACCCCGGGCCGCATTCAGCTCCAGCCCGAAAATAAAGGCAAGAAGAGCGGCTGACACCGTTCATGGATAAGCTCATGCTGTCCTGGGTGTGTCCTTACCCCGCCAGGGGTAGCCACGCCGGGGACAGCCACGAGTATGTAAAAGCTGGCGGTGTGCTTCCAGCCGTGCCCTCCTCGGGCACCATTCGACAACCAGGAATCGGCCAACAACATCATCGTCGCTCCCAGATTCAGCTCAACCGCCCCCTATCACAATAGGCCCCACTCTGTCATCGTCAACATCGGCACGCCCGCCACCCGACCCCGGTTCCGGAGCCGGGACCGCAACAGTAACAGCAATGGGAACAGTCAGCTACCCAAGTAGCAGCAGCTTGATATTGACAGGCGGTTGCAGTGTACCGAGTTGGACGCTTGTCGATATGTTCACTGCTGCATCCGCCATTAACCTGGTCGGCTGCGGTTGGGATCGGACGGCGTGCTGTCCCTTCGCCGTGGCCGCTCCGACCAGCTCTCCCGTGCCTCCCTTCCCGACGCCACAAGGGAACTCCGGAAACACCCCTTTAACCCAGTGTCCGGCAGATTACCAAGCCATCTCCAGCGGATGCTGCCCGTCGTACGTAATAGTTCTTCCCCCATATCTCCCATTTGCGTCCGTCCATGGTGGATAAGAGGCATGCGTGCGTGCTTGCTAACCGAGTTCTCTCGCTTCGACCACAGCGGTTTCTCCACCACCTCCCTTGGCACCCAACTCATCGTCTGCGACAGCAGAGTCCCTAGCCGCTTGCCCGTCCCAACCCTCCCTTCCACCGACACCACGGCCACGGCCAAACCCACAATCTACGGGATCGACGCAGTGTACGCCGCCTACATCACTCTCGCCGCCGGCACCGCATCCAACGCCACCACCGGCACCACCACCGGCACCACCACGGATACCACCATTGTCGTCGGCACGACAAGTCTCAGCAGCGGCGGGAGCAGCCCGCTCTCGCTCGGCGCTACGGCAGGCATTGGCGTGGGGGCGGCCGTGGCGGTGCTCGCGCTCGGAAGTATAATCTATCTGCTGGTGCGCCGCGCTGTGAGCAAGAAGCGGGCGCGCGAGGTGAGCCTGGTTGCGCAGGGGCAGGGGCAGTGGCAAGGGCAGGGATATGATAGGGGGCCTGCGGAAGTGGCTGAGATGGGTGGTGCTGAGCATTATTATGGAAGCAGGACGGAGTTGGCTGGAGACGGGTATCGGCGGGAGATGCCGGGGTGATATTGGCCGTGGAGTAGATTCGAGCCGGTAAGCGGGTGGGGTGACAGGTCGACAGGGAGTGCGGTTTGATGGGTTGTTTGTGAGGGTATGGGTTGTTTGAACTTTGGCCTGCGCAAACGGAACTGGAGTGAAACAGAACCGGTGCAGAGATCCAACTTTCCTCAAGTAGCCGAGTCAGAGTTCTCCAACTCAAAGCCAACAAAACGTGGACTAACCATCTGACGTTGTCGATGGGTCTTATGGATACAGTAGGGAGTGATACAAGAAATCTCAACCCCTGAACAAACTCCGACCCGAGAACAGCCCCCCGAAGCTCTGGGCCCCCGTCCCCCCAGCAACCCGGCGCTGCAAAGACGTGTTCATCCGGCAGGCCTGATACATACTGCTCGCCTGCCGCGCCTCCTTCGAATCCATCCCCTGATACGAGCGCACAAGGCGCTCAAAGTACTTCTCAGCCTCGATGTAGTTTGACTCCCGCATGTAAGACAGCCCCAGAAAGTTGAGCGCCGTCCGCGTCTCCGGCACGTCCAGTCCCACCCGCTGCTCGAGCCAGACCACACACCTCTCGCACCACGCCCGCGCCCCGGGCGACCCCATCCGTCCGGCCCGGAGATCTTGTCTGCTGTGGAGCAGCACCAGCACCGAGACAATCTCGATCGCTTCGGGGTGGTCGCGTCCGAGCACGGCCTCGGCGTCGGAAAGTGCCCGCCGCAACATGTCGGACGCCGAGGTGGTCTCGCCCTGGAGAACCCGGGTGTGGGCGGAAGCTCTAAGGGCGCGGATGGTGACTTGGTTATGAGGGCCGACCGAGGCTTTGAGCCGTGCGTAGATGCCGTCGATCGTTATTGTTGAGTGCCCAACCGGGCGGAAGGCATTCACCCACTCCGAGGAGTTTGAGGAGCCCGAGGAGCCTTTGAGTCCTGCGATGACCAAATCAACATTGGCCGACGCGACCTTGATGTGGTTTTCGCCGAGACATCTGGTCATGGTCTCCAGCCGGTGTTGGAGTCTTGTCTCGGCGTTTTCAATATTGCCCGCACATCCGGCTGCCCGTCCCAAGGCCCGTTCGGTCTCGAGCGTGTCGGCGTGATCGATGCCGAGGCTGTCATTCTGCTCCATGAAGGTGACCGCAAGGATGTCTTCGGCTTGCTGGTGCCGGCCTCGGATGGCCAAGATCTCACCCCTGATGCGGTTGCCCTTGAGGACCAGGGGGTGCTTTGGACCAAGCGCGTTGCTGCCTGTCCCAATCACCCAGTCCGCCCACCGAGAGGCAGCGTCGAGATAGCCAAGACTGAATGTAGTTTGTGTATAAGCGTACCCGGCAATTAGTGTGGTGAGATGGGCTACCCCGAGGGTTCTCTGGTATTCGTCAAACAGTTGTTGCTCTAGCTGCCGGGCTTGCTCCCAGCGGCCGGCGTTCTTGGCGTCTGCGGCCTGCCTTGACCTGGGATCCGCGTCTGTTGGGGAGTACATGAGGCCAGTGATGGGCTGTGGTGACCCTTGGGGCAGGCTCGAGGTCATACCCCCGGACAAGGGAGGAGGTAGCTGAGGTGTGGTCAAGCCCACCGCTGGTGATTGGGGTGGAGATAAGGGTGAGGGGTCTTGACGCTGACCTCCGTTCCAGACTGGAGAGGTTGCCATGGGTGTTGGTGTCGACTTTTGGAGTGCCTTCTTATAGATATCCCTAATGTTGGCTCGCACATATTTGAAGTTGTCCTGGTCCGTCTGGCTCTCACCAAACTTACACACCCCGCGGTGGTCTGCATTTAGTTTTACAACGTTCTCGCGGTCGCCGGGCATCCCCAGCCGAGCGCTCTCTCGCGGAACCACCTGCGAGAATACGATCAGCAGTAGCACAAGAACGTAGCCTTAACCCCTGGCCTGCCCACTTACACTATCCAGTGCTCCCCAGAAGGAGATGATGTCGTAGTTCAACAACTGCTGCTTAAACAGCTCTTGCATGATGTCGGAGAAGATGCTTCCCTTTTTGAGCGTTTCCATCACATCGTCTCCCTGTTGGAACCCAACGGCTGTGGCGATCTTGGCTGCAACCGAGCCGAGACTGACCAGCTTCCAGTCGCCGCCGTTGTGCGGCGTGGCGAAGAAGGCCAGCCCCGTTGTGGCATCCTTGATTGAGGCATACTTGACATTGTTGTGCGCGTTGATCAACGCTTGCTTGATCAACAGCCCCCCCAAGCTGTGTCCGAGAAACAAAATGGGCCTGGACTCGACATCGTCGCGCTCGATCCGAATCGATTCGAGCAGTTCGTTGGCTTTCCCAACGAATGTGTCTTTGTCCTCTCCGTATACCGCCGTGGAGTTGTATTCGTAGAGAAAGATTCGCGCATCGGGAACGTGCTTTGGAAGGTCTTCGCGGAGCCAGAGGTGCCCCTGGGGCCCGGCGGGCGTGCGCCAGGTGTCCCAGGCGTGGGCAGCGTCGTCCTTGCTGCGAGGGTTCAGACCATGGACGGCAAAGATGCTGCGTGTCGTCAGTCGGGTTGGCAGAGATCACATGAGCACGCCTCATACTCGACTTTCGCTGTATCGACGGTGTTCGAGGGGCTCGATTCTGGAGGTGGGTAGATCTGCCGGAGTGGCTACGTAGAGGACGCAGTCAGTGCGAGTTGCGCAAAGCGAGGCATGAGAGGCATTGCGGACCATAGTATGGACAATGTTTACCGTCCGTCAGATAAGTTCAATATTTTGTGTCGTGTGGGTGATTCGACGACGCTGGGCCGCTGAGCTTTGTGGATGGTGGAAGTGAGATTACCCCTCTCAGAAAATGCGCGCATCAGAGACTGATCAGCCCTTTGGCGTGCGATATCAAGGGGACAAGGCTCTAGCTGAACCACCAGCTGTTGGAAGCAAGCCATCGGACCTGAGGTAGAACACCCCTAAGCCTGTTACAGCGGAGTGACATGCGGACGCCCACCAATCCGAACCGTAGCTAGTCGGCCGATGAAGGCCGTTCGATAGACCTTGTGGGCGAGTGCCGGGACACGATCGGAGAGAATATCTCGAGGTCTACGTACTTGAATGGTGAAAGCTGCCTTTCCCTTCCCTTCCTTAGCCTCTCCGGGCCCCACTGTAATAGCTTCCTCAGCAAGATATCATGGCAAAGTAGCAAAGCATGTTTGTTGATGGGGTAATTATTGTGTGGCTTGAATTTGCTAAATTTGTACAAAGGAAACTAACTCCAACTGGATATTGAGATTAAATGGACGACACCTCGACAAAAGAAACCGCCTGCCGCAGAAAGGGTACCTATGCATCAACTCTATCCCAAACGCCACCCGCCATCCGCCCATGAACAAAAACGAAAGAAAGCCAGGCCGTCCATCGGCCAACGAGAGAGTGTGTGTCATACTAATACCACCCATGTGGATCCCATTATCATCCTCAGTGCTTCCCCCCTAGTGCTTGCCCCTTAGTGCTTGCCGTTGGGCTTGTCCTGGCCGCCCTCGAGCTGCGACATCTGGCCGGCGAGGCGGCCAAACTGCCACTCGGGCAGGGTAATTCCGGTCTGCTCGTTGATGGTGGTCATGAGCGGGGGCAGCATCTGGTAGATGTTGCGCATGGTGGCGACGCTGCTCTGGTTGCCGCCGCCCGGGGCGCCCTCGCCGGAGCCGGCCTCGGCGCCCGTGTTCCACACGCTGATCTTGGGCTGCAGGCCGCGGATGGCCTCGGCGTTGGCCTTGGCCAGCTCGACGTAGGTGCCCTTCTCGATCATCATGTACTGGAGAAGGCCCGCGGGCCCGCCCAGGGCGTGGCTCATCTTGGCGTAGGCGTCGGCCATGGCGGCCATACCCTCGGCCTCCTTGAGCTTCTTCTGCAGGTTGGCCTCGGCGTTGCGCACGGCGGCGAAGCTCCAGGCCTCGGCATCCTGCTTGGTCTTGTAGGCCGTCGCGTCGGTGTCGACCTTGATCTTGTACGCGCCGGCCTCGGCGGCCTGTTTGCCCTTCTCAAAGTTGGCCTTGGCCTCGGCCTCGATCTCGTAGGCCTTGGCGTCGGCAGCCTGTTGCTTGGCCTCGCGGGCGATGGTGGCCTTGACGACGTCGACGGCACGCAGGCGCTCCATCTCGGCGCCGGCGCGCTTGACCTGCACATCGCGCTTGAGCAACTCGTCCTGGGCCTCGGTCTTGCGCGTGGCCGAGATGCGGGCAATCTCGACGTCGCGGTTGAGCTCGGTCTTGCGCGTGGCGAGCACGGCCTCGGCCTGGGCGCGCTCGATGTCGCGCTCCGTCTTCTGGACGGCCGTCTCGGCGTGGATCTTTGCAATCTCACGCTCCTGCTCACCCTTGCGCTGCGACTCGCCGACATTACCGCGCAGCTGGGCCTCGGCGACGTCAATGCGGGCCTGGTTCGTGGCGCCCTCATGGGCCTTGCGGCTGAGCGATTCGAAGTAGATGGAGTTGGGCGCGTCCTTGAGCTCCTTGACGTTGGCGTTGTAGATCTTGAGGCCGAACTGGTCCAGCTCGCTCTGGATGTTGCGGAAGATGCGGCGCTTGAAGACCTCGCGCTCCGTGAAGATTTCCTCCATGGTCATGCTCGAGACGAGCACACGCGTCTCACCCTCGATGATGCCCTTGACGATGTTCTCGAGGAACTGGTGGCCGTTGGGGCCCTTGCTGGAACCCGAGTCGGCCAGCAGCATGGCGTACTTCATGAGCGCGTCGCCCTGGTCCTCGCGCCGGCGGTCGTGCGCGTGGTCGTCGCTCGCCGGGTGGCCCTCACTGCCCGCGCCCGAGTAGTGCGGCTCCGGGAGGTGCTGGTTGCGGACATTGGCACCGCGCTCGTTGATGTCCGGGCCGATGGTGAAGACAACGGGCAGCAGGAACTGCAGCTTCTCCCTTGTCATGGCCTGCAGGTTCATGGAATAGTCGTGCGGGTGCACGCTGAAGCGCGTGCACCGCTGGAAGGGCCACACCCATGCTGCCTTTGTGATTTTGACTGGCGGCGCGTCAGTGACGGGTTCATCACGAAAAGGTGGACTCCAGCTTACCGGCCTTGACGCCCATGCCCGTGATGGCAAGGTACTCATCGGGGGCGGCAACTTTGAAGGAGGCCATTGTGACGGTTGGATGCGAAGGAGATTTGGTGGTGAGGGGTCAAAACACGCGGTGGCTTGAGAAGCGAACAGATGGCTTCGGATGGTGATGTCGATGAGGATAGGAGGCGAGGGTGTTGCACGGGAATGCAGAACGTTGATAGAACGCTGGTGTTGGACAAACATGCAGCTGTTGGCCGCGAGGTGTCCGGGTATTTGTATATCTGCAGACAAAGAGACAGTCCGTTCCTCTGATCTGCCGACTGAAGTGCTCGACAGGGGCAATGCCATGAGGAGCTCGCCGTTACACAGCCCTGCGCCCCGTTGCCGGCCATGTCTTGGCCGCACATCACAAAAGATCCGTGCTGCACCTCGTCCATGTCCATCATCTGACTGGGCTTCGGCAAGGGCGGCATGGTTCTGCCTTGAAGTGGCTGAGCGGCATGGCGCAAAGACGCACAGTGCGGAAAAGAGCGAGCGCGCGAGACTGCCGCTGGCCCTCGCCAAGGTTGCCGTGTAAGTGGCCGGATGTGATTCGCCGTGGTGGGCTCGGGAATAGCAGCGACACGCCCAAACCCAAAGCCAAGGGCCGTCGCATGGTCCCATCTTCCTCGCCCAGTCTTCTTCCCCGTGGTCATGAGTACATGAGGCTCTGCCAAACCCCGCTGTCGGTTGCGGAGCTCTCGGCTAAGCACGAGTCGCATCTCTACTAAGAACCAAGCCTAAGACGGACCCGAAACAGGCCGCGGAGAAGCCCAGCTTTGACCGAATGTGATCGATTCAGTGACCGACGTTGACCGTGGTCAGCCTGCGGAGAGCGCCTAGCGGCGGGGAGTGCTCTGTGGCTCGTGTGGTTCCAGGGGTCCTTGAGGGGTCCCAGCCCGAGCACTCCGCCCGGAATGAAACAAACAAAACAAGATTGGCACCGAGCCTCTCTCGGCGGCAGCCCGACAACCAACCACGCTCCCGTCGAGGTTCGCGCAGTGCTTGGAGCCACATGGCGGATGCATTCACTCTCCACCGCCGGAGCATTACTAGACTCTTCGGAACACCGACGTAATGCACACTTACCAAGAGACCGACCATCCCTGGGTCCACAAGACGCGCCTTGGTACGACCTGCAGCACGCGTCGATGGATACAGGGGTGTGCCGTGGAGAGTGGCGGGTGGCTCGAAACAGTTGGCGTATCGTGTCTCAGTGTGCGCGCTGAGTGCTCAGTGCTTCGTGTCTGGGCTGCGGGCGGCCTGCCGCTGTGTGTGCCGTGCCCACGGTGCCCAAGCGACGTTCACCGGTGGCCCAATTCAGCGCAAATGAGGTTGAGAAGCCGGCCAGTGTCTGTCCCGCCCGCAGTTGGGCACCGCTAATTTCGCGGGTTCATACTGTGCAGGACTCAGCCCCCCCCTCTTCAGTCTTCACACCCACAGGCCAGAGCCAGCCGAGCCAGCTAAACCCAACCCAGACAGACAGCGCCCTTCACAGCCGCCCAATCCATTATTCCCTGCAAGGCACACCACACACCTTGGCTTGCGGGGGACTCAACGGCCAGCTCCCAAGCCTCACCGCGATCCAACATCACCACCCGGCCGCCACAAAACCAACCCGGTCCCCAATTTCGTCTCCCATGTCCACATCCAACCGATCCCTGATCTTTCCGAAGTTGTGAACCCGAACGCTTCATCCGAGTGTGCCCGGAGGCCTTTCGCGGTCCTCACCAGTTGGCCCAAGAGCGCTTACCGTTCGACTCATCGCCAACACTGACCACACGGCCTCCCACCTTGACCGTGAATAAGACCCTAGCTACCTAGACTGGATCGCTTGCGTCGCCGATTTGGTCACCGGCGGCATCCCAGGCATCTACAAACTGCATCCCCTGCGTGTCCAGGTGTCCTCACCCGTCTGTGGTTGACTGCCCGACTCCAACTCGAAATCGCCACTCGAGCTCCCCACCTCCCGTCAGACCGCACACCAACTCGGGACCTACACAACACAACCCAGATCATCATCAACTCAAGCCAAATAAAACAATAAAAAAATGTCTTTTGACGCCGAAGCACCCCCCTCCTACACCGAGGCCACCACCTCTCCAGCAAACCCCGCAAACCCAGCACCACCCTCATCCCCGACCTCCTCGTCGGGCCTCCCGCCCCCCTCCCCCCTAACCCTCCACCTCCGCACCCTCCCAACCCGCCTGCACCACAGCCATGTCGCGCGCCAAACGGTCCAGGCCGCGCACGACTTCGACCTCGTCACGCTGCTGGTGCCGCACGTCGAGGCCTTCCTGGCCGACCTCACCTCGGCGTCGGCGGCGTCCGCGTCGGCGGTCCGGGTCGCCGAGCTGACGCTCGTGCCCGAGACGGCCGTGCCGGCTGGGTGGGCGATGAGCGGGGCTGGGGAAAGGCGAAGGGAGGGGGAGGTCGTGAGGGTTGGGAGGGTTGGTGGGATGGAGAAGTTTGTTGGGGGCGGTGGTGGAGGTAGTAAGAATGCGAAGGCGAGGGAGGCGGGGTTCGCTGGACAGGAGGGGGATGAGGAGGGAGATGGGCGGGCGGCTGGGTCGTCGACTGCGACGAGGGAGTTTGATGCGTGGGGGCGGTTTGATTCGGACGATAGGGGGAGCGGTAAGGGAAAGGAGGAAGCGGGGTGGTGGTTTGTGGACGAGGGAATGGCGCGCCGGCTGGCGACGTATTTGAGACCCGAGGCGAATCTCGAGAGGAAGCAGGTCCAGGCTACCGTCGTGGAGAGGAAGACGGTGGAGAAAGAGAAGTCAGGATGGGCGCGATGGGGGCTGGGCGGGAGCCGGAAGAAGGCGCCCGAGCTGACGCAGCCCGTGGGGTCGCCGTCGTCGCCGTCGGTGACGCCCGTGTCGCCGGCACTGTCGAGTCCTGGCGTGGGAGGCGACGATGACTCGGTCAAAATGACGGTGCGGGCCGATGAGGTTACATTTCGGAAGGAGAACGACTTTGGCGTGTGGGAGAGCCGCAGCGGCTGGGGCGTTGTGGTGACGGTGAGGATCAAACCTTGAGAGCAGCCGGAGTCCTGAGCAATCCAAAACATCAACTCCCACTCCCATTCACATGTTCTTGGCCGTGGCCCAAGGGGTGCCACATGGAACCTCGTGGTTCTCCCTCACGTCTCCGAGCTTCTGTGGTAGCAGTTCTACCTTCATCTTGCAAGAGGAAACAGAAACCCCAACGTACCTTACGCATCATGGCTACGAGACGTACGATCCCTTGTTACGCTCCACCCGCACTGAGCTCTAGGTCGGCTGTGCAAGACTTGAATAGGACTTGGGAACTGTTGAAGGGCATCAGCCCAGTGGTTCCACCAGTTCCTTGTGCCAGGCCCAACGCTCATAACCCCCATCATCCTTTTCCCCTGCGTGTGGGCAGTTCCTTTCCTTCCATAGCGCAACCACCAAGAATCCATGACATTGACCATCATGACCTTTCTTCCTACGCAACAGGGACGGTACAAGTCGGCCTGCACACTGTCCTCCACCCCGCTCTAAACCCAAACAGCTGCGGGCATTCTGTCAGCCTCCCCGGCCGGTCCAGCTGATAACCACAGCAGAAGAAAAAAACGGGGTCTTCTGCCTGCTGTTGCGAGCCAACCACATAGCCCGCTCCGCGCCCAGACTGACCAGACCAATGACCATGCTGTGTCTCACATGCATCCCCAACGCTTCTGAGCGACTCACAGACGACCCTGCCTGGACACTCGGGCACTGCATGGTATGCCCCGCGTTGCTGCCTGCTCGACTGGCACGATGCGAACCAGCAGCTGAAATCCGGGCCTTGATGCCTGGCACGAAGCTCTGCTCTGGTCAGGCTTATTTCATGCTGCCCAACCCAAGCTTATGAAGTGGCTTGATGAGTCTTCTCTACATCCTGTCTCCCACTCCAACGCTTCTGCCCCTTTCTTTGCCCATTGCAACATCCACTCTTGCACAACTCTGCCTTTACCGGCGATCTCCCCCGAGTCTCTGAAACTGCCTCAAGATGGGTCCCGAGCGCCAACCTCCGGCCCATCATCCCAACACCGAGGTGCAGACCAACAGCGCTTTGGAAACCGTCGAAAGCTCCTCGTGTGCGGTCCAAACCCTCTACGAGGGTGCGCCAAAATGTCGGTGCTGCAAGAACTGGGTCATCGACTACCCTGAGGACCTTCGGGTCGCCGTTGAAGATCAGCTTGAAACGAAGCAAAAGGCCCTCGTGCTCCGCATGAGCAAGAGCCACGACGCCGATGGCGGCAAGCCGCTGGTGCTCAACTCTGTCGTGGTTCAGAGCAGCTCCCTGAAAAAGACCCTCAGCGAGGTGTTTGTCGGGTTCAAAGGTATCACACCGTCCCTCAAGAAGCTAGTCTTTCGAGCACCCTTCAAACCCTTCCATCACCGCTGGAGCCGCTTCACCGAGATCCTGGAGCGCCAGAAGACGGATGACCCGGACGCGGCCGCATACACCCAGCTCTTGTACGACGTGCTGGACGTCGAGATTCGCGATGTTCGGGCCAACGTCGCGGATCTCCTCGACAACGGCGTCATCACGTATTCGTTGCTTTGGGCGCTCTTCGAGCCCGGCATGACCGTGTGTGCCCATGTCCGTGGCCATCAGCGCTTTTACGTCGTTGAGAGCCGCGAGTATGAAGACATGGAGCAGAATTTCGTCTTGCAGAGGAGATTTATCGACTGGGATGGAACGCGCTTCGGCTACGTGAGCGAGGGGATCCGAATTCCTAGATTTCCTGGGACTCGGGGCATCACTGAGCTTCCTGCCTTTCCGGCAGCGTTCCATCCCAACAAAGAAGTGGCAGAGGCGAGCGCCGTAGCTCGCGGCCGTCTGTTCGAGGACCTTGCTGGCATCCACTACAAAGCTTACTCAGGCATCATGGTTTACAACGGCAAACGAGAGACCCGAGAAACGATAGAGCGTCAGGTTAGTTTCCCGCCCAGCACCCTGTCTGGTTTGAGGAGTCCTGCTAATACCCAATGAAGCAACATACGTCGGGGCGGATTGTGATTGACGCGGCCGGCTACCTTCAAGCTGAATCCAACGAGGACGACCACGGGGGTAGTCCGTTCATGGCCATGGGTTCCTTGGACGCAGCATCTTCCGCGCCCCAGCTCGACCTCTACGACGACTTCCATCGTGAAGGTCCTTTCCCACCCCTTGGACCCCATCCAGGTCAAGGGTACTATGGGGGGATCCGTCCGGGAATGCCTCCGCCTCCACCTCGAGGCTTCGTCCCACATCATCTCAGCCACCGCAATCAAGTCGAGCCCTGTCAGTTGACATTCACAATTCTTCCGCTCACGCCCCGCTCAGACACCGAACTGACCTTGACAAACATGCTGACTCTTGTGTTTACTTTCCAGGGTCCCAACGGAAGCTCACTCCAAAGCAGCTCTTGCTCTGCACCCCGACGGTGCGAGGGTATTCCTTAAAGCTCCAAGAATGGGGCCACTTCTCCGTCTCCCAAATTGTCCCCATCGCCTTCAACGACGCGGCGTTTCCCAACTTGATGCTGCCCCCGACATACAAGGACCTCGTCCTCTCTTTTGTCGAAGCCCATCCCAGTACTGCCAAGCCCAGGATTGCTCCGAAACCCGACCAGCCCAACCTCGGCGAGGACATTCCCACCACCACGACCACCCCTGATTTTGACGATCTCATTGAGGGCAAAGGCCTCGGCGTCATCCTGCTGCTGGTAGGCAACCCCGGCACGGGCAAGACGCTGACGGCAGAGGCGGTGGCGGACAAAGTGCGGCGGCCGCTGTACGTGCTCAGCGCGGGGGAGCTGGGACAGAGGGTGGAGGACGTGGAGCGGCGGCTGCGGGGCGCGCTGGAGCTGGCCGAGCGGTGGGACGCCGTGCTGCTATTTGACGAGTGTGATGTCTTTCTGCAGGAGCGGTCGGTTGGGGCGGGCGGGATGTGGGATCTGGCGAGGAACGAGGTCGTTGCTGTGTTCTTGAGGTGAGTGGTGCTTGCGTGAACTGTTATCTGCCATGCCGTGGATGCTAATGACTGACTATGGCAGACTGCTCGAATACTACCGCGGAATCCTCTTCATGACCACGAACCGCCAGGATACCCTCGACAAGGCGTTCCACAGCCGCGTCCACCTCACTCTGCGGTATCCCGACCTAGACGCGGCGGCCAAGGAACACATCTGGCACCACTTCACCAAACTCGGGGGGGCTGGTGATGGCTTCCCGGCGGAGACATACGAGCAGCTTGCGCGGCTGCCCCTGAACGGGCGCCAAATCAGAAACACGATCAAGATTGCGAGTCTGGTTGCCACGCGCCTGAAGGTGCCCCTTGCTGTGGAACATGTCTGGACTGCGCTGCAGGTAACTCGGGGGTCAGACGGTGCTGGGTTGTCTGCGTAAAGCAGGAGGGGTGGAAGGGGTCAGAGGGCTAAGGAGTTTGTCTTTCAGCTTGTCGTCCAGCTTATCATCCAGCTCAGTTTGTCTTCCAACGTATTTGCCTGTCTGTCAAGTTCAATAGTCTATGAAGCAAGAACAACCATCATGTGAGCTTCCACGAATATCAGCAAGGAACCAATTGAAAAGTTTGATGGCATAAACGTAGAAAAGTTCGGTGTCTGCAGATTGCCGTAACCGAAAAGCAAATAAAGTCATAAAGTCATGAAAGCCAAGCTTCAAGCCCCGGCTCTAAAAATATCAGGAATGGTACCCAGGTATGAAACAGCCACAGGACACTCAAGTGAGAATACATGTCTGGGAGTCTGAGCCAAGCACAGTGGCCGAAAAGGGACTGGATGTGGTTCGATGACACAACGAATAATTAGTATGACAGGAAAGAATTGGAATGAGAAGAACCTGTTGCAAGAAAAGCAGCGAAATCAGGAAAGATTGATCAGAAAGTAGAAGCCCGAGGGTAGGAAGATGGTCAAAAGTCTGGATCAGCTCCGACGTCACCCAAACCGCGTTCAATGCCCCTTCGTCTCCCTGTGGCGCTTGACGTTGTCCGTCCGCCCAGCATATCCGCACGCTGGGCAGATATCCTTCTCCTGAGGTATCCCAAGCCTCCTCGCATCATCTGCATGGTGTGCCCACATGTGGCGATTCAGGTCCTTAGTCTCGGCACCGCCCGCATCGCAAAGTTTGCATCTCCTACGCTTCGTGTGGTTGTTGATGTGTTTGCTGTTGGAAATGGGGCTTGTCAGCTATTCTACCTGTACTTCCAACCGTCAAAAAGGGAGTGGGAGCGGATGGATACGAACTCCAAGTCACATTGCCGGTCGTAGGCCTTGATACAGCCGTCGTAATAGCAAGGGAAGGGCTTGACGGGGTCGGCGACAGGGACGGAGGATGGACCCGCTTGGCCAGGGTCATGTGCTGAATGCCAGTATGCTTGGCTCGCCGGGTCTTCGAGGTACTGTCCGTAATTGAGATGGCTTTGTGTGTTCATCTGAGCAGCGAGAAGCGGATCAGTCAGGGGCGGGGGGTAAGCGCCTGGGAAATCGGCCGCAGGCGCTTGGTCAGAGTAGGAACCGCCGTGGGTCGGCCAAAACGAAGGAGTGTTGGCGTCCTGGCCGGTTCCGTGTGGTTGTGCGGAAGACATGCTCAAGTGAGAAAAGGGAGCATCCAGGTCCGAGTCGGTGCCCGTAGCGCTGGGGTCAGGGTTGGCCATGTCTCTTTGGTGAGGTATCTATGAACCTTCGGCGAGACTAGCAGCCCCTGAATCCGGCAGGTACGGGTTCTGCGAGTTCGACCCCGGATGAGACTCCCCAGTGGCTTGTGGCCAAGTTGTGTAGGGCAGAGTTCCTTCGGAGACTGGATGTGGCAAACTAACTGGTGAATAATAGCTGGCAAACGAACCCTGGTTTGATAAACCGGATGCGGGGGGTGGCACTGCTAAAAGTCGCGGGTCGATGGTGCCTTGATCATGATTTGGGTTCCAACCGGGAGCCGGGTTGGGTACTGAGGGAACACGAGACCCATGTCTGGACTTCCCGTGGGAGTGGCCCTTCAGAGGCATTTTTACCAGTACGTAGCCTCCCTCTGAGTGGCTAAGGGTCCGGTGGTGTCGAGGTTGGGCCTATTCTCATGCAGCCTCTGGAAAGTGAGCGGTGGGCGTACTGTATCCATGATCGTCACCAGTCAGCACCCAGTGACCAGACACGCCTCGACGGTTCATTGACTACCATACCTTTTGACGCGTTACCACACAAAGAATCGACGTTTGCGAAGAGAGAATGGTTGACGCCGGCAACCGTAAGCAAATATCACAACATCAACTTGGCGGCGAGGACAATTCATATACTGACCTCACAGACCCCCTCGAGGTCTCCGGCGAGGCCCTGACAGAAGCCTTAGAGGCATATCCTGTGAGTCTCTTCTGCATTGTCATGCCTCCGAGCACCCCCGGAGACGGGTAGCGTGACATCTCTGCACTGAGGCCCAGCCACCTTGAGGCCTACGGCAGGATGGGGCTCGATGTGCTGTTTCTGGCATCGGCCAATCAGGGGCGCGTCACTGCGCTCGACGGCAACTGCCTCCAATTCAAGTGCTTGCCATTGGACTCTTGACTCGAATGCCTTGGTAGGCCCATTGTCCACCGAGGCCAGTTTTTGACTTGGCCCACAATATGGCTTGCCCTCGTCGCAGGTTCGGAGTGACGAGGGGTTGTAAGTGGGTGAACTGGAGGCAGACTTGTTGGAGGCCAACAGCGCCACATGGCTGTGAGCCCCTTTCCCGCGTCTGGTGTAACGTGGGCTTGCATGGAGGCAGAGCTTACACGGTGAGCCTCAGGGTTCATGCTTGCTCAGTCGACATCAACTGTGCGTGTACATATCACGGCTTTTGTTACTCCCGCCGAGGCCCCTGGCCGTGTTCGCTCCGCGTGGGGTCCGCTCTCTTGGCGCCTTGATTGTCTGGCTGAGTCGGTGTGTGTTTGGCCCACGAGACTTGGCGATCGATGCAGTGGGGAGAGGACTCCACAGCAGTCGAGGCTCGGGACTTCGGCACAGACACAGACACCAGGTTTTGCCTTGGCCCACAATACAGCGGGCCAAGGCAATCTTGTTTGCAGCAATATTGGCCCTCGACAACTCCACATTCAGCTCAGCTGAACGCAACTTGAGGTTAGCTTGTCTCCCAATTACTGCTATGTACTCCATCGTCAGGCTTCTTCTGGCTGCTGCTGGGTCCAACCACAGCCGATTTGTAACAAGCATGATGAGTCGTGTGCCAGATCCGGGCTCGCTCCCGGGTCCGGGGTGGTCAGTGGTGTGACGCGTCGCTCTGCCGTTACCGCCTGTCTGCTCTCGAATAATAAGTATCCATGGTCGCCTTGGCGGGTTCCTCCCCTTTGGCTTTCCTTCTCAGGTTTACTCGCCCAATTCTTGTCACTCGCTCAATAAATCATTGGCATCATGAAAACCTTTGGTTTCGTTGCCTTGTCAGGCGCTGCCCTCCTGCAGTTAACAGCCGCTGTTCCATGCTGTCGCGCTTCCAAGTGTCTGGATGGTGAGAATTATCCTCGGATGGGATTTATGAAAGGCACGCTAACCGATGCTTCCCTCGCCAGTCGTTCGGTCGCCGGACCAAAATGGCCTCGCTGACTGCTCGGCACAGCTCATCACCACGGTGACGAGCGATGATCTGTAGGACTTTCCCGTGTCTCTTCACACCATGCTTCATGTGCTGACAATGCTCCAGCGCCGTTGTGAGTGTGACCGTAACCTCCGTCCAGAGCGTCCAGGCCACGGAGCTGTTCACGGCGACCGGCACCGAGACCGCCTCTATCGAGACCATTCTTTTCACTGAGACGACCACCGTCACCGCCGACACGCAAACAATCACCATCACCGAGACCGCCACTGTGGGCGTCACTGAGACCGACCTCCAGACCGCTGCGACCTCCACGTCCACTTCGTGGACCTTCCAGGCCGGTTCTTCGTCCCTCAAAGCTCGCGGAACCGTTTTATCCACAGCCGTCCCCGCCTACGCCACGGACGTGTGCTCCTCCTGGGACCAGTACGTCCTCGCCTGCAAGTGCGCCGGCGTTACCGCCGGTACCACCACGGTCGCGGTCGAGACAGTCACCGTCACAATCCCCGCCACTGCCACATCGACGGTGGCCACCGTGTCCCTCACCTCCACCTCCACCGTCTTAGTGACAGCCACCGTCTCCACCACGGAGCTAGCCACTGTCGCCTTGACCGAGTCCGCAACCACAACCTCAACCGCCACTCTCACCACCACGGCCATCGTCTCCGGAACCACCACGCCGGTCGTCGTCGCCTCGCGCACGTGCAAGCCAGTCAACCTCCCCTTCCGGGCGAGCACCGTCTTCTCGGACGCCTCGACGCGCTTCATGGACGTGTTATCCTCTTACGACTCGTGCGCTTGGCAGACCTTCCCTGGCGCGGTCTTCGGCGAGACCAGCTCGCTCAAATCCATGTGGCGGCAGGACAACGAAGGGTACCTCGAGCTGGCGTACGCGCTCGGTACGGAGACGACGGTCCGGGCGCCGTACATCAACCTGAGCACATCGACGCTGGCGAGCCTTGCGGTCCTGGCAAAGCCCAAGGCTGATGTGCTGACGGGTGTGGCGGCGGGGACGTTTGCCCGGCTTCGGGCGTGCATCGACGCGGACACCAACGTCGTCTACATTACCGCGGCGGGCAGGTCCAACATTTTGGAGTGCGGTAATTCCTTCTACATGTCGACGGGTGATGGCTCGGACTACATAGCAAACTACTGTACCATCCTCTCCCCGACGGCCGCGTACAGCTAATTCTCCATGGACATGCCGACGGAGGACTAGCTCTATCAACTACCATTTACCTTAATAAATACTCATTCAGGGTGCGGCGTGATCATATCAATGCCATCTCTCCTGTGAAGCCATCCTCAAGCCAACTCGGGCTCTTCCCTTGTTTGACCCGTGCTCCGAAACATTCCTGTCCCACGAACTCCGTTTCGTTAACTTAAGGGGAAGGGGTAAACGGAGGATATTGTGCCTAGGGTTCCGGGTTGCTCTTCAGCCAAGCTACGCTGGTACAGTACCAGCCCCCAACTCCATTGGTTCGACCAATGTTCTGGACGCTTCTGCGTCGGTAGTTGAACGGCACAGGACGTCTGCATGCGGCCCACCCACCAATTCCCTGCAGGACCACCCTGGGCAAACTCCGGGTACCCCAGAGGCAGGATGGCTGATAGAAAAGATATTCGCGCTTCCCCATCTTGGACGTGTCTGGGCCATCTTCAAACCAGTTCGGACAATACGACCCCGACAGGCGTGCCAAGCTCGGAACAGGGCCGTTTTTCAAACACTGCGTGAAATGCACCGTGATGACACTCGCCGTCCGCCCCATATCACGTCACCCACAGGATAATGGCAGATGCCAAGACGATCATCCATCTGGATCATGTCTGAAGCGACCAACATGGGAGCAAACCCAGGTGTGGCGGGCCAATGGCGGGCTGGGTGTTCCAAGTGACAGGTTGGTGTTTGACGCCACACAGCCCAAGGGAGCTGCACATCTAGGATCTGGAGGCAGTTGGTGGCCATCAATGCAATATTATTCTCCCCATAAGTACGTACAATGCCTTGTAGTATGCAATGTCTGTCAGCGGGTGACACAAACAAGGGCACAAACAACGCCAACTTGGCGAGCCCAGACGTTATCTCATCTAGGACCGAAGTGGCTGAACTCTCAGTTCTGGGTTCGCACCAACATGTTGCATGTTGGGCCGTGACTTGAATTCAGCAACGCGGGAGAGGAAAGTTTGATGAAAGGTCACCATGGCAGATAACTATGAGATATTTCCTCGCTTGCGTTGCCCTCCTTTTCTTTCTCTTCGTCGTCATGCAAGCCCCCACGGAGTGCCGCCGCACAAGTTCCCAGCGTCAGTAGTCGGGCGCGACTAACACCCCAGCCGTCAGCAGTCAGCGGCGCATAGCGCCACGGATAGCATCGCCCCCACAGCAGACTTTGCGCCTTCGTAGACTTCTCCTGGCCGCGAGCCTTCGGATGGCCCACATCAACACCGTCGTTGTCCCATCCTCGGCTCCAGGAATCCTTCTCAAGTCGACGTCTCGCAACAAAGAGCTTTGCGGAATACTTCACCTCCACTGACCCGTCGAGAGAGGCCCATTTTCCCCTGGGTCAGATAATACCTAGGTATCCCGACAGTTTAACGTGAACCTCAACAACACGGGACTCTAACACGTTGTACCAGACCATCACCCCTCTGGTGCTCTCCTTCCCACACACCCCCCCGCTCCAAACTGAGAGCAATGAGACCCCTCCTGAATCGAGAGTCACCCAACTCCTCCAACCCCTCCTCTCCGTTCCCTTCCTCGGTGGCCGACCTGACCGACTACTGCTCACGCCGCCTCGCGGGTCTCGAAACAGGCCCCGTCCCGGACATCGGCCCGGGCTCGGCAGCCGCCATCTGGACGCTCTTCGGAGCCGCGACTGTCTTCCTCTCGCTGCGCGTCTACTGCAAGGTCTGGCGCTCTCGCGGCGTCTGGTGGGACGATGTCGTGCTCGTCATCAGCTGGGTCTGTGTGAATTTCTTACCCCTGCCATTGAACCCTTTTCCCATCCCCCACTAACAAACAAAACAGACAATGTTCCTCACCTCGGCCATCCTCTGCCAACGGGTAATCGCCCACGGCCTGGGCAAATACCCCTGCGACATCCCCGTCCAGAACCTCCCGGTCATCGCCTTTGAGGGCGCGGGCCTGGGGTCCGTCTTCACGATCCTCGGCATCGTGTGGTCCAAGACGTCGTTCGGCATCACCCTCCTCCGGCTGCTGACGCGCGACGGCTGGCTGCGGCGCAGCATTTTGGGGGTTGTGGTCGTGATGAACGTCTCGATGCTGCTGCAGGCCGTGTTTGTGTGGGTCAAGTGCGATCCGGTCGAGAAGAACTGGCGGCCGTTGGTGCCCGGCCGGTGTTGGAATCTGGGTGTGAGCAATGGATACGGGTTCTTCAGTGGTGTGCTGTCGGGGGTGTGTGATGTGTTGTTTGCGGTGCTGCCGTGGCATTTAGTGTGGGGGTTGAAGATGCGGAAAAAGGAGAAGATTGGAGTGGTGGTGGCGATGAGCATGGGGGTATTGTGAGTAGTCTTTCCCTCGGCCTTGGTGTTGTGTCTCTCTGGAAGTTGGCTGATGGTGTGCTCTCGTTCAGCGCCGGCGCGACGGCGTTTGTCAAGTCTAGCCTGCTGTTGACCATGGGGTCCAAGAACTTTACCCGTGAGTCTCTTTCTTTATTTTCTGTTCCCCACGAAGATACTTGGCTGATGAACTGCCCGTCGGGATACGTAGATGACGGGTGCCACCTCATTGTTTGGGCCGCCGCCGAGATCGCGACAACCATCATGGCGGCGTCCATCCCTGTTTTGCGCGTGCTCTTCCGCGACCTGCGTGATCCGCATCCTATCGGGACCGGCGGCACAGGCAGCCGTAAATACCATCAGCACCGCAAATCCGGGAACAGCGGCGAGACGTCCGACGGGGATGCAAACAGCCCTGCTGCCGCAGTTGCCTTGACCCGCTTGACTGGAGCTCAAGGGGTCGAAATCGAGACCGCGTCCAAACCTTGGGGCGCCTACTGGGACTTTGGCAAGGGAAGTCGCAGATTGAGCAGGATGCTCGGGGCCGGGCTCAAGGGTACAGGCGTGACGGCGGCCGAACCGTATCCCCTGGCGCAAAACAGCAGTCGGCGGGTGCTGGTGCAAGGCTCGGGCGAGAGCAACGGCGAGGAGATGGCGCAGGCCGAGGGCGTGATTGTGCAGACCCAGGAGTTTGAGATCAGGTACAGTGTTCCCGGGGGAATAGAGCGGGTGGATATGCCGTGAGAGAGTCCGGCGCGGGGCGGGTTGGCGTCGGCGACGAGAGCATTCATTGAATTATATTCTTGTCTCATGATTCATCATCCCGGGTTGGCGCTTGAAGATGCACGATGATGGCCCTGACAGCAATGGAAGAGCAGACTCAATTCCCCCAGCTGTCTGGCACAGCTGCGGAGCACTCCGAGCTACCTATATGGAAATCACTTCGGCTCCTGGCCGGCCTGCTCCTGCTGCTTCTTTCCTGTCGAGCCGGCGGTGTCACCGCTGTCCTTGACTGGCAGCTGCTTGCTGGCGGCTCTGTCCCTGGCGAGTTGCCTCCTGGAGCCATCTGTCAATTCTGGGCGCGATTCGCATTCAGTCAGGCCAGTGTTCGTTACTCTTTGTTCTTGATCCATTGGTTCTCTAGCGCCTTTTCGCGGTCCGAGAGAGGATTTGGGTTCATTGTGTCCGCGGGGGTATGGTGGCTGTTGGCTTGCGATGGAATAGAGAGGGTTTGCGAGAGGCTCTGGGAGTGGCTATGGAAGTGAATCCAAAAGCGACCGGGAGCATGGTTTTGTTGGGCACTTTCCTCGAGGGACGGGAGGTGACGTCAGCACAGCAACCAAAAGTCGGAAGACAGCCGTCCGAGGTCCCAGAAGCCGCAGACAGGTTGCGCTTGTTGGGTTGTGAGTCTGGAACTCGGGATTGGCCCAAGGCGCGGCCCGCCCTGATGTGGGACCGAGCCCAGCCCCGCTTTTGCGGCTCATCCCATCTCTCCGCCTTTCCCCAAAGCAGCAAGTCCCCTTCGTTGCCCATGTGAAGATGGAACGCCGGACGAGGCAGAATAACGTTATTCATCAATGCTCGGCACGAAATCAGCTGATCCGACCCCAACAACCGAGCCTCCCCGCAACTCCGCCGTTTCTTCTCCCACCTCAACGGCTGCTTGCTGTCCCTGACCGCCCCCCTTCGCATTCCGGCCAAGCAACAAATGATGGGACGAGCACTGCGCGCCGCCCGTGCCGCGCGTTTCGCTGCGCGTTGCCCATCGGCGACTCTCGGGCCGCTTCGGCTCTGGCAGCAGCCGTGCGGCCAGCGAGCTGCTGGGCAACCGGCTGGCTTCGCCAACACGCCCAGGCGGGAGTCTCTGCCCGCCTCACCACAAGCTCCCAAAGAGGCGCTGGCCGCCCCAGCAACGAGCACGGTCAAAACCGAAGCCGGCGTCGTCGAATGGGATAAAAACCGCTTGAGGATTCGCGCCAAAACCTCCATATCACCTTCAAAGCTCGTCACGAACATCTGGCTGCGCGACTCGTGCCCCTGCAGCCTCTGCGTCGACCCGGACTCGGGCCAGAAAAACTTCTCCACCACCGAGCTGCCCCACGACCCGTCGGTGGACCATGCCGAGTTGCTCCCGGATGGAGCCCTCAAAGTGATCTGGGCTGGCGACTTGCCCAGCGGCGGCGCGCCGCACACCTCGGTGTATCCCGCCGCAGAGGTTGCTGAGTGGCACAACACGTGGCAGAGGGGCACGCTCGCCTCGAATGCCCTTCCAAGGCTTCCCTGGGACCGATCCGCGTACGAGGCCCTGCTGGGCGAGGGGCGCTGCCGCGTGAGCTACCAGGACTGGATGAACAACGATGCCGCCTTCTGGGACGCTTTCGCCGACCTGTTCCGGACGGGTCTGATACGCGTGACGGGCGTACCGTTGGAGGAAGACGCGGTCGAGCGCGTGGCGACGCGCATTGCCCCGCTCCAGCACACCTTCTACGGCCGGACGTGGGACGTCAAGTCGAAGCCGCAGGCCGAGAATGTGGCCTACACGAGCCAATTTCTGGGCCTGCACCAAGACCTCCTGTACCACAGGCCCGTACCGGGCCTGCAGTTGCTTCACTGCCTCGCCAACAGCACCGAAGGCGGCGAGTCGCTCTTCAGCAATGGCATCCGCGCCGCATACGAGGTGAAGCTCACCAAGCGGCCCGAGTGGGACGCGCTGGTCTCGATCAAAACGTCGTTCCACTACCAAAAGGGCGAGCACCACTACTTTGAGCGCACCCCTATCGTACGGACGAACCATGCGGGCCACCCGCAACAGACGGCTTGGGCGCCGCCGTTCCAGGCGACGTTCCCGCTGCACCGGAGTCGCAGGGAGATGCTGCGGTGGAAAGATGCAGCCCAGGCTTTCCAAACCGCCGCCGAGTCGAAGGACAACATGGTTGAGATGAAGCTCGGCCCGGGCGAGTGCGTCATCTTTGACAACCGCCGGATCCTGCACGGGAGGCGGCAGTTCGCCGCGACCACCGGCGACAGGTGGCTCAAAGGGACCTACATTTCGCAGCAGAACTTCCTCGCCGCGGTCACGAGGCTGGTAGCATACCGCGAGTCGGCCGGTTTGGAACGGTACCCGCCCGGTAACGCAAAAGAATCCGAGGAAATGGTTTGGGATAGCTTGGTCAAGCGGACGCCGGGCTTGCAGCGCCTGCCGTCGAAGGACTCGAAGTCGGAGAAGCTGAACAGCCCGGAGAAACCGGCGACGCCGGAGACACCGGCGGAGCCCTAGGTCAAGGGGGTAGGAGAACAGGAGGTGTCGAGAGGAGGTTCGAGGCCACACACAGTAGCAATACCAAATCTTGCCCACCCCAACGCGAGAGCATCTTTTCGGAGGTCGGGTTTCACATAAGCAGATCTACACGAGAAGATTGATCCAGGAAAGCGCAGTGTATTTGTCACGGCACACTATCTCTGGATTTCTCACACCCAGCCCAAGGAGGCGGCGTGTTATTGATTTTTTGTCCTCCCTCACCCCTCTGCTTAAGCAGCAATGGTGACCTCGACCTCGACGCCGGCCTCGATGTTGATGATGATCTGCTTGACAATCTCGGTGGGAGCAGTCAGGTCGATCAGGCGCTTGTGGATGCGCATCTCGTACAGGTCCCAGGTCTTGGAACCCTCACCGCAGGGGGTCTTGCGGGTCTGTCCGTCGCAAATCTCGGTCAGTCCCTGTCCAGCTGTTATGCGCAAAACGTCGACGTACCATGATCTTGAGGGTCTTGGTGGGCAGGCGGACGGGGCCCTTGGCGCGGAGGTCCTTGTTCTTGGCGCGCTCGATGAGCTCCTGGCAGACCTTCTCGAGGGCCTGCACCTTGCGGGAGGTCAGGGTGATGCCTGTGGTCGCTCGTCAGTCAGGGCGGTCTTGACCGGAGTGAGAAAATTCGGGCCACGGACGGATCTTGTGGACCTTGGGGGCCTCGCCAAACTCCTTCTCGGGCTTGTTGTAAGACATCTTGACGGATTGATCTCGGGGTGTCCTTCACGACTCGAACGCGGTGGTCGGCTGCGGAGAGTTAGCGACTGCCATGTCGTTGTGCCTTATGCCTAACGCCTCCTTGCGCAATTCGCAACGGGAGACTCGGATTGGGCCATCCGTCGGGGCGGCTTACCGGTTCGGCAAAGTGATGAAGGCGAGGATGCGTGTGCTGGGTTGTCCGGCGGAGAATTCACGATCGCGAACTTTTTTCCATTTTCCCCCATTTTTTGCGATTCCGGTCGGTGGGGTGAGCCTTGGCGAGGGCATGGCTGAGCCTCACAAAAGTGTGGCGCTGCCGGACAGGTGTGGCTCAGCTTCGAGTGCTGGGTGTAAATTTACCGTATTCTATACACCATTCTTGACGGTAATTCCCTCCCCCTAGCCAAAACGGCCAATGACACACTCGGCGAGCTCCATCCGAGTTGCATCCCGCATTCCCTCGATGAAGCTCCAGGGAGGGGCAAACACCAACCAGTCTCAGGCTCCAACCCAACCGTCATAAATTCACGATTCCCGCGGGGCTTTGTCTCAAAACCAATAACTCCTTGATGCTTTAGCTTCCGTTTCGTGTTTTGGATTTTTCTCGACTTCTATCTCTCCCAGCGGAGGCTTGCCCACGCATTCCTCGCCGAACCGCGGGGTCTTCAACCCACCTTTTGTTGACGAACTTGGCTTTGCTTGTTGTGCTTGGCAACCCCTGCCCCTGGCTCCCTTGTCAACAGGACGGCAGAGTCCAGTACAAACCCAACCGTGCACAACGCCATGGCGTCTTCGAGACTCCCCGCATTCGCGCTCTTCCCCATCGCCACCTGGAGAGACCAGGTGCTTCCCGACGAATGGGTCGCCTGTCTCAATGCCTGGCTCGCTCTCATCGACAGCCATCTCTCGCTGTCCGATGCCGACTTCTCCTCCATCTCCATCAAGGATGACAGCCTCGAACCCTTCCTGACCTCCTTCACACGTGAGGTTGCGCTCGGTGGTGTTGCTACGCTCGGCTCCTCGTCCTCGGCAAAGAGGCTCTTGAAGGAGTGCTTCGCACTCACGGCCAGGCTGCTTCGGTCCTCATCACCCCCGAGCGGACTAGCCCAGTGGGAGTTCCTCTCCGACCTCAGCCGGGCTTACGGCAAGAAGAAGGCCGAAACGCTGCTGGACGGCTTATCAACGGCTTCCAAAGGAATCCTGGATTCGTCACTGGGTGTTCTCAAAAGGTTTCTCGTCAAGAACCTGGATGCTGGCCTCAGCGGGGGGGATTTGAAGGGCATCGAGCAGCGGCTGGAGAGGGTAAACGATCTGATCCGCGTCGCTCCGTCGGTCGCCGAGTTCTTCCTTGCCGGAAGCGATTTCATCGACGGCCTCATTAGCTGCTACAGAATCACCAACCCCCCTCTCAGGAGAGCTCTGATCGCGACCACCTACCTCTGCCTGGTCGGTCTCGCAGAAGGGCACAAGATGTCCGCCCTGACGGACCACCTGTACTCGCTCAAGGCCGCCGCGGACGCCCACAAGGCCGGCCCGCTCAATGTCAACGACTCCCTCGTCGCCGAGCTTGTGACTTCGACCCCTCTCCTGCAGCGACTCCAGCGCAAACTCGAGGAATCTGACAGCGCCTCCGGTCGGGCCAAGTCCGTCCTCTCGGAACTCGGCACCTTCAAGAAGCCCGGTGGCGGCATGTCCAAGCCCAAGCGTCTCATCAAGCGCAAGATCGACAAAGGCAAGGGCCTGGCCGAGTTCGACGCCGCCCAAGCCCACCAGGAGATGCACATCCACCGCATGAGCCACATCTCCCAAGTCCAAGACCTCTTCCCCGAGCTCGGCACAGCCTTCATCTCCAAGCTCCTCGACGCATACGACAACAATCCCGAACTCGTCGTCTCCCACCTCCTCGACGACTCCCTCCCTCCCCACCTCCAATCCGTCAAACGTTCCGAAGACCTCCCTCCCAACCCACATCCCCCCACCCAACAACAGCACACCTCTCTCCTCCCACACCCCACCCCGCCTTACCTCCCCTCCGACCAGGACCCCGACTCGGAAGAAGACCTCACCCTCCTAACCTCCACCGCCCGCCTCCACCTCGGCAAGCGCCCCACCGCCACAAACCTGACCACCCCAACAACAACCACCAAAGCCGCCATCCTCTCCGCGCTCGCCGCCTTCGACTCGGACGACGACGAGCGCGACGACACCTACGACGCGGCCGACGTCGGCGGCACGGTCGACAACAACCCCTCCACGGACGAGATCATCCCCGAGGGGGTTGAGGCGGCGCTCTTCCGCGCGTGGCTGGCCGCGCCGGGCGTGTTTGCGCGCGACAACGGCACGCGGCGGAGCGCGGCTCGCGCGAGGCTGCGCACCGAGGTCGGGGGGATGACGGACGAGGCTGTGGAGGGGTGGGCGGTTGTGTTGGAGCGGGATGCGGGGGCCAAGAGGAGGTTGATGGCGCGGTATGGGGAGTGGACTGGGGAGCAGGTTGCGCTGGGGAGTACCGCGTGGCGGGCTGGGGAGGAGGAGGAAGGGGGGAGTAGTGATGGTGGTGTCGGTGTTGGTGCTGGGAGGGGTGGAGGTGGTGGGATGGGGAGAGGGCGAGGGATGGGCCGCGGTCACGGTAGAGGGGGTAGAGGGGGTGGTGGTGGGCCGCCGCCGGCGGCTGCAGACTCGGAGGTCGCGAGGCGGAGGAAGGAGGCGAATAAAGGGAGCCGGGCGAACCATAACCGGCGGGACCAGCGGGCGAGGAAGATGGCGAGGGGTGGGTTTGCTGGGTAAGGGGGTTCACAACATCCTGAGTAGAAACTGGATTTGCACTGCGTTTGCAAAAGCATAGAGATTGTGCCAACAGCATCATGGCCGCGGCCGTTCAACTTAGATTCGCATTTCTAGAAATGACATAGATCTGCCAGTCTGTGATGCTCACAATCTCAAGACAAACATCCCAAATCAACAAACGCCAACCAATGCCACCTCTTCCTCCTCGCAGAACAGTACTTTTAAAAATCCCACGCACAAAACTCCCTCTTGGGCGGCACCTCGGGCATCAGCCCGCCCGCAAACCGCCCCGTCTCCACAAACGCGCGCCACTGCTGCAAGACAGCCGGGTCCTCGTAGGCCGCGGGGTCGGCCTCGGTCTGCGTCGTGTACGCGGGCGCGCCGTTGGGCATCCAGATGCGCACGGTGGTGCCGTCGAAGTTGCGGAGCACGGGCACGGGCTTGCCGCCGCCGCGCGGCTCCTCGTACGACACGGGCTTGCCCTTGAACATGCGCAGCGTCTTGTCGGGGTTGCGCGCGCTATAGGCTGAGATGTCGGGGTGTTGGCGCGTCGCGTTCGGGCCGTAGGGTCCGGTGCCACTGGAGCCGGCGGCAGGGGCGGAGGTCGAGGCTGAGGTGCCGGGTTGGCCGAAGGGGTTGGCTGGCGGCGCGGCTGCGGGTTGGCCGAAAGGGTTCGCAGCAGGAGTGCTCGTGGTGGGTGCGCCAAAGGGGTTGGCTGCTGGCTGTTGCTGGGCCTGGGGCTGGCCGAAGGGGTTCGCTGCTGGCTGCTGCTGGGTTTGGGGCTGACCGAAGGGGTTGGCTGCTGGCTGCTGCTGGGTCTGGGGTTGGCCGAAGGGGTTCGCTGGGGCGGTTGCTGGTTGCCCAAAGGGATTCGCTTGGGCGGCTGGCGGCTGGCCGAACGGGTTGTTGGCTGGTTGGTTGTTCGCAGCTGGCTGGCCGAACGGAGACGGTGCGGGTTGGGCTTGCTGTGCCGGCTGGCCGAAGGGATTGTTGGCGGGCGCAGGCTGCGTAGCCGCAAAGGCGCCCCCTCCTGCCTGGTGAGTCCCAAATGGGTTCGGCTTGACTCCGAGCGCTGATGGCTGAGCAAATCCCGACTGGCCAAACGCAGGTTGAGCCGGTTGCCCCAAGGTGGGCGCCCCAAACGGATTTGGCTTCGCTCCTAATGCTGTGGGCTGACCAAAGGCGCCTGCCGGTTGCGCAGGCCTGCTGAAAGCCGACGTGCCTCCCAACGCCGACGGCTGCCCAAATGGCGATGCGGCCGCAGGAGCACCGAACGGATTGGGCTTCTGACCCAGTGCCGCAGGTTGCCCAAAAGCGCCGGTTGTGGTGGCCGGTGCCGCTGGTGCGCCGAATGGGTTCGCTGGTTGCGCTGCTGTTTGAAACGCGTCCGCACCGCCCCCAAATGCGCCACCAGAAGCTGTCCCTGGAGCTGTCCCGCCTTCTGCGCCCAGGCAGACGTCTATCCTATTCGGGTGTGATTTCCCAGCGTCCACGATGAATTGTATTGCCGAGGGGATATTGCTGAGGGTGTGTTGGATCTGCTGATGGGCATTTTGGTGGAGGGTTTGGATATCGTTGAGCTGTGAAGGGTCAGCAGCCACTCGCAGAGCAGATTGCGGGTTCACGCACCGCTCCCTGAGGATTTCCAGCCATGGAGCCGAGCTCAAAGTGTAGGCGTATCTCCTCGAAACTTTGTTCGCGAGGATAGCCACCCCATAGCTGCTCCGGCGCATCCCTTCCTGGGCCATAACACGACAGGATCCATTGTGGTAGCTCTTCGGAGAGGTCTCGTCGGATGGCGTCGGCGGTCAAGCCGGCGTACGGCGGTGTATCTGAGGCTGGTCTCGGTCAGAGGGTGAAAGGAAGTGTCCACAGAGATCATGCGTACCGGCACCTCGCGCGTTCATCCCTTGGTTCGACTGCCCAGACAGGGCGCCGAAGCGGTTGTAGTTGCTTTGTTGTTGCTGCTGCTGCTGCTGCCCACCCTTCGGAGGGTGCTCAAATTTGCAGCCACCTGAGGGCAGGAGAGGAACGGGTCAGTCAGGCGTTTCGTTGGGCACGGATGTGGCCGTCGGGGTGCGGGACATGGTAGGCATGGCGGTGTGTGATAGGCAGACGCCGAAGGCAGCGGGCGTCCTCATTGGTGCTGCGGATGCTGCGAGCGCTGCGAGCGTCGTGTCTGCCGCGGATCGAGTGGACGACGGACGACGAGGAAAAGAAAAGGGCAACCTTCGTACTTCCGTAGCGGCAGTAGCCCTGCTGGTAAAACCGGCAGACCGTCATCTTGGCTTTGTTTGGTCGGTGTTGCGGTTGTCGCAAGGGGATGTTGCAGCGACAATCGCTGGTGGTTGTTGACACCCGCGAGGATGGAGGTGGTTGGTGGTTGGTTGGATGCGGCAGGTCTGTTTTGTTGGTGAGGTGCTTAGCCTTTCAGCCTCGCAGGTGGGAGACCCGCTAACGTTAGCGCTAGCCACATTTTGCGGCAGGCAGCAAGACCCGCCGCAGCACTTCGGCAGGGCCCACTCGCTCGCCAAGATCAAGATCGGCCACTGGCCCACTGCCCCGGACGCACAGATCTGGGCTCTGCAGGCCGCGGCATGCCGAAGCTGCTCACGCGGTCTCATCATCGCGTTCGTTTCATCCAGCCCATGATCAATCCCAGTTCCGTCATCCAATTCCCACGATGGATTCGGATGTTTCGGGTGTCTGCAAAGTCGAGACGGACGTAATTATTCTCGGGTCCTTTTCAGTCCTCGCTCATTGAACAGATCCTTGAACAGCGTCCGTCCCCCACTCGCCAGCTCTTCCCAAAGAGCGTGCAAGCAGCCCGAGAGCTGCCGGTGGGTGGCCCGAGCCGGATGTCCTTCCGCTCGCATTCCGCACAATGCCTATCCGATGGAGCATTCTCCATTGCCATCCATTGGGCCGCAAGCTCGGGGTAATCCCGATGTCTTGGTAAGCCTGGGCTCCCTGGGCTGGCCTCGACATCATGTGGCGGGCTGTGCGCCGATGCCCGCCCAAGGATGCTGCGCCGACAAAGACGAGCGATCTCACCGTCTCGCGTTGTGCCGTGAACAGCCGAGCTCTCTGGCAACACACTTGCGCCGGACGGGCAGGACGCGCCCAGAGCAGGGCAATTGCCCAATAAGTCGGCTTGCAATGTGGCATCACGAGCTCCGGCTGTCCAGGGGAAGCCGTTTACCTGAATTGGGATCAATTGGGGGTTCGTCGCGTGGGTTGTTGCGTAATCCCGACCTCGATGCTTGCTTCTTAAAGTTTGCCATGACCGCTTCCCTTCCGTTTCCGGACCACACCTCGCCCACCTACCTCTCGTACCTTGCCCTCCTGGCCTCTCTCCAGGCTTGATTTGTATTTCCTACCTTGATCCCTTTCACATTCTCGCGATGACCTTCAGCGCCTCCCACCTCCAGCTCTGGCTGGGGTTGTTGTTGATCGGCGGCTTCCTCTGGGTGAGTGCTGGCCCAGGAGAGACACGGCTCACATTGACATCATCAAACACTGACACGCTCTCTAGACAACATGGCTCGTCGTCTACCGTCTATTCTTCCACCCCCTCGCCAAGTACCCCGGTCCCCTCCTCGCCAAGCTCACCGATGCCTACATGCTCTACTTCGCCTGGCGCGGCGACCGTCACCTCGAGTTCTGGCGCATGCATGAGACGTACGGCAAGTTTGTGCGCTTCGGCCCGAACTCGCTCTCGGTCAACTCCAACACGGCCCTGAAGGAGATCTACGGCTTCCGCGCCAACGTGCGCAAGGCCGAGTTCTATGACGCCTTTGTGCACCCGGCCCCAAACACCCACAACGCCCGCGACAAGGACCTGCACGCCCGCAAGCGCCGCGTCTTGTCGCACGCCTTCTCCGATGGCGCCATCAAGGAGGTCGAGCGCTACATTCTGGCCAACATCCGCACCTTTACCGAGGCCATCGGCGACTACGGCCGCGCCATCCAGGACAACAAGGGCTGGAGCGCCCCGAAGAACATGGCCGACTGGTGCAACTGGCTCGCTATGGACATCCTCGGCGACCTCTGCTTTGGCAAAGCTTTCCACATGCTCGACCGCCCTGACAATCGCTATGCCGTCGACCTCGTCGGCGTCGCAGCCCAGCGCCATCTCCTTGTAAGTCCCCGCCCTCAAAACCCGCCCGGACATGCTCCAACCTCTCTAACACCGCCCAGTGCGGCACCATGCCCATCGTCAACAAACTCAACCTCGACAAAGTCCTGTTCCACAAAATCGCCGCCGGCCGCGCCCGATACATGGCCTACAGCCGCCAGCAGCTCACCGAGCGCACCGCTCTCGGCGACGAAACCGACCGCCGCGACTTCTTCTACCACCTCCTCAAGGCCCGCGACCCCGAAACCGGGCACGGCTTCACTACCCCCGAGCTCTGGGGCGAGTCCAACCTTCTCATCATTGCCGGCTCCGACACCACCTCCACCGCCATGGCCGCCACCCTCTTCTATCTCGTCCGCCACCCCGCCGCCCTCGCGAGGGCTACCGCCGAGATCCGCGCCGCCTTCCCCGCCTCTGTGGAGGACATCCACCACGGCCCGCACCTCAACGCCTGCACCTACCTCCGCGCCTGTATCGACGAGGCCATGCGCCTATCCCCCTCTGTCGGCGGCCTCCTGCCGCGCGAGGTCCTATCTGGCGGCATGACCGTCGACGGCGAGCCCGTCCCGGAGGGCATGATCATCGGCACACCGCACTATGCCATCCACCACAACCCGGCGTACTATCCGGAGCCGTTCGTCTACCGGCCCGAGAGGTGGCTTGCGGAGCGCGGGAATGAGGCAGAGGTTGCGCTGGCGCAGAGCGCGTTCTGTCCCTTCTCGATCGGGCCCCGCGGGTGTATCGGCAAGGGGCTGGCGTATGTCGAGATGGGGATTACGCTGGCTCGGGTGCTGTGGCTGTACGATGTGCGCCGGGCGGTGGGGGTGGCGGATCCCGGGGAGGGGAGGCCGGGTGCGCCGTGGGGGCGGGAGAGGCCTGGGGAGTTTCAGTTGCGGGATACGTTTACGAGTTTGAAGGATGGGCCGGTCGTGGAGTTTAGAAGGAGGGAGCTGTGATGGGGTGGGCGGTAAGGGCGGGGGCGGAGTTGGCTTTGCTGAGGGGCCTGGCAAAAACACTGGCGTCTCGGGGATACAAACGATGTGTTGAAGTGGTTTCTGGAAACAACGGGCTGGACTTGTGTTCGACCGCGAGGTTGATATCTTCAATTCGTGGAGATTTTCTCGAGTCGTGGGGCTTGGTATCCATCACAGCGGAACTCAAACTTGAGCCTAAGCACCCGAAGCTGTCGGGTTCGGTCGATTACGGTGACTTTAATGTTCTCGACAAATGCATCGAATCCTGTTGTGGGTGACGGTGACAATGGACATGTTTTTAACAAACGACGCTCGTGACCCTAACCCTCATTCAGGGGCTCACAGCTCTGAAGAACACAGACGACAACGCAATGTCAGTGGGATATGTCGGGTGTTTCTCTCTGGTTTGCGAATCCTTTTGGTGTGACATACACATTAACAAGCCAAATGATAAGCCAGTTGCCCAAACCCTATTGATCGAAGACTTCCGTCCTTCTTCCCTCGTAGCGCGTTGACCACAACAACACTTGCCCCTGTTTGGTGGGAATCAAACTACCATAGTGGGAAAATGGGCAGGGCAGGTATGGTATATAGCATTTTTGCAATACAATGTATGATTACTGACTCAGCTAGCCTTCCTAGGTCAACTAGCCTTCCCAGGTCAACTAGCCTTCCCAGGTCAACTAGCCTTCCCAGGTCAACTAGCCTTCTAGCCTGCCCACCAATTCTTAGGCACCGAGTGTTGAATATAGCAAGAGCAAGAGGTTCAACTTCCCTGAACTGGCAGAACTAGCAGACTTAAGACCTGGCAGACTTGAACTGGCCGACTAGAACTCTTAACTATCAACAAACAACCCGACCTCTAAAACCCGCATCATCAACGCCCGCCTACATCATCAACGCCGCCCGCATCAACGCCGCCCGCATCAACGCCGCTTATATCAATCAACCAGGTAAGCAACCGCGATCATGATCATCCATTCAATTGGCTAACTTTTCTAGCAGCGAAGGCAGGGCGGGTGGTGGCAGGGCGTGGTAGGGTGAGTGCGGTAGGGTGGGTGCGGCAGGGTAAGTCTGGCAGTGGGTACGCGGGCTGCCTAGGTGTAGGACTTTGTGTTATGGCTCGGAAGCCTTGTAGTGTAGCAGTAGGAAATGCTAAATTGGTTGCTAGATGCAAGTGCTATAGGCAGGTAGGCGGGCAGGTGGGCGGGCAGGTATAGGGGGTCTAATTTGTATGAGGAAGGCTTGTTGAATCCTAGAAGGCTAGTTGAGTCAGGAAGGCTAGTTGACATGGGAAGGCTAGCTGACAAAACTGTCAAACCTTTTCAAGCTATGATACTACCCCCAGCTACCATACCTGCCCCCTATAGAGCCCCGCTGCGGTAGAGACGGCCAAACTGGGTGTTGAAACTTCACTTTGTTTGTACCGGCGCGATGCCGGAGCTCGCTTGTGACATGCTTCTGGTTGGCTGCATTGTTTCGGCCTGCCATCACCCGAAATACCGACACGCAGGAATTAGCCAATTCCGGTGCCAACGACTGTAACTCAATCTATCTCATGTGCCGCGTTGATGAGCACCTCCCCAAAATGGGTGTTTTCCTCCGCTCGTTCCCCTCAATATGGGGTTACTGTGATTAATAAACCGGACTCCCCTCAGTTTCTAGTTGCCTATGATGCCTACAAGAGCCAGCTGACTCAATCCCATCCTGCAGTCGACGCTTGAGCAGTGAAGACTACCATGAAGACGGTTCTGGTCTTGCTGGCGCTAGCCGGGCTCGGCAGCACTGCTCCCCGCTCACAGTCAGCCCAGAACGGTGTGTCGAGCCGCGCCGCCTGGCCAAACGGGCCATTCGTGACCTCAGGTCGCTGGATCCTCGACGCGTCGGGCAAGAACCTGACATATGCGGGCACCAACTGGCCCGGTCACGCCGATGTCATGATTCCCGAGGGCCTTCAGTACCAGTCCATCGAGAGCATCGTCCAGAAGATCAAGAGCATCGGCATGAACGCCGTCCGCCTGACGTTCGCCATCCAGATGGTCGATGAGATCTACACCAACGGCGGGCAGGACGTCACCATCCAGAAGGCCTTTGTGCAGGCCCTCGGCCAGGCTAACGGGACGCGGGTGCTCAACCAGGTGCTGGCCAAGAACCCTCGCTTCACCGCCTCGACGACGCGTCTGCAGGTGTTTGACGCCGTGGCCGACGAGCTCGCCAAGAACCAGATCTACGTCCACCTCGACAATCACATCTCCAAGGGCACGTGGTGCTGCTCCAGCACCGACGGCAACGGGTGGTGGGGCGACCAATACTTTTCGACGGCCAACTGGACGCGCGGGCTGGCGTACATGGCGAACCACGTTTGTGTTTCTCATCCGCTTCACCTTCCAACTCTCCCCCTCCCTTCGCAAACCAAGCCCTAATACAAAAATAGGGCAAATCCTGGCCCGCCCTCACCTCAATGGGCCTGCGCAACGAGCCCCGTGACCCAACCTCCAACGCGGCGCTCTCCCGCTCCTCGTACAACTGGCAGACCTGGTACACGGCGATGCGGCAGGGCGCCGACGCGGTGCACGCGGCCAACCCCGCGCCTCTCATCTTCCTGTCGGGCCTGTCCTACGACACCTTCCTCACGCCCGTGGTGCAAAACACGGCCCTGACGCCCGGCACGGGAAAATTCAGCCGGGCCGACTTTGCAGGCTACGGCGCCGATAAGCTGGTGCTGGAGTTGCATAACTATGAAAATAGCGCTTCGAGCTGTGATTCGTTGAAGGGGAACTTGCAGAAGAACGGGTTTGAGGCGATGGATTTGAGCTTGAAGGGGCGGAATGTCTTCCCCGTGTTGATGACGGAATGGGGGTTTCAGATGGATGACAAGACCTGGAAGGGGGTGTACGCGAGCTGTTTAGCGAGTTATTTGCCTTCGTTGAAGGCAGGGTGGACGATTTGGGTGCTGGCTGGGAGTTATTATGTGCGGTCGGGAACGCAGGATTATGAGGAGGGCTGGGGGCTGCTAAACCACGACTGGAGCGCGTGGAGGAGCCCCAGCTTTGTGGATGGGGCGTTGAAGACGATGGTCAAGAATACTCTGAGTTGAACAGGTCTTGGTGCCGTGTTGGTGGTGCGGATGCACCTGATTGGATACAGGGAACTTGGAGTGGCGCACATTTGTTCTCTTGTGAACCAACCAAACCTCATCTCTTCGTTTCTCTTCCTCTTCATCCTCCTCAATTGCCCACAGTTGAACTTTAGTTTCACCCTCAATTCTCGGAACCCAAAACCTAGTCTTGAAATTATGTCAAACCCCCCGGCCGACAGTTTAGGCGAGGCCGCAGCGGCGAGGCAGCTTTCTCTTGACGACCTCGAAGGAGAGCACCGTCAGCTCCTCGTCCGCGCCATCGCGAGGATTCTCTCTACTGAGCTTGCAAAAATGACTTACGCACAAGTCATCGACGGCCTACCCACCGGCGACGTGGCCTACGATGCCATTGTCGCGCCTCATAACGGTCATCCCATTGACCACGCCCACGATCAGCTGTGTCCAGGCATGTTAGAGAAGGCGCGCGAGTTTCGCGATGGATTCCAGCCCGAGATCTTGTTCTTTGACTCGCAGGTGAGTTTAACCCAGCCCTCTGCCTTAAGGACGCATGTTCGAGTCCCAGCCCCGGCGATGCCTGGCTGACCTGAGGTGCCGAGACATGGCGATAGCTGCTCCACGGATACCGTGCCTGCGCTCTGGGGTCGCCAGGATTCAAGACACGTTTGGTTGAATTGGTTGCCGTTGCGGTCCACCAAATTGCTGCCATCCTCTTTGAACTCGACACAAGCGTGCACAAGGACGACGGCATCACCGACTGGGCCCCACCTAGATCAGATGTCTGGTACTGGAGGTGGTACCCTAATGGGCCACATCCTACCCTCTTCTACCACTGGTGGTATCTTGACTACGCCCAATATCCCAGATCTGTCGCCGATGTGGTAGGCTACTGGGCCGAAGCACGTATCCTAGGCGGCGTTGTTCTCTTCGACCGGCGTGACCCAAAAACCACCCCAGAAGCTGACTCAAACGCCATCTACTTTCACCCTGATCGCTACGAGGTTACCTACCGTATCTATCAGCTTCTACCCGAGCAGCGGAAGATCTTGCTCGATTTTCTGCTAGCCGACGAACCCCCGGCATGCCCACTCCCTATCCTGCCGGATCTGAACAACCGCATTCGTGTGGATCCGGAGGAGCCGATCAAGACAACAAAGATTTACCGCGACTTGTGGGAACGCAAGTCGCTACCACCAGATGCCGGTGATCAGAGGGAAAGGGACGTGTGGGATGAGAGAGAGTGGCCCACCATGGAGGACTGGAGAGCCTCCAGGCGCCGGGCACGGGAGCGGGGGGAAAGGGTTATACGTGGGGAGTACGATTAATGAGGAGCTTCGTACTATGCTGCGCTGGACAGTCCTGACGAAAGTCGATGTACATACTTCTATCCCCCTTCCTTGTTGTTGATCAGGGTTTCCGGTTGGATTGCTACCGGGCACGAATACCCAAAATCCCGTCCCCAATTTTATTCTCGCTTCTGCCTGCTGAGAGCGGGGTTGGCGCAAGGGGCTTGTTGCGGATTCCAAGATTTCCAGGTTCCCTCTCGAACTTCCCAACCTCCAACCGGGAGATCCGTGACCGAGCTCACCGCGAGACACAGCAATGGCCCTCCCGCCCGAGGCAGGCCAGACGGCGCCGCCGTCGTCGCCATCCCCACTTCTTTTATACCTCTCCCCTCAACTTCGAGAGCGCATCTACCGCCATCTTGGGTTGGCATCGTGGGACGACAGGCGCCCTCACAGATTCTTTCTGCATGCAGGACAGCTCAAACTGCGCCAGGGGGTAGAACTGCCGGAGCTGCGCTTTGTGCCAAATCCGGGTAGCTTCCACGGTCTGCTGCTTTCTTGCCGCGCCATCAACGCCGAGGCGGCTGCCCTGCTGTACTCGGCGAACCGGTTCATCCTCTACTATTCAGAACCGCGCGCAGACCCAGGTCCACCAACCTCTCTGCCTCCTCTACACTTTCTGCACACTCTCACTGCGACCTCACTCCGGTCCCTCTCAAATCTCAAGGTCATTCTTAACGAAACCGCTTGTCACCAGCTGGTCCTCGACGACTACGCTCGCGCGTGCTGCGTCCGCGGCCGTGAGGATGCCGTTCGCTGGGGCTTTTCCCGGTGCCCACGGGAACACGAAGGAATACACCAGCTTCCGCTTTTAAGCCCGGGCTCTGCTAGTGACGGCGTCGATGAGCTGGAGGCAGCCCACGCCATCCTTAAGGAGTGGCGCTTGGCGGCCACTCGCCTCTTCTCCCATACTACTCCCGGGCACCTCACCCTCTCCGTGGTTTGCGATATCGACCCCCAACACCCACAAGTCATAGACGTGGCAAATTCCGTCCTTGCACCTGTCCACCTCCTCCCGCCATCTCATCTGAGGGAATTCAATATCCGGCTGGCCAAGACCAGAGATGATCGGCTCCAGCAGCTTGCCCAAGAGGCTGCGTCGCACGCCTGCGGCATCACAACGCCCTCAAGTCGGATCCTGACAACATCGATGAAGCCGGCGTCGAGCGCGGGCGCTACTTTGGCGACACTTCCACGCGAGCTCCGCGTCAGGATTTTGGAGTACACCGATCTCGTCACCCCAAGAAGACAGGTGATGTGGAGCAGGCAGGACCACGCCTATACAATATGCCACTCCAGATTCGACCCTGACAACTCTGCCAGCACAGCTTACAGTAACCAGTTTTTCGATTGCTGGCGTGACAAGAACTACGACGGGAATGGCTGCTTTTGCCGCCGGGACCACACGGCCTTTTCCCTGGCGTGCAAGTGCTGGACTCCGCCTGGGCCTGCTCTGTTCCTCGTCTGCCGCGCCCTGCGCGAGGACGCGCAGTTCGTTTTCTTCTCCGGGAATCGCTTCATCGTCCACGACTACACGGCATCCCCGCCCTGGGAATTGCCGCTGTTTGGACAGCACCAGCAGGAGGGACCCGCTCCGACCTATCCCTACCCATACGAACGACTTGCCGTCTCCGAATTCCTTCGCGATGTCGTTCCCGTAGAGTCGCTTGCCCACCTGCGATTTCTCGAGCTCGCTTTCCCCCTGTACCGCCCTCAAAGCTGGCCCGGGACGTCACATCCGGCGATACGGGACTGGCAGTCAACCGTAGACTGGCTGCAGGACAAGATCAGCCCTCAGGGGCTCACGGTACGGCTCATCGTAGCGGAGCCAGAGGGCGCTCCCACTTGGTATTACAGCATTATAACAATGGATGAAGGGGGCTGCATAATGTCGGCTTATGTCGATCTCTTGCGCTCCTTAAAGTGCCTGGCCGACTGTGGGCTTGCCAGGTTCTACGCCCACCTCGCCTTCCCTTGGCAGCATACCGAGGAGGCGAGAAGCCTATCGGACCTGGAGAGAGCGGACTTTGTGTGGAACGAGAAGGAAGTCATGAAAAAGGACAGTGAAGAGCTCGTCATGGGGTCCCGGTACGCAAGCCTCTATGTTAATGACAATGAGGAACCGAGCCTGAGCGATTGGTATGTGAACTGCTATTTCATCGAACTAGTGGTTCTCCAACACATCAGGCGCTCGCGTGCCGAAGGCCTTTCCCGATAGCAAATTACCTTATGTAGAACACGACCCTCCTCAATTCCTGGACATCAGCCAATTGAACCTGTGATGCCTGGCCCGGCTTCGCGCCCCCTTTACAGCCGACACGCCCATGTCTCGCAACCCTTAGCGTAGACGGTCGAGGTGGCGGTCACGGACGTTTCGTCCTCGAATGTCAACGTCAAAGGAGTGGTCACGGTGGTCAGGTAGGTTGTGGCGCCCGGTTTCGTGGTGGTGCGCGTGGTCGTGGTGATCAGAAGCTCGGTTGTCGTGCTGACGTGCCCGGTGACGCTTAGCCAGGTCGTGGCGTAGCTGTATGCGAGCGAGGGAGTTGGTTAGCGTGATACCTGGGTGATAGATACAAAGACAAGTGTGTTGAAGGGGATGGGTGTAGTTACAAGAGGGGTTGTGTGTATGTGATGCTGCTTGTGGTCGGGAGGATCTCGGTGACCGTCGTTACGACGCATTCCGAGGCTGGTGCGTAACCTGGGGCGGTAACGGTTTCGGTCCAAGCGGTATCGGTAAAGGTTGTAGTGACGGTGGCGAAGGAGGTGCTGGTGGTGGCTGGCGTGGGAGGCAAAAGGAGGCAGGTTAGCAATCCGAGACAGAGATGGAGACTGTTGGGCTTCGAATCCGAACTGGAGCTTACTCGGGAGAGTCAAGACGGTAGGCGAGGTGACAGTGGTAAAAGTGGTGACAGTGTAGTTCCGCGACTCGGTCTTGGTAGAAGTGACGGAGCCCAAAGTGGACCAGCCGTTCGTCAGGGTGGTCGTTGCCAGCCACACGGTCGAGAAGACCCACGTTTTCGGGCGCGTGGTTGTCGGGCATGCCGTCTGGCGCGGCTCAAGGGCGGCTGGCACATCCAAGGCCGGCGCGGCCAGAGCCGAGGACGCCAGTAGGGCTGGAAGGGCGAAGAGAACAGAAAGGCTGCGCAACATCTTGACCTGCCACGACGGATGGTCTGCTTGGGCTTGGGCTTGGGAGCTTGTTGTGGAAGACGGGATCTAGTGTAGGCGCGTTCGTCGTCTGAAGACTAGTCCTGTTGAACGACAGATGCTGATGCATTGAATTTATAGAGTAGAAGCTGGAGTCTCTCGATTCCCAACATTCGATGCTCCGCTGACGGCCGGCTGTTCGCCCAGTCGTCGCCGTGTAAGTGGGCTTGGACGGCACGTTGTACGCCAAGCCGACTCGGTCTGTCATCGGATGCAGCCGTACCGTTCCAGTCCTAAAAGTTCCTGCTATTGCCTAAGCGGCAAGGTTAATTCCTTTAATTTACACTTGAAGGGTCGGCCCCGACAAAAGGCCCTTGGTGCTTGTGTAAAGATTCATCAGCGTGATGCCAGGTACGCAGTAATGGTTTACGAGCCCCAGTGCAACCTCAGGTAGCAGCAGGATCAAGACTCGAATGCAAGGTGAGAACGTGCTTTCTGGGCCCGCAAACTGGAGACAAGGTGCTGACTGTTTTGCTCAAAGTTCGGGGCTGGCTTCCCATAATGGAAAGTGATGCCACCAACCTTACAATCGCAGCTCGAGCCTATCAGGTTGGTCATTCGACCGAGCGCGTCTCAGGTGAACTCGTCATCGCCTTGTACCCCGGGTAGTGGTGCAGATCCATCCCGACGACAGGAGGGACTCGCGATGATCGCGTGTCCTACTATTGAGAGCCTGGATTAGCAGGTGTCCCATGTTGGGCATCCCGCATAATGACATGAGCTGGTATTATACCCATCACGCAACCACACTTGATTAAATACTAGAACTATTCGTTGTAGATATACAAACCGAACACGGTTCTGACAAACCCAACTCCAGCTTAAATCTTGACGGCCTTGAGGTGAAGCTCGACGCATCCACTCGGCGTCGTAGACGGGTTTGCAAAGTACAAGTAGGCATTGCACGAGAGGAAACGGGTCAAGCCAGACGTTGTCGAGCAGCTGGCCAAGAGCGTGGAGGGGTCGACCGTGCACGTAAGCGGCAAGAAGGTGTACGCAGACGACGAGACATAAGACTGCGTGGCCATGAAGATGATGCCGTAAGAGGTGGTGGACAGGCGGACGTACGCCCCATAGGTCGACTCGCTCAGCAGGCTCAGAGCGCCCGCATCCAACCTCAGCGACGCCGTGGTGCCGGAGGCCGTCCCTGAAAGCGTATACGTGGCACCGGACGCTACAAGAACCACGGATTTGCCGGCGTTGGCGCCGTCAACCATCGACAAGGTAAAGGTGGAAGGGGCCGCCGGGGCCGCAGTCGAGGTGGTGGTCGTGGTGGTCTCTGTTTGCGTGCTCAAGGTCGATGTGAGGGTCGTAGTCGCGGGCTTGACCACGACCGTCGTGACGGCGACGGTAATCACAGTGTCGCTGGTCGACGTGACCGTGGCCGGCTCGGTCGCGTAGATGATTGAGGTGACGGCATCGTAGTACGACGTGACGGTTGCCGGCTCGAGACAGGCGCAGGCAGACGAATGCACCGCCAAGTCGGCGCACACATCGGCGGAAGTGGATGGCGAAGCAGAGGTTTCCGACGAAGATGTCGAAGCAGGGGTTTCCGATGGCACTGCAGACGACAGGGTGGTGCTGAGCTTGCATCCACGTCGGCGCTTAACTCCTCTCTTGGCAGCCGAGGGGGCAGGGACCGTGACGGTCAGTGTCTGGGTAGCCGTCGTGGTGTACTCGGTGGCTGTCGCGTAGGCAGTCTCGTACGAGGTCGACTCCTGCTCAACGGTCGAGTACACAGTCGAAGTGGCAACGATGATGTCGGTGTAAGTCGACGTCTCGATCGCGGTCGAGAAAACGGGATCCACGGCCAAGGTGACGGTCGCGACTTGCGGGAATCCAAAGAGGGACTGGCAAGACGACAGCTGGGCAGCTGGATCATCGTTGACATGGCCGGCTGCCTGCCAAAGGCAGGGGGTCACAGTCCGGCATGCTGCGGCCGCGGCGATGGGGTTGTACTGAACGAGAGCATCCGCCATGTTGGAGGATCACCGGAATTGCTGCAAACGAGTGACGGTAGCGAGTGACGGAAGCGAGTGACGGCGACGGCGACAAGTCGAAGTGGCAGAGAACGAAAGGAAAAAGGAAAAGGATTGGAGCAGAGCCATCACGGATATCCGAATCCCGCCGTGTGCACGCGCGTACGTACGTCTGCCCATGGAGCTAACGTTTCCCTGGTGCACATGTCGCGCTGAAATTCAATAGTGTGAGTCTCCACTTTGTAAGTCTGGGACCTGGCGAGACCCGTTCTGGGCGGTTCAGCCTCACCGAAGATCAAATTGCAGACGACTCATGCTGTTCAGCCATTCCCGATGAGGCGATTCCCTCTGCCGGTTATCCGTGGAGTCAGGGGCTGGACCGGCCCACACAGGGACCCGCGCGGTGTGTTTACAGACAATAACGAATTATTTTTGGACTGTCTTTGCGAATATGTAGTAGCTCTTGCGTGCTGAATTATTGCAAGTGCCCTGTTCGACGTGATACCCTGGATTTAGAGGATTTTCAGCATGCTCTTATCGCCGCAACAACAAAACCGTGCAGTGGGTAAGGTACCTATTTGTCGAACTCGGTTCAGTTTTGCCCCGGACAAGGAGGTCCGCAACCCTGGCACCGTCCTGCGGCCGCCTTTCTCCTGGTCCACCTTGGCGGCGAGATTGGTGTCTGTGTACAGAATAGGGAGAGAATAATTACTTTGGGAGAAAGCGAAGCTACGGAGTACAAAGCTACCGGGAGTTTGAGCGAGATTTTTAGGAAGACGACACAACGCCACATCATCACCACATGATTGCTGTATCATGTAGAAGCGGCGGGCTACAAGGCAATTAGTCTAGGTACAGGTACCCACTGGGTTGGCACTTATCGTTTCACTTCCGGGGGGGGTATGGGCGCCCATTCTGCTTGGCCAACCCGCCCACAGCTTTGAACTTCTGATTCCTGATCAGCTGTTCCCTCTCATCTCAGTTGTAGGCTGGGTCCACAACACCATCGCCACACAAGACGCGCGATGCCGCGGGCTCTTCCTCCACTGAGTGAATGCAACATATATACAAACTCGTTTCAAGAGAGGTCGCTCGGTCACAGCCAATTTCAAGATTACAAAATGCAAGCCCCATGCCCATGTTGAAACTTGGTAAGAATGACACGGGAGGAATACACTTGGTAGATACCTAGGTACCGAAGCATGTAACGGTTGATAGAACACTGCAAAAATAAACTGGTGATTACCTCTGAGTTGGTGTCTTGGTTATGGAAAGGGAGAGGAAGATCATCGCTGGAGAAGGGGGCCTACGATACTTAGGTACCTTATGTTTATTGCTAGAACCGTCGGGACGTTTCAATGTGCTCTCATCTTATGACAGTGAACATAACGCTTGCCGGTTTGGTGGAGGCAAGTCCACCTGTCGTTTTCTGTGGGCGGTTCCATTCTTGACACTTCCTTCCTACACGCAGCTCTTGTTGTCACTAATACTTGCACTGTACTTTTTCTTCTTCAAAAGCGGACTTACAAGGCCGATTTAGCCACCGGTTCAGTATTTCTACAGCAGACAGTCATTACGCCAAGTCTTGCTGATTCTCGTTGTCACATGGTTGCCCACCTTTCGAGGATCCGACCGTGGATGCTCGGCTGGAACACGCCCACATTTGCCAGCGCCATAGTTCCACCAGACCGTGGTAATGGACAAGTTGACGTTGTCAAGTCGAACTTTGCGCCCGGCTCTCCAGAGCAGAATTAGCCCGCATGCTCACGAGCAAGGGGTAATTATTCCTGGAGCAGTCGAGAACGCCACATTATGCAGACCGGGCGGCGTGCCCGGCCAATCGGAGTAGCGCAACGCTCGAGAAGGGCGTTGACACCGAAAAGGCCGGTCATCAGGGAAGTCCAGATAATCGATTGTGCGTCCAGCCTGGTGCACATGAAGGGTAGACTTCCTCGGAACCAGCTGCATCTTGCCTCGTATCAAGATGTCAAGGAGGCGATGGTGGGAGAATGTGCAACCAGCGTTTCCAAAGTAATGCAACCGTCCCCGCGGCTGGCTGGACAACTTGATACGCTGAGAGATTGGCGCCCGCCTGCAAGTCTTGCAATGGTCATCAACCCCACAATACTGGCGGGCACCCTGCAGGACTACCGCTCACCGACGCGCCACAAGTGTCTCATCGTTGTCCCAAATGCACAGCGAAGGCCAATTAAGGTATTCCCATCAAAGGCCGGCGTCGACGTGACTTTTCTGTCTGCTCTCGCATGTGCAGCGGCGCGAGTCTCTGCTAGCTCGAGTCCGGACAAGTCCCGTCTCTCAGCTTCCAGAGGGTACCTAGTTAAACCAACGCCACCTACTGGACAAGACCCGCTGGGCCAGCTGAGGCTGATTCGTACCAACCCCCGTCATTGATATAAAGGAGGCGGGGCGGCCCGGCCCGGCACTTGTTCAGAGGGGGCCCGCGCCATTGACCTTCTCCAACACACCTGACACCTAACCAACCCTCTTCACGCCAACCACAAAATCCTATCTCCAGGTTGTTGCCAGACAATGGACTGGTCTCCGGTCGTCAACCCCTTCATTGGGGACCCTGACCTCCAAGACTTCGAGTACGATAAACCCCGGGCAGCGGGGTCGGATGTGCCCACTGTCTTGCGTTATGAAGTGAGTGCGACCGAGCCTCTTCAAGTGGAGATCTTTGCGGCTGACAGCAGGGCTCACTTCAGCGCGGAGCTATTGAATCCATACCGCTAAAGACCGATGAAGACTGGAACAGATGGTTCAGCGTGAGCACCATGACCCCTGCGTTTCTCTCAATGTCTAACCGGGCTTGTTGCAGAGTGAGGTTTTTACGTGCAGACACCACGACAGCTCAGCTAAGACTCGGGATCTTGCTGGCTTTCACGTATTGTGAGTCTCCCGTCCCCGTGTCCCCTCCCGATCGTGGCTGATCTTCTTTACAGGCTGTCGCCGCGCGTCGAACCTGTGGTTGTATCGAGCGCCAACAGCAGTCCGGCCGTGCCGATACCTCGACGGCACTACAACCTTCCCTTTTCACAGCCAAGATGGAAGAAGATCACAGAAACATTCATGTTGCACAGCGCCATCCTCCCTGCGACAAGAAACAACAGGTGCCAGTCTACCTTCTTGAGATGCGACCACAAGGGTACGGGCTTGGAGTTGCGCACGGCTGTCTCCACCTCGTTCGACCGTCCAGGCAGCTTTTCTCTGTCCTGCACGCACTTCAATGCCTCCAAGCTCAACTTGGCAGTAGTTTACTCCTGTGGCTCAGACCAGGTCCGGCGCGTTACCCAACTTCTTCGGATGTATCCCGAAGTTGCGTCTCACCCCTTACTAATGGTTGGAGTGTTTGTTGAACTCCAACTAAACCAAATGCAGAATCTGGTGCGCGAGGTTCATTCCGTAGGGGATGTAAACAACAGACTCTTCAAGTCGATTACAAAACCCAAGCCCCTTTCCTTGCGGGAGCTCGACGACTTCCTGGGGAAGGGTTTTCTGGGCGCCAGGGAGATCGAAGAAGAGTTGCAGGCGACGAAAACACACTTGAAAGAGATGGCTGGCCGGATCGAAGAGCATACAAAGACTTCGAGCATGCAGGGGCCGATTGAGCATACCGACAGGTTCAAGTACAGATTCAGAGACATCAACGTTGAGCTCGAAGGCATGACGGCGCAATGCCGGGTGGTTGCGGAACAGCAACGATACAGGGGCGAGCTGGTGAGTGCCAAACCACCTGTCTCAATCTGGGTGCAGGCTAACCGATGGAAAATTATCCTCAGTTTATGGCAGTGCGGGCAAACGAAGAAGCGAGGGAGAGCAGACGCCAAGCGAAGGAGAGCAGACGCCAAGCGAAGGAGAGCAGACGCCAGGCAAGACTGGGCACTTTTCTGGCGCTGGTTGCTACTATCTACCTGCCTATGACGAGTGTAGCGGTAAGTTCAAACGTTCTCTGTCCTCCTAAACGGCCACAGCTTGACCCTCATGTAGACCATCTTCGCCGTCCCCGCCTTTAAATTCGACAACCAGTGGCTGGACGGCCTTTTCAGACCAGTACACGACTCGGATGCCTCAACCACTGCCGATGGCTCTTCACCATCCGGCAGCCTCAAGCCAGTATTTTCCGGATACGGTGTTGTGTATCTCTTGGTCTCAGCGTTCATGACCGGTATCACCGTCGGTGCCTACTACTGGGCAAACAGGCGTCGGGTTGAGGATGAATATGCGTTTGCCGACGAACAGATGATAATCGTGAAGAGTGGGCAGGGTCCAAATCCTGTGGCTACCACCGCGACCGCTGGCCCGGGGCCGAACAGTTCAGCCCAGAACTCTGCAGGTACCAGTGATACGGGAAGGTCTTTCAAGTTTCCATCGTCGGGGTCAATAGGAGAGAGGCTGCGGGCTCGGTGCCAGAAGCTAAGGTTGCCGTCGTCGGAGTCAATGAGGAGAATACTGGGGTCACATTGGGTGAAACCACCCGTTGTTGAGAAGTTTAGGTGTTGGTTTACTCAACTTTTTGGAGTTAGGGGGAGAACGTGGCACAAAGGCAGTTCAGGAGGCAGCCCGGTATAACAGTGGATTTCCCCATTCGTTGCGTGAGGAATGGGCCGAACTCTGCACCCGTATCTCCCCAAATATATGATTCATGCTTAAC
>FTCU01002521.1_pt1 | contig 104368 bp, 74 predicted proteins | sample 1639521 | NCBI WGS metagenome assembly FTCU01 (sample SAMEA3914864, study PRJEB12502) | metagenome | biome: forest; material: soil | place: USA | collected 2012-03-12 | depth 0.3 m
AATCCCCCCCCCCCCCCCAAAAACCCCCCCCCCGCCGCAACCCATTCAGCTCCCACCCGCCCAGACCAGACCCTTCTCCGTCCACCCGACCACCCGACCACACCAACGTCTCCTCCTCCTCCTCCTCCTCCTCCCCCTATTTACCAGACCCCTCGCGGCACAAAGGCAAAGCGGAGTGAGGTGCTGAACGACGAAGACCACTTTTGATCAACCCTTCTCCGCAACCGCATCTCCCTTCTCTCCTAGCTCCAGTGCCCCACCAGAACCTACCCATGGCGGGCCCCTCATCCCCCGACAGCGACGGGCCGACCTTCGCGCCTCCGCCTCTTCCCGCAGGCTGGATCGCCCAGTGGGACGCCGCGTCCAGGAAGTACTACTTTGTGCAGCTCTCGACGGGCGCGTCGCAATGGGATACTCCCACCGAGGCCGCGCCGGTGGGCGGCGGCGGCACTCCTGCTCCGGGCACTGAACACCCCTACGGCGCCCCCCAGAAAGTGGACGGCGCCGAGATTATCATACATCCCGACGGCAGCCAGACGGCGAGATATCCCGACGGCAGGCTTGAGCCTGTGCACCCGCGAGAGGACGGATCGACCGAAGGGACGAGAGGTGTTGGTGGTGCAAACGGGGATCGGTCGCTCGGTGTATGTCTTGTCCTTCCCTTCTCCCTCGTTTTGGTCTGGCAGGAGACATGTGGCCCGTATTGCTTGGTGCACTTGCGCTGACCTATTCCGTTTCTTGCAGTCGCTCCTCGGAAGCACGCTCAATTCCGCCCTCGGCAGTAAACCACACGGCGGCGGTTCTCACGGGAGCAGCCCCTTCGGTGGACTGGCTGGACAGGTGGTCGGCGGTCTTTTGAACTCTGGCCACTCTAGCGGAGGTGGACATAGCAGCAGTGGTGGAATTGGCGGAAAGCTTGCCTCGCAACTGGCATCCAACCTGTTTTCCTCGGGGAACAAGCCTACTTCGCCCCAGAATTACCACGGCGGTCAGCAATCCGGGCATGTTCCGTCAGGCGGTCTCGTCGGAGGTCTCGTCGGGGGAGTCGCAGGCATGTTCACCGGCAAGCCCCACAGTTCGGTAGGTTGAGCAACAGAAGAGACCATGTTCCAACTCCAATAAAGCTGACAAGACGATAGGGCGGGAGCAACAACTTTGGTTACTCCAACAACGGACAATCAGGCTCCTACAGCGCCCCGCCTCCACCGACCTCGTACCACTCCCCCTCGCAGCCGGGGCAGCCGGCCACCGCCACCTCCCCATCCTATCAAGGCGGCAGTGCAGCCTCGTACCAATCTCCAGGTCAACACCAGCCCCCGGCCAACACCTACAACGCCCCATACGGCGCCGGCCAGCAGCAGCACCAGCAGCAGCAGCCATCACACAACCAAAACTACGCGCCGCCCCCGCATACCCAGTCGCAGCCGTATGGCGGTGGCCAGCCCTCCTACGCTCCCCCTCCCAGCGGCGGTCCCCCTCAACAACAAACCTACGGTGCCCCCCCTCCTCAGCAACACTACGGCGCGTCGCCTCCGGTGCCGGCGGCCTACGGCCAGGTGCACGGCGGCGGCCAACCGCAGTACGCCCAGCCGCAATACGGCGGCGGCTCGACGTACCCGCCTCAACAGCAGTATGCGGCTGGCGGGCACCAGCAGCAGCAGCAGCCCCACCAGGGGTATGGAGGCGGGCAGTATCATTAGGAGGACTGCCATTGCTGCGGTTTGCCGCTGAAGGTGGTTGAGTTTGACTTCTGGGTCCCGGTGGACAAGAGGCGGGGGCAGAGGAAAGCGGATGCGGATGACGAGACTGTTGCCGACGGAACAGCTACTTCTGCTGCAGCGCCACTTCAAGTTTCGGATCAGACCATCTTTGGCGTTTGATTCTAATGGCCCTTGAATGGAGACGGGAAGCGGCAGCTGCGTCTTTTTGATGAATTTTGAGTTATTTATGATAGAAATTGGTAGCGATGGCTTGTCGATGCAGTTTGGTTGTTTTGTTTCCGTCCTTTTTGGAGGGTTTGGTGACTGTCGTGTGGCGACTTGTTTGTTTGTGATTCATTTCTGCTTACCCTCCCGGTTCATAGACATTTGTGACATGGCAATGAGCATAGCATCGTTGGAAGTTTTATTATTATATGACCACAAATTACTGCCTCTTTTTCCCACTACTACTGCTTTCCCCCACCGCTGGGCCACCGTTGCTGGCAGCCAATCCCTGAATCCACGAGGCTGTCCTCCGCGCCAGGAAGAAAGCCACCACGGCCACGATCACGATATAGCACACCGTTCCGGCGAGGGAGCGGGGGAGCGCGTTGAGCAGGAAAGGGTCCAGAATGATGTCCACGTCGACGGGCGGCACGTTGCTCATGAGCGCGGCGTCGGTCGTGAAGTAGTCGGCGGCCGCGAGGATGCGCAAGAGGAGCATGGATACTTCCTCCCGCTCCCTGCTTCTGCTGCTGCTGCTACTGCTCTCGGGCGTGGGTGAAGCCTGGGACTGGCGAGAGGCGGAGTAGGCGTGGAGTGAGGCCATCAGGTCAGGGGAGTCTTGGACGGTGGCGAGGGGGAAGGTGTCAACGGCGAATGCGGTTGGTTGCTGCGGGCGAGTTAGAAAGGACGGTGGTGTTTTTCCAATGAGACACTCCTTGGTCCAGTCAGGGGGCTTACTGTCGCCGCCCAGCATACACGAACTTCATAGCGCTGGTTGGGGGTGAGATGGTCGAGGAGGAGCCATGTTGCGGTGCCGTGGGGTTGGTCTGGGGACGGGAACTGGGCAGGGAGTCCTGTCCGGATGGTCCCGTTAATAGGAGTCAGGGTGTGCAGATGCAGGCCGGAGAGGGTTGAGTGGCCGATGGGGATGTTGTTGACATTGACGGGCTCCGGGCCGAGGAAGATGGCTTTTTCTGTGTTGGCCCAGACACAGGCCACAAAGAGTGACAACAGAGTCGAGAGAAGATGCGCCGGGGGGGCCATGTCGGCGAACGGGGGGCTGTAGTCCCGGATTCTGTGGTCTCCGGGCCGTGTAAGAGACGGGGCGCCGGGCAGTGGTTGGCGGGTGCCGGTTCTTGGTGGAGGACAACAGGCCCACACTGGCCACACACAGGCAGCCTGGTCTTTTACCCCAGTTTCCCCCCCGCGTTCTGCACCAATCCAGAGCTTGGGGTGGGGACGGCAACAGGCCGGCCACTCAAAGCGCGGGAAGCACTGAGAGCCAGGGGGAACTGCAATCACATGCTGGACTGCTTCAGTGACCCCCTGTCCGTTCCCAGCAAGCAGGTGGGCGACGTGACGCAAGGGCCGAGGGAAGAGACAGAAAGACAAGGTCACCCACCAAGAAACCACAGACCACGACCAACTTGTCTTAACGAAACCCACCGCCAATCTAGACCGAGCCGCTTCGGGTTTCCATCTACAATAGCTCAAATAACCCGACAACCTCCGCGATTCCGCAGCACGGCATACCATAGTTACCTGTGTCGCACTCGGCCATCCCGCCTCAGTTGTTGCCGCCGTCATTCCGTCCCACGGTTTCCCGGTTTCGTCCCACGCCCGGGGCTCAACACCAACAGCAACAACAACAACCTTCCATAGCTCCCGCCCGATGATTGCCCCCGCGCGACCGTGATCCGTCCTCCTCGCGAACCCTCCCACCTCCGCCGCCCGCAATGGCGCCGACACAATCAAAACCGGTCGCCCTGGGCAGCGCCGCCGCCCGCGCCCGCGCCATCCGCGGCATCATTTCGCAGCTGACGTCCATGTACCTGCGCAACCGCACCCGTATCACCCAGGCCGTCTACATCACCCTGTTTGTTGGTGTCATCGCCCGCATACGAAATGCCCTGGCCGGCCAGAAACCCTCCCGGAAGCGCTCCGAGAAGGCCGCCACTGCACAGATATCCGAAGACAGCGAAGACGGGGGGAGAGCTAAGGGCGAGCTGAACCGCGAGTTTGTCCGCTCACTGATGCGCCTGCTCCGCATCGTCGTGCCGGGCTGGAAGTCCAAGGAGACCCGCCTGCTCATCGGTCACAGCTTCTTTCTCGTCCTGCGAACATTGCTGAGCGTAAAGGTGGCCGAGATGGACGGCGCAATTGTCAAGGCCTTGATCAAGGGCAACGGCCGCGAGTTCATGAGGCGCCTCATGTGGTGGATGTTAATTGCCGTGCCCGCCACATTCACCAACTCGATGCTGAACTATCACCAGTCGGAGCTCGCCTTGAGCTACCGGACACGACTGACCCAGTATATACACGACCGATATCTTTCCGAGCTGACCTTCTACGGCATCTCGGCCCTCGACGACAGAATCAAGAATCCCGACCAGTTGATTGCCGTGGACGTGACTAAGTTCTGCAACAGCCTGTCCGAGCTCTACAGTAGCTTAGCAAAACCGGTCCTCGACATGGTGAGCGCGAGCAATCTGGACCAACGACGGCCACCAGCTAACCAGCAGAACAGACCATCTATACTATAACTCTTTCCAGAAGCGTCGGCGGGGAGGGCGTGCTGTTCATGGCATTTCTCGTCCAGATCTCGGCCGGCGTCATGCAAGCACTTACACCCCAGTTTGGCAAATATGCGGCCGCCGAGCAACGGTTGGAGGGAGAATACCGCTTTCAACATTCTCGGTTGATAGACCACAGCGAAGAGATCGCCCTGTACGCGGGTCAGGGGCCCGAAAAGGACACACTCGACAAGGGCTACTTCACCTTGATCAAGCAAACCAACTACATTCTGCGCCAACGTCTTTACCACGGCATCATGAACGATTTTGTCGTCAAATACTTCTGGGGCGCGCTGGGCCTGCTGCTCTGCAGCGTCCCAGTCTTTATCAAACTCCCCGGCCAGCTGGTCATGAGCATGGGCGACCGGTCCGAGAGCTTTGTGACCAACCGCCGCCTGCTCATGTCCGCCTCGGACGCCTTCGGCCGCATCATGAGCTCATACAAGGAAGTCATGGAGCTGTCTGGCTATACCTCGCGCGTATCTACCCTCCTCGAGGTCATGGACGACATCAAAGCCGGCAAGTTCAACAAGAACCTCGTCTCGACCGGCGGCACGGAGCGCAATGCCGCCGTGCTCAAGGGCCGTGGCAAGGTGTTCGAGAGCAAAGACATCTCGTTCGTCGACGTGCCCATCATCTCCCCCAACGGCGACGTGCTTGTTCCCGCCCTCTCTTTTTCCCTCAAGCAGGGCGACCACCTCCTTGTCGTCGGCCCCAACGGCTGCGGCAAGTCGTCTCTCTTCCGCATCCTCGGCGGCCTCTGGCCCGTCTACGGCGGCACCGTCTACAAGCCGCCCTTCTCCGACATTTTCTACATCCCGCAGCGGCCGTACCTCTCGCGCGGCTCCCTCCGCCAGCAGATCATCTACCCAGACGGCGTGCGCGCGATGCACGACAAGGGCGTCACGGACGCGGACCTGCTCGCGATCCTGCGCACGCTGTCGCTCGAGAACATACTCGAGGTGTACGAGGACCAGGGCGGCTTCGACGCCGAGGCCGAGTGGCGCGACGTCATGTCGGGCGGCGTGCAGCAGCGCGTCGCCATGGCCCGCCTCTTCTACCACCGCCCGCGCTTCGCCATCCTCGATGAGTGCACGAGCAGCGTGCCGCTCGAGACGGAAAAGGTCATGTACGACACCGCCAAGCAGCTGGGCATCACCCTCATGACCGTCAGCCACCGCCGCAGCCTGTGGCAGTACCATACCCACCTGCTGCAGTTTGATGGCCAGGGCAAGTATGTGTTCACGCGCCTGGACGCCGATCGTAGGCTCCGGCTCGAGGAGGAGAAGGAGGACTTGGAGCTACTATTGAGGGGCGTCCCGGAAATTGAGAGGCGGATCAAGGAGCTGGCGACGGAGGAGGAGTAGAAATCCTTCCATGAGGAGGTCGGCCAAGCAGCTTGAGAAGGGCAATAAAGGGCTGTTGTGGTTCAATGATGGAGGTGGACAGGACAGGGAAGTGCGCTGTGACGGGTCGGGGGTGGAGTTGGTCTGTTGGTTCTTGAATTATTGTCATGGCAGCGATATGGGTGGTATGATAAGGGATGTTGTTTGGGTGCGGATGGGGAGCGGCTTTTCTCATGTGTATCAGTAGTACACCTGTGAATAAACATGCTTAGAGGCTGTGGAGAGGAGTGGTTTACGCTGGTGTCATAGAGCATTACATGGCGGGTACCGGAATACACTTGTCTTGTTGAACACTACACCAGGGCCCAAACCATTGGCCTGGCGTTCTAATTAGGACATGTCTCCGGCTCTCACAGATTTCTGTGCTGGCTCCGGAGTATCACCAGGTAGGCACCGGGACATCACCGGGTTGACTCGTGAACATGGCCAGGTTGATTCCAGAATATCAAGAGGTTGAATCTGGGTTGAGCCTAGGTTGCAACTGAGACCCACCAGGATTTGTCCAAGTTATGAACCAAAGCGTACTAGAAGTCATCTTCCTATGTAAGCTTGGAAATCGGGACAATTGGAAATCCAGCCCTGGAATCTACATCTTGTCGTCCTCGTCATAGGACGATCTAGGGCGTCCGCGTCACAAGATCCAGGACACCAATCAAAGCGGATCACACGTGCGGAGCAGACGGCTGACCAAATGGCACATCAAATGATCATGTTCATCTCATATCATACAACTTGACTGTCATATGCTAAAATGCACTGGCATTTCCCTAAAGAGGCATAAAATTGTACACGAAACGAATACGCAACCCGGTGCAGGAAACCATGCTCCGGCCGGGTCTTTCTCTTTTCTCCAATCTTCCTTGCGCAGCTCGGAACCTCTTGCCCTTATCCCATAGGTTCTACTTTTACTCTCACGCACTCCTTACAACCCAGACGGCGCAACCGACGGCTCAGCCGTGGACGAAGGCTCCTCAGTCGCCGACGCCTCAGCAGTGGCGGTCGCCGAAGACACGGCAGATGATCCCGAGGCCGTCACGGTGACGACCTCGTCCTCGGGGCACGAGTCCTCGCCGTCGGCGCCGTCAGCGGCACCCCCGGTGTTGCCGGGGCTGACGCTGGCGGTCGCGGTGGCAGAGGCGGTCGCGGTGGCAGAGGCGGTCGCGGTGGCGGCCTCAGAGACGGGCGTGGAGGTGGACGTGACGGTGACGAGCACGTCAGTCGGGCACTCAGTCTCCTCCTCGCCGTTGCCAGAGTCGTCGACGGCACCCGTCTCGTTGCTGACCGAGGTGGTGGCGGCAGCGGCGGTGGTGGTGCTGGTCTGGGCGGCGTCCACGTTGTCGGTCGAGCCGCCCTGAGCAGCGGACTGCGCGGCGGAGGTGTGCGTGTTGGTGACGGTCACGTAGACGGTGGAGGCCGGGGCGTTGGCGGTGACGGTGACGGCGGCTTGGGTGACGGTCACAACGCTTGCGGGGCACTCGCAGGCGGTGTTGCTGCCGTTGCCGCTGCCGCTGCCGCTGCCGCTGTTGTTCCCGTTGCCATTTCCGCTAGCCTTGGTGGTGGTGGGCCTCTTCACGGTAACAGTGCGGGTGCCGGTCGAGGTAGTGGTCTGAGTAGTGGTCGTGTCCTTCTCAGCTGAGGGAGCGGTGGTGGCAACTGGGTTAACGGTGTCAACCTTGGTCTCGGCGGCGGTCGAGGCAGTGACATGAGCCGGAGCAGTAGCAGTCACGGTCACGGTGCTGCCCGTTATGAGGCCCTTGGAGGCATCCGACAAGACGCTAGACGAGATGGACTTGACGGCAGTGACGGGGCAGACGACCTCGGTCAGGATAATGACATCGGTGACGGTGACAGTGCTGAGAGCCTCCGACGGGAAGTTTGAGAGGTCCTCTGTCCTGGCAGGGCAGTCAATGACCTCCGGAAGACACGAGGTAATGGTGCGAACCGAGGTAGTCGACACAGTCAGAGTGGTGATCCCGGATGCAGCGTCGGTGGCGAAAGAGGCGGCGCTGGTGACGCCAGTTGCCGCGTCTGAAGCGACGCCCGTGGACAACGGGATGGTGACAGTTCCCGAGGCCGCACCGGCATCCACAGGATCCACAGCGCCCGAGGCGACGGCAGTTCCGTTATCCTGTCGTTGCAGACGCATGTAGCGGGGGTGTCTCCTGGAGAAGGCGGAGGCAGAGGCGGCGAGGAGGCCGAGGGTGATATAGGCGGTCTTCATCTTGGCTGTGTTTGAGTCTTGTGTGTGTCGTGAAGTGTTGTTGGTTGGTTCTCTTATGTCAAATGTGCGCCAGGCGAAGAGAGTGTGTGAACAGAGCTCGAGTCAACTCGGCAAGGGGCAAGCAGACACAGTCGCTCGCGGTGAAGGGACTGGAGATGGACTGGAAACAGTGAAGCGAAAGTTGGTGAGCAGGCAAGCAAAAGGAATGATGCTTGACTGATGAAGAACGAAAGACAGCACAGATGCCAAGACGAAGTGAAGAACGGGTGAGGAGAGGAGAAGGGAGAGGAGGCGAGATGGTCGCGAGACTAGGCCGTCTTGCCAGAGCTTTATGAGTGTAGCACTCCGTCTCCTTCGCGTCCAGAGCATCCCGCGACATACGCGGGATCCGGGCCATGGCCACGACATGACAGGGAGCATGGGGGACGAAGCATGGGCATAGCCGCTCGCGGGCTCCATCTGCCCTATTGCATCACTGGGCGGACGTCACGGACGACGGCCCTTAATCAACAGGATCCTCCACAGGGGACCCAGCAGAGACGCAATGCCACGCAGCCCTGTGTGGCTGGCGGACCAGGCTCGCACCACAAACAGGGGAGGCTCTGATGGGAAACCAGGAGTTGAAAGTCGCACAGGCAGGGGTCACCTCGCCCTGTCAAGGGGCAGACGCAGGAACGGCGAATCTGAGACGAGGGGCTGGCCAATCGCGGGCTTAGGTGACAGACAGATTGGGTAAAGGGGCCGTTTGTTTGGACCCCGCGCTGCTGGGAGGGAGGGGGAAGGGGTGGGAAAGGAGCAGGTCCAAGGCCATGAAGACTGAGTTTCGGAATGCCGGTGTTCTCTTGGCTGCAGATGAGGGTTTGCGATGGACAATGTGATTCTGCACAGAAAAGAGAGCAATGACGCTTCGTATGGTGGAAGAAACAATCGATGGCTGAGTGATGGGATGAACGCATGGCGATCGCCCCATGGCCCGCGTGTTTCCTCGGTTTTCTCGGTGATGGACACTGCGATCCACGGCATGCAGAAAATCTTCTGAGCTTGCCGACCAGGAGGCCGGGTGTCTCTGACACAGGCGATCGCCCGAGAACTCGGCTGTGTCGTGATGCGGTGGGGGTGGGCAGCCAAGGGCCTCGATTTGTTTCGTTGCCGGGGAGCGAAGAAGAGGGGTGGGTGATCTGCAACATCGGCAAGTGGGAGCAGGCGCCGGGCCGTACACAGCAGTCAATAATGTGTGGTGCCCCTCTGTCTTGAAATCAGTGGCTTGATATCCGTAGATTGTACAAAATTAGGGCTGTGAAGGCTTGTGTTAGCCCCAGGATGCGCCAACGGTCCTCGGCACCGTCGAATTCCTGGCGATCGTGGCTTCGGGCTGGCTTTGTGGCAGAGCGACATGGGAAAGTTTCTGTGGTCGGATTCCGCAGCAGCAGCGGCGTGGCATCTGCAAGCTTGGAAAATTGCCAGGATGGTCCAGGGGTGGTTTCACCTTGCCGACCCGCTTCCAAACCTGAAATCGCACCCTGCCGTCGGACTCGGCTGTGATTGGCTGCCTCGCCCGAGGCCTGGCCCACAAGGCACCTTGTCGTCAATGCGAAACTCCAAAGGCGATTGCAGCTTGTCGAAAACATCTTGCCTGGCCAGATGCCTGGGCGGTCTTGGTAAGCGCCTTGTGGCATGATCTTGCTGGGGACGGGACTCGGAACTGAAAATTAGCTTTGGCAATCTGCTCATCATCTGGGCAGTGCAAGCGGTGCAGAACTGCTCGGACCTTGGATTGTGTGGGGAGCCCGTGGCAGTGTTATCGCCGTTGAATCCGTGCCTCGGGCCTTGGGGATGCGGTTGTGAAGGTATGTCGTGTCCTGCTTTGGTCTGCGCAAGAAGGGTCGGGGGGGGGATTCTGTAGAGGTAGGATATATGAACGCGGATACAGGTAATTCTGCGCAGAATGGCTGAGACTGGCTCTTCTCTCTTCCGTGCCGGGTGTTCATCTCAACTTTCCTTGCACCTCGTGAGATTGAGTTTCTATCCAAGGGCTCTGGACAGAAACGCATTGACGAACAGAAAGACGAACAGAAAGACGAACAGAAACGCATTGACGGACAGACTCGTGCAAGTGGGCGACTTCCATCTTTCGGAATTCAAGGGTGCAGATTAGTCATGACACCCAGGCTTCTCCGAGTCAGAAAGCCCACGTTGACACTGGACAGGAAAGAGCGGGTGATCAACCGGTCAGATGATGTTGTCATTGTCTCCATTTGCCTTCCTCAAAGGGGTTAACTGAATGCAGGCGGCGACGGGGTTAGGGTTCTTGCCTGACAACTCCACTCACCGACGGCAAGCCGAGGCCGAGTGCCTTATCGCAGCACATCGAGCAAGCCAGAATGCGATTCGTGACTTGATTTCTTGTTCTTCTGCTGTTGTATCGCGGGCGTCTGGTTCTGTGTCTGGCCGGCGTTGGATCTCCGTGCTGGTATTTCTGGGCAGGCATGAATGAGCTCGACCTCTTCCCCTCGCTGTCTTCTCGTCTGCTACTCTAAGAAGCCAACCAGGCTCGGTCTCTCTCGAGATAGACGCCATGCGTGAGTATTTTACAGAATACAACTGTATGGAGTCTTGAGAGGCTGCTGGAAGACTAAGAGATACACACTTACACAGGTCCTCCATCGATACCGCCAGGCTGTGCTCCGCCCTTATTCCTCCTCTTACTCCTCTCCCGGCTTTCTCCGGGTCTGGCTTCTCCGGTAAATCAACAAGGAGTCCTCTTTAGAAATCCCGACTCCGATGGCAGCAAAGGGGCCGTTGCAAGTGAAAGCTCGATATGCTCCAAGATCGGGATTGACACCATTGCCGTCGGCGTGAGTCCTCTTCTTATCGCCTCGAGTCTGGCCTCGATATCAAGGTTGACCATCTGCTGGTGCTTGTAGGGATCTGCAGCCGATGCCATGGTGGCAACCACACTCTGCGTGGGTGTTATCGGCATGTACCATTCTGGTATTGGCGGAGGGGGCTTCATGCTTGTCCGTGATGAGAACGGCAACTACGAGTCCATCGACTACAGGGAGACAGCCCCAGCTACCGCCAGTCAGGACATGTACGAGCACGACCCAACCGCGAGTGAACTTGGTGGTTTGGCCGTTGCTGTCCCGGGCGAACTGAAAGGGTTGGCGTATCTGCACAGGCGGTATGGAGTGCTACCATGGAAGACCCTTGTCATGCCGGCAGTCCGTGTCGCTCGAGATGGGTTCCGAGGTCAGTATTGCCAAGCTAGAATCCCCCATGGGATTCTCCTGCTGACGAAATTGGCCAAGTCACCGAGGATCTGGTCCGCTACATGAAGTCCGCCAGTAGTAAGAACAACACGTTTCTCACGGACGATCCGATCTGGGCAGAAGATTTTGCCCCCAATGGTGAGCACCCCAAACTCTGAAATTCTGCTAGAATTTGCTGAGATGAGTTTCTAGGCACGCTTCTCCAACTCGGGGATACAATAACAAGGAAACGTTATGCAAAGTGAGTCGTGAATTTACCCCCAAAGGCCTCGCGTTTGTTAACCCCTCCGAGCTCTCTCGAGAAGATAGCGACCCGAGGAATCGATGTCTTTTATAATGGGGAAATCGGTATGTTTGCTTGCCCTCGAGGATACATCCGCTCACAAACTGATCAACTCCTTCGAAGCCGAGTCCATGATCAGCTTTATCCAAAAGATGAACGGAACAATGACCCTAGACGACCTTCGGGAGTACTCGGTCGAGGTCAAGCCGCCGCTGAACATCACCTTCGGCAAGTACAGGCTCTTCACCACCGAAGCCCCCAGCAGCGGTGCTGTCATGTTCAGCATCTTCAAGACCATGGCGCAGTACCCGCCCGAAGATCTCGCCGATGCCAATCTTACCACGCACCGTTTCGTCGAGGCCATGAAGTTTGCATACGGCGCACGCCTCCAACTCGGCGACCCGGCGTTCATCACCAACACCACGGCGTACCAGGCCCATCTCCTCAGTGACGACACCGCCCGCATCATCCGCCACCGCATCCTCGACAACACCACCCAGCCCCTCGAAGCCTATGACCCCCTATCCCTCTATCTCCCCTCCCCACACGGCACCTCGCATATTGTGACGGCCGACCGCTCCGGCCTTACCGTCACCTCCACAACCACCATCAACCTCCTCTTCGGCGCCCAGCTGCTCGACCCGGAGACGGGTATCATCCTCAACAACGAGATGGACGACTTCTCACAGCCCGGCCGGCGGAACGCCTTCGGTTTCGCCCCAAGCCCGGCCAACTTCATCCGCCCACGCAAGCGCCCGCTGTCGTCTATCACCCCGCTCATTGTCGAGCACGCTGCCGACCGCTCGCTGGCTCTGGCCACCGGCGCCGCCGGCGGCTCCCGCATCATCAGCGCCACCGCCTGGGTCGCCTGGAACGTGCTGGCCAGGGGCGTGGGACTGCGCGAGGCCGTGGCCGCGCCCAGATTGCATCACCAACTGATGCCGCATATATTAAAGGTTGAGGAAGGGTTTGTCCAAGAGGAGGTTGCCGCGTTGGTGGAAAAGGGGCACGGGGTTGAATGGATGTCCCCCGGGTTGAGCGCCGTGCAAGGGGTGGCGAGGTTGGCGGATGGACGGTTTGAGGCGGTGGGGGAGCCGAGGCAGCGGAATAGTGGAGGGTATAGTCTTTAATGGAGGGGAGAGGAAATAAATTTCATGATCATGCAGCAGTTGGTAGAGAGCAAGCTTATTCTATTAGTCTGCCCGTTCATTTGCAACTCCAGACCGGCCTTGTTGATATCCAACCCTCCCTCCTTTTCTCCATGTCTGCCCATGTTTAGTCATTATCATCTAGTTCTGCACTCCTTGCCCCAGTGCTGATCCGTTCATCCCGTTTCATCCACCCACACCTCGCTGCCCCTCATCCGCCCTCTACCGGCTGGTGTCGACAACATAGCGGCCCACAATCTTACCCTCCTGCATCAGCTTGTACACGTCCTGCAGCTCGCTCAGGCCGACTGTCTTGTACGGCACCTTGACGAGGCCGCGCTCGAAAAAGTCGAGCGCCTCCTGTGTGTCCTGGCGGTTCCCGACGTAGCTGCCCTTGATGGTGATCATGCGGATCACCGTGTCGAAGACGGGCGCCTTGAAGTAAGCGCCCGCCGGCAAGCCAATGCAGATGACGGTGCCGCGGCTGCGCACGTACTCGGTGGCCTGCTGGAACGGCTTCTCCTGCACCGCGAGCAGCAACACGGCGTGCGGGCCAGTCCCGTCGGAGGTCGCGTCCTTGACCTCCTGCACCAGGTTCTTGGAGGTCATGAAGTCGACGTAGGTGCCCGCGCCCAGCTCCTTGCAGCTCTTGCCCTTATCAGCGCCGCCGTCGATGCCGATGACGTTCAAACCCATCGCGCGAGCGTACTGCACCGCCATGCTGCCCAGGCCGCCGCCGGCGCCCACGATGGCCACCGTCTGACCCGGGCGAGCGCCCGACTCCTTCAGGCCCTTGTACACGGTGATGCCGGCACACAGAACGGGCGCCACGGCCTCGAGGCTGACCGTCTTGGGGATGCGGGCCACATGGGCGGCCTTGGCGATGGCGTACTGCTGGAAGCTGCCGTCGACAGTGTAGCCCGAGAGCAGCGCGCGGGAGCAGAGCGGCTCGTCGGCCTGGAAGCAGAACGAGCAGGAGAGGCAGCTGCCGTTGAGCCACTTGATCCCCGCGTAGTCGCCGACCTCAATGTCGTGCGCCAGATCTCCCTTAGCCACCACGACGCCGGCGCCTTCGTGCCCGCCCACGAGCGGCAGCTTCGTTTCAAGCGGCCAGTCGCCCATCATGGCGTGCAGATCTGTGTGACACACGCCCGAATATTTGACGTTGATGAGCACCTCATCCGGGCCGGGTTTCTGGACCGGGATCTTCTTGAAGACGACGGCTGTAAGTTTCTTGTTGTCAGTAACATGGACAGAACCGGCATGTGTTGAGTTGGGGGGCAACTCAGGGGGAGAGGTGCTTACGGCCGCCTGTCTTCTCAACCACTTGAGCCCATTGCTCGCTTGGGATGTCGAACTTTGTCATTTTCGTATTGGGTTGTCTGATGCTTGGCTTGTTGTGAGGAGGAACTGGAATTGAAGAAACGATGAATTGATGATATCACTGATAAGTTGGGTATCGACAGTAATAGTGTACTGGATCTGCGGAACAAAGAACAGCTCCCATCCATGCACAGCGATCACCCCTCCTTTTTATATCCGATGTTCACCATCACTGTCGTAACGTCATTACGACACTCTGCATGTTAGCGAGAATTTGCACGCCTCCGAGAAGCAGGAAACACGAGACCGAGCGGGGATAGAGAGAGTGTGATAGGATGGTTCTGGAGGCGGGATCTGCAGTATGGGAACGTGGAAAGGTGGGAAGACTCTTGTCGATGCAGGGCTCAGGCGAGGAACCGCATGATCTGACCCAACCTAAACCTTCCTTCTTCCCATGTCTCCGAGAATCCAGATGGAAGACAATCGCCGAGTTCGGATCTAGCGGTCCCTGGAGCTGCGGGTGCCCAATCCGTCTGTTGAGAAGGGCCATGCGTAGGGTGACGGGTTTCGATTGGGGCTCCAAGAATCTCGCGAGCATTCTAGCCCACAAATCCAGATTTGCTCCATGTCGGTGGTGGTCTGATCTATAAGACGTTGCAGGAGTAATTCCCGGGCGGGCGTCCCCGGGCAGCGGAAGCAAGCGAAGGCTTCTGCTGAACGTGCAAGACTGAGGTAAGCCACGCGTTACTTCTGCATTGCATCGCGCTGCTGCAACGCCATCCTGCAGCCTGCACGTTGCTCTTAACGGGCCGGTTCTGGGCGAGGTGGGGGGACAAGACCGAGTCTCGAACCAGAATCACGATACAGAATAAAAGCCTGCTCTGGCTGGTTTGAACGGAGCGGAGGACCGTCCCGCCGACCCACAGGACCAAGCCCAGCAATCGAAGCTCATCCGACACGAGCCGGGAATTGCCGGCTTGGCGTTCGAAGCCGGGGCCGGGTTGACCATCAAGGAGCCAGGCCTCAGCGGAACAAAAACAACTCATAACCAGCCAACATAACAACATGTCAACTTCAACGTCGTTCCCTATCTGTTTTTGGCGCCGCCCCGAAGAAACTTTGCCGCCCCTTTCGTGAAAACATCGCTCGCTTTCTACAACGAAATCAATGAGAACCACCACCGCCAGGGCCGCCCAACAGCGCGAATCTCCGCACAATACCGGGTCCATATTCTTGATACTGCCAAGCAGGTTAGTCAACAGCACTACTGCCCCAGACAGACTGGGATTGAGAAGGAAAGAGGATAAACTTGCCTCCGCTTTGGTGTGGCAGTATGACCGGAACTCGGGGGTCTGGCCGAGCAAACTGCCTCCAAACCACGGACCGTGACGCTGCCTCTTGTGCGTGATGACCTGTACCTCCAGCCCTCCGCTCTTGGCGCCGCCGCTGCGCACCTCGCTCTGGCGGATCCTGGCGTCGACGAGCTGCTTGATGTCACGTTGTAACCTGCGTCCAAAATCCTTGTAGAGCGTGCTGCCGCCCGAGAGGACAATGTTCTTGTACAAGCCGCGACGTACATCGATGGGCGAGGACTGGATGACGCCGTCGACGACCACGGGCAGCGGGGTCAAGAAATCGGACGAATAGATTTCCGGGTTGAAGAAGATCTCGGGCGCAAGGAAGCGCTCGTAACCGACATCGACCGTCACCTGGCGGCCGCCCGGGTGAGCGACCACGTGCTTCATGAACCGGCTGCGGTCCCGGTCGTACTTGGCAAACTCGTTGACAATGTCCGGGGAGACATAGCAGTACTCCTCTTTGATCTCCTGCGCCGTCTTCAGAGACGAGTCGGGCTCGCCGCGGTCTCGGAGAAGCGACTGGACAAAGTAGGTAATGTCGCGACCGGCGATGGGGATGGATTTGATGGACGATCCGATAACGTAGCCTTCGGCCACGGGGATGACGTGCGTGACACCGTCACCCGAGTCGATGACCGTACCCGTCAGGGACCTGTCGGTGACTTTTGAGGATGTCCACGACGCAGCTAGCGCCAGCACGGCCTGGACCGCAATGTAGAGACCGGCGCAGTTGAATGACTCGAAGAAGATCTCGGCCGTGTTTTCTCGGTTCTCCGGGGGGTTTAGGGGCTGCAGACGCCGTCAGCTACACCGTGCCACAGCGCAGATGTTCGGGACGATCTCACCGGCTCGGTGAGGAGAAAATGATGGTCCTCGGGCTCGACCCTGAGGTACTTGAAGATGGAGTTGGACCAGAACCTCTCCATGTGATCCTGCCGACCATGTGTTAGCCCGCCATCCGAGGGCATCCATGCCAGTCTGACCAACCCAGTTCTCGATCTGCCCGTGCCGGATCGGGTAGTGTAACCCATAGCCTGGCGCCGTCAGTCCATGGCTTTTCCGTCAGTGGCGCCTAACATACCAGGCCCAGAGGAGGCCGCGATCGCCTCGTCGCCGATGAAGAAGTCGAGGTCCTCGGTCCCACGCTTTCCCGAAAGGTGGCCCGTCGGGCCAGCTCCGCCGGTTAGAAAGGACGGCTTGTTCGCGACGGCGGGGCGGCCGGAACCCGAGGCGGCGCCGGCCGCGGGACCCTTGGTCGCAATCGCTGTCGGGAACACGAAGGACGGAGAGTCGTTGCCGGCGAAACCTGGAGCGATGCCTTGTCAGCTGCGCGACGGCGAGAAGTCATGGGAGGGCCCGAAGCAGGATGACGAACCTAGCTTGGAAAACCCCGTGCCACTGCAAAGATGTGGTCAGTGATGGTGGACTCGAAGCCGGCCGCGGTCTCGCTGGCTCCATGTCTCGCGGAGAGAGAGCGGGGCTAGGCTTTGAGGAGGTCTCGGCGCAGCACGTACTTGTCCATGACAACGGCGGGGGTTTGGTTGGCCATTGTTGCGGATGTGTTGCTGCCGCGCGCAGCTGCTGCTCTCGTGTCTGCGCAGAAAATACAGCAATGGATGCTCAAGAGCGAGCGATGTGCAGTGTCTCGGGAGTGCAGGCAGCCAGCGGAGTTGAGGTCCAAGATTACGTCTAGCTCCCCAGTGGGATCCGCGCTGCGGCCTTGCCAAGAAGGGTGGATGCCAAGGAGGAGTGTGCCCCGCCAACTACGGCGGCTGGAAACTCTGTCTGCGCAGCCAGCATCCGATCCAATGGATGTTTTTACCCCAGGGGCCCGGGCAGGTAAGGGCCCCCTTTCACTCCGCAGCGCTTCAACACCATTTGGGAGTAGCAACTGGCGCACGCTCGGCCAGATAGAAGCCTGCGGTCAAGGCTTAACTTGGCGAGCACGAAGGGCATTGAGTGAGCTTCAGATGCCGACTCCGAAGAAGCTCAAAGAGCAATTACAGATTCCTCGGAGCTTCTGGATACCTAGACTTCAGGGCAGCGGCGACTTGAGCTTGGATCATCGTCTCCAACTGCCATCCAACTTGTCCCACTCCGGTCTCTTCATCGGCAGCCACAGCCCATGAATCGCTCATCGGGGCCCGCGTGAGATTTTGAGAGTAGGGTGCAGCCCAATCCACGCTTTCCTTGAGATGCATATGATGTCGGTTCAGAGCTCCAAGCGAACTCTCCACGCCGCAGTCCAAGTTTGTTGCTGGCCAACCCATCCCTCGTCCCCCTCCCGCAGCTCTTCCTCCCCCTCCAACTCTCTTTTCTAGCACCCCGGGTTTGCTCAAACAGCACCTCTCGGGTATTTGCTCCCTCGTAGAGGAAGTGTATCGATCCCCTCAGAGGCCTTCCAGAGAAACTTGTTTGTTTTGCCTTCAAAATAGGTAGTCATTCATTCTTTGGGGGGTTCCCATCGTCCTGTTTTCCTAGAATTCACACCCCTCCGCCAACTTCACCACCGGCACCACCACTCTAATCAGCAAACCTGATTCTTGCGACTCGCGTCTGGGGCAATCAATCTGTGCTGCCATGGGTCAACAAAATTAGACACAGCACAGCTCAGCCAGACCAATGACAATCGCCTCCGGACTACGATCCCGTCCTCCAACAACTTTACGATTCTCGAAACCTGGGTCTGGCGTTCTTCACCTGAGAAAAGCTCGTTGAGCGGCGACCAATTCTCTCAAAGCCGCGTTCGCGGCTCCCTCTTCGGCACCCAACCCCTTCGGTCCAGCTGGCCCCTCGAACACGAGGCGGTAGCTGGTTTCCATCTGCCATATCAACCGAACGTCTTACGACCGCACAATGTCAAGCGAGGCAGAGTTCTTAGACATTCCCCATGGAGGGGATGGCGCTGTTGACAGCAGTCGATGGAGACGCTTTCCCAAGCGGCCAGTTGCGTCCATATTCATCCACGCAGGGGCCGGCTATCACAGCGTGATGAATGAGCAGGTCCATCTTCAGGCCTGCACCGAGTAAGTTCTCAGATGGCCACTCGGCAGGCCGGCAAGGCTGACTTGCTCGTTCAGAGCTGCCCGCATAGGTATGAACTTTCTCAAGGCCGGCGCAACGGCTACCCAAGCCGTGGAGGCTGCCATCAGGTGCCTCGAGGACAAGGAGGTTACCAATTCTGGGTTCGGAAGCAACCTCAACATTGATGGCGTGGTGGAGGGCGATGCAACCGTTGTCGACCACCTCGGCAGAAGCGGTGCCTGTGGTGCTGTTCCTGGTATGCATCGATGCTTCCCTCAAGGCGGTACTTGCTGTGGCTGACCCAATGCTATTAGGGGTAAAAAACCCTATATCTCTGGCCAAGAAGATTCTCGATACGAGCAGCCAACCTCTGTCCCTCCGTCGGGTCCCTCCGAACATCCTCGTCGGTGAAGGGGCCAAGAGCTTTGCGGAGGAGCATGGCATCAAAACCGTACGGAACGAGTTCCTGGTCTCTAGGAATGCAAAGGACCGCTACCTCCGCTGGAGCGAGGACTTGCGGAAGGTCGAGGCAAAGAACAGGTCGGCCACAGCTTACCATGGGAAATACTGGGACCGAAAAGCGCCAACACCGATGCCAGGTCCTTACGATCAGGTCGCGAACCCTCTGAACAATCCTCAACTCCGAGACCATACTAGCGCTATACTCACGGGGACTTGGAACGAGGGCCAACCCGACTCCCCCGACCCAGTATCACCCCCATCAGCCCCTGTTGGCACATCAGGGGGAACACCGGATCCTCCCAAGGCCCCGAGCCGGAATCCCTTGAATCTCTTGACGGCCGCCTTTCAGCCACGCGGAAGCCCGTCGGCGCCGACGGAGTCGATAGAGTGCGCAAACTTGAGACAACAATCGCCCCACCTTGCATCGACGCCTCCTCCCTCTGCCTCAGTCCACGACGGAACAGCAAGCTACGATGATGGTGACGTCGATATGGTGGGTGATACCGACGACGATGAAACTTCCGGGCTTAATGTCGAGAGCAACCATAGCAACGCTGCAACTCCCGGGACGGACCGAGTCGCGACTCGGCATCCTCCAGATGTGCAGGAGCGCATGGACACGGTTACAGATACAGTTGGGGCGATTGCCATTGATTTGCAAGGCAACATTGCCGCGGGATCATCCTCTGGGGGCATTGGAATGAAGCATAGAGGCCGCACCGGGCCTGCTGCCCTGGTGGGAGTCGGCACCGCCGTAATTCCTGAGGACCCCGATGACGACCTTGCCACTTCGGTAGCTGCCGTAACCAGCGGGACGGGCGAGCACATGGCAACCTGCTTGGCTTCAGGAAAGTGTGCTGAGCGCCTATTCCAGGGCACCCGTCGAGGGCCGGGCGGGCGGGACATTGCGGAGGAGGACGAGCACACTATCCTGGAGTCCTTCATCGTCGACGACTTTATGGGCCACCCCGGCGTCTCGAATCAACCGTCGCCTGGGGCCATCGGAGTCATGGCCGTCAAGAAGGATCGCACGGGAGTCTATTTCTACTTTGCGCACAACACGGACTCGTTCGCCCTGGCCTCCATGTCGTCCACGGAACGGGAGCCGCTTTGCGTCATGTCGCGCCTCGGTAAGACCGGGCATGTCGCGCAGGGCGGCCGCAAGATTCGGCTGGGGTAAGCATGGCCTTCTCTTTGTGCCGTTTTTGAGGAGGGTGTCGGGGAATATGCCACGGCGATTGGAGGCTGGCGTTGTCGGTATTTGGGCTGGGAGAGCATTCCTAGGGAACGATTACCTTAGTACCCACACTCTCCACCTTCGTGTTGCTTCGTGTAGAGTAGACTCAGAGACCACTGATAGAAAACATTGCTTCATTACGCATGACCAAGCACCCAGAACTGTGCCAACAGCAAGGTCATGAATTTCCCTAAACGCTCCGAAACGCCACGTCCGCCAAGACGATTTTGATGCTCCTTTGCCCCCCGGAGGACGCCATGAACAACAACTCCAGATAAAATATGAGAGGCATCCAGAACAGGTGTCTCCTCAGACATAGTTTAACAATGTATCAGCTGCCACTCAAATTTCCCCATTCATTCCCGCCTTTCTCTTCGCACTCGGCGAGCCACCACCAGCAACACCCCCCACAGCAGCAGCAGCAGCAGCAGCAGCAGGAGCAGCAGAAACAACAGGCCTGTTCCCGTAGTTACCGAGCGCCAGCACCGTCCCGCACGTCAGACACTCCCCGCCGGGCGGCACCTCGCAGAAGATGCTGAGGCAGACGCTGCACACGTAGCCCGTGTCGACCACGTTGCGGTGGCAGAAGCAGGCGGCGCGGAAGTCGACCGCGTCGGCGCTGGGTGTCACGAGCAGCTCGGCCACGCTCGCGCCCAGGCCGAGTTTACCGGCCTTGGCCTTCCCTCCTATTGCCGCCCCCGCACCGCCGCTGTTGCCGTTGGTTGTTGTTGATGTGGAGCCGCCGCCGGCTTTGGTCTTGGCGGGGCCTTTGCCCGGGTCGGCGTGTGCTCCGCCCGAGGAGTTGGAGGACGGGGCGGTGCCGCTGCCGAAGCCAAGCATAAGGTATTGGAGGAGCCCGCGCGGCTCGGCAGCGCGGATGAAGGTGCCGCGTGTGATGAAGCTGGCCTGCTCGAGAAAGGTGGCGGTGCCGCGCAGCGCGAGGGTGTCGATTGCGATGCCAGCATGGGCGGCGGCGAAGACGGCGTTCATGGTCGGGATGTACTGGGCCGGCGAGCTATCGCTTACGGAGAGAATCAGGATCCGTGCGTGCAGGCCCGCGAGGCTGCCGCCCGTGGATGTGCTTGCTCCAGGGGCAGCGCCCACGGGGGCGCCCTTTGTGGTGGCGGCATGGGAGGCGGTCGAGGAGGCGGTAAAGGAGAGTGCGGTTTTGTTGATGTGGGAGAGCGCGAGGGTGAGGGCGCCGGATATTTGGGTTGTTGTCGAGACGAGGTCAGGAGCGGTGGTGTCGTCAACGAGGGCGCGGAGCGAGATCAAGAGGGAGTTCTCTATTTGCGCGAACTGCGGGTATTTGTTGGCTGAGGAGGGTGTATGGCTTGGGTGCCCTGCGTCTCGCATGGGGACATCTTGCGACCGAGCAGGTGCCTGTTTCGGCGGCGTTGGGTAGAGCCAGACTGCTCGGTTGGTATGTGAGGCAATGAGAGCGACCTGGTTGGAGTTGCTGAAGGCGAGGTGGGCATTGACGAAAATGAGGATGTTCGCGATGGCCTTGGAAATGGGAAGTACGTCGGCAAGAACTGCCCACGCGCGCGGGTTGGTATCGATGATGACGGTGAGGAGGGACGGCACGTCGTCGGTGTTGTACACCTCGTAGTGCTCCGAAGCGTCGACGGCATCTTGGACGCTCATCGTGGGCGCCGAGCCGCTGTCCTAACGGTTTGCCGGGCAGGGCCACGAGGGCTGCAGACCCGAGGACCACACCTCCAACCGCGACGCAGTTTTCTCTTCCTCCTTTTGTGGTGTTTCACCGGAGTCCGCCCATAGAATTCCAGAGCGATACTGCTAGTGCACGCCGATCAGGGTCAGTGTCGGGGCCGGGAACAGGCGGTGTGAAGTGATGTGCTGTTGGTCGCGTGCTCTGGGAGTCGTTACAAAATTCCAGAGTCTTTCGCGTCGTCTGGGCTCTGGAAATTGAAACAGCCCTGTTGCCTGCAGTCAATGGCGCTGCATGCTTGTGACGGCAGCCCCACTTCAGCACATGCAAGCACGCTAGTCTGCTTTGGATGACGCGTGGGGGTCCCAGCCATGGAGGGGCATCAATGTTATCCATTATCGGATCAGGGAAGCTCTCCAAGCTCACGGCTCCATCATCATTCCGCAACCTCAATGACCAAACACGCCGAACTCTTCGTCGTCAGAACATTTCACGCAAACCAAACGTTCTCTAACTAACTCGGTTCTTTGGACTTCAAGCATAAACCAAGACTCGGACTCCACTGCCTTCTCTCTCCTCTCTTCCTCTTCTTGCGGACTCGACCTCGGAAGCATTCCGAGCAAGCCCCTCGTCTGTCTTCTGCTCCCTTTTCGCTCTCTGTTCTGCGCTCTGCACTTTACCACATTGAACTTTTGCTCCAATCAACCAATCCTTTCCCTCGGTCTCGATCCAGCATCATCTACACCAGCCCCCGCTCTGACCTTCACAAAACAACCCGATATTGCGGTGCTGGCGCAGCATCCAACTATAAAATGGCCGCCACAACCAGCTCTGCCGCCGCGGAGCCACAGTCTCTGGGGAGACAAGACCAGACCATGCTTCTCTTCGCTCAGTTGATGGAAGGCGGGAAGGAGGACGATGGCACAGTGGCTGACTTGGCCAAGCTGACCAGGCTGCTGGACGAAGATGTCGAGCTCACCAAGAAGGGCGAACCGTCAATCACATCCATCGTCGATGCCGACTGCTTCGATACCATTGTCTGCTATCTCGACCTGAGGCAGACTGAGAAGGTGCGGGCTCATGCCACCTTCTGCACGTCGGCCTATCTCAAGGCCGCTGGCCAGGAGGGGATCGAGAAGCTCTCCGACTTTTTTCACGCAAGGATCAAGCGAGGAACCTACGACGACTACATCGTTGCCTTCTGTGTTGCTGCAGCCATCTTTCCCATCATGCCCGACATCACCACGGATCTGTTTCTTACCGAGGGCTTCCTGCCCAGCCTTGCCCCGCTTATGAGGCGGAAGTGGAAGAGCAGGAAGGTCGAGACAGCGTGTCTGGAGATGCTCAATGCCGCATGCATGCAGAGCAAGTGTATCCAGCCCGTCTTGAGGTATTGTGACGACTGGCTGGAGGAAATCGCCTCGCAAGACCCCAACGATGCCGACGCGAGCATGCACTCGACCGATCCGGACGTCAATGCCTCAGAGGGCTCCATTTCAATGAGACAGCACTCCAAACACGTCCGGCACCTTGCCGAACTCGTCTTGGTGAAGACTAGGGTTAGGTTACCCGTCCTGCGCTGAGGGTGTCTGGCTGACATCAAGCCCAAAGGCAGTTCCGTTGCCGCCCCCGGGAAACCAGCCCGACCAAGGTCTCGAACCTAGAGTACAGTCCGCAGTAACAAGCATTGAGGATCTTTCTCAGAGATTTGCCAAGATGCTCGCCGAAGATCCGGAGCATGTCCAAATTTCGGTCGAAGGACTGGCGTATGCAACGATCCAGTCTAAGATCAAGGAGGAACTGGCGCGCGACCAAGACACCCTGAAGCGCCTCGTCAAGGCACTCGAGACCGCGCCTCCCAAGTCTCCCCTAACATATGGTGCTCTCAGCATCTTCTTCAACCTCACCAGATACCGGCCAGTGGAAACCGAGGAACAGAAGAGGCTAAATCAGCTCAAGGCGTACGCAAACGCTGCCGGCAAGCTGCAGCCCTCCCCCCTGAATGATGACGCCCACGTGGCGGAGCGCTGCAAGCGTGTCTTTGAAGCCGGCATCACGCCCGCCCTCGTCACACGCGCCAAGACCAGCTCGGCCGCATCCCTCTCCCTCATCATCGCTATCATCTACTCCCTCTCCGTCACGACATCCCTCCGCGGCCAGCTCGCCCAACAAGGCGCCGTCCGACTTCTCATCGCCGCCTGGTCCGCCCTGCCCGAGACAGAGACCCAACCGCGCCGCACCGCAGCACAAGCCCTCGCTCGCATCCTCATCTCTACCAACCCCACCCTCATCTTCCGCCAAATTCCCCAAAGCACTGCCATCCGCCCTCTTACCTCAATCATCGCCCCGGACCCGGCCGCCGAGACCCGCGACCTCCTCCCGACTTTCGAGTCCCTCCTCGCCTTGACCAACCTCGCCTCCACCGACAACGAGACCCGCCACCTCATCGTGCGCACCGCTTGGGACGACATCGAAGAGCAGCTCTTCAGCAGCAACACCCGCGTCTCGACCGCCGCCGCCGAGCTGCTGTGCAACCTGGTCCAGAGCCCCGCGGACGCCCTCGCCCTCTTTGGTGACGGCTCCGCCAAGGCCGACACCCGCATCAAGGTCGTCCTGGCGCTGGCCGACGCCGAGGATGAGAAGACGCGCAGCGCCGCGGGGGGCGCGCTGGCGAGCCTGACAGGGCTGGACGCCGTGGTGCGCGGGGTGCTGGCGCAGCCGAGGGGCGCCGCCGTCGTGCTGGGCCTTTGCCGTGACGAGAGCGAAGGACTGAGGCATCGCGGCGCCGTGGTGGTAGACAACATGCTCTCGCACGAGGGGGAGGTGGGTCAGCTCGCAAGGGAGAAACTGGTCGCGGCGGGCGCTGTGGAGGCGCTGACCGAGTCCGCAAAAAAGAGTCGGTCTACCGAGGTTGTGCATCTTGTCGTACAGTGTTTAGAGGTACTGCTGGGGGAGAAATGAGTTGTTCGAGGTGGAGAGACTTGGTTACGAATGTTTGATCTCACCGAGTGGAGGAAGACCTTGGGGCAAGGGGAGCCAGGCAATGAGCCGGCGGAACGACTTTCGAGAAGGATCGCCCGCGGTGGCTGGGGTCATGTTTTTCTGTCCCAGCTATCTACTGTGTTGCTTGCTATAAAGCTGAGGCCACAGAAGTGTCGCTGCCCTATTGTATCAATGTATGATTCTGTTTTGAAGTAACTGGTAGCATGACAGGAAGACCTAGATCCTCACGCTTGACACTCTCCAGCTCTGCCTCACGGAAGATGATTTGGCAATATTTGGATGATAGCCCATACCAGTCGTATCCTCTACAAGACTCTTTTCGCCCAAAACTTGCGTCAAGTCACATAGATCATGTCATAAAACCCTACCACCCGAATGCACCACCCCACCACCACCGCTAAATGTCCGTACTCGTCTCATCCCTCCCCGTGAAAATCTTATACATCCTCCTACTGACCGCCTGCCCAACCGTCCTCTCACTCACCCCACCATCCTTATTCACACTCCTGGGCACCTTCTCCAACCGTAGCGGCCCGCCTGCTTCTAGGCCTTCGACTAGCTGGCGCATCGTCCCAAGCTCGGCCGCGATGCCGTACGCGATGGGCGCCGTGACGCGGCCGATCTCCTGCAGCATGCGTACGTACGTGTCGCGCGGGCCGTCACCGGTGCGCACCTGACCCGATTCCATGCAGAAGCCCGAGTCGTTGACAGCGTCACGCCGCCGCCGGTACGGCACCGTGCTGATGTGCTGGGTGAAGACGGTTATCCAGCGAGCCGTCTCGACGGGGATGGTTGTGTGATGGATCAGGACGTTGTGCAGGACCTGGAGCTGGAGGAGAGAGTCTTCGATGGTTTCTTCGTTGATGTAAGTTTGTGGGGCGGAGGGTTTGCGTCTGCGTTGTTGTTGAGGTTGCGAGCTAGGGGGTGTCGGCTGCTCAGCTGTTGGCTCGAGGTTGCTGCGCACGGCTGAGACGAATATGCGGTTGCGGACGTTGCGGTTCTTGCGTAGCCAGAGGTCGAGGCCTTCGAGCAGGTAGATGATGGTGTCGTTGGGGAAGTGGCGCTTCATGCGAAGGACGTGGGATTCGAGACTGGCATTCTCTTCGCCAAGAACAAGGGCGACGAATTCGGTTGCGGGTATAATCACCATGGCGTAGTTCTCGTGGTCGATTCGCTCGGGAACGGGCTCCCAATGGCCAAGATCCTCGTTGTAACGGGAACGAACCCTACGACGCCATCTGATGACGTTTTCGACCGGGCTTGACCAGGACGTGTAGTGTACATCGAGATCGAGGAGGAGCGCCTCTGCTTGTAGCTTGACCGTTTCGTCGAGGGTGGTTGGGAGGTCAACAATCATCTCCGGGGTAGAAACCTTCTTGTCTGTTCGAATCTTGTTGACATCTGCCATGGCGGCAGCCTTCGCCTTGTCCTTGGCTTTCTCTTCCTTAGCACGCTCCTTTTCCACCCTCTTGCGCTCCTTCTCCGCCTCTCGCGCAGCAGCCTTTTCTTCCTTTTCCTTGGCCTTTTCAAGAGAAGTCTTCCTGAGTCCCGCCAAAGTTGCTGTTGTCCTAACCGGGTTTTGTTTCTTGGGTGGCTTGGAGGCACCAGATGCGGTAGGCAGTCCCGCTAGGGAAGGAAACCTGTGCTTTGATGCCGGGAGGTTTACGATGTCCGGGAACTCGTCATCAGAATCCGAATCCGGTGTGCAGTCGTCCTCGGAGTCCCCCAACGTGATCACCTCGGACTGAACCCTCCGGAAGGAACGTGGTGGATTGGGCGGTTCATTACCGGATGTGGCCCCAAGGGGAGCAGAGCTCGAGATGGGGTCCCATGCCACGGCGGGCTGGGTTGGCTTCAGTGGACGGCTCACCAGCGCGGGAGAGCTGGAGACAAAGTGGTGGATATCATCAAGAATCGCGGGCCTTGGTTCCTTCTGCCGAGGCAAGGGGCTGGCAAAGGGATCATCGCCCAAGCAGCCCGATGGCAACCCCGGAGGGGCCTTTGTAGTTACCTGCGGGGAAGAACTGGCAAACGGGTTGTCGACGAGCCAGTCTCTGGGGGGGCGAGATCGTTCGCCGCCGACTCGAGGAGCGTCCCTTCCCGAGAGGCTCTCCGCAGTCAAGCCCGGGGGTCCAAGGCCGGAAGCCCGAGATATTGTTGTTGGTGCTGGCCAATTGTCCGGACTGCTGATGTTTGCGCCAAATGAGTCCCGTCGACGTCTCTTTGTGGCAGGGCCATCAACTGCGACATAACCAAGAGTGTCGAGGCCGTTGCCTGCGTTTTCGTTTGCGTTGTCATTGTCCTTGTCGCCGTCGTCGTCCGAGACGAGAGAAACAAAGTCAGGCCGGCGGTTGTTAGTGTTCAATCGGTCCGAATCCAACGGCCCCCATCGTGCCTCTTCTGGCGACGGCAGCCTGCTTCTTTGTGGTGGGGGCGATCCTGCCTGGGAGCTCGAGAGGAGCGAGATGACTTTGTGCAAGATTCCCTCGTTGAGAGTGTCCATCATTGCTGACCCGACCCGGGACACGTCCGGTGTTGTGTGGCAAAGGTGTTTGCTGTTCCGTAAATGAGTCGCATCGGCATCAATCGTGGCACTGAAACTGACACTGCACTGGCACTGACGCCCGACTGGTCACTTTGGCAAATCAGGGCAAGCAAGTGGACGCGACCAGAAGGCGCGAAACCGACACAGACTCACGTGACCAAATAGAGCCTGAGCAGTGCGGCACACGTGACTAGGTACAGACCGTAGGTTGAACCCAAACAGCGCGATAGTTACATAGTACAGTGCATATGAGAGTCATCCAACTGTGCGCCTGACTGTGCCTCTGGCTGGTGTCTGGAAGTCTGGATCTGATGCACACCCTGTCCGGCTGTCGGTTCTGAAACCCGAGCTTGGCTGGGGGCTGAGTTGTTTGAGAGGAACCAGCTTCTGCTTCTTCTTCCCCCACTTCCATTTGTCTCGACTCTCAGCAACTCCGCACGTGGGATCTCTCCAACGGCAACCCTCCTCCCGCCTCCCGCCTCCCGTCTCTCGCTCAGACCTCCCATCCCGTTGTTCAGACGAAGACTTGAATCATGCAGCGATCGGCCCCGCCGTTTGGATCATCCCGGTGCATGTGCTCGGGAGGGACTAGTTGCGCGCACGGGCGGGACATTCTCTGCAAATGCAAACGGCCGAGCGTCTCCTTTCGGATAGCCGCAGCTCCAAACGACTGATTTTGGCTCGGGAGACGTTTGTGAGGATCTGCTTCAGGATTTTGACGCCCGACATGCCACAGCAGCATGCAGGAAGGACGGAGATCTGCTTCTCGAAGCAGGGCTCGCAAAACAGTGACAGTCCGAGCGCGAGGACCTCTCTGCGTCTTGCATGCCCCGCAGGATCAGGGCTATGGGGCCATCGCATGAAGGTCAAGGCGTACAGTTCTGTCATGCAGCAGTGCGGCTCACGCCTGTCCCCAGCCTATCATTCCCGGAGGACTCCAACGGCGGTCGAGCAGGGTCGAGGCAGGGTCGAGCAGCACAGGCGACGTTCGAGCGGGCTTGCCCCGCGATTTCCGCAGAGACAAGCATCAGCCGGGCGATCCTTCCAGCCCTGGCCCCTCACATGTTGCCGTGCATCTCGTGTGCGCTTGGTACGAAGTAACCCGAGTTATCATGCGGATGGAGGGTTGACCGTTGGGAAAAGGCGGTCGAACAACGAGGGTGGACCGTGGCCGGGAGTTGGGCCCAGAGCAGCCAGAGTCAGTCAGCGGACAGAAGATTCCGGACATTCTGCTGATCAATTCCATGTTGCACACGTCCGACGGCTCCAACCTGTCGGATAGAGGTAGGTACCTAGGTAAGGTACTGCTACCAGCCTCTCTCGCCGTCCAGTGGCATCGGCGGCATCAGTGGCACCCAGTGGCGTTACCGAGCTCAAAGAAGCCGGGACATCCACAACTCCGCGCGCTTGAGGAAACAGTTCGCCCGAAGATGGAACAGATGGGGGAAGGGAAAGGTCCGTCTGAACTCTCCAGAGGTTGCTTGCGCATTGGCCGCTAGGCCGGATCGAGACCCCCCATCCCATCGCTTCGGACGAACCGAACCCCAGACTGTGTGCAGGGGCCATCGAAGTCCCCGCTGTGCATGGTGTTTGCAGCACACCAGGTTCCTCCGATTTCGACCACTGAGAGCGCCGAGCACGCCGAGCTCGTCAATTGTGGCAGCAGTCGGCAGCCAACCGCGCGCGCAAACCCGCAACCCTCGACTCCTTTTCTTTGCATTCCGTCTTTTTTTTTTCCACCTCGTCTTTTTCTTTTGCGCTCGCCCCCACTCGCGGCAAAGCACTCCTCGGCATCCATCCCTCCCCCCCACCAAGTAATTGGGCTCGTAGCCAGTGCAAGTAACACCATATTCTTTTGGTGCAGCGGGCTTCTCGGCGGGCGCCCCCGGCAGGAGAGGCACTCAACCAGACTCTTGAAGAATCAAAAAGCTGCTGCACATACTGGAGGTTTCACGTTAGCCTCGATAACTTTATCGTCCGGCGCAACTCCCTGCCCAGTCAGGATCGCAATCGGCAGCTTAGCGCAGCTTCAGGGGACGCGTTTGTAATTTGCGCCACCCCTGTCGCTGCAGTGCAATCAAATAAACCAAGGGGGGACTCCCCCAAACGGCCCCCAGACCTGGCAGCGTCTTCCCCCAAAAATACCCGCAGTTTCGAGACAGGAGAACCCTCGATCTCGGGCGAGCGACCATATGACGCCCCTGTGCGCCGAAACATAAACCCTTTTTTTGCGGGGCCGTCTCACCGGGTTGTCGTCGTTGAAGTCGGGTCGTCGTGGTTGAGTTCTGCCTTTTTTTGTTGCATTTCAAACCGGCAAACAGGCAGCGGTTCGTCCCGTCCATCACGCCTATTCGACGATTCGCCCTGCGCCCCTGTGCAGCGCAGCCAGCACAGCACAACCCAGCGCCCACCGCGGCGGGAAAAGGCGAAAGGGCGAAACGCAAAGACACAGCCAGCCAGTCCCACCGCGCCGGCTCAGTTCGATCGAACGGACCGATTCGCGACAGTGACCCCGTGTCAACGGCAACCTGGACGGACCACGCCCGCTCGTCGCAGCCGTCGACATGGCGAGCTCTCCTCCAACATCACCCGTCGCACTGCCTGCGCGGCCGTTGAGCGCCATGGTCCGCCCGACGCCGAGGAGCAACAGTCGCATGAGCATGCAGAGCAAGACGGGCGGAGGAAGCAGAGCGTCGGACGATGATACAAAAACCGCCGTCAAAGTCGGTGAGTGCACAACCGAATACACAACATGACATGTGCCGGGATCTGGGGAGACGGACTCCGTCGCGCCACCCCACCGGCATCTGGCAATCGGCATCGTGTCACGCCTCACCTACTTCCCTCTATCCCCCGGACAGTCGCATTCTGACCTCTTGTCTTGCAGCCGTTCGCGTCCGCCCGCCCTTGGAGCCCACTGACCCGGGCTACGAGCTCATACCTCAGCGCTTCCAGCGATCCATGGTCCACGTGCAGTCGCCGACCAGCCTCTCGATCGATTCACCCCAGGGCCGCAAGCTGTTCGTCTTTGATCGCGTGTTCGGGTCCGACGTTGACCAGGCAGGCGTATGGGATTATCTCGAAGAGTGCATCAACGCTTTTACCCAGGGATATAATGTCTCCGTCCTTGCCTACGGCCAGTCTGGCGCCGGCAAGTCGTACACGATGGGAACATCGGGCCCTGCCGAGCAAGAAGACCCGGATGTCATGGGTAAGCCGAGTCGTTCCGCGCCGCTGGGAGGCCTTGCTAACCGCCGCCGCCAGGTGTTGTCCCACGCGCCGCGACCGCGTTGTTCGAGCAGCTGGAGGGTCCCAAGGAGAGGAACCCCAATCGGAGTTCAATGTCGCAGCTTCGTACGCCCGCGCGGTACTCGATGCAGCCGGCCACCCTCGCCCGGCCAGCAGAGAAGAACTGGTCTCTGCGCGCCACATACGTTGAGATCTACAACGAGCAGCTGAGAGATTTATTATTACCGGAGAACGTCCCGGCCCACGAACGAGTCGCCGTCACGATCCGCGAGGACGTCAAGGGAAACATCCTTCTCACCGGTCTGCGCCAGGTGGAAGTCAACTCGGTCGAGGACCTCTTGAACGTCTTGAACCAGGGATCGACGCTCCGGCAGACGGATGCGACAGCCATCAATGCACGCTCGTCGCGCTCTCACGCCGTCTTCAGCTTGAATCTGGTCCAGAAGAAGAGCAAGCTGCAGACGGCGCAAGGCGCCGAGAAGCGCTTCTCGATGCCATTAGAGGCCCTGACAGGGGGCGGCGACACGCTCGTGACGACGGACAGCAAGATGCACTTTGTCGATTTAGCCGGCAGCGAGCGCCTCAAAAACACTGGCGCCCAGGGCGAGCGGGCCAAGGAGGGCATTTCGATCAACGGGGGTCTTGCTGCCCTCGGCAAGGTCATCTCGCAGCTGTCATCGCGACAGCCGGGATCCCATGTGTCGTACCGAGACTCTAAACTGACTCGCCTACTCCAGGACTCGCTGGGCGGAAACGCAATCACGTACATGATCGCTTGCGTGACGCCGGCCGAATTCCACCTCAGCGAGACGCTGAACACAGTACAATATGCGCAGAGGGCCCGTGCGATCCAGAGCAAGCCGCGGATCCAGCAGATCGAGGAGGGCGACAAACAAGCCATTATCGACCGCCTGAAGGCCGAGGTGGCATTCCTGCGGGAGCAAATCCGAAGTGCAGAACGGGGCGGGGGTGAGCGCCGAGCCCTGGCCCCTGGCGAGAGGTCCGAGCGGCAGAACGAGCGGGAGGTCGAGCTGCAGAACCGCCTGCTGGACTCGGAGGAAAATTACAAGGCCCTGGGCCAGCGTCATGCGAAGCTGATTGCCGAGATGGCAAAGGCCAGGGATAACGAGATCGCCGAGAACCAGCACAACGACGGAAACGCCGGCGATAGCGCCACCGAACGCCTGAATCGCTCCAACAGCTTCGCACAGGCCGTCGAGCAGGTCGTCCTCGAGTACGAGAAGACGATTCAGTCGCTGGAGCACTCCATCGCCAGTACAAGGGCCACCCTGGCCATCACCGAGGGATCCCTCCTTGAAAAGGAGACCAAGTGCGCCTACACCGAGACCATCAACAACCAACTCCAATCGAGGCTGCAAAAACTGATGGACCGCGAGGCGAGCACCGAAAACTACCTGCACGATTTGGAGGTCAAATTGGACGGGCACACGTCGGGCGAAGAAAAGAATGCCACCATCATTATGGAGCTGCGAAAGGAAATCACCCGTGTGCGCGAGAACGAAGCAACCGCCGAGGACTACATCTCGACACTCGAAGAGCGCCTCGCCGAGGCCGACCAGGATGCCGAGTTGATGCAGCGCGAGATTGACAGGCTGGAGCAGGTGGTTGAGAGGCAGCGCAGCCTTGGAAAACTTGACTCGCTCTTGTACGAGCTCGACAACATTCAGCAGGATGCGCCCGCTGCCGAGGCCGAAAACGGGCTGAGCAACGGCGCAGGCCACCGCCGTACGGCCAGTCGGAGCATTGCCGAGCACTCGCGGAGCCAAAGTCACGTCAGCCGCCACAGCCAGGTGGAGGAGACCATCCCGGAGAGCGGAGAGGAGGACATTCTGGAAGAGACCGGGGAGCCGTCCGACGAGCCGGTAGCGATCGACGAGGCCGCGACTCCGAAACCTTCTTCCCACGCCCACCTGGCAGACAACCACGAGACCGACTACGTCACCAGCCCTGCGCAGTCCAAATTTGTCGCCGACAAGCTCGAGAACGTGACCCAGGAGCTCCTCGGCCTACGGGTGGAGCACGAGTCAACACTTAACGAGTACGACCTCCTCCAAGCCAAATATGACGAAGCTCTCCGCGCCTTGGCGGAGCTGCAAGATGTGGTAGATGAGTCGCGCCACCCGCACCGGCCCGTTCGGGACTCGATGCTGTCCGTGGCTTCGCCACTCTACACCAGGCCACACTCCTTCCTATCCGACTCAAGGACCAACGAGACCAAGGACGGCGCGCATCTCTCGTCGAGGTCGCTCTCATCCGAGTTGTCGTCCGCTATGGACTCGCCGGCTACAACGATGGAAACCTCCGACGCTGAGACCGCCGTGCCCAAAACCGAGGACCACGCCCCTTCGCCCACGGGTTCCACTCACGCCGAGGTACTTGCTTCGGAAGTCGAGAGGCTGCAATTGCTCGCCGCTGAGAGGGAGTTTGCGGAGAAGGAGCTTGCCGAGCGGTATGCCCAGCTCGAGGAACACCACCAACACACTCTCGATATTGTCGAAGAACTTAAGACGGAAGTTGCCAAGGCTCAGGCTGCCAACAGCGAGAGCACATCGCCAAAGGGCAGCACTCCGGTGATTCGCCGCAAGTCCAGCCAGAACGTCATGATCATCGACCGCGCGCATCGGTCGTTCGCATCGCTCCGGAACATCGCGGCCGAGAACTTTGAGAACCAGCCGGACGTGATGCAAAATTTTGAACTCAATCTGAATGCTGCCATGCACGAGCTCCACTCCCGGTCTGAGCGGATTCAAGAACTCGAGGCAGGTGTCGCGACAGCCAGGAAGGAGATGGAGACCAAGATGACCATCATCTCAGGTCTGACGCGTGAACGGTCGAGCCTGAAGGCGGCGTCCCCTTGGATATGGCGATGGTGTCCACCCTCCGGGAACAGTTAGCACAGAGCGAGACGCGGATCAGGGAGTTACAAGAGGCCCACAGCGCTCGCGAGAGGGAGCTAGAAGGGCACTTGGCCGAGCTGCAAGAGTCCCTTAAGGAGGCCCTGCTTGCAGCAGAAGAGGCCACGGCATCCGCCTTGGCCGCTGCTGAGCTGCACGAATCTACGAAGCAAGCCGCCCGGGCGGCGGAGGATTCCACCACAACCGCCGAGGAGGCCGCTGAGCTGCACGAGTCCTTGAAACAAGCTACTCTTGCGGTGGAAGAGTCCTTGGCATCCGCCAAGGCAGCTTCGGAGGAGTCGGCAGCTCAAATCGAGCTGCGGGAGGCCAAGATCTCGGACCTCGAGAGCGAACTCGCCAACTGGGAAGAGCGTCACAGCACCGCGCTGCAGGGCATGCAAGATGCCGAGGAGGAGATGAGGAAGACGATCGGGGAGCTCGAGGCCAAGTTTGCCTCCGTGTCTGAACAACTGGCCGAGGCCGAGCGCAAGAGGCCAGAAGATGAGGAGGCTCTCCAGCAGGTCGAGATCAAGCACAAGAAACTGGTTGACTTCCTGAGGAGCGAGATGGACGAGTACAAGAACATCATCAACACCAACCAGTCCAAGGTCATCGAGGTTGAGCAACAACACTTCGCGACCCAGAAGCTTCTCGAGATGGCCGCTCACGACCGCGACGAGGCCTCGGGCGAGCTTGACACGCACAAGGAACTGGTCGCCAAGCTGGAGGCGCAGATTAGCGGCCACGAGCAGACCCTGAAAGCACACCAGGGAAGCCTGGACGAGCTGCACTCAAAGCACGCTAGGGACCTCAAGCACGCCGAAGCCACGCTGTCCTCGTCGAAGCAAGACTTGGAGTCGCAACTGGCGGCCCTCAAGTTGGAACATGCTGGCCGCATCAACCAGCTCGAGGGCGATCTGGCCGAGTCGCGTGAAGATCTCATGAAGGTTGCCACGCAAGTCGCCTTCGCACTCGGCTTAGACGTCAGCGTTGAGAAGCTCTCGGAGCGTGTCGATGCGCTCGTCGTGGATCAGAAGAGTCTGGTCCAGGAGCAGGAGAAGGTGATGGAGCTCGAGCGCCACGTTGTGGACTTGTCCAACATCAACGACACGGTCATGCGCGACCTCGAGACCGTCAGGGCCAGTCTGGCGGAGGTTCTCGAGGCGGAAAGCGCCAAGGCAAAGAGCCCGCATCCCATCCAGGAGCAAGTCGCTCTGGTCAAGAAAAAGGTGGTGGATCTCGAGACCAAGAACCAGAAGAACTCTAGGCTTGTCGAGGAGCTCGAGGACCAGCTGCAAAACAACTACGACCAAGTGCAGATGGCGAGCAACCGCCTGTCCACGCTGCAGATGGAGCGCAACGCCCAGCTGGAGGAGGCCAACGCCGCGAAGATCAGGCTGCAGTCCGAGCTGGAGACCACCCGGGAGGAATACGCCGCTCTCCAAGTAAGTTTTCACACCCACCGTGTATCCTCTCTCGACCGCTCCTCACCCACTAACCTCCCCACCCAACAGTCCAAGCTCGACAGCATGCGCTCCGACGGCGTCCTCTCAACCGAAAGCCCGCATCGATCCAACTCCCTCACCAACCAAGTCCGCAAGAGCTCCTCGGTCGCCTCTCTCCCCTCCCCGCCGCCGGCCATCCCCCTCCCGCCGCTGCCAAGCGGCTCCAACCCGGGCACAGTGTCACCAACCCCGCGCCCGCCAAGCAAAGACATCGCCGCCTCGGCCGCAGGCATCGCGCAGATCCAAGAAGACCAGGAGGCGCGCATCCGGCTGATCGAGAAGCACCTCAAGGCGGAGAAGCAGCTGACGGCGACGCTGGAGGAGGCGCTGACGGACCTGGAGCGGCAGCAGAACGTGATCCGGTCCGACTGCGACGCGTGGCGGCGCCGCGCCAACGACCTCGAGGCCGAGCTCAAAGAGCTCAAGGACAAGCCGCAGCAAGACAACCGGTGGAGCCTGCAGCAGGTCGAGGAGGAGCGGCGCAAGAGAAGGGACGCCGAGATTGCCAGGGCGCATCTGGAGGAGAGGATGAACACCATCTCCAAGAAAAAGAAGAAGGGGAGCTTGAACTGCTTTTAGGTTGGGGGCGGCGGCGGCGGTGGTGGCTTGCGGTGGAGCCGAGGTACATGACTGGATGGAGATGGGGAAAAAGGTGGCATTTTCTCTTTTTTTGTCTTACCCCTTTTCTCCGTCTTCCTCTGCTGCTGCTTGCTGCTGGCGAGGAAGGATGTTTGGGCTGATGAACAGTGTTTGTTTTCTTTGCTTTGCTTCTGCTTTTTTTACTTTTTCTCGTCTTGATTCCCCTCAAGTTTTTGATTCCCCCCCCCGCTGCACAGTCGTATCTTGATGTCTGTTCTTTGACTTTGGTCATCTTTTTCAGATTCCCATCGGGTGTTTGTTTCTGGTTGATGTTGGCAGGAGCCTGAAGTTTTATATATTCCCCCTTCTGCACACGCCTGCACACGCGTTTATTGTTTGGTATTCGTAATGTCCCTGGCACCCAACTCATGTATCTTGGCCATGTGTATGTACGTATCACCAGCTTTAGCCTCTTATATTACACTCATGACGGAGTTGGTTGCTGTTTACCTGCGCTATTTCGATTGCGATGTCCTTGGGCCTTCTTGTGTGCGAGAGTGAGTGTTGTGTGCGAGAAGCTGGTTGTTGCCCCTTTTCTTCCTTTTATTGTCTTCCTCCCCCATCGCAATGACATCACGACAACGACCGCGCTGGCCGAGAGCGGAACGGCCGGATGGCTTGCTCTTAGTTGACTCGAGTCATCGAGCTGGCTCGGCACACACGAGACCAAGTTCAGCATAGTTACCGAAGACTAACGAGGCAGCGGACAGACGGATCTTCCTCATATCTGGAGGCTTCGCAGATCATTTCTTGAAGCAGCGGTATCCACCCTGACGAACGGGCAGGAAAGTTTATGTTTGGGACTTTGGGCTACTTCCTCGTCCGTGGCAGGAGTACATGTTGGAAGCCCGATCGACAAGGGAGGGACGGGTACTATCTGTCCACGTGCTATAGTTCTCCTCGCCGCCATGGGACGTTTCGTCAATCTTCGGTATCCAGCCCTAATATGGACAGTGTATCGGCGAAGACACCGGGAGGGAAAAGGGAGGCAAGTAGCCGCAGGATGGGGTCCGGACCAAGGGCTGGGCGCAACACGCCGTATCCTGGACGGCGGTTCTGGGCCTCCCACCCTACTGTGTACTCTCCGGGTCACCTGGACCACCCAGGCCACCGACGCACGCGAGAATGGAGTCGGTAGGCGGTGTCCAGCGTCCTAATGTGTTGGGATGATGCAGGGATAGAGGGGCATTCGGTCTTGCGGGAACGGAGATCGCGCCCAAGGGAATCGATGGAGGGGCCCCGGATTGGGGGACCCCACCACGTATTTGGGGGAAAGGGGGCCCAGAAACCACTTTTTCACCTGCCCACAGTGTCCAAGACGAACCTGAGGCGATCACTGGGATGTGTTTTGTACTTCAGGTTCTGCGTTCCGACTCCAGTGACCTAGAATGCTGATCCACCACCCCGATCCCCACCAAAGGCGCGACTGAGCGAACGACTGAAGCGTCTTGCATGACTCCAACGTGGGCGGACATGCAACCAGAGGTGCCGGGCAAGACGACGAACCCCGGCGGCACGCATGCACGCCGCGCCGGGCTGGGCATTGCTTAAAACAGCGGCTGGCATGGCTGGGTGTTACGGGTAAAACGGCAGCCAGAGTTTCCCGTGGGTGCCATTGTTTGAGTCTTTGTGGTGACGGTGCGGGGCTGCGGTGCAGAAAATCCAATGGAAGCCAATCCCTGCTGGGCGCCCAGGCTGGGCACGGTGGGAAGGCACTGTGGGCAGCATCCCGGAGCGCCGCCTTCGTCACTCTCCCAAGGCGCCAAACCGGCAGTGGCACTAGCCAAGACGAGATCGGACAGAACAGCATGCTAGTGTAAACAGCCGCTAGCGGTGGCCATTTGCGGGGGAGGGGAGGAGATGCCTGGGGCAGAAGGGATGCCTGCCGTTGGGTCGACTCATGTATCGGTACATCTGTACTGTGTATGTAATCCATGGATGGCTCGGGTGGCCTGGAGAGGTCTCAGGTCCTTTCCAAACACGACGCTCCCGTGTCGCGGTGGAGGCCGGCGACGGCAAGCTGGGTCGAGATCTTCGAGAATTTCCCGGTTCGAGCTCCCAGCCTGCCGCGCCGAACCACCTCGACCGCCCGACTCGCACCACGCCCTGCAGCTATTGCAACGGTCGAGCGAGGGTTCCCGTACTGCACAGTGCCTGGCTGCCCGGTGGATGGGCGGGTTGCCGTGCGGCAGGGTTACTGTGGGAATCAAAATCCTCCAGAGCGGCTGGCTCGACTCGCTCGAGACCCTGAATTGGAGATCCCGCGTTGCAGCGCAGACATGGCACGGCACGGTCGATGGCAGGCGAGCAAGGAACATACCTGTCGCCTTCCAACGACGAGGCTCTGTTAACGTCCGTGTTATCGCTAACTTATTAGCCAACCGGCCAACCGGCCGAGCCCTGGCCCTCCGCATACGCGGCGCGACTAACAGACGCCTCTGCGCGGGGGCTGAGAGCTTGATTTGACCGACCTGTCCCTCCGTCCTCCCCGCAGGTGCTGGGCCGCCAGTCGGTACCTTCGAGAATAATCCCGTCCCATTTTGCCATAAGAGCCGCTGAAAGCCTGAAATTATTTTGGTCCCTGACCCTCCTTGTTGCTGTGTGTCTGTTGCTGCCCATCGCGCTCTATCCCCCTCCGTCTCTCTTTTTTTTGTTGACGCGAGGAGAGGAGGCCTGGGGTGCCCGGTTGGCGACGACGGACACTGCACTGGCTCGACTGGACAGGGTAGCCTCCTCGATTTATATTGGCCTCCGCTGTGGGAACTGCGGCGGGAGGGAAGAAAGGGGGTCCTGGGCAGCCTCCAACCGTCGACGACTGCTTCGACTGTTGCGCAGTACCTACATGGTACCGTATGTGTGCGCTCAAGGCGAATGGGGGGAGGGGGAGGGGTCGGTGATGCAACCTCCAAGCGGTTGCTGCAGCCTGGAGTAACACCTTCCACAATGTTTGCGGCACAGTGCGACCCTCCTGGCTGCGTGGTTCTGCTCCCGAAGATTATCCCCACTCAGCCTGGAGCATGGTGTCCACTGACAGGCCTGTCCCGTGTCCGGACAGCGACGGCGAGTGGGAGCAGTTTGATTCATCTGAAGTGAGGAGCCGAGACCATCCGGGGAGATACATACCTGTATGGACCTCAGGAACTGTGTGGACAGCACAGCACCAGCGCCGAGGGGGGTAGCCGGGCTAGCTTGAAAGAACCTAGAGCCGCGGATCTGTCTGATTTTCATCACAGATCCCCGACTGTGCAGGTATTCTGCACAGTATCTCTGGAGGGCGCGCGGCAGCGAGTCCAGGAATGTTGGGTTGTGGCTTTCTGGGCAAAGCTTGTCCGTGGTCAACGTTAATATTCGCGCAACGGGATTCGTCCGAGTACTACATACCTACAGTGCTCCAGGACTAACGTTGCCGCTGTGCGTACGGGTGCAGGCCCAACACCCTCCATATTCCGGCTACACGGGCCCAGCCAACGAATGGCGACATTGGTGGGCACGGTGGGGTGGAGGGGCTCACCGGGCGGAGGGAAACCCACCCGCATTCCTTCTCGCGCTGCGTCCCCACCACCACCGCCGTCCCGGCCGGGGCTCGAGTGGGACTCTCGGTCAGGTACCGCTACCGGCACAATCGATGTCCATCCTCGCCCAAGCCCGAGCCCATGCCCATGCCCAGGCCCATGCCCCATGACAATCCACGTCCATGCATGCATGCACCAGGCCTGCCCGTCCAGGCGGGTGTGTGCAGGCGGGTATCCTTCGGTTCGTTCGCTCGCGGCTGTGATACAAAAGCGCCGGTTCCCCCCCATCGCTCCCTCTCTCGCCGGCTGCTTCTTGACTTTTGACAATTCCCTTCTTCACCCTGCCTCCGCCTCTTCCCTCTTCCCCGGATTCTCTTCGTTGCCCGGCCCCTTCTTCGAGCGTGGACTCGCATCGAGAGCTGCCCGCGCCGCCCCCGCCTGCTTGGACAAAAGTCGCTGCCCCGCCATCCCCAAAACAACAACCCCTCCAAGCCCCTCCATCATGGCTGAAGGCGCCGCCAAGGTCCCCGTTGTGGCCGAGGCCCACGAGGTCGACACTTTCCGTAAGCTTGAAGCCGTCCGCAGCTGGACACCCGATTTGGGGACCCATGGGCCATGGACCAAGAATGCTGACGCAACCGTTTCCGTTCTCTAGACCCCCCTCAGAAAATGCTTGACAGTACGTTGTTCCGTGCTGCGTCTGCCGTGCGCCTTCTTGGCGCTGCGAGATGCGCTGCGGGGCATCTGGACGAAGGGAAGAATGGGAGAATGACAAGGCTAACCGAAATGCGACAGAGCACCCGAGCAAGCCTCATTTGAGTGGTACGCTGCCCCCTTCCCCTGACCCACCAGCCCACCCATCCACCAGCCGCCCTCCGCAACCGGCGGCCCGGCCGGGTAACCCTCCCGCAGCGGCACACGACCCGCGCTGACACGTCCGGCGCTCCAGGTCTCGAAGAATACCAGCAGCTGTACAAGGAGTCCATCACAGAGCCCACCAAGTTCTGGGGGAGACTGGCGCGCGAGCTGTTGACGTGGCACAAGGACTTCCAGACGGTCCAGAGCGGCTCTCTCCTCGGCGGCGATGTTGCCTGGTTCCTCGAGGGCGAGCTCAACGCCTCGTACAACTGCGTTGACCGCCATGCCTTCAAGGACCCCAACCGCGTCGCCATCATCTACGAGGCCGACGAGCCCAACGAGGGCCGCAACGTGACCTATGCCGAGCTCCTGCGCGAGGTCTCCAAGGTGGCTTACGTGCTGAAGGACATGGGCGTGCGCAAGGGAGACACAGTCGCCATCTACCTGCCCATGGTTCCCGAGGCCATTGTTGCCCTCCTTGCCTGCGCCCGCATCGGAGCTGTTCACTCAGTCGTCTTCGCCGGCTTCTCGGCCGACTCGCTGCGCGACCGTGTCATCGATGCCCGGTCCAAGGTCGTCATCACATCCGACGAGGGCAAGCGTGGCGGCAAGTTGATTGGCACAAAAAAGATTGTCGACGACGCCCTCAGGCAGTGCCCCGACGTCAAGAACTGCCTCGTTTTCAAGCGCACCGGCGCCGACATTCCCATGACCCCGGGCCGTGACGTCTGGTGGCACGAGGAGGTCGAGAAGTGGCCCGCGTACGTGGCTCCCGAGCCCATGAGCGCCGAGGACCCGCTCTTCCTCTTGTACACCTCCGGCTCCACCGGCAAGCCCAAGGGAATGATGCACACGACGGGCGGTTACCTTCTCGGCGCCGCCGCGACGGGCAAGTACGTCTTCGACATCCACGAGGGCGACCGCTACTTCTGCGGTGGTGACGTTGGCTGGATCACGGGGCATACCTATGTCGTGTATGCGCCCCTGCTCTTGGGTGTGTCTACCGTGGTCTTCGAGGGCACGCCTGCCTACCCCAACTTCTCCCGCTACTGGGACATCATTGAGGAGCACAAGGTCACGCAGTTCTACGTTGCCCCGACCGCTCTCCGCCTGCTTAAGCGCGCCGGCGACCAGTACGTGAAGAACGAGATGAAGCACCTCAGAGTCCTCGGGTCTGTTGGCGAGCCCATCGCCGCCGAGGTCTGGAAGTGGTACTTTGAGGTTGTTGGCAAGGAGGAGGCCCAGATTGTCGATGTAAGCTTTTCCCCGGCGTGTGGCTCTTCATCGGCGCCCTTTCCACACAGTCGACTAATCGGCCTTCGTGCTTTAGACATATTGGCAAACTGAGACCGGTTCGCACGTCATCACTCCTCTTGCCGGTGTGACGCCGACGAAGCCCGGCTCCGCTTCTCTTCCCTTCTTTGGCATCGAGCCCGCCATCGTCGACCCCGTCTCGGGCGAGGAGATTCATGGCAACGATGTCGAGGGTGTCCTGGCCTTCAAGCAGCCGTGGCCAAGCATGGCCCGCACCGTCTGGGGCGCCCACAAGCGGTACATGGACACGTACCTCAACGTCTACAAGGGTGTCTACGTAAGTTTGTCCCGGCCAGACTCTAGCGATGGGCTCAAGCTGACGCGAGATTCTTAGTTCACCGGTGACGGTGCTGGACGTGACCACGAAGGCTTCTACTGGATCCGCGGCCGTGTCGATGATGTAGTGAACGTCAGCGGTCACCGTCTGTCGACTGCCGAGATTGAGGCTGCCCTGATTGAGCACTCCGCCATCGCCGAGGCTGCCGTCGTCGGTGTGGCGGACGAGCTCACGGGCCAGGCCGTCAACGCCTTTGTTGCCATCAAGGACGGTAACGAGGCCTCGGACGCGCTCCGCAAGGAGTTCATCCTCCAGGTCCGCAGGAGCATCGGGCCCTTCGCGGCGCCCAAGGCCGTGTACATCGTGCCCGATCTCCCCAAGACCCGCAGCGGAAAGATCATGAGGCGTATCCTCAGGAAGATTCTCGCTGGCGAGGAGGATCAGCTCGGTGATATCACCACGGTACGTTCAACCATTTACAAGCCGATCCACCCCCTTCGGTGACCCCTCAACTGACCTGAACCCCGTCTCTAGCTTTCGGATCCCTCGGTCGTCGAGAAGATCATCGCTGTCGTCCACGACGCCAAGAAGAAATAAGGGGCTGGGTGTTTTGTTTTGGGTTTGAAGGTGTACTATCAGGGTTATACCACCATCTCTGTTGCTATGCCTGAGTATGGTTCTCTCGGGGCTCCTTGGGTATCTGTTAGCGTTTTGTGAGCCAGTCCTCTGCTTTGAAGAGCGCGGGATCTGTCTTTTTTATTTTGGTTTATATTAGGGATTATGCAGGGCTCAATTTGATTTTTGGATGGCGTTGCATTGTGTCTCCCACGTCTCGTCGCCGTCATGCTCCCCACAACCACGGGACCGGGCTTGGCTTTAACGGTGGATCAATCGGGATCACAATCCCAGAGAACGGGTTGTGTGAGATCCCAGGGTGCCGAATCGTGAAGGTCGTGGCGGTGCCGTCAGACGCAGGCAGTGTTTCTCGGCGCCAATGCCACACTCGCATGTGGCCTTGCCGTATTCCGAGAGATGGGAACGGATGTTCGGATTACTCTGACCGCATGCTGCGATCATCATTCGAATCTTGCCTCACTCGATGCCAATGTCTTGGGACTCCACGATGGACGCGTCAACACTGTCCACGAGAGGCTGCGGGCAATGCTTGGCGGTTTAGATGTCTGCAATGCAACACGCCTGCGGGTGAGGGGGAGACACCACAACTCCTATTCCAGCTTGGTTATGTAGAAGGATTCTTGTTAGGTGTGAAAATTTTCGCTTTACTTTTCGCTCTCTATTTTTTTGGGGGGGTAGTCACAATTCCAATATCAACAGAATAGGGGGGACAGGGACCAAGTACCAAAGCCACGGCTTACACAGTGTGATTGTGTGTTGGCAGGATCGGCACCACGAGCGAGAGTGTGGCGCAAGCAAACACACACTGTCGTGTTGTCCGCTGTCTGCTGCAGCGCGGTTGTGTGACAGCTGTCGCGGCTTGTTGGACGGTGTCCCCCTTTTCTGTGCATCTGCAGGGCATCTATCACACGACTTCTGCAACGCTGCGGGCTGCAAGAGGTTGAGGTCGTCGATGGTTACAGTATCATATCGAGAAGGTGTCACGACTGTTTCCACAACAAGTTAAATTTATCAGCCCATGTCCGCTGTCTCCACGCTAGCGTCTGTTGGTCGAAGGGCGAGGCTGGTCCGGGTTAGCACCAGCCTTTGAGGCCTCTTTTCTCCGGCGGCTGGGGGTTAATTGCAAGGGTCGGCCAGCACGGGGCCAGGCCAAGGGCGCGGGGTGAGGCGACACCAAAGGACGCAGGGCTGGGTTGTTTGGGGTGCTGCTTCTGAAACCCGAGACCAGCGGACTTGGGACGGCTCGGCGGGTCGCGGGTATGGGTTGGGGTTCGTTTGTGTTGCTGGGTCTTGTCAAGTGCAAAGAACATCAAACCAGATGTGATTCCATCTCTGGCTCTTCAGTCGTTCAGTGCCTTCCAGGTCAGTAGCATCAATGAAAGCGGGATTTGGATCGACCGCAAAGCTGGCCGAATCCCGGCTGGCTTTGCGCCTTCTCTCTTCACGCCCGCCCGACGAAATGCCCCGCAGCCCGCTGACGCTTTCCATCCAGTCTCTCTGTCCCCTTGCGACGAACCCGGCCGCTCGCACGGTGGCCAGGGTCGGGCTTGGCTGGGCTTTTCTTGGACCTGAACCTTCTTGGCTGTCTTCGGACGAGTAAGAGGCCGAACCGCCACACCACCCACCGACAAAAACACAGTGCACTGCCACCGTTTCCCATCCATCCTCCTGCTTGCTGCCCTCGTCCTCCTCTTGAAGGAAACACAAAGCTGCCTTTCGTTGGCCTTACACCTGATCGGTTCCTTTCGTTGGGCCGATCATTTTCATTCAGCCGAAGTATTATTGAGTGTCATAATACCCGACGTTACCATAATTCCGTGTACACAAGTACCTCCCTACGACGACCTACAGCCTTTTTGCACCCAGCGCACTAGTGGTGATACCTTCATTCGTTGCTTTTACCTAGATCGGCATTTTGTACCCCTTCGCTTTGCGACGCTCAATCCTCCTCCGCCCGGGATCCCGATCGCGCCGGCCAGGGATGCGATTCACGGCCTTCGATTCATAGCAGGATGATTCTCGGGAGGGCCTTCGGGGCCGTTCTTGCAGCAGCCGCCGGCTTGCTCGTCCAGCATGCGACAGGTATGGACACAAATATGCGCTCCCGCTGCCTGGTCTCATTTTCCATGCTGCCCGCGACTTACATGCTGCTCTCACATAGCACACTCCGTAAAACGGAACCCTCTGTCGTCCATTGCTCGGGTTGAGGACGCCGTTATCCAGGCGCCGTCGCACCGAGTACACTCGCACTCGTCCTTCGATGTCTCCTTTCATCTTTCCCACACGCAACAGCAACATATCCGCCTGTCATTAGAACCGAACCACGACCTCTTCAGCGGGGACGCGACAATACAGTATCTAGCCGCCGACGGCTCCGTGCACAGGGTCGAGCCTATCGATAGGCGAGCGCATCGGGTATTCCGGGGCGAGAGCTTTGTTCGGTTTGAAGGCGATTCAGAATGGAAGCATGTGGGCTGGGCTCGGATCAACGTGCGCCGCGACGGTGATGACCCCATCTTCGACGGCGTTTTCACCATCGACGGCAACCACCATCACGTTCAGACGAAAACGACTTACCGTCAAACTGCTGTCGGCGGGGACCCCGACGTCGAAGATGTGGCGGACGACGAGTTTATGGTCGTGTGGCGGGATACCGATATCCAACCCAGCAGCCACGACGATCTGAAGCGCGACCTGGGCCACGCCTCGACATGCGGGTCGGACGACCTGCTGTACAACAGCTACGAGAACAACATCGTCTACCGTGGCCTCGACGAGGTAACTCGGGACACGAGCCTGTGGCAGGTCAGCCCAAGAGCCTTGTTTGGGCGCCAAACTGACACGACTTCGGGCGGCAACGGCGCTGGCGTCAACTTGGCAAACTCGATCGGCTCGACCGCCGGTTGCCCGACCACCCGAAAGGTTGCCTCGATTGGAATCGCCACTGACTGCACCTACACCGCCGCGCTTGGAGGCAAGGATGCCGTAACGACAAATGTCATCCAGATGGTGAACTCGGCTTCGCAGCTCTACGAGAGCACCTTCAACATTTCTCTCGCCATCCAGAACCTTACCATTAGCGAGACTCAGTGTCCGAGTACCCCGCCGGCCTCGGCCCTGTGGAACGGGCCCTGCAGCAGCACCGGTAGCATCGAAGCCCGGCTCAGCCAGTTCTCCCAGTGGCGCGGCCAATGGAAGGATACGAATGCCTTTTGGACCCTCTTGTCTACCTGCACCAGTGGCCCTGCTGTTGGCCTGGCCTGGCTCGGTGCCGTCTGCCAGCAGGGATCCTCGACCCGTGGCAACGAGACAAGTGCCTCTGCGAACGTTGTCATCCGCACCTCGACCGAGTGGCTTGTCTTTGCTCACGAGACTGGGCACACATTCGGCGCGGTCCACGACTGCGTCTCCCAAACGTGCAGCGATGGGACCGTAACGAAACAAGAATGCTGCCCTCTGAGCGCCAGCACTTGCGATGCTAAATCGCAGTTCATCATGAACCCTTCGACGGGCAACGGAATCACAAAGTTCTCACCCTGTACCATCGGCAACGTCTGCAGCTTCCTCGACCGCAGGTCGAGCCAGGTCACCTGCCTGACCAGCAATAGGGGCGTGACGACTTTCACCGGCAGCCAATGCGGCAACGGAATCGTTGAGACGGGCGAGGACTGCGACTGCGGCGGAGACGACGGCTGCGTGAGCAACCCCTGCTGCAATCCCAAGACGTGCAAGTACACCACGGGCAGCGTGTGCGACCCCGCCAACGAGGAATGCTGCACCTCGCAATGCGGCTTCATGGGCAACGGCACCGTCTGCCGCGCCAGCACGGGCTCCTGTGACCCGCAGGAGGTGTGCTCCGGCGCCTCGGCCGGCTGCCCCACCGACAAGGGCGCGCCGGACGGCCAGTCGTGCGGCGACGGGCTCGCGTGCGCCTCGGGCCGCTGCACCTCGCGCGACCAGCAATGCAAGACGTTCATGGGCGCCGACGCTACCACGTCGTGCTCATCGTCGGGCTGCGTGCTGTCGTGCCACTCGCCCAAGCTCGGCCCGGAGCAGTGCTACGTCCTCCAGCAGTACTTCCTCGACGGCACCCCCTGCGAGGGCGGCGGCCGCTGCTCCAACGGCAACTGCCAGGGCTCCTCCCTCACACAGCAGATACTCGACTGGATCACCAACAACAAGCAGATCTCCATCCCTGTTTTCTGTGTCGTCGGCGGGCTGCTGCTTCTCGCCCTCATCAGCTGCTGTTGGAACTGCTTCACTCGCCGCAGCAGGCGGCGCAGGGCTGTACCGCCTCCGCCCCCGCGCGGGTGGGGTGGGAACCCGTATTATGGTGCTGGTGGTGCCGGCGGCGGCCGTAGCGGTCCCGGCGGAGGAGGTGGGCCCCCACCCATGCGGCCGAGTCCTTCATACGCACCGGTGCCGTCGCCGCCGATGGGCTCGTATCCTCCTCCTCCGCCACAGCAGCAGAATGGGAGGTGGGAGCCGGTGCGAACAAGGAGTTTTAGGTATGCTTGATGACGGGTGATACTTACAGCGCTACATACATACCCAGCTTGTGTTTTTTTTGGTCTTTTTGGGAGGAAAGGTTTATAGATGTCTCGTCGGATTACAGCACTTGGATAGCTAGCGTTTTTCTCATTGGGCTGGAATAGGGCGGGGAATCCTCGTCATTTTGGAATGTGTGGATTTCATGTTTTTCTTACCTACTGTCCTGCGGCATATCTCTCTTGCCGTCGTATATATCCTCCTGTTATGGGTATGTATATCTCGAATGATGAATGACATATGTTTTGAGTTGAGGACATACGATGTCTGTTTTGGACGTGGATCAGCACACACATTTGTGGCTTGCTTGTGGCATATGCCGTTGCAACAAGTGGGTTGAGATGAGATTCACGATGGCGATTCCAAGCACTGCACAATTTGCATGTGTCCTTTTTTTTCCCTTTGGCACCGAACTGTTGTTCTCTTGCTTTTCCGCCAGATTTGGCCATAAGGCCTCAGCGCGAACATTCAGCGTTGCTGGACTCTCTGGCTATTGAAACCGTATTTGTCTCCTGGCGCAAGCCAAGAGAGTGTATTAAAGTTTAACTTCCATCAGCCATCCATCGAGGCTAGCCGGGCCTGTACTGCGTGACGTGATAGCACTCGCAGGAAGCTCAAGGCCGCTGCTGTCTTCCTATCCTCCGTACATCTACAGCGTAGGCAGGGGTCGTCGGTGGTGAGAGTGCGACGCAATATACAGTGTGTTGTGGCGGGTGTATTCCGGCCTCTTGTTAATCGTAACCACAAAGCATCTTCATGAAATGGAGTCGAGCGGCCGGGATGGTCTAGTAGTCGTGTTAGTTGGCATGCCGCCCAGCCGGGGTGTGGGCGCAAGGGTTGAGGCAGCTCACGTCTCCTGTGGATTGAGCATACATCATGAGCAGCTCGGGGTTGTCCAGAAAGGCAGCGGCCTGCTGGCGGCGTTCGGTTTGCGCAAAGTCCTCCCTCTCCGCACTGGCATTCGTGGTGTTAGTGAGACGAGCGCCCGTGTTCTTCGACAGCGGAACCACTCACCGGCCCTTTCCTAATCGCAATTTGCTCGAGGGCCTCGACTCGCCGTCGCTGGCGCTGGCATCGGAACTGTCGCCGGTGCGGTATGGGTTCTTGCCACGCGCCTGGCGGTCTCGCATCTGCGGGGTGAATTGGTGGTTGTTGGCCGCCGCCGACGATGCTGCGGCAGACTGGTGGCCCTGGGTCCTTCCCGCCAGTGACCCTAACTGTGTAGATTTGCTCAATTGGGTCGACTGCTCGGGCGGCGGAGGCCCACCAGAAGGCGCAGACATGCTATGACTGTTGTCTCAGTTTCTTCGGGGTGCGTTGGGATTGTGGTGCAGCGGGGGGCGGGATCGCGACGGTGGCGTGTGAGGTGTGCCGCAGGCGACGGAAATGTCGCCCGCCTCTTTCTTCGTGTGTACTGAAGGTGGGTATGGATTTTGGGATTTCAGGACCCCGGGTCTGAAGTTTAGGTTGTGATTTAAGGTGAGATCATGAAGATGTTCCTGGGCTGCAGGGGGGCGGGGCAGGTGCATGATGTTGGGGAATCGTCGTCTGAACGCAACTCGCAGTTCTGCGCCCTGCGCCCTGGAGAGCAGCATAACAGGTCACCACTGCAGGCCTCAACAAGGCCAAATTTGCTCAGTGTGCACAACTCCTGAAAATATCTGAATCTGACGTCCGTGCAAGTTCTGTTCAAACCGCCTTGCTGTGTACCTCATCAATCCTCAATGCCAGCCCTTTGTTGCACACAGCCAGGAGACACTTTGCATCCAACACAGTCACCCCACACCGAAGGGAATCTTGAGACAGAGTACGTTGTAGTTCAACAGCGAATCAACCTAGGTCATATCCTCGGAGATACTCTCCCTTCTCTCTTGGGAAAAGCCGCCTAGCTCTCCACAGAGAGCGCCTTGACGCCGACCAGCTTTGCCCCCTTGCCTTTCCCCTCCGTCGTCACCACCCAGTACTCAGCCTGGACACCCTCCCTCGCAATTCGGTACACCCTCACGTCATTCCCCTGCCCCGCCTCCCTCACGGCGTCCACCACCTCGGCATATCTCCCATCCCGATTCCAGTCTACCGGATCCGTGATCTCAACCTCGGCATTCTTGGGATCCCAATGCCCAATCAGCGCCGCAAACTCCTCTGTATCGCACCTAAGTCAGCAAACCCACCCCGAAAGACGACGAACAAAACAACAAAGGATAACACAAACAAGGAAGAAGAGGGAAAAAAACTCACCCTCATCAGGCAACCCCTTCCCCGCCTCGTCCCACGCCAGCGCGACGGGCTTGAACGGCTCATCCGCGTCGCTGACATAAAACGCGCCGCGGCTGCACACCCGGATGAGCACGGCCGGCACGGTAACCCCCTCCTCGGTAGTCCTGAATTCGACCCTCTTCTTCTTGCCCGCCCCCGAGGCAGCCACGCCCTTGGCCGGGTCCTCGTTCGCCTTGTCCAAGAAGGCCGCGTAGTCCTGGTCCGACGACATCTCGTCTTGTCTCGTCCGCCTTGCCGTCGCCGTGGAGAATTGCCGTATCGGGGCGGGTGTTCCTCCGCCTGGAGAGTGGTAAATTTGGTGGCGCGGGGGTCTGGTGACTGGGAAGCGGCGGGGTTGCGTGGGGAGGGGTAGAGAAGAAGAAGCCAGGCGCGGCGAGATGCTGCAAAGTCTGCGAACGTGTCGGTTTGGCACGATGTGTGGCAACGCTGCGGGTGGGTTTACGTGCACTTGTTGTAGTTCAGAAAAGGATGGCGAGAGACGACTGCGGAGAGTTGCAAGCATGTTGGGAACGTTCAGAGCTAAGGTAGCTGAACATGCAGGTTGGGAGCCGGATGATGTAACCTCCACTGCTGTCCTGCCTGGATTTCGGCCAGCTTCGGTGAGGTCAAGCTCACGACTGATTGGGTAGCCCCACCCACAAACAGGCCACACAAGTTTCTGATATCACGGCGCCCTTTCCACTTCCTTCACGATTCCAGCGTCGCTCACACTTCACAGAGCAAAAGAGTCAATGGCAATTGGTTCATTTTCCCATTCCCCTCATGCAGTCCGTCCTAAGCTGAAAATGCTAGGTAGAATTCCGTATCCCGACCCAAAGAGCAACAACGAACGAGAACCCGTGACACCAATGCCATTGTAAAGCGACTAAAAGCAGAAAGGAGCTGACCCGCCCTATGAGCTGGCGGCCAGATCCTTCTTGAGGGTACCCTGGTACTGCTTCTTCTCCGCCGGGGTCTGGAAAGCACCGTGACCGAACTCGGACGAGGTGTCGATCCATTTGAGCTCGACCTTCTCGAGCGCCTTGCGCGAGGTGTGGATGAACATGGACTTGCGGAGAGTCATGACCCTCTTCTTGACACCGGGGACGGAGCCCTTGACCATGACGAAGTCGTTGTTGACCTCGCCGTAGCGAACGAAGCCACCCATGCTGCGCGCCCTGTCAGCAAATTTGGTCTCAATACGCCAAGAACAAGCAAGAACTTACGGAGTGATCTTCTTCTTGGTGACATCAACCTCGGTGGCGGCGCTGTCCTCAGCATCGGCCTTGCCGATACGGTACACCTTGTGGTTGACCGAGGTACGGTGATGGTAACCCATCTGACCGGCACGGGCAACAGTCCACTGGACGTGGGACGGATGCCAGGCACCGATACAGGCGACCTTGCGGAGACCCTTGTGGGTCTTGCGCGGCAGCTTCTTGGTGCCCCAACGAGCGGTGACACCGGAGAAGCCGTGGCCCTTGGTGACGGCGATAACGTCGATCACCTCGTCCTTCTCGAAGATGGAGTCGATCGAGACGGGCTTCTCGAAGAGGCCGTTGCCGAACTCGACCTTGTCGGCGACGGAGCCACCGTTGATCTGGATCTCCATAAGGTGGGCCTTCTTCTGCTTGAGGGGCGTCTTGCGGATCTGGGTGTGCGCCAGGACGCGGACGACGCTGCAGTACTTCTTGATGCGCTCGAGCTCGCGGGTGATGGAGGCGCCGCTGTTCTCGGAGTGCTTCTTGGCGTACTTGGTGAAGGCCTTCTTCTTGCTCTTGTACCAGTTCTTGTAGAAGCGACGCTTGATCTCGTCGCTCAAGTGCTCAGCCCAGACGGTGGTGAGCGAGCGCAGGCCGCGGGGAGTCTCAATGTACTAGACAGGGGGGGTTAGACAAAACTGCCTTCCTCTTCATCCTCGGCCGGACAGCAAAGACTTACGCCAACCAGACCCACAACGATCATCTGTAAAAGATGTTAGCCATTGACACAATAAGAGCCAAGCGGGCTGCGTTGAGCGTACAGGTGGGGTATCAATGATCGTCACAGCCTCCACGACCTCCTTCTTGTGAGCCTTGGCGCCAGGGCGGTCGAGGTCGCGGACGATCGTGGTCATGCCGGCCTTGTAGCCCATGGCAGCGGTCAGGTGAACGGGCTTCTTGGCGTCGTCCTTGGGGAAGCTGTCGCAGCACCAGCAGTTAGCCTCCGTCTCCTTGCCCATCGTTCGATTCAATAGAAGGGGCACGGCATTGGGGGTTTGACTTACGACTTGACCTTGCCCCTGTGGCGGGCGGCACGCTTGCGCGGCAGGTACGCCAGAGAGCCATGGCGAGGGGCCTCGTACTCTGCAATCGGTCAGTATCAGACTGCAAAATAATTTTGTCGGTGCTCCAGTGTCGATATGCTGAATCTCGTCCAGGCGTTCGTGCAGCTGCGCAGCGCCCGTCTTCTTCGCATTGAGGCTGAAGCAACATGGGAAAGGGTCTGGGGCCTACTCACTCCGGTGAGACATGGTTGCTGATGTCTGCGGTTTGGCGTGATGTTTGATGGAAAATTCCCCCGAGTCCGACCACGAAGGAAAAAAGGCCCCTCGAAATTTTGGAGGAGTGAATTTTTGTGTGAGGATGGACCTCGACGCTCGGGCCAATCGCAGCGGAGCCCTAACTGCGAACTTTGCGGCGAGCGGGGCTTGTCGGTTGGAGGCCAACTGAGAGTTACGACACGTGACTTCTACCCAGGGCAGCCGCTGGTGGGGAACTGGGGATGCCTCCCAGCACGAACGGGCGATCGCACCCAACACCGGCAACATTGCTCAGGTAGACGCACCCCATGTCGTCAACCACAGCCGCAACGATGAAGCGAGGAGATATCTCAATTCGTGTCTGTCTAAGAATAAGCAGAAACATGCTAACACGAGAATGTGCGATACAAGAAGCTACCTAGGAGGATAGAAAGTGGTTCATGAACATCGGAAACCCCTGTTTCCCCCACATCTTGAGTGACTGGACAAGCAGTTTTTCCCGAATTTCATAATACCAGCCTTACAAAATACTCTTCGACCACTCGACCAGACACGCCCAGCCGGCCCAAACCCGCAACAAGGCACCTCCTAGGCTACCAACACACTGCCCATCGAGACAGGATCCGCCATGTATTGAAACCGCAGTAACAAAGGAAATAAACATGAGAAAGAAAACCAAACAGAAAGAGAAGCATTCGGCCGACCAGGCGTCGGCCGTACTTTGGGGTAGCCAACGAACGGTTGTGCGAGCCGAAGCCATTTGGACCCCAAAGTGCGCGAGAGCAGCCTGCGAAACTGCCCAGAAGACCTGGCTTCCATGGCTCGCGTCACCAGCGTCACCAATGGCAGCCAGGGACGGGAAGTAATGACCTGCCCGTTTTCTGCGCTCCACGGGCGTTGTGTTGTTTCAGTTCCCGTTTATGGTCGTAGTCGTGGGCGTTCCATTCTTCATCTCGGGCGCCGCCGCAGAACCCGAACCTGAAGTGGGGCCCGGCACAATGCCCGGCTTCTTCTCGTCGTCGCCGTCGTCGTCATAATCTTCGTCCACCTCCATCTTCCGGGCCGCTCGCTCAGGCTCACTTGCCATCGGAGGATGGGGGGCAGGCGGGTGCTCCATCCGTCGCTCCTCGGGGTATTCTTTCTTGGCAGATCCAGGCCGAGGCCCCGGGCCTTCGTGCATAAGGCCCTGCATGGCAGAGGGCCCTTGCTGCATGGGCGGCAGGTGAGCCACACCAGAGTGCGACTGCGGATGGTGGGCAGCTTCAGAGGGATGGTAGCCATCATTTCCGTGGCGCTGTTCCTCAGCGCGACGCATCTCATCAGCGCGACGCTGGTCTTCGACACGGCGCTGCTCTTCGGCACGGCGCTGGTCTTCAGCTCGTCGCTGGTCCTCGGCCCGGCGTTGATCTTCGGCACGACGCTGGTCTTCGGCACGGCGCATCTCATCGGCGCGGCGCTGCTCCTCCACACGTCGTTGTTCTTCAGCCCGTCGTTGTTCTTCAGCCCGTCGTTGGTCTTCAGCCCGTCGCGCATCCTCCATGCGCCGCTCCTCAAACCGACGAGCTTCCGAAGAGTTTCGACGGTACTGCTCGTGACGAGGAGGCGTAGAGGCACGGCGATGGCGGCTGTCTTCCATGCGCGCTCGCGTTTCCTCGGTCGAAGGCTTCTTTGCATCCCGCTCATCTTCCCATTCCCGCATCCTCTTGGGCCCAACCGAAGGCGGGCGGGGATCGTGCTCCCGGTGGAGAGCCGACTCGGCGGACATACCAGGCTGCGGAGGATGAGGCACACCAGGCTCAGGGCCATGAGGGCCCGCCTGGTCAGGATGCGCCGGGTAAGGGGCCTGATGCTGCGGATATGCCGACTTGGGCGACGGCATGCGGTTTTCATGCATGGGCGGCCGCCCATCGTTCCGAGGGCTACCCGAGCGGTAGGGCATCAACGGGTTCGAAACAGGCCCGCTCGGGCCAGGCGCGGCGCTCGGCTGCAGAACGGCAGCCGGCGTAGGGCCCACGTAGTTGGGATTCCTGACGCGAGGAGGTTGTGGTGGCCCAGGGGGCGGCTGCTGCGACTGCTGGGGCGGAGGCGGCGGGGGCGGGGCACCGTAATGTGTCGGAGGCGGTGGAGAGGGGCGTCTATGTTGCTCAGGCGCCCTGCTTGCGTCCAAATAGGGCCTCATTTGGTGCTCCTGTTGAGGGCTGGGCGGTCTTTGACCGGGGGCAGCTGGCCCACGAAAGGGCTCGCGGTCGGCGGCATACGGATTCCGCGGCTGCGGGGGAGGGTTGATATCTGAGATCCTTCCACCCCACGCGTTCGGCCCCGGGCCAGGAGCACCGCCGTTAAGCATGGGCTGCGGCGGCTGCGCGGGCGCTCCGGAGCCCGACCCAGCCCACTGCGGCCCCGGAGGACCAACGGCGCCGGCAGCTTGGTAAGCTTGAGGATGAACATCAGTGGGCATTGGTGCCTGCCCAGGCGGGGCACCATTGGCTTGGCCGTTTCGGAGCAACTGCAGCCTCGTTTTGATGTGAGGGTTCGAAGGGTCCAGCTCGGCCGCGCGCTGATACGCGTCAAGAGCATCGGCGATTTGGTTGTTGCAGGATTCATACTGAGAGACCCCTGGTGTCAGCAGTGGGACATGAAATTGCGCAAAGATGGAAGCTTACCAGAGTGCCCAGATCATACCAAACCTCTGAGATCCAGGGGTTGAGCCGGATGGCACGTGAGTACGCATCGAGGGCGTCGCGGTATTGATTGATCTGGTAATAGAGCACGCCAATGGAACACCAGAACGTGGGATTCCGCCCGTCGCGGTAGACGGCTTGCTGGTACGCCTCGTACGCCTTGGGGTATTTTTGCATCTGCATATAGCACCGACCCAACAAATACCAGCTTTGAGCATCCGAGTTGTCTGCCGGGTGTTAGCGGCTTGCGCTGCCCAGAGAGAAAATGGGGCAGGGTAAAAGAGACACTCACCAGCAGCAACCGATTTCTCGAGGTATTCAATAGCCCGCTCCTGGCTGTCAAAATGCTGGCTCTGTGTGTGATGGAGCCAGCCAAGCTGTTGCAAAACCTTGGCGTGGTTGGGGTCACGGTCAAGAACCCGATGGTAGGCGGCCTTCGCGTTCTCGAACTGGGCTAGGGTTAGTGATAAGACGGCTAGGAAACGTCATTGGGCTATACTTACGTCCTTCTGCTGCTCGTGAACATGGCCAATCTGAAACCAGATGTCCTCTTCTGTGAGCGGCGTGGGAGGCGAGTTGACGATGTACTTGAAACACTATGGAGAGTCTGGTCAGCCCTCTGAACACCGTGGACAAGCGATCCGCGACGCACCTCGAGCGACTCGTTGTACTTTTGCTGCTGCTTGTAAATGATGCCGAGCCGGAAGTATATCTCGTGGGCCTTGTCGAAATCCGGCTGCATCTTCATAACTTGCGCGAACGCATCTTCGGCGTGGTCCAGGGAGCCGTATCTATCATACAGGATGCCAATGCCATACCAAAGACGGGGCTCTTTGGGATTCGGGAGGTTGACCAAGGCGGTCTGGTATGCGTTGTAGGCCTGTTGCAGGTCATCCATCATCAGATAGCAGTGTCCTAGCCAGCAGGTTAGCAGCAGGCGGGCAATCTGGAAACCCAGAGTCGCATACCGAGACAGCCCCACGCCTCTCCGTTCCGCTCATCCAATTTGAGAATCGCGTTCAAGTACTCGGCCGCCTTGGGAAAATCCTCGCGGGTTCTCAACACCGAGCTCATCGAGTTCATGGCCGGGATCGAGTTCGGGTTCGTCCGGAGGGCGCGCTCGTACGAAGCCATCGCGTCGTCCAGATTTCCCATCTGCTCGGCGAGGCCGCCTTCATCGGGAGTTAGTCCATATCCAACTGTGCGCAGCGACTGAAAAGGGGGGAAGGGTGCTAGGAGCGCAGCGCATTACCGAGCTGGATCCAGACGGCCTCGGTCTGCTGCAGGAGGGTCTGGCGCGACGAGGAAAAGGACTGCGGGACGGGGGGCCGCGCGGGCCCTGGGGGCCCATGATGCATCTGCATCTGCATCGGGGGCGAGGGATGATGGTTTGCCATGATTGCCGACATCGCCCTCGATGCAGGAAAGGGGGTTTCGATCCCAACAAGACGGTTTGGATCGAGGGAGATGATTGAAGCGATGAAGCAGGGCGCAGCCGACACGGGATTGCAGACGAGAGCGTGTGGTTGTCGATGGTTTGTGGCTGCGCGTTATTCAAGTTGCGCAAATTGGTCGAGAGGCTGGCTCGGCGCGAGAGTGCTTGCGACGGACCCAACCGGCAAGCACACGGCGGGTTCACGGAATTGCTCACAGGAAATCAGGAAAAACAACCAAAGGGGCGTTGGAAAAGAGATGCAACAGGCAAAAAAACACGCGGTAACAGTGGCTGGCTGTTCCTGTTTGATGTTCTGATCAGGCGTCGACCGAGATCGCGACGGAGGCCAAGACAAGGGAGAAGGAGAAAAGGATGCCGCATGAGGGTCCGAGAGAAATCTCGGAATGGGGAGGAGTCGGGCTGGGGAGAATTCATTTCGGCTGGCCGTCTGAGAGGGGAGAACACCTTACCCATAAACGACAGGGATGTGGGAATTGTCTTCCCGTTCATGTCTCGCAGAGCACCCAAGAAGTGGAGAAGGTCTCCCCAAGGTCGTGGTACCTCCGCACCACCCGTCGCCCAAGCGGCGGCCCACGGCGGATCACGGCATACGAGGTGACGAGGTGAGATCAGCAGCATCGTTCCATGCTAGCCCGCCCGGGTCTCTGTTCGGACGATGTCGGTACAGTGCCGGCCGACCATGCAGCATGCAAACCAACTGACCAAGGCATTTTCTAGCTATATAAACCTTTCGCCTTCGTTGTCCTTGCCTCAGAACCTCTCTGGCGGATCTCGGCCGATTCTGTTGGCATGGACAAAAGGGGGGGGGGGGTGAATAAAGTTACGTCAGATGGTATCGGTACGAAACAGTACCTACGGCAAGCCCCACCCACCCAGCCTCTTCCAGGGGACTGTGTTTCCGAAGAAGGCGCCTGTGCCAATTGGTTTTAGCGTCTGTGGCGACGGCTGGGTGGTTCCACGGTGCCCCCCATGCTTGCAGCCAAGAATGGATGACAGGGATTGACCAGCACTTTTCCCCCGTGCTCCGTCACAACGCATGCAGGACTACTGACCCACTCCTCGGTGGGACCAGGTGGGCGTGCGATGGCGTGTGTGGTGTGAGGTCGGAAAATAACTCCACGAGAAAAGAGACACGACTCACACCAGAGACCGAAACTGCATCCATCCCAAAAGGTATCATGGATATGGGGCGGGGGGTTTGTGTTGTGCTTGAGCCTTGCATCGGCATTGCGTCCACGGCATTTGATTTGCGGGTTTTTGCGCAGGGCTGCCATGCGCCATCGCAGCCCGGGGAAGTCGACAAGCGCCCACCGTCACCGCCGCCATCCGTCAGGCGTTTTCAGCTCACTGCATGTGTCTGCGGAATGTCCAGTGCCCAGGCAGCACGAGCCAGCCAGCGCAAGCCCACACTGAAAAGGTCCAGACATCACACCGGCTTTGAGGACATCGGCGCCGGGCACGCTGGGTCCCGAACCAATCCGCCTGGTGCGGCCAGGCCCGCCCGGCCGTCGTTGGCTCTGTCAGGTAGGATTTCGAGCTTGTCGCGTGTGCGTACATAGTGGTACCTTGGGTATGACACAGTGTCGAGATTTCCCTGGCTTTGATCGTCGAGCAACTTGCCGCCACTTGGCTTGCAAACTGCGCCAGATCTCGGCCGCAGTGAGGGCCACGACGCCAAGCAATATCCACCCAACACCACACCCACCAGCAATATATATCCGGATTGAACCCATTTGGTTTGGGTTCCCGCAACGTCGAGTATAGTGGCTGAACATACGTATATGGTATCACACCATCTGCCGTCCGGCTTATCACTAATATCGAGCGCCGAGTTGACTGTCCTGCGGAAACTCGACAGACCCTCGCGCAATCAGGCCAACAACACCCAACCCCCACCATCAACGAGACAGACAATCAAAGGGAAATGATCCGGGCGAGAAGGGAAAGGCAAGACAGGAAAGACAGCGGAATGGGGAGGGGGAGTGTCGGACAGGGAAAACGGCAAGGTTTCAGTTCGGCGAGATAGGAACCTCTGGTTTCCAAAGCCGCCATCCAGGTCACAAGCCCGTCGACTCCAGGTAAGCCCAATCGCTCCACAAATAAGACGCTGCAGCTTTTGTTGGTGGTGCCGCTGGGAGGCTCTTCTTCAACCCCATTCGTCTGGCGGGACCGGGGAAATGGCGGCCTGAAAACAGGTCCAACGGTAAGGGGCAGGATTGGCGACCTCCGAGACGCGAGCACCCTTTTCCGGTGCGAGATGCCCACCGAACAAAGTCATCACCGCCACTCGTTGGCAGGCCCCGACCGCTGCCCTGGAGCCGCGAGGAGCTGGATTCCGGCCATCGTGATGCGACCGGCTGCCGGCGATCATGCATTGGTGGTCGTTTCGGTGCGGATGCGCGGGCGAGGTGCGATCCCAGGGTTGCCCGCTGCACAGACCGACAATTCCTGCTGCAGCGCACGCGCAGCCGAGGGGGCTGTGGTTGGGGCCCGGCTTGGGGATGTGGTGGTGGGGTGGATCCCCCCCAGATCGGACAGGGGCAAGCGTGGAAACCCACGTCAGCAAGGTGGCTCCCTGTGGCGAGCATGTTTGCAGATGCGCATGCAGGCAGGCTCTCTGGGGTTCCATTCTTCCGTGCAGCCGCCTGCCTGCCCGGCGCCCGCCACTCGTCCCGTCGCACAGGAGCAAAAGACGCCGGTCCGTTTCGGCACTGCACCTTGCTTTTTCCGCCTGTCACGTGAACTCTCGCGTTGGGGAACCCGGCAGCCGGCTGTCTCCGAGTCCCTTTTGCCTGGCAGCGCGGGAAGCCAGGGCGATGCGAGGCGAGATTGACGCTGTGCTGTGTCGTGTCTGGAACTCGCCTTGACCGCTTGGCACCCAGCTGCGGGCCAGCCCCGTGAACCTCGTTTATTTATCATCGTCGCCGATCGGTCGCAATGCCGGGTGGCTAAACTACTACTACGGAGTATGTTTGTCGGCATCAGAGGCTTCCATTTATCGAACAGTTGCTACTTAGATACGTCGAAATGCGCAGTTTTGATGGGTATTTCCAGTGATACAAAGTCGCGGCATTCCCCCATGGGCTAACCGCTTGGTCGTTGCCAGCGAGAGGCCCCTGAACATGGATCGATGCGTGGGCCCATCGCTTGCCAAGCAGTCAAGGCGATTTCCAGACACGTCAGCGATCCTCTTTGCTGGGCATTTTTGGCTAAGCATTTTCTCGCCGAGCCCCAAGCAGGCCCGCTTCCGGTCATGGCACGAACAGACGGTGATGCTGCTGCAAACAGTCCTGATTTCAGGTTGGCTTCCCAGTCCCAGCCAGACACACAGCCGCCCATGGCTCACCTCCAACCACCGAGTCACTGATTCAAGACGTATTCACCAAAACCCACCCACAAGCCTCCGATTACAACAGCATAGCACATTTAGTATACAGAATACAACAAACTGAACCAGGTGCTCCTTGCCCCTCTAATAAGTCCTGGGCCCCTCGACAAGGCCGACATCAGTCATGATCGTACCCCCCTTGCAGTGGGCTGGAATCCGTTATGCCACCGCTCTCAATAGTTAAGAACCCCCTTTCTGCCCCGCCCCCCGCCACCACCCTCTTCCTGCTGTGTTGCACGAACCCCAACGCCGGAACGGTGTTCTCAACCCCCCAAACCACGGTATATTAGGGGCGGTCATAAGTGTTATCAGAAAAATCCAGACGTTCCCAAAAAGCGAGTTTCCGCCGCAGTCGAGAAGTGCAGCCCGGAAATCCTTGACAGCTGAAAAGTCCCCCCATGCTCGTCCACGCGTCATGTCCGGTCCGAATCGCCATCCGGGTTATAGTTTGTCTCGCCCAGCATGCCGCTCCCGCCCGCCGCCTGGGCGGTCATGGCGTTCGGAGTCGCCTGCGGCTGGCTCTGTACTGTTGGCCCTGTAGCCGACGGGATGGGCGGGATCACGGCGGGCGGCACAGGGGCGCTCTGCGCGCGGGCAGCGGCGGTGGCCGTGGCGGCGTGGAGGCGCTGGTCGAGGGCCCGGAGCGCCAGCGCCCTCCTCCGCTCGGCCTCGGCGCGGGCGCTCCCCGGCGCGCCGCGGTGCGAGAAGGTGTGGTGATGGTCGCCGCGGGCAGCCGAGATGTCGGCGGCGCTGAAGGGCACGCACAGGCGCATCGCCACGAGCAAGTTGAAGACTTGCTCCGAGATGCCCGCGACCAGAGGCCGTACAGGCCCGGGGAAGAACTCGGCGATCGCAAAGGTCTCGCTTGCGTCGCCGCGGAGGGAGTTGGGTTGGGAAATGTCGAGATCGGGGAAGGCGACCTTGTAGAAGCGTAGATAGGTCCAGCTGACCAAGAAGCCGTAGACGGCGAGAAGGAAGGAGGCGGCGGTGAGCATGGGTGTGAGGCAGAGGAGCGTCACAAGGCCGATGTAGAGCAGCGGGAAGCGGGGAACACGCAGCGAGAGGAGGCCCCTGAAGAGGGTCACGGTGTGTGCTGGGACAAGCTGGCTGAATGCGACGAGAAAGGAGATCTGAACGGATATGGTGCCGGCGATGGTCATGAGCCTGGTCGGAGAGACATGTCAGAATCGATGCACGGGCGTCTGTTCCAGCCAAGCGATACAGCAAGAAGAAATCCCGCTAGGCACGTACGTCCATCGTTCATTTCGCGTCAAGGCGAAGAACACAATCGAGGTGCCGAAGCACAGCAGGTTGGGCACGAGCGCCGTGATGAGCAGGAACTTGGCGAACTCGCGCGAAGACCAAGCACGCTCCAGGTAGCGGCCGCCATTGTAGAGGGTGACGCAAGCAATGGACAATGTAAAGACATTGCTCTCGACGAGTGTTGTTGTCAGGAAGGTCCAGGGATAGACGAGCGAGAGTTGCGGTACGAGGTTGAGGTAGGGGATGACAATCTCCGAGTTTGCCGTCCACTGTCGATACCGGATTGCTGCGCTGAGCACCGACTGTACCCCCAGCGCGATGAGCACGATGCGGGTTACCGGCGGGATGTTTATTCGGGGCGGCATGGCGGGCGGGCTTCCGGTTCCGTTGTTGAGGCGGGCCTGGCTTTTGGAAGACTTGGGACGGGAGTCGCGATAGGAGACTCTCGGGTGGTGTCTTGAACTTTTGTGGTGCTCGGACCAGGTGATTCGGCCAGCCAGCCAGCGTTACCCAAAAGTTTCTGCCTCGAGCCTCAGGCAGAACACCGGAGAGTCCAACCCAGGCTTGGCGTCTTGGCCGGTCTTGTTCTCGTCCGGATCCATCGCCGCCATCAACCATCCCCAAAATGAGCCCGAAAGCGGGCATGTCGCCACAGCGATCCAGTCTCCAGGCTAGCCAGTCCCGCCAGTGTGCGAAGTTTCAATCTCACAAGAGTCGATGCGGTTTCACGGTCGACTCACAGGTACGCTAATCCTTTACTCAATGTACGGTATGCGGATTAGTGTTCCGGTCTCTACGAATATTAACGGCTGGCGTTTGACACACACCGGGCGTGTCGGTGCTTTATGTTCGTGGACCAAGGATTGAGAGTCTCTGGGCCTCCCATTGTGGCATACGCGCCATCTTAAGCATGTGCCAGCGCCAGGCAAAGTGACACAGCTCCCCATGGCGAATGTCGGATCGAGGAAGCATCCCGTCTCAAGGCAGTAACGTCAAATCACTGTGTCCACGCCCGTTGTGGCACCTCGCGAGGCTGGTCTCCCCTGGTCTGCACGAGACAGTATATGAAGACGGAGTCGGGCAGCCCGTCAGCTTTGTTGCGATGCCTCGACACATCATGGATATCATGGCCATGGGCATCATGGACCTCATCTCGTCGGGCGACGCCGCCTCTCTTCAACCCTTGGACGCTTCTACAGCCTTCGATGCGGGAACACCCCGCCTGCTGGGCTCTGGGAGCCGCTTTCTGGGTCTCCCCCCTGAAACATGGCCACTCCCTGTCCTGCCAGTGTGCAACCCTAAACACCCTGCATTGCTGGCGATGATTGGACCTGGCCCAGATCATTTGGTCGGAAGGATGACATTGTTTCCTCCGTCGCTCTGAGGCCCTTGGTTGTCTGCAGCGACTCCCAAAGACAGCGCGACCTACCGGCTCGGTCGTGCATTGTCGCGGCGCGACCCTCATCTCGCATACTGCCCAACGGATAATCCCCGCCCGTCCCATCAATGTCGAGGTTGGGTGCGAAGAAACACTGCAGCACAGCGTGCATGCAGGCAGCAGAACCCCGGCTGAGATCCCGTACTTGCCAGGCGGCATGTCAGAGATGTACCGGATGTGGAGGGGGATCCGCTTCTCGAGCTTGGTACCGGTACTGCGTGCTGTGGTACAAAGCGTACAGGTATTTCAGTCCCAGATCCCCGCCATTCCCGCTGTTCCCATAAACAAGGCCCATCCGGTTTTGCTGGCGCCCGCGTGTCCTCCACAACGGTGCAAGCAAGATGGACTGGGCACAAGACAAAGCTGCATGCCTGCCCACGCCGGTAAACCTGTCTTCGGCGGTGTTTTATCGTGTATTGAGTGTCAAGAAAATCGGTCCCCCTTGACCGTGGAGTCGTGCTGGCGGTGGCGATTCGGGCGTGGATTGGAGTGTGGGGGGGTTGCTGTTGCTGTTGCTGGCTGAAACAGCCGTGGTGACGGTAACATTGGACGGCAATCTGGCAGGCATGCCCATATCGAGCAGAAAGCCCCGAACGACGGGTCGGCGGTCGGGTGGTCGCAGCGACTCGGGACGAAGATTGCCTGTGGTGTGCGATGTCACTGTTCACCTCGCGTCCGGGCTTATCAAATAAAGAGCCGAGTCATCGCATCAGGCCTGTCAACTTCGGTCCAGTCGAGTCCCGCATCACTCAGAAATTACAAGGTGTGGTGTGTTGAATCCTGTCACGTCAACCCTCTCGGAAAACGACCATGGAAGGTGGGCGATCTTGAACCTTGCGCCAGCCGACCACCCCATGCTAAGACCGAAATGGCATGCAGCACCAGACCTGACCTGCATCCTCACGCAGCGCAGGCCATCTGGATCGGTCAGTGCTCCACAAGGGGTGTTTCTGGCGCGAGGTACTCCGTAAATACCGACAATACCTTCCAGTTTTCGAACAATTCCGGATTTTTGGACCATGCATTCTGTGCCTACATTGAAACGGAAGACGGAGAGCCTGCCGGTACACTACCTTAATTACCTCCAGTCCCCGAACAACAGGCAGTCCACACATCGATCGGAGCTCATCGCCCTTGTGGCCCTGTCGTGTCTCTGGTCCCCCCCGGTCGCCACGCCACCCTCCCCGGTGATGCAGGGCAGCCGCCGTTTGATCTTTTAGCTGCTTGGCTGAGGCTGGCGCCCTGAAGGGTTTAGCGTCCGTGCCGCGATTTAGTCGCCCGCCTAAACAAGCGGCAGGGACCACTTGGGCTGGTGGTGAGTGGGACCCATGCCTCCGTCCTCACGCTTGACAAACCCGCACTGGGCTCGTGGTCCGAACGCTGGCCGCAATCTCCAAATCTCGGCCGTGGGCGCTTTCGAGGTTCATTTTCACCCTTCAACACCGAATTCACGCTCAAACCCGCCCCGACAACGACCTGCTTATCGATCCGGGCGGCCCTCTGCGCGCTCCGCCATCGCTATTGTCAACATTGATACGAGTTTTGCATCCCTGGTCGCCACCCATTGCCGGACGCCCGCGCACCGACAATGAAGGAGCTACTTGACACGGACAGGGTCAACTTTCTTGTCTGGAGGTTCGTTGTTTTCCGCCCGCCCCGGGCCTCGACACCGACCCGGCCAACACACACGGCGCCGAAATGAGGCGGCCTGATTGCTGACTCTGCCTTCTTCACTCGAAATGCAGGTATCTGCTCGAATCAAGTATGTGCGCCGCCGCGCCGCGCTGTTTTTTCCCTTCTTTTTCTTCTTTTTCTCTGCTGTCCCTCCGCTGCCCGCCGCCCCTGCCTGCCTGCCTGCCAGCACCGGCGCGTTGAAACCGGCTGGGTGAGCCGAGACGACGACAACTGACCACCCATCGTGCTGCAGATTATCGGGAGACGGCCGCCAAACTGCAAAAGGAGTGGAGGGTCCACCAACCTCACAGGCAGTTTGACTTCGCCTCCCACGTCAACACGTATGCGCTGGTGTCGCTGTTGAACAAAGGCCTCGTCTATGAAGACTACCAACGACAGTTTGCCGCTGCCAAAAAGGTACGGAACCTGTGGGGCTGGTTCTCGCCCGCCCTGATTTTCCCCCGTCGATTTTCTGGGGGCTGCCCTCCATTCCTGTTGGGGTTGCACCCGGCATGGAATTGGCGGGTGTGTGCTGGTGGTGGCTTGGGGGCCCCAGGAGAGGCGCTAGTGCCGGGATACTGACATTTTCCTTGCAGGCGCCCCGTGATGTGCCGGCAACGGCCGAGGCGACTCCGCGAGGGGTGTTTGGGCCGCTGAAATTCCAGCCCGAGGTGCTGGATCAGGACGACGACGACGACGAGGATTCGGAAGCCGAGCCAGAGCATGAGGAGCTCGAAAACCCGCGGAAGCGCGCGGTCGACCGGCACCATCACCGCGAATTGTCGCATGGATCCCCCGCAAAGCGACAGCGGCTCAGCAACGGCTACGAAAATGGGGCCGATTCAGCTACGACGCCAATGGACATTGACCACCACCACCCGGACAACAACCACGCCTACCCGTCGCCGCTCGAGGGCGAGCAGGCCGAATCCCCGCTCCTGCGTACCGAGGGGCCTTCACGCGGCACCCAGGTCGAAAAGGTGCGCGATCTGACACAGGGCACCGTGTTTCTGCGCCTTGGCGCCGACGAATCCTCAGCAGAGGCTGGCGAAAACCCTATCGTGCTCCTCTGCGAGTGGAACCCTCGGGACCCAGCCATCTTGGCGACCGCCGGCACAGATGCGCTAGCCCGCATTTGGACCCTGCCTTGCGGGTCCGCCCCAGACTCGGACGCGAGTCACGTGGAGCCCGCCAACCGATCGTTCGTCAGCATCGTCGAGGAAGACCTACCCCGGAATGCCACCGTCTCGGCCCTGGCATGGAGCTCGAGCGGCGATCTGATCGCCCTGGGCACCGAGCTCGGCAACAAGTCGCGCGTCAGCATTTGGTCCATCGACGGGACGAGCATGCACCGCTTCGACGGCCTCGACTCGCCTGTCACCAACCTGTGCTGGAGCCCCAACAACAACTTCCTCCTCGCCATCAGCCCCGATGTGAGCAAGGGTCTCGGGAATGTGGGCACTCTAATCCACATTTCGTCGCCGTCCATGGTAAACTCCATGTCGTATGTTCTCGATCACGACCTCCGCACCGACAACCTGGATGCAACATGGATCAGCGAGACCGAGTTCCTCTTGTGCGGCGGTGATCTGCTGGCCTCCTTCCGGTGCACGGAGCAGGGCATTGTGCAGGGCAAGGAGTTCCACACAGCCAAGGATGAGCGCTTTACTCTCGTCGAGTTCGACTGGCGTTCGCGGCTGGTTGCGACTGCCAGCGACAAGGGCTACATCGATGTGAGTCCCCCCCACCCGCTAAACCATTCTTTTCAAGGCGCATGCGGTTTCCTGACATGCCTCGTCTGCAGATTTGGGACGAGTTTGGCAAGCGGCGCTCGATCCCGGCTCATGACGGCGGTGTAACCAGCCTCAAGTGGCAGCCGTTGCAGTCGGAACCTACCGACAACGAGAGATTGCTGATCTCTGGGGGGGAAGATGGCGCGATTCTTATCTGGAACGTTCGCGGCGCGGAAAACAAGCCGAAATTCTCCATCACCATGCCGCCGCCTTTCGCGGTTAACAACCTCTCCCTGAGCCCGGATGGGACATGCATAGCCGTGGCGACGCATGATAGGATCTTAGTATGGGCAATTGGCGACCACGCGATGCCGAAAGCAAGCTGGGTGCCGCAACCGGGGTGGCAGAGCCCCAACTCCGGCACTGACACTGAAGATGCCATCCCATGTTTGGGATGGGATGCCGAGGGTCAGCGGCTGGTCTATGGCCTGGAAAATAGGGCAAGTGCTTTTGCTGCATATTCACTCGTTCATCGCTGACAGGTGCCAGCTTGCCGTTATCCCACTTCGTGAGCACGAAAGGTGACTTGGAATGCGCCAATGAAGTCGAGGTGCGCCCACCAATTTTCGCGCCGGGAACGGGCCTATCAAGGACGCGTGTGGGAAGTGGTTTAGCTTCCTCCAGGTCGGGGATCCGTGTTCGTTACTCAAGTTACGGCTGAGCCGGAAGCCGAGAACTTCGGTTCGATCTACCGTCGCCCTCAAAGCTCCTGCTGCCAACGGCCCTGTCCGGCTCGCGCACATGACTTGCGAGACGGCCTGAGTGCGACGCCTAGATATTGTGCTGGCTGCCCCGGCCTGGCTCGGCGCAGGCTTGAGGAATTCCTCTCGGAAGCACAACACCGAGATGGGATGGTATCTTCTCCCATTCTGTGGCCGAGCTGGAAGTGTCCAACCTCGACGGACAGAGTTAAGACTGCCGCGGCGGACTCCTCGCGCCCAGACGCTGCAGGAGACTGCCGTCTTGCCAAGCCCCTGGACATCTTGGGTGGTCGCTCCATCGAAGTCTCGGGGGTAGCCAAGGTTGCCATGAGCCGTTGACGCAATCTTGGTTTGTGCCTACTACTGCCTGGGAGCCGCTGAGAGATGAACGGCGCGAGGTGGCAACTCTACGATCCCCGGCGTCCTTGATACACATACTGAACAAACTGTCGGCGGGGCAGAAGACACAAAGCCAGAGCAGGTCCCGCCGCGTTAGACAATGTGGGGGGCAGGGAGGCAAAGCGGAAAGCGCTGTCCCAGCAACACCCGCTGGTCGATATAGAGATGTGTATGGGCTGAGAGCTCCTCCGCCCACATATATGGGCACTTCGTTTTGTTTAGGATTTTGGGCGCATTGCGGTACAAAAGCTGAGCGTTTGGTTTGATTGGCTTGGTCGTAAGGCATGTTTCGAGCTTTGTCTGGGATGAAAGGACTGTATGAAATATACTTGGATTGTATCGGCCAGGCGCTGTTAGTTAGTGAGTGTAGTTAGAGCTGTCGGTTTAGGCCTATTCATTTCTGAGCACCTTTGCTCCTGTCCCTCTGCAGCCCAGTGCGGTGGCGCCACGAAACTACATATTTGAAGTTCGTGATACAACATAACACGTTTACACGAGAACCAGGTGTCGGGGGTCTTCCAAGATTATTAACTCGACTGTCTATCTTTTGGGCTGAGATATTAATATTCAAAATGTGACAAAATCTTGTCTTTATACTTGGGGTATATTTATCCTCCCCTGCCATGCATCCCTTTTTCCCCTGCAGACCCAAACGCCAGTGCTAAAACAAGACAACCCCTCCTCACCCCTCCTCACCCCTCCTCGTGCTTGCGCATCCAAGACGCAAATCCTTTCCAACTCCCCTTTCATTCTTGCACTCAGACAGCGCTCCTAGCGTCACGATCCAGCCTCGGCACGGCCGCATCCGCCGACCTCTCAATGATGTCCTTTTCACCCGACTCCCCCTCCTCGGAAACAGCCGTCGGCGGAGCCGGGCCCCTTGGCGGGAAGCTGGGAGCGACGGAGCTCCTGGCGCGGATCTTGTGGCCGTAAAGATAGAAGATGATGGGGATGGGCACGAGGGCGGCGGCGACGCATCCCAGCAGTGTCGAGGCCCACTGAATACCCATGCCATCAAACATATAGCGAGAGAAGAGCGGAAAGCTGGCACCAGCAAGCGAGCGCATGAAGGTGTTGCCAGCAATGGCCGAAGCCGCAAACATGAGGTAGGCGTCAACCAGGTAGTTGAGCGACTGCAGAAAGATGGAGGCGAGGCCGAAGCCTGTCAGGAGGCCCGACAGCGTCGGCACAATCCAGTGGATGTCGCTGCGGTAGCCCGACCAGCCGAACCAGAAGAGTCCGGCGGCAAAAGACACTCCGCCTGCGATGACGGAGGGCAGGCGCCACTCGGGAATGGGGATGCCGCCATTAGCGGCCAGCTTACGCTGGTACCAGGGCTGCTGAAGAAGGATGGCAGTGCCCGCGATCATCTGGCCCGCGATCATGCCGAAGAATGTCAGGCCGGCGACACCCGGAGTCATGTGATGCACGCCTTGAAAGACGAAAGGGTAGGCGGTCAAGAAGAGGTAGAGCAGGCCGTAGATGAAGGCCATGTAGAGAGAGAGGAGCAGGACGATGGGCTCCGTGAAGAGCAGGCGCATCGGGCGGGAAAAGTTCTTGGTAATGAGCTCGCGGACATCGATCTCGATTTCCTCTTGTTTGGCGTGAATGCCCCAGTTGAGGGTGCGGCGGCGGAGCTCAGTGGCCTTTGCGACGAGGATTGTGGGCGGATACGTCTCGCGGAGGAAGAGCAGATCGAGGAAAAACGACAGGAAGCCCATAAAGGAGACAATGTAAGAAGTCCAGCGCCAACCGAGATAAGACTCGACAATGAAGCCGCCAATGAAGGGAGCAAGCAGCGGGCCAGTGAAGACGGTCATGGAAAAGACCGTGAGGGCGATTCCGCGAGTGCGGTTGTCGAACATGTCGGAGAAGACGGCCGCGACGACGGCCAGCGGGCAAGCGCCAAAGAAACCAGCGAAGAATCGGGTTATGAGAACGGTCTGGAGATCCTTGGCGACAGCGTTCGAGATGTTGAAGATGGAGAAGCCGAACATGGCAATGACGAGCGGCAGGCGGCGACCCTTGAGCTCGGAGAACGGGGCCCACAGGGTCGGTCCGGTAGCGAAGCCGAGAACGTAGAAGGATACGCCGAGGAGGGAGACTTCAGACGATACGCCGAATTCGACACCGACGGCCGCGGTTGCGGCGGAGAAAATACTCGAGCCAAAGGCAGAGGTCATGGTCGTGAAGCCAAGCATGGCAGCCGTGGCGAGCCTGGGTCCGTCATGTTAGCAAGAGGCATGGGGGGTCAGGGGATTGTAAACCAAAACAGAACAATGGCAACCATACTTCTTCTTGATCGGCCAGTTCTGGGCATGGAGAGGGTCATCCGGACCATCAAACTCCACGACGTAGTCATCCTGGTTGGGCAGCAGCGGAGGGTATGGCTTGCCAGCGCCGAAATTTGGTAGCGGCCGCTTCCCCTCCCTGCTCCTGGGGTCTCTGCCAACAGTTCCGCTGTGCTGGCTCCGCGCGGTGTTGATGCGGCTCAGCTCCGTCTGGTGACGCTCCAGGTCCCGCTGTGTCTCGACGCGGTGCATCCCGTACACGCCCCTCTGAGACATGCCCGAGGATGTGCTCGACACGGACGATGTCGTGGCCACCCGTTCGATCTCGTCGCTGCGGCGCTCACCGCGGCGCGGTGTGGCATCCCGCTCGGCCGCCTCGAGGGCGACGTCAACACTGTCGTAGACCATTGGACTCGTCTCGGCGTGTTTTGGCTGATGGTATCCCGTGGCAGAGGTCGTGGTGGGTGTGGTGATTATTGGATCGATATCAACAAGCACAGCACACAGCCAGGCAGGACAAGGAAACCAAGAATCAAGATGATGTATGTAAGTCGATGTAAGTAAAGTAAACGAACGGATACTGGTCAGCGAGTTCGTCTCGAGAGCGCAGAGATCCAATACGGACGAAATGTGGAATTCGCCTCCTCCGGGGACTGGCCCCCCTAAATAAAGTAAGTCGGATCTTGCCCGCCATGGCACTAGGAGCAATGCATCCTCGATACACACTGGCAGAGCCGCGGTTTGCAGAGGTCCATGGATTTCCTTGCCACGGACGAGAGAAAAACTGGAGTCCGTCTCGACCGTTGCCCATGCCAAGCGGACCCAAAGCGGCACTAAGTGGTCCTTCCCGGCCCCAATGATGCGGCCTCGGCATTCGCGCTTTCATGATTACCAATTTGCACCAATGGGCCTGCCCTCCTGCAGCAGCGCTATCCCTCCCTGCCCTGCCTGTCAAGACGGGCCCCGCAGCGCTTCCTGGCCATGACAAAGGCCAGCTCGGCGTTGATAGCGCTGGTGCCGACCCGTGGTTGAGGATTCTCGAGGATTTTCACAAAATTTGATGCGTTTCCATCATGGATTCCCGGCCTGACGGGCGGCTCGACGCTCCGCTGCCCTCCGCCAAGCCTCCATCGGCGACTCCATTCCTCCCGCCCGACCACGTCCCCGGTGGAGCGCAACTTCAGATCAGGAGGAGACTTGTCGGAGGGTAGCTCGGCAGGCATGTTTACGTGGAGATCCAGATAGGCCAGATACGTTTGCCGGCGCCGGCTGGGATTTGGCACGAGTAAGGGCTGCTGCAGTGTACTGTGTAATTACTCATCATGGTGTCGGATCGATGCAGGTTTCCCGGTTCGGCGTAGGATTCCGCCTCGATGGGCATCTCCCGGCGACCGACACGACGGTGACTCGGATCTCAGTCCAAAACGCGACTCCGGCTGACTTTTGTTAAGTCCGCGCCTTGCTGGTGTGGTTTGACGTAATCCCGCAGCGCAGCCACGATCGCACATGGCTTGCATCGGCCAATCATGCGGAAAGGTGATCTGCCGCTTCGCTTGGTGGCTCGTCCCGGCACATCTCAAAAAACCACCGACCGGCGTGTCCGCCCGGGTGGACCCTAGCCCGCTGTGGGGAATTTTCGTTTTTGATTTTTTATCGAGCACTCCCCGTACTTTTTATTTTCCATTGCTCCCCAAACAGGGCGGCAGCGAACCGACCTAGGCTAGCTCGCTGGGTACCTGGGCTGTGCTGGGGTCCCGGAACACTGGCTCGAGACTGGCCAGCCGCGAATTGCCGTTGATCGCCGAGGAAGCAGATCTGGGTGCATGAAAAAGCCTGACTCTACGGAGTACGGAGGACTATTTTAGCGACGGTGAACCCACCGAGCCTGCATGGATGGATCCACCGATATGCACGCGCTCTCTCAGCAACTTCAGCGCACGCCCCAGTCATCGTCTTCCAGAAGGCTCGCCGCCTCTTCTAGGCTCAGCCCGCTGGTTTCCGGGTAGAATCGCCAGATCAGCCCGTACCCGGCGGCGCATATCAGCGCATACAGCACAAAGGTCCACGAGGGCGTGAACGCCTCCATCAGGAGCAGGAACGTCAGTCCAATGACAAAGTTTGCCCCCCAGTTGGTTGCCGTGGCAATGCCGCTCCCGAGGGACCGCACATTGAGCGCAAACAGCTCGCTCTGCATCCACGGCACGTTGCCGAGGCCCAGCGCATAACCCGCGACATACACCATTATGCTAACCAGTATGGTGACTGCTGCGCCCTGGCCGGGAGAGGTGCTATTTCCCGTCGACTCGTGCGAGGCGAGCTTGATGAAGGAGAAGCCGTATGCGGCAAGCAAGAGGCCCGCGACCATGAACGGGATCGACCATAGGAGGATGCGTCTCCTTCCGACACGGTCAATCAAGAAAAGCGCGATGAGGGTGAAGGCGAAGTTGGTGACGGCCACGACCAGCGAGGTCAGCGTCGGAATCGGGAAGCCTAGCATCGTGAAGATCGTAGCTGAGAAGTACATGAGCGAGTTCTGTGTGCGAGCGAGCCGAGGAGATTAGCACCGTCGCAGGAGGTATAAGCCTTTGCACCACTTACAAATCCACACAACTGTTGCAGCCCCTGAAGCAAACAAGCAATCGCCAACGCCCTCCTATTCGTCCTCGAGCCAAACAGCTCGCGGGCCGAGTGTTTCCACCCCGCCCTCCCACCTCCCCACCTGCCCTCGCTCTCCTCCCTCACCTCAATCTCGATCCCCTTCACCGTCGCATCCACCTCCCTCCCCTCGGCCGCCTCTCCGCCCAGCACCCTCTCAACGACCCTCCTCGCATCCCCCACCCTCCCCACCATGACCAGCCACCGTGGCGTCTCGGGCATCGTAGCCATCACCACGGCCTGCACGACAGCCGGCGCAGCCCCCAGCCCAACCATCCACCGCCACGCGCTCCCCGCCTCCCCAAGCTCCCCGAGCGCCCACCCCACCACGTACGCGACCACCTGGCCCAACGTGATGAAGATGACGTTCATGGTAACCAGCCGGCCGCGGAACCCGGCGGGCGCCAGCTCGGCAATGTACAGCGGCACGGCGAAGCTGGCCGCGCCGACCGCCATCCCGACCACGGACCGCCCGAGCACCATGACCCACACGGAGCTGCTCCCGGCCTGGATGGCCGCGCCGAGTGCGAACAGCAGGTCCGCGAGGAGGATCACGCGCTTCCGGCCGAGGCTGTCGGCGAGGACGGACGAGAAGGGGGAGACGAGGAGGGCGAGGAGGGAGGTGGAGGAGGTGATGATGGATTTGTCGAGCGGAGTCAGGAGGCGGTTGGAGAGGGAGGTGTTGAGGGATACGAGGGTCGAGGAGATTACGCCTGTGTCGTCTGCGGTGGGGGTGAGTATTGGTTGTTGTGGGGTGGAGGGTGTTGAAGGGTGGGGAGGCCCCAGGGAGGAGCTTACAGCCGAAGAGGAGGCCGGATATTCCGGCGCTGAAGGTGAGGAGGTAGAGAAAAAGGGTCGGGGAAGAGGGTGGGGGCTGGGCAGTGGTGGCATGTTCGTAGTCGGCCGTGCCGTGGCTGGCATCGTGCTCGGGCTCGTTGTCGGGGTGGTGGTGGTCATCCGAGGCAGGCGAGCCATGGCGAGAGATCAGAGGCTCTTCGGCGCTGCTCATGGTCACGACGGCATCGACGGCGGTTGGTGTTGGCCTGGAGAGTACTAGATTCGTGCTATGGCCTGCTGCACATGGTGAACCTAAACCCGCCGCCCGAGTATAACTGCCGTTGTGCTGCCGGGTAGTTGTCGCTTGTTGTTGTGGAGACGCAACTGCTCGGGAATCATGCAGTCGAAGATGATGTCGGAGAGCCGGTGCATCTTGCATTCCGACTGCCGACCTCCGAGTTCCGTACTAGTTAGCCCCACCTGCCAAGTTCGCCGCCAAGGGATCTGACCTGAGCCCCAGCCACACGACGCCCTGGGAAATCTGCAGGGGATGCTGCTGGCGGCTCATTGAAACACCTCGCTGCCCAGCGCTCAGGCCAGGGGTGTTTCAAAACCGCGCCGGGGCAACACGTGCCATCAGACACCACCAAGCAAGCTTCCCCCGATGAAGCTGTCCAAAGCTGTCGCAAGCAACACTGTCCAGTTTCCCTTCCCCATTCCACCACCTTGCAATAGATTCTTCGAGCTGTTGAAACGTATCTTCAGTTCTATACTCCTCTGATTCGAGCTTTATTTCTTGATAATCCAGGACATCTCTCGCCCCACTCCGTCGCGCTCTGTCGCACTCGATCGAAACCTGACTTTACCACCCACCTCCAACGGCTCGAGTTCACCAACCGCACCTAGACGGCACGATGCCACCGCCATACAACACTCCGCCGCAGCGCGACTCGTGGTTCGCTCCCCTCTCGATCGACCTCATCGTCAAGGTCTTCAAAACCACCTTCTTCCACCCTTTCGTCGCATGGATCGTCCCGCTGTGCTTCCGCGCCCAGAACATGTTCTGGGATGCGCCCCCTATGCTGGTGTCGATCGCGTGGGCCTCCCTCATCTCGCTGAGCTGGATTGCCGGGGCTGTCAATAACAGGCTGGCATTCGGCCTCCCCCGCGAGGTCGATCTGAGCGAGGAGGTCATCGTCATCACAGGCGGCGCGAGCGGGCTGGGCCTGCTGATCGCCGAGGTCTATGGGATGCGCGGCGCCACCGTCGCCGTGCTGGACATCGAGGAAATGGAGAACGGCGAGGCGCGGGGCGTCACATATTATAAGTGTGACGTGACGGATAAGGACCAGCTTGCGCGGGTGGCGTCCGATATTGAGAGAGATGTAAGGACCTTCACCCCCCTTCTTCTCTTGCTAGTCCCCCGTGATGCTAACCAAGAACCCCCCACCCAGCTCGGTACCCCCACGGTTCTGATTAACAACGCCGCCATCGTCATTGGGAAACCGCTCCTCTCCCTCACCTTCCCTGAGATCGAGAAGTCCCTGTCGACCAATCTGCTCAGCCACTTTTACACCCTCAAAACCTTCCTGCCCGCTATAACACGCAGCGAGGTGGGCGGTACCATCGTAACGGTCTCCTCCGTCATCGGCACCGTCGGCGCCGCGAATCTGACCGACTACGCCGCGGCCAAGGCCGGCATCTCGGCGCTGCACCGCTCGCTCGCCGCCGAACTGCGCGAGTCGCACCCGCAGATCCGTACCGTGCTGGTCACGCCGGGCCAGCTGAGCACCCCGCTGTTCTATGGCGTGCAGACGCCCAACAGGTTCCTTGCCCCCGTGGTCGAGCCCGTCGACGTGGCCAAGGAAGTAATTGCTGCGATTGATAACGGGAGGAACGCGGCTATTGGGATGCCCCTCTATGCGCGCTGGATCAATTGGTACACCGTGCTTCCGGTGGGGCTTCAGGCCGTTGCGAGGAGGGTGGCCGGTGTGGATACGGCGATGAAGAGCTTCGTTGGGCGGAGGGGGGCCAAGAAGGAGCGGAAGGAGGGGATCGTGATACAGGGGTTCTAGATGGGTCGAGGGTTGGCGCTGGCGCCGAGCTTAAAATGGGGCCGGGGAGGAAGATGGAACCGACGTATTCTGTACTTGTATTTGAGACGGACACATGTACGATGATGCCCATGGAACTTCAGCCTCGCAAGTGATGGGATCAACCCGCACTTGAGCCATCCGCTGTGGTGAGTAACTCAAACCACGCACTGCTGAGCCGGCGGACCGGACTGATTTCGCCACATGTTCCACTCGCCAGAGCTACCTCGAGGCTACATTCCCGGTGGCAACAACCCAGCTCTTACCCTCCCTGCCACTTTGAAACCCCAACGGAACCCCAAATGTCAGCCACGAGGTGTGGGGCTTTTGTCAAGCGGCGGAAAAGGCAAGCGGTGACTCTCAGTACACAGTAGTGTTGAGCTGCCAGGTACACAGGAGAGACGGTTGAGTCAAAGTCTCGACCGCTGTTGGAGGTGAAACCTGACGTCGAATCGTGCAGAATCTCGAGCCAATAGATTTGGCGCTTCATTCAACCAACCAGAGCCGCGTGATGGTGCCTGACGCGTGTGTAATTATCTGCACTGTCTGGGATCATCCGTGGGCGTAATCGAGATGTGGGGGTCCCACCGTCCTACCCCGTGCCCCACTCTTTTAGGTTTCCAGAGAACAACACCTCGTCGAGCTCTTGCCAAGCCCCACGCCCTCCATACAAGGCGGGCGCATCACGGGCTTCAAAGACTCGGATGGCCCAGACGAGATCCTGCCGAGGGACAAGGGCCTTTATCAGCCCGGACGCACCCATGCCCAACTGCGCGTGGCCGTCCAGAGCGCTGGGAAGAGCCACCCCCAGACTGGCTGTATTGGCAAGTGCACCCCCAGCTTCCCTTATCTCTGGCGCAGCAGCTGGCCAATCAGATGCGGCGCCATGCACTTACAAGCCACCTCCTTCCCGAGGAGACTTCGACGTTGATATCAGAAACCCGGCAAGGACCGTCAGGCCCTCGCCTTATGCCCGAGAATTCCTCGCGAGGTCCATGCGAGATTGGTGACAATGGGCGTTGCCGGGCCCTCCATTCTGGTGTTCCCGGCCGGGTGGGTGAACCGTGATCTTAAATTGCTCTCACCTGGCCTCACCGTTCCCAGGATTCCTGGCAGGATATCTGGTTGAATCAAACTCGAATGTGCCCTGGTCCGTGACACCGCAGACCTGGCATAGTCTCTCCCCGGATTCTTTGCCTTAATCTCGATTTCTTGCACCTCCGGCCACTTTCCCACAACAACCCCAGCTTCGGTTCGCCGACCAGGTTGCCAAAATCGCAAGGCTTATTGTTACCACAACTGTCCAAACCAACATTTTTTCCAATGTGGTGGGACGACGACACAATCGAGCGGGCTGTGACAAGAGAGTTTGTCTGCAGCCGGCTGATCCCCCAAGAAATCGCCCGCCTTGACCAGCCCCTGGGCTTTGGCGGCGGGCTCACCGACTGCACGTACTGGGAGCGGATAGACGAGAAAGCCAAGAAAATATTTCTCGTGCTCGCCGACCTGGGCTTGCCCGATCAAATCTTTGGGCTCATCGACGACTCCCTCGACGACGATGATCTCCCCATCGCTCTGGACCAAGTGGAGCGTCTGGCATTGACGCCATCCAGGGACGAGAAAATCGACAGGAAGTTTTATCAGCGGCAGTTCCACTACCTCTTGCGACCGCTGCAAAAGGGTAGCCACGTCGACTATGAGGACGACGAGGTGATCCCGCTGGATATCGCCGACAAGAAGCCTGCTGCGGGCCAGAGCCACCACATCGACAAGGTCACGCTCCCGGACCAGCCAGGAACCCTCTTCTGCCGCTGCCGGATACCCCTTGGCCGAGGGAACCTCAGCTGGGGCGAGTTTGTCTCGGAGATCGACTCGATCAAGTATGTGCAGAACGAGCACCTGCTGTCGTATTGGGCATCTTACACCCACCAGGGTTACGGGTACATCATCTTCACGCCAGCACCCGATTTCAGCCTCAAGTCGCTCCTTGCCACGACGCCCAACAGCGTGAAGAACCTGGACAAAAAGGGACGCCGGCAGGCCGTCCTGAACTGGATCCACTGCCTCGTCAACACGGTCTGCTTCCTCCACAACCAAGGTATCTGGCATGGGAACATCAAGCCGTCCACCGTGATGTTTTCCGAGGACAATCACATCTTCCTCTCCGGACTCACGCGTTTCCATACTGAGGTTCTGGGTGGTGCGGCCGACAACACGTCGTTCGACAAGGAGGCCTACGACTACGCAGCTCCAGAGAGGCTCTTCAAGTCATTCCCGTCGTCGCCGACCTCATACCGATCAGACTCCAGCAACAGCCCGACGGCCACGATGCAGGCCCCAAGCCCGGGGTTCAGCCCGCAGGCGGCAGATATTTTCTCGCTGGGTTGCGTCATTCTCGAGCTTTTGAGCTTTCTCTTCAAGAAGCAGGGGCGGCCATTTGCCGCCCACCGCGCGGCAAAGCACAAGACTGCCGGCCGTGGTGGCGCTGTTCTGGACGCTTCATTTCATAAGAATCTCGGCCAGGTCGAGAGCTGGATGACGCAGCTTTCCAAGGATGCCAAGAAGAAGGACGACCCAACGTTCAAGGGAGTGGCGCCGATGCTGCATGTGGTTGAGCACATGCTGGCATTTTACCCCTCAGAGCGTCCGGGCCCCAACGAGGTGCAGGCCAGGATCCATCAAATCCTCACGGAGTCGTGTGGGATCCCTGAACCCCACTGCATGGATTATGATGGCGGCTGGGACTTCGGGATGGGGCGCCTCACGCTGAGCTCATCTCCGCTGGTGAGCACCAACAGTTCCGACGCCATCTCGATCCCGACGAAGATGAAGAGTGGACTACGGGGCGGAGAGCACAGGCGGAGGGACAGCGGAGGGAGCGGCGGCAGCGGCAGCAGCGGCAGCGTCCGGAGAGCCAATAGTTCGGCTCGGGAGGTTCCCAGAACCCGGAGTGGATTTCCCAGCACTTCAAGGGCATCGCAACCCATGCCCGCGCGAGACAAGGGGAGGCAGTGGCATGCCGGCATGGTGGTATTTCACTGACGGAGGAGCGTGAGCGAAGTTGGGACAGCGATGCTCGCCGAGGCATCGCGAGGAGTTCGTTGTGGTGACGAGTCTTGGTGAGGGTACTTGGGGAAGGCGTCTACCGGCGGAGGCCTGGTAATATCCTTTGCTATTTCTCTAGAGTTAAAATACCAATTTGATTTCGCCGTCGTTGATCAGCCCCCTCATTCCAAGCATGTCGCAGGTCTGAACTTGTGGGGGTGTGGAGTTGTCGGAAGATGGTGGAGCGACGTCATCTCGGAGACCCGCAAAGCCAGATTGAGACTCGAGTCGGGCCGGGGTGCCGTTTCGGGCGGGAGAAAAACTCGCAGGGCGGGAATTCCATGGACCCCTGCAACACTGCCTGAGCCTGCCTGCGCCCGGTGGTCGGCGGACGGCGGTGGATGATGGTGGTTGCGCGCCGGAAGCATTTGCCAATCCCGCCATTCCTGATCTGTGCTCTGGACGGATTATTTGGGGATCAGGTTCAGGCTGAGGTCCCCCACCACCCCTCCAAGCCATGGGTGCTTCCCTTTTCGTGATCTGCAGCCCGTGATTGCGTGGGCTGCAGCAGCCTGCATCCGCAGCATCCCACAGGACCCACTCCACGAACCAAGCAGGTTCCGGTCTCAGTGTGCCATGGCCTGCCCTGCAGCCCGGCCCTCCTAGCGGCGGCAGGGTGGGTGACACTAAGATGCACCCGCCGAGATAGCAGATATCGCAGAACCAAGACCATGGAAGGAAAATCAGGGAAGAAAGCAGCCGCGTTGCGGGCATCTGCTTTCCTATATCTCTCTCTGGTGGTGATTGTTTTGTTGGCGTTTTCCCACGACCCGAAGTCAATCTTCCCCTCCCGTCTTCCGATCCCGGGCGGGCTCTGAAAACGATATCTTTCGTGGCAAATAAAAAAACAGCCGGGTGCGGACAATCGCAACTTTTGGCGTGTCCGGAATCCGGAACCTTACCTGGATGACGCGAGGGTGATTGCCCTCAACACGGCTCGCTTGGCCACATTCGGACGAAGCCATCATCGCCTGGACTCTGACGGCACTGACGGCCACCCTCCTTCCCGTCGCCCGTTGGCCCTGTGCTTCCGAAATCTCGACAACTATCAAGAACAAAGACAAGAGCAGGCTCCGGAGCCTTGCACGAGAAGGAACCAACATCCGGCCGACCCTCTGACTCTGCCCGGGCTGTGTCACGTCAGTCAGCCACCACCCGCCTTGCAGCAGCATAACCTTACCGGGCTCGCGGGGTTATTTCGAGCTCGGCAGTGGCACCGCTGCGCTGCGCCTCTCGGTCCATACCCTTGCGGCACATTCAACGCGTTACTCGGCAGCTTCAGCACGTTTTATCTGTTCGGTGACAAGCTTTGAGGCCGCTTTTGAGTCTATCACTTGATGAATCCCTTGCATCTCAGCTTTTGATCAGGAATCGGTTCTCTTGCACCCTTCAATCGACGGCTTTGGAAGTTGCCCATCCACCTCTTGGCGACTGGGGACGGAGGAATAATTATTACTAATTAAGCGATGAAGCTTCCTGGGCTTTTAGCGCCGCTGCTGCTCGGCGGCGGGGCTGTCCCGGCGCTTGGCAAGGTCGAAATCGTCGGCGACAAGGTGCTACGTTCCGACGGCCATGTTCTCCTTGGGAAGGGTATGTCAACATCAGAGAGCTTGGCTGTGATTCCAGGAATCCCGGAGCTCACAAACACGCAGGACTTCCATACCAAGGACAGGACAGGCCACCCGCCAACCACCTCAGCCGGGATGGCGCCTCAATACACTCGGCCAGCGCCAACGTCAAGCCCATCGACCTGGATGCACTCAACATTGCGCTCCCGCAGAAGAACCAAACCAAACCCACCCTCAACATCCAGCACCAGGATGCCCCTATAATCACCGTCAGGACCACCAACCCCCCTCCAGCCGCTGCCCATCCGGAACCATCAACCCCAGATCATGAACTCGACCCGTCCTCAGCCAGCGCGCCAGGGGGGGCCCAGAAGAGGAACCCTGCCTCGGCCAACCGGGCCATCGCCGGCATGGGCGCGGGGCTGGTGTCGGTGATGCTGGTCTTTGTCATCTTTTTATGATATCCTTTGGCAATATTTTTGCCACTAATCTTTTTTCTCCTTCTCAATGGTGGGGCATCCTGGTCGGGATGGTTCTGGTTCTGGTCAGGTCAGGTCAGGTCAGGGGGTGATTGCGATGCGGATGGACGGACAGCATGCAAAGGCGTTTGGGGGCTTGCACATTCGGGGTAGGTTTGCATGATACCTGGGGGAAACTGCATTTGGATGATAGTTCGGGTTAGTTCCCGGCGAGACATGATCAGAATGTCATGTCGTATGAAGACGATGTTGTCAATGATGGCACGGCACGCATGGGGCCCCTCGGGGTGGCAGAGGCTTGGACAGGGGTTGGTGAGTGTGGGATGGACGACAATAACTTAATTGTTAATTATTGTACTCGGTTGGGTCTCGGGAGTGGATGGAGGCTGCTACGTATGGGATCAGCAGGCGGCAGAGATGGGTGTCCGTCTGTGATGTAGACTTTGGGAGTACGGGATACAGAATACTCAGGCTCCAAGGGGCAGATAAAATCGATATTCAAGGAATCACAACCTCGCAGTGTGGCGAGAGTATTGATTATCTGCGGCGTTGGAACAGTGAGAACTACGGGATCGGATATAAGCTGTGGATGGGATGTTGGAGCGTTCAGCATGAATTTCTTCACCCGACTTCTAGGACGGGTGGATTCCTCTTCAACACCTCTTACACACGATCCCGGCGTCTGAATTACCCTAAAACAACATGGCACTCGGCACAAAAAGAGACACAACCGTCAGCGCCGCCGCACCAGCCCCTCCCCACAGCAAGGCAAAGAAAACAGTCCGATCTTGCCAGAGCACCAGCGCCTTGCTCTGCACCACGACCGTCTCATCAAACACTTTTTGCATCCACCCCTTTTCCCTATACCCATTGACCCAATCCTCCTTCGCATACTCATTCTCAGGTCCAAACACCTGCAAGCTCGGCTTCCTCAGCGGATCCACCCGACTGCTCGCCACGCTCAGCACACTACTCCCAGCACTGCTAGCCGTGTCCATCCTCTTATGCTCCCTCCACCCCTCCTCACCTGACTTCTCCTCCTCCCCAGCCGCCCAATCCAACCCCTCCCCCCCTTCCCACGGCCGAACCTGCCTCATCCCCTTCCAATGCAGCACCACATCCACCCCGCGACACGCCGCAACAAGCACCGCCAGGCCAGGCCACCACAACAACACGCATCCGGCTCTCCAATACGGACTCACCCGCGCCAGCACGCACAGCACGTCCGCCACCAGACCCAGCACCACCAACAACCCGCCCAGAAACCTCACAAACGCCACCCTCGCGGGGTTCGCGTTCCGCCGCGCGAAGCGCAGAAAGCGCGGGTGGGAGCGGGCGCGCAGCCCGGCCTCGGCGGCCGCCAGGGCCGGGAGGAGGGCCGAGGGGTGCGTCGTGTGCCCCGCGGCGCGCAGGCAGGCCTCGCGGTCGCGCGGGGAGAGGGCGAGGCGGCGCGGCGCGGCCGTGGGGTGCAGGTAGTGCCGGGTGATGCGGGTGAGTTCGTCGCGGAAGGGGGGGATTGTGACTATGATGGTGTTAGGGGGTTATGTAAAGGGGGTGGGGAGGGAGAGAGGGCGGCTTACAGGGCTGCCAGTCCTTTTTTGAGACGTCGGTTGGGCTGAGAATTGTGGTGGGTGGTTGGGAAGGGGCGTCTACCGTGGTGGTGGTGATGGCGGCGGCGACGGTGGTGGTTGGTGAGGGAGAGGGTGATGGGAGACCTGTGGGGTCGTCCGACGAGAGGGACTCGGCGAGCGATAGTTCCGAGTCCATCTCCATGATGGAAATCACCTTGCTCATCTTCAGGCTGCGTTCCCGCTTGTGGCTGTATTTGACGAAGCGGGACTGCGGCTCGGCGGCCTGTTCTGGATCCCACGGCGGGGAGAGGGCTTTTTGTCGGGGAAGGAGCTTGCTCCAGCGCTGGAGGTAGTCCAAATACCACAGGAAAAACTGGAGAGGCTCGGCGTTGTGCTCGACGTAGAAGAGGTAGTCCATGAACTCGTTTAGGGAGCACGGCTGTGGTATGTCAGTGGCGCGCTTGGGCAGGTACTGTGAAAAACCTGACTGACGGGAGCGGTCCGGTTTCTTATGACCTCCTCAAATGAGAGGTCCTCCGGGACATCCCCGTAATGCATTTTAGGTTTGCTGATAGAGTCGGGGCTTGTCATGGTAGCCGTTTGTCCGCCTTGACGAGTCTTGGATGGCTTGAGGGAGCAGACTAACACCCCCGAATGATGGTTTGGAGGGAGTTCAACAAGAGGGGGTTTGTGTGGGCCTAAAGTGAAATGTAGAAAGACTTATATGGCTACTAGTTTGACTCAAGAATCGCGGTTCTCCCAACGGAGGGTGGCTGGTGCTGGTACGCGGGATATGTAGGTGAGATATCAACCGTCTCACGCTCTCGACATCGTGTCCCACATCACTCTGCAGCATCGCTTATCTGAATCCGAGCGAGACCAGAACACGGGACGAACAATGCGACCTTCCGGACGAGCCTCATAACGCCGGGGCGCTTGGATCAGGAGGTATCTATGGCGTCAGACGTGGTGGCTTGAACAGAAACGGTAGGCGGAAGCAGCCCGAACATCGGTGGCGGGGTGATCCAGGGGGCTACAAGAGCTCGCAACCACACGAGACAAGGTAGTTGGCCCTGGTTAAGGTTATGCAAACAGGGTGCTGGAGCAGATCATGCCGCGCGCACGGAGGATGCGGCGCGTGAAAGGTGTAGCCCGGACGAGCTCGAACTCGGTCGGCAGATCGTTTACATGTGGCTGTCGCTGCTTCATCGGTGCCGGCTCCTGCCAGGTCGGGCTAGCGAGGGTTTCCGGGCGCGGGCCGCAGTCCCAGTGTGTCCCGGGTGGCTTGCCGCTTGGCTGAGGTGTCGGTTGGTGTTGTGTTTCAGATCTTCGCTCCTGAGGCAGTTTGCGGTTCGTGCAAGTGGGTGTTCCGGGAACCAAAAGCTCTAGGACAACAAGTTTGTTCATGCTGCCGGCTGATTGGCGCAGAAACGCAGCGCGTGAATCTGCTCGTCGCTCTAACAGAGAGGGGGGATGATGTGCTCGACTGGAGCACTGACATTTGTCAGAGTGGTGATCCTGATGCGCGTGAGAGGATCGCAGCAGGGCCAGATGGGATGAGGTAGTATCCGGCCACGGTCTTCACATGTGTTATTCGTCCGCAACGGACAGTCCTGCGGAGCACCACGCCGCCAATAACTCGGTGACGTTTGTAAGAAGAGGAAACCCGGAGAATGGATCGGTATCCGGCAACGGGATTTAGCCAATGCTAGCGCCCGTCCGATTGCGAGCTTAGATCCGGGTTGACGGAGAGGGCGTTGCGAGGAAGCAGAACTGGCTAAAGTGAGCCGCGACAGCCAGGCCACAGGTTCCGAGAAGGCGGCTCGTCGTTCTGTGACAGGTCTGTGCCGCGTGTATCATCGACGCTGGGGGGGCTGCGGATCATGAACAGTGACAGAGTTAACAGGTTAATCCCCCATTTCGGCTGAACACGTTCGTCAATGCAGAGCCAGGCGAAACCGAAACCTCGTTTCTCAGTGAGATGGTTGCAAATTCTTGCATTTGGAGGGCAACCAGGATACGGATGTCGAGATCACTGATATGGATACAAGTGAGTGTTAGGTTGTCGTTGAGGGTGGATCAAGAAGCCCGTCCCGAACTTCCGGAACCGAGGACCTTCAAGGTTTGTAGCATGGAAGGGGCGGCAGGCCCACGTTACCTAACGGGTACCTGAGTCATGCACCTCAGTAGCCTGTGAAAGCCTGTATTTACTCCGTAGCGCCAGCTTAATTAATGTTAGCGCCCTCTAGAAGCAACCTGATGCGCCGGATCGAGAAGCCAAATAATTAAACACCAAACGTGGCTGGCCTGACCCTCATGAGACCAAACCTCACTATCGTTCGCCTTTGAGACACAGCAGCTCAGACTCACGGCGAGGAGACGGCTATTGAGTCTAGGCAGGCAGGGATGCTGAAAAGTATTATCATGATTTGCGTTTTTCACCATGCCAGGACCAGTCCGATAGGTACCTTATTCTTCAAGAAGCAATACGTAGAGCAGGTAGGTACTGTACTCGGGAAGTATAGAGTCTTGGTTGGATGGTGCTAGAAATGGACACTTCTCATTCCTCTCAAGTTAGACACACGAGGTATTCTAATAATAACTGACAAAAACAAAACAAAACACCAGAGGAACATGATCTTCCGGCTTAATTCATCTCGAGCCTAACCGAGGCAGCCAGCTGACACAGTGATCTCCAACGAGACAAGAAAAGCTCTTCGAAGACGGTCAACTCTTCCCTCCCCAAAGCTGAGACTGTAGAACACAGGATAACCGCATTGCTATTCACCAGCTCCACCGCTTACCAGTTCCATCACCCCTTCTCGACGGGCCACCAGAGCAAAACATACAAGGTAGATCCGCACCGGCCCGCCGCTCGATTCACGCCACCGACACCACCGAAACACAAGAAGCGGCACGCGGACCCAGCTGATTGCCCTGCATTTTTCGTCTATATGTTTACAACGCCAGACACGGATGGTATCAGATCCAGCCCTCAGCAAGAGGAACCCCTCCCAACGCCGCCCATGCAAATTAAACAACCCACCCTGATATCCCGCATACAGATCATACCAACTCCATCGCATAGGCAAAGAAGGTACTACTAGTGGTAGTAGCCAGACCCCTACTTCTGCTGAACCAAGATAGCCTTCTCCCTTTCGCCCTTGCGCTTCTGGAACTTCTTGTCCGAGTGCTTCCGCTCGTTCTCTTCCCTCCGCTTGATGGCGGCCAACTCCTCGCGCTTGATCTCGCCAGCCTTCTTGATCACCTTGGGCTGATGCCTGTGCCGGCGGATGCGCCGGATCTCGGGCATGTGCGAGTACCGCTCCATCAGCGCGCTGTTGTACTCGAGCGCCTGCCTTTGCTTGGTCGACTTGACCCCGCTCCGTTCCGAGGCGTTGGCGCGCCAGAGGCGGATGTTGCCCTAGGGTATTTGGTCAGTGAATGGGAGGCGTTAGAGTGAAGGGTGGGGATGGGATTTACGTCGTCGCTCCCGCTCAGGAGGTACTTGGAGTCCATGGTCCACATGGTGCGGAAAACCCTCTGCATCCGCTTGGTGTGGTACATGTCGCGAGACTGACCCTGATCGCGGCGCCAGATTCTGATGGTACGGTCCTAGACGCGGGTTAGTAACCCGAATGCTGGTATCCGATTGGGGAGCGTAGACGTACATAAGACGCGCTAACCAACTCCTCGCCAGTGGGAGAGAACTCGACGTCCATCACGGCCGCCACATGACCCTTCTGGATGTTCTGGGCCCGACTGAAGTTTCTCGCATCAAAGATGTAGATGTTGTGATCTAAACCCAGTTAGCCATTTTCCTTGTCAGGCGGGCACCTCAGCGGTGATGTACCCTCTGATGCGACAGCCATGTTCATGGCCTCCATTGGGTTAAATACGACGCGGTTGGCGGCGAACTGGAGAACCGTCTTGGTGACGGGCACTGCGCTCAGGAGTCAGTCTTGATTCCTCACCTCGTATTCAGGGGCACCTTACTGTTTGTCCTCAGGTCAAAGAGAATCAGGGAGCGGTCAGTGGCAACAGACCCAATCACTGATGTCTCAACCTGGTTGAAGCAGACGTCGGTAATGGTATCGGCATGATTCGGCCACTGTATTGTCTGAGCGGCCGTGCTCTGGTCCAAATCCCAGACTCGGATGCATCCTGCGCCCGAGGAAGCGGCAAAGACGTTGCCGGTCCTGTGAACTGAGAGAGACGTGTACGGCCCGCCTTCTTGCCATGTCGCGATCGGTGTGGTATCGCTCGGGGTGTTATAGGGATCCCACAGCTTGATGCCGTCCGTTGCGCAGGACAGAAGCTTCTTATCGTTGGTGAAGGCCAATCCCTTGACGATATTTGAGCTGATGATACCGTTAGTACAGCTATAGTCTCTTCAAGATGGAAAGGTGCTTACTGCGCAGCCGTTCGCCAGGTCTGGTCATCGCGGGCTGTGAGGTCCCAAACCTTCACCACGCCGTCGCCGGACCCCGAGGCCACCGAGTTTAAGGAGTGCTTGTCCTGCGAATTGTCAGAATGACCTCCGCTTTGTCTCGGGCCGGGCTAGAGCAAACCTTGCACATGCTATACACGCCTTGGACGTGGCCTTCTCCCAGCTGCCCAAGGAAGGGCTTGGCAAACATGCGTTCCCTGGACCAAGTTAGATTCCCGCTCCTGTTGTAGTGATTTGTGTGCCCTCACAATTTAACTGCATTGAGAGCTCTTTGACTGCATCCCGGTGTCAGAACCAACATCCAACCACCCTCTTGGGGAGGAACAACGTACTATTCCCGGGCTCGTTCGAAAGGGTGGACTTCGGGGGCGAGGTTCCGCGGCGCTCGCTGGACATCTGAGCCAGGGGCTTGTTGGGTCGAGATGCTCCGGCTGAGAGCTTTGATCTGCCAGCACAGATGTTAGCGGCAAGGGGTGCAAAGGGTTGAGGATTGGGGTATGTCGCTGTTGATCCTCTGCATCGCCATGTCCGAAACGTACCTTCATGATGTCCCTTTGTATCTGTCCGTGTCTTTTTATCTTTTCGGAGAGCTGAGGCAAGGGTGCCTTGTGTGGATGTGGTTTTGTCGACGGGAATGGGAGTGGCGTTGTTGTTCTCAGGGTTCTCGGTCTGCTTCAACACCACAGCTTCTGGGCCAGGGCGACCAATTCGGATGGCTGATCTGTAAATTTTGGCGGGGTCTGGCGGCATAAATCCTCACCGCCTTTGACAGTCCAGCCACACACCGCCACAGCAAGCGAGCGCCAAGCCTAGCTGCCGCCAGCACCCATTACGTCGCCCCTGCGGCAACCTGGAGCTGGGCTACAGGGGGGGGGGCCTTGGGTGAGGCAACGGCGGGTTTGGAGCTTGCAGCCGGACGCATCCCCAACACACCAACCGTCCACCATCCACTACCACACCTGAGACCACCAACACCAGAACAGCGCCCGGGACCCATATCGCCCGCCGAACTAGACAATCACCCCACAATCAGCAGGTTATTTCAAACATTCAACCACAACCCCGAATACCGGCAATTTCCACAATGGCGCAGGGCGAATCGGAGAGGTTGCGCGAGGCGCAGAAGCTGGCCAAGTCGGACCCATCCAAGGCGGAGGGCATTTACAAGGAAATCGTCTCGAAGCCGCCGTCGGTGACCTCGGACGCCGCCGTCAGGGAATACGAGGCTGCTCTCATCAGCCTGGGGGAGCTGTATCGCGACCAGAAGTAAGCGGGACGGGCTGCAAGCAATCGAGGGAGCGCACCCAGTCTGACACAACACAGGAACACAGAACAGCTCGTGGGCTTGGTAACCAAGAGCAGGACAGTGCTGTCGTCGTTTGCAAAGGCCAAGACGGCCAAGTTGGGTGCGTCTCCAGATCTCCCATCATCCCCCCGCCCAGTCACTGACACTGCCGCTCCCAGTTCGCCAACTGCTCGACCTCTTCGAAGCCATCCCCAACTCCCTCGACATCCAGATTTCCGTCACAAAATCCTGCATAGAATGGGCAACCTCAGAGCGACGGAGCTTCCTCCGGCAGAACCTCGAGACGCGCCTAGTGGCCCTCTACATGGCCAAGCAGTCGTACTACGACGCGCTGACGCTCATCAACGGCCTGCTCCGCGAGCTCAAGCGCATGGACGACAAGCTGGTGCTGGTTGAAGTGCAGCTGCTCGAGTCCCGTGTCTACCACGCCTTGGGCAACATCGCCAAGGGACGTGCCGCTCTCACCAGCGCTCGCACCTCCGCCGCCTCGGTTTACACCCCGCCGTTGCTGCAGGCGAACCTCGACATGCAGTCAGGCATGCTGCACGCCGAAGATAAGGACTTCCAGACCGCCTTCAGCTACTTCATTGAGGCGCTAGACGGGTATCACACCCAGGACGAGCCGGTGCGCGCGCAGGCCGCGTTGCAGTACATGCTGCTGTGCAAAATCATGCTCAACCTGTCCGACGACGTCAACCAGCTCATGACGTCCAAGCAGGCACTTAAGTACGCCGGCCAGTCGCTCGAGGCCATGAAGGCGATCGCCCGCGCGCACTCGAATCGGTCGCTGGAGGAGTACGAGCGGGCGCTGGCGTCGTATAAGTACGAGCTGGGCGGCGACGCATTCATCCGCAACCACCTGCGGCGGTTGTACGACGCCATGCTGGAGCAGAACCTCATCAAGGTGATCGAGCCTTTCAGCCGCGTCGAGATCGACCACATCGCCAAGATGGTCGGGCTCGACACGCAGCAGGTGGAGCGCAAGTTGTCGCAGATGATCCTCGACAAGGTCATTATCGGCGTCCTCGACCAGGGCGCCGGTTGCCTGATCATTTTCGACGAGACGCACCGGGACGAGTCGTACGACGCGGCGCTGTCGACAATCGAGAAGCTGAGCAACGTCGTGGACGTGCTCTATACCAACCAAGCGTCGCAGCTGGAGTGAGCGGGTGCTGTGTGACGGGGCCGTTGGGTTTGTAATACTAGGTGCTCCCTGCACAACACGCTTGCAAAGGCGCGGAGAATAGCCAGGCACGAATGGAATGGAATGGAACCGTACATCGCTTCGCTGGTAGGTATCAAGTATCTGTGTGTAGTGTCGTAATCCATCCATCCAACCCATTCCAACGCCATAACACAATCATCGTCCCAAACACTCATCATAATCAATCATCCCGTCATCTCATCATCTTCGTACTGTTCTTTAAACCCAACAAATACCCCTACACGGACCCTTTCCATTGCCCCTTATACTCACCTTTCATCCCTATCCCTATTCCTCCCCGGCACCAACCCCAACCTCCTCCTCTCCTCCCCAACAAGCAAGGCAAACACCCGCTTGGCAATCTGTGCCGCCCCGCCTCCGACATCACCCTCCCCGCTCGCATGTTCCTGCGAAAGAAACGCCTCGACGACATCCAGATGCCACCGCTCCAACGTCATGGTCTCGCCCTGCGCCGTGACATGCTTGCCGAGCAGGTGGCGGCAGTCATGGCCGACTGAGGGGGTGGAGGGGTGTTGGAGCTGGAAAGCGAGGGCGCCGAGTTTGCGGGCTTGAAGGAGGGCGTCGAGGCGGAGCCAGTGAGATTTTGTCCATCTATTTGTCCTGGTTGTTGCCTTTGTGGGTGGACGGGAGTTGGATCGGGTGGTTGTCGTGGTGACGGTGGTGGGGATAGTGGTTGAGAAGCGGGGTAAAGGAGGGAGCTGGGGAGAGAGAGAAGGGGAGGAGGGCGGCTCCGTGTTGTGGTCCTCTTCTTGCTCCTGTTGCTCTGTGGCGAGGTTGCTTCGCACGGGTTGTGGGCGGTTGTTGTTGGTGGTAGTGGCGGTGCTGGTATCCTTCTCTGGAGACATGCTCGCTCGCCGCTCGGCGCGGGCTTGCGCCTGGGCGAGCGGGGAAAGCGTGCTGCTGGTGAACTCGACAACGCGGCCGGGTGTCTTGGGCTTGAGGGGCGAGCGGATGCACGATTTGCCTGGCGACACGGCGCGGTCCGGCACCGGCTTGAGCGGAGGCGGCGCAGAGCTTGACTCCTCTTCCTCGCGTGAACGGCCTCCCGGCCGCTGGGATTGCGGGCGGGATGAAGCGAAGAAATTGGAGACTTGACTGTTGTTAAAGAGCGAGTCCGTCAAAGCGGCGGGTCTCGCTTGAAAGAGCGTGCTGTTGGAATCCCGCCGACGAGGGGTGAAGTTCATCTTTTGGGGTATGTGAGCTGGTTGAGCTTCCTCCTCTGGGCTCTCCGGAGTGACGGGCCGTGGAACGGTGGCAGACACCCTTCCATGGCCCTCGGACTGTTGTTGACGAGGCGCAAAGCCTATATCTTGAGGAATATGTGCTGGTCTGGCCTCGACGGAACTTTGAGGCGAGCTGGATATTAGGATAGGGGTGGCAGCCCGTTCAGGACTGCTTTGCTCAACGCTTTTTCGGGCGGGGGAAAACAGGTCGACCTTCCTCTGGCCCCCCTTCCCAATCTCAAGCCGCCTGAGTGGCACCGAGGATGTTGGTGCCTGAGTTTGCTGGTCAAGATACTGCGCAAACAAGCCATTGTTAGACGGCTGTGGTCGTTGAGCCGGCATGGCTCGTGGCCTTGACTCGAATGGGTTTGTTTGTTGGGGTTGTCGCGTGCCGAATGTCTTGGGCAGGCCAGCGCCGACGCCCTGGTCCATGTCAGGGAGCATGGCAGGCGATGAAAAGAAAGCCGAAAGATCCGGCTTCTTTGTCGCAGGGAGGTTGGAAGCAGCTGGTGCTTGCCTCTGGCGATTGTGAGACAGCATACTGAACTCTTCTTCCTCGTTTCGTGGTTCGTCTCTTCCAAAACGAACTGGAACCTGTTCCTTTTGAATTCGAGAGCCGATTCTGGGCTCTTCGTCCTCGTTCGCGACATCGTTTTGGTCTGACTGCTGCTCCAGCTCATCACTGTAGACAAGGCCTCGGCTGTTTTGTCTCCAAGGGCTCGGTATTTTGCCCCTTCGAGGAGGTTCCAGCACGGGTTCCTGCTGCCTTGGCCGCACGTTTCTCGACGCATAGGGGGTAGGACGCTCCGCTTCAAAGGCCCAGATATCCTCGTCTTCTTCCTCCTGCTCCTCCTCATGAGCCTGCACGTTTTGTTCCCCTTCGCCGACAAGATCTTGTTGCTGTTCCTCATAAGAAGCCTCCTCCTGCTCCTCGTAGTCTTCGAGATACTTGCTCAGATTCGTCTGCGTTCTAGTGGCAAGCGGCGCCATCAAGGATTCCGATTGCCGATGTAGCCATTCTTCGTTGGTACTCCAACCCCTTGCCGCACCAGTTTGCTCCCGAGAACCGAGATTGCCCATATCCGCAGACCTATCCGAGGCCCCAGCAGGGCTTCCTTCAGCTTGCCAGCTCATCTCGTCCTCGTCCTTGCCGCCGTGTCCGCCGCCTGCCCCCGTCGAGCTAGCAACACTGGCAGTGGCCTTCTGATCATAATTGTGCCTCTTAGGGCCGCTGAACAGGGTACTGCGCATCGTCCCAGACGACTCGCCCGGATCAGGGCCGAACGGGTCGTCTGTGGGATCCGCACCAGACACCGAGACGCGGGCGGGTGAGAGCGACTGGGCGCTCCGGACTATGAAGTCCCTCATCTGACTCAGAGGCGCAAGCCATGATCGCTGCGGGGACTGGGCGAGGACATCACCCCGGGGTTGTGAAAGAGGCTGAGTGACTCGACCAATAAACGGAGCAGGTGACTGACTCGACTTGGGCACCGAGCCCCGAAACGGGCTTCCCAACACGCTGTCCCTGCCAGGGGGGGAGGGCGGGTCAGATGTGATGTGCTGCAGGGCTCGGCCGGCGCGGACGATCGGGGACAAGGTCGGTCGGGGCTGAGGGTCGGGTACAGGTAGGTGTACGGATTGGGTATCTCGCACACCGCCGTTCGACGAGGTGAACGAGGACAGCTGATCGGCCGGTGTCTCGGTTGAGTTTCGTCGAATGTGAAGTGGCATGTACGCGTCTGACTGCTGCGGAGGGCTCTCTATGGGAGGCGATGAGGGCAAGTCGACGTCCGGGGCAGCCCTCGGGGGTTTGGATACGGAATCATGGTTTTCGTTCTCGGATTGTAACGGGGATGGTGTCTCATCAGGAGTCAACAGCCTATTCGTCTCAGATTGGGGGTTGGACTGATTCACTCTTGAGGGCCTTTCAATGGACGGCTGGATGTCTTCGTCTACAGCCTCATCCCCCGGCGGTTGTGCTTGACGAGGTCGCCGTGGGGTTGCGGCCCCGAGCACTGCCTCGGGAATCTCGGAAAAGGAATCGTCGTAAGCGCTCGCCTCGTGAGGTTCGGCAACGACGGCTGGTGGCTGGGGGGGTGCCGGGGAGTGAGCGTCTCGTTGCTGGAGCGATTTTTCAGCCAATTGTCTCGCAAGAGGGTGGGCTGTTGTCCTGCGGGGGCTTCGACGCCGTGTTTGCGGCGATGTTGGGGGCAGGAGTCGCGGTTCTCCATGTTGTTCGACGGAGTCCTCTGGAGCTTCAGCGGGACCTGTTTGGGCCTTTGCGACCGTGAGAGCTTGCTGGGGGCTGGCCACACCCTCGGCATGCCTATTCTGGCTTTGCCTCAAGAATTCCAACGCGCCGTCGATGATCAAGCTCGTCGCCTCGCCGAGTTCCTCGTGCGCCGGCGCCATGATGCTCGAGTTTGGTTGCATAGAGGGCAGGGAGCCAATGGAAATCATGGTAAACTCCTCTCCGGCCATGATTGTGTCGTCTCCATCGTGCAGCTCGCTTGCCAGCGACCCGGCTTCGCTGTATGAGTCCGCACCGCCGCCCATGTCCGGCCAATCGTAGTCATGTTGTTGGTATGCTGGCTCCTGTCGTGGCAGTTGGGGTTCTGACTCGGCGCGTTGGTCTCGTGAGGGCAACTCGTCGGACATTGTCGCGAGCCAGATATCGTCGTCCCTGTCATCGACTGAAGGGCTTATTGCGGGGTGCACATCAATTTGCGCCGGCGCAGGTGAGCCACCGCCCTGGGCCTGGGCGATCAGCTCGCCCGTGTTCACGCGTTCCAGATGCGCATCGATCTCATCCGCAGTAATGGTTTGTTTTCTGGGCCGTCCCCGTTTTCGTGGCTGGCTGCCCGGCGCGCCATCCTCCTTTGCTGGCGACGAAGCCTTTCGTTTCACCGGTTTCCGCACCTTCACGGTCGGACGTGGCGTCGTGTCGAACCCAATGTCGGACGTGAGGATGTCCTTCTCAGGAGACAGGGACGCGCGCACCCCCGGCTTCCGACCCCTGGCGGGCGTCCCAGGCCTTTTGTGCGTTGTTGTTGTTGGTATCGGCGTGCCCGACTTTCGCGGCCGTCCCCTCCGCCTTGGTGTCGCAGTGCCGGTCGCGGGCCCCTCGTCATCGCTCAAACCGCGCAGGGGCACTGTTGTTATTGTGGTCGTTGTGGCGGCCATGGCCTTCCGCGGCGTGGCCCGTCGTTTCGGGGTGGGCGACTGGAAGAGGCGACGGCTCGTGTTGCGCGTCCCATCGTCGTCGGCTTCGACCGTGACTCGCAGGCGCTGTGGGGAGCGCTCGTCTCCGACATCCAGCTCAAAGGTTTGCTTCCTTGGCGACAGCGGCGCGAGCGCGGTGAACAGGCGCTCCGAGGCCTGGCTCTTCTTCTTGATGTGCGAGGGGGGCATCATGGGCGGACTGAGGACGGGGTCGATGAGCGGATCGGGCGACGACCCCAGGTCCAGCGTGATGGTGCGCTCCTCCTCCATCGTGCACGCCTCGACCCGCGTGTTCGCGTGTCCGTGGCGGTGGGTGTCGGCGTCGATATCGATAACGGTGGTGGCGTCCAAAATAAAAACTAGAAACCCGACAATGGAATGGGCCGATGCAGAAGGCTTGGTGCGACACGAAATGCGAATCCACACAACTCGCCCGCGTCTGTTTATCCATTGCCTCTTTGGGAAAGGCCGTCGTGGGCCGTCGCCAATCAGACCACGTCGCATGCTGCCCGCCCAGGCGTCAGGCAGCGCCAGGCCGGGCCCACGCAGCGGGACAACTTTGAGCCCTGTAAAAAAGGTGGGCCCTAACGGTTGCGGGGCTGACCAAAGCAGCAGCATTATTCAGTGCACTCTGCGTGCTGCACACTCGACGTCATGGCCTCGAACCCTCTTACTCCAGGTCCCTCCTACAGTATGTACAATTACTAATCTTTGCACGCCCACCCCGCTGCATGTGATGCGGAGAAGAGGAGAAGATCAGATTACACCAACGCCCTTTACAAACACGCTGTCGGGGTCTCCGGGCTGAGCATGACATGTCCGACCTGAATTGCGCAACCGGCAATCGGCGGCTTCTCTCAAGTGTGCCAGCGTCGCGGTGCGTGTCGACATCGACGATGCTTTGAAATCGGCGTTGGTCGGCATCATCTACCCGTATCGAGCTTGGGGAGGCCAAAAAGAATATATATACTCCCCTTGACACCTCAGTCGAGTCGAGGAGCCCAGCATCTACACTACCCTGTGAACTGCGACTTGACCTCCCTCACTGCCTTTCTCGCATCACCCCCTGTTGTTGTCCACCCCTCAACACCCACCACGCCCACCTGCCAGACGAATCTCACAACCATGGCCGCTGCCGTCCAGCATCCCCAAGGCGATGTCTTGGCCCCACTGAACTTCTACTCTCCCCCTGAAGACGGCTCGGCACCCTGGAACCTCGCTGGTGACGTCCCCGCCGGGGCGGTCCCCCGCAACTTCGGCACCGCCACCCACGACGTCCTTATCCACGACCTCCGCAACAGAGAATCCAACTTCACCCTCGACAAGGACGCCTTCCAAGTCCTCCTGAACCAGCCGCCCTCCTCGGAAATTTCCTTCACAGACGACGCCTCCATCGAGCAGAACTACTACCCAGAGGTCACTGACCTCCTCCTCTCCACCGTCCCGGGCGCCACCAAAGTAATCATCTTCGACCACACCATCCGACGCACCTCCCCCACCGCCACGCGCCAGCCCGTCTTTCGCGTGCACATCGACCAAACCGCGTCCTCCACAGCCCAACGCGTCCGGCGGCACGCCTCCTCCCCGGCCGAAGCCGCCTCCCTCCTCCAGTCCCAACGCTACCGCATCATAAACGTGTGGCGTCCTCTCAACGCCCGCCCCGTCGAGTCCTTCCCGCTAGCCTTCGCCTCGTCCTCCACGGTCTCCGACAGTGACGTCGTGCCGGTCGAGCACCGGTACAGCACCACGGGCTACGTCGGGCAGACAGCGGCGATCCGGCACAACCCTTATCAGGAGTGGTACTACTTGAGCGGGATGACGGGCGACGAGCGGATTCTGCTTGAGTGCTTTGACAGCGAGGCGGGCAGGCAGGGAGGCGATGGTGAGGTGAAGGGGGGCAGGGTGCCGCACACTGCGTTTGAGGATCCGCGGACGCGGGAGGGGGCTGAGGGGAGGGAGAGCATTGAGGTGAGGGCCTTGGTTTTTGGGCCGGAAGTTGATAGTGAGAAGAACTGAGGCATGGGGGTGCTTTATGGGTCTAATGGGTATGTGCTTACACGGAATCGGGTTAAGAAATTATTGTAAATTGGAGCGAAAGTCCGCTCAAGACTTGAAAAAAGCCGGGTATAAAGCCAAGTTGTGCCAGCCAAGTAGCAAGTACCCCTTGCTGTGCCGCCGAATCCATGCCAACACCATCCTTATGTTCGTGGGAGTCCCAAATGCCGTACCGTGGCAGCAAACCGGGACTCCAAAAAAAAAAAAAAGGAAAAAAGGAAAAAAAAAAAGGAAACCCCGGAAAAAGAAGCAAGAAACAGTCAGCCATGTCCCGAGTTACCCTAGCCATCCTTCATCTTCTTGTTATCCTCCCGTCGTCATCGTCAACCGCCCCGCCCACCGCGACCTCCTTTCCGACTGCTACTCCGGCTCATGGGAACCCCGTTGGCACTGGACTGCCTGCTCATGGACACGCCGCCTAGCGCCGCGCCCTTGGCAGGTGATGGTCCCGGGGTGCCGCCGAAGCCCGGCTTCGGAGTTCCAGCTCGCTCCGACATGACCGGCTCGACGACATCCGACAGAGCGGGAAGGCCCAACTGCTTCCTCACTTGGTTCTCCGACGGCCGCTCTCCCTGCAGGTACGCGACAAACCGGTGATCCTGCGCCGGCATCGATGCCGCCTCGAGCAGCTTGCGGCTGCTATTGTCCACCGAGAAGTTGGCGCCCACGCCGTTTGTCTCGTCGAACTGCTTGAGCGCTTGCATCACCATCATGTCGCCGTGCGCATCGTCGGCATTGAGCGTGGTCGGGACGTTGTACTCCATCTTGTTGCCCTTGATGTACGTCGACGGGAATGTCGGGGGCAGTTTCGGGTCCGACGCGAGCATGCGGTCAAAGTTGCCCTGAAAGTCGAAGTTGGCAAGCATCTCCATGCCCATGAGCTTGTCGTCCACGAAATTCGGGTTGTTGGCGCCTCCTCGGCCGCTGCGAGTGGCGTGGGACACGTTCCGCTCCATCATGGGCGCAGAAGGAACCGAGTCGGACCCGTCCTCGTCGTTGTCGCCCGCCCCGGAATCGCTGTCGTCCGGCGATCGGATGGGACGGCCGTGCTCGTCGAGCTTGGGCTTGTGTGTGAGGATGTACTTGCGAGCGGCCAAAGTGGCTGCGCTGGATGTCATGCCAAGCTCCTTGTCTGTAAAGAGCTTGTCGATGCTGTACACCGCCCCCGTGACCTTGTGAGAGGCGAGTCTGTCTGTTTGCCAGAGCGGTGTGGTGCCCGAAGCATCAAGGGCCCGACGTTGCGGTGCGGGCGAGCCATCGTCGTCGTTGATGACGCGCTTCCGCTTCTTGTTCTCGAAGGTCATGTCTTCCATGTCCCGACGTTGGCGGGTCGCCCGCTTGCCATGTGCACCACCCGGGCTGGCGGGGTTGGTGATGCTGAACTGGTTGGGGTGCAGCAGGAGGGCTGAAGCGTCCGAAATTTCGAGTGCCTCCTTCTCCTTGTTCAATCGAGATTTTTTGCTCATGATCACGTTGATCAAGCGGTCGCGGAGTGTCTGTGAGAGGGCTCGGTATTCCCGATTCGCGGTTTCCATCTTGAAGGCATGTGTCGTAAGAAATTCGGACGTCTTCTTTTCGTAGTCAAACTGCAAAAAGGCCAAGTTAGCTGTCTGCGACGGTTTGGCGGGTCCAGCCGGGAGAGTACCATGCCTACCTTGTACTTGGTGAGGGCGTAGTCCCGTTGCTCAACAAAATCCTGAATCGTCTCCATCCATGTCGAGAACCTCGGACCAGCCTTGTCAAGCAGCGTCTGAGGCCCAGCCTGGCTGTCGCCGTCGCCATTGAGCTGATGAAGTCTTTGCTGGTCCTGCTCGAAGGAGTCGAGGGGACGATCGGTGTAAGGATCCACTCTCATAACCAGCGTGGTATCAATCTGGATCTTGTGCAGATATTCGCGGAACACCTGGTCTCGGTCCTTGTTGAGCTTATCCGAGAGGGAGGCGAGACGGTCGGCAAGCATCTGGCGGCGCTTGTCCCGCTTGGACTGTGTCGGGGGAGGCGAGCCGTTGACGCGGCGGTCGGGGCGATGAGGAGGTGCATCAGCCATGGTGGCTTCTGTCGTGGCCATTGTGCGTCGTACTTGGGTGGACCACGGGACTGTTGGTTTGAAGATTTGAGCGTCGTTAGAGAGGGCACGAGGATCAATTGCGGCGCTGGTGCTGGAGGCTGGAGAACGAGCGACAGCGACAAGCGTTGAGGTCTTGCCCAGCTACAGCTGGTTTAATCTGGGAAGATCAAGAAAAAACATGAAGAAGAATCGGTTGCGTGGGAAGGGAGGTTGTAAGTCTTTCTTGACTGGCAAGGGGCGTAGGTGCGAAGGTATTGTGCGTCGGTCTATTCGGGGGCGCGGACAATAGGGAAGAAAGACAATGCCGAGCGGCAGCGTGAATGAATGCCACTGACAAGAAGAACCGGCCGGCTCTAGCCAGTGGGCCAGACAGTGTGTGCCTTCTAATGACACTGTGCCCGGCAGCTGGTGGCTGTGCATGCTCAGCACGCGGTCATCAGGCAGGCGGGGTCCAGGTGGCTTCCAGGTTGCGCTGTTTGCGAGGGAGGGGCCCTGGGCGGCAATTGGCAGCGACATCGAGCTCACACTCAGCGGCCACAGCACACGGCACAGGCAGGCAAGAGCTCCATATTTCCATCGATACCGGCCGAATTCGCATCCATTACTGCAATGCAGTTGTCACAGTAAATCCACCACCTTCAGGAAACACAGCACGGGTCCAGAGCAGACAGAGCTCGCCGACTTTGGTCCAACGCCGATGGACTGCGAGAAATAGCACGTCAAACCCCGGCCAAACTCAGCTCATGACGCCCTATTCATAAAATGGAGAATCTCACCATTTCCGACCCCCCTCCCCAGCAGCATGGCGGTCCGCATGCTGGGCCTGGGGGGGTGCCACCCTCTCTAGGCCGTGCCCCTCCGGCCCCCCAGCAGCAGCAGCTGCCCGCGCAGATGTTCACCACTGCCGCCCAACTCCTCGACCTCACCGACAGTAGGCGTCTCTTCTTCGTCCCTGTCTCTCGGCACTCACTTACTCTCTGGCCACAGAAAAGCTGATGCTTGCCCTCCGCGACGGACGCAAGCTCGTGGGAATCCTGCGCAGCTGGGATCAGTTTGGTATGAACCATCACATGCGTTATGGAAAGTGAAGTCTTGCCAGAGAGTCTGGGTTAACACTCCTGGCCCAGCAAACCTGGTACTGCAGTCGACCCGGGAGCGCATCTTTGTCCCCCCCGGAACGACTCCCAACCAGCCCCGGGGGTTGTTCGCGGATGTCGACCGTGGCCTGTTTCTCGTCCGTGGAGAGAATGTGCTGCTGCTTGGAGAGATCGACCTCGACAAGGACGACGACGCTCCCCCGGGATACGATTTGGCTGACGCCGAGCTTGTTCAAAACCTGGCCAAGCAGAGAAAGCAGCAGGATAAGATCAAGGAGAAGAAGAAGACGACCATGCTCGCCAAAGAAGGTTTTGAGGGTGAGAATCTGGGCGAGATTCTGCTCTGAAGGAAAAGGGGAGAGGAGAAAGACAAAGTGGCTTGGAAGCAGAATATTGTGAAATGCTTTCCATCCACTGCCGGGACTTGATCGCGATGCCACGCGGAGACAAAGCGCTCAGAGATAGGAACGACCGAGGCTGCAATTTTCGGCGGTCAGCCGCTGGGCTAAGAAGCTTCGAAAACCATTTCACATTATTAGCAGTGCAAACGATGGGAAAGGAGTAGCAAAGGCAAGCTATTCATTGCTTGGTTTGGTATGGCTACCCACTGTTTGAATACTCGCAGCACATTCGGATACATGCCTCGATTAATCGAAACAGGAATTGTTACGGGGCTTCCTCGCGTCTTGTTACAATGCTGGCGTGAAGCCCTCAACGTCCACATACTTCTCCCACGACTTCGGCCAGTGCCCCGCTTTCCCTTCACTGCCATCCCATCCGCCAGCCATCATGGCCGTGGCAATCAGCAACGAAGCCGAGTTGGGGAAGTACGGCGTCGGGGCCCTCGACCCACCCACCGGGTACCCAGCATCATCAAACTGGTAGATGGGGTGCAGCAGATACTCGACCGCTTGATCCGGATCTCCCAGCCGAAGCGAGTTCATGGCCAGCATGGAAAAGTCCCAGCCATACGAATAGTCCAGCGCCCAGAGCTCCTTGATCTTGGCGGCCGTTTTCTTCAGCACATCCATATCCAACGGCGTCCCACTTGCCGGCGGCGGCAGCAGCCCGTAGATCCCCGCCATCGCCGGATGATCATTCGTCGTGGCATTCGATTTCCACATATCCTCGATGCCTTCATACACTGCGTATGTCCCGTCTACCACAGGCAGGGGCGCCAGCCCATCCCTCACTTTCACCCACTCCTCCGGCACGGGCTGTCCCAGCCTCTCCTTCCACCTCGCCGCAACATCCAACCCAAACCTCCAATACGCCAACTCAAACGTCGGATTCCGCGTGGCATTTGGCGCCGTGTTCTCCGAGACAGGATACATCGGCGGGCCCAGATCATACACGCCCGTGGAGGCGTTCCAAAACGCGTAGCTGGCCATGAAGTCCGCGGCGGCGCTCACCACCGCGTCCCATTTTCCCAGGACTTGGGCCTGATCCCCGGGGCTGCCCGACGACGCCCGCCACTCCACCTCGGCAAAGTACATGGGATGCGGCTGCTGCCAGATCAGCAGGGCGTTGATGTCCCCCGGCGCGCTGCGCCCGGTCTGCGGATCCGTCATCTTGCCCCACCGCGCGCCGGTGTAGCCCTGGGCGGCGGCGCGGGCGAGAGAGGAGTTCAGGAGGCGGTTGTACGTGTCAGGCTGGCTGCGCCGGACGAGCGAGAGGTGGTTCCAGCGCGCGAAGGGTAGGGTGTGCCAGAGTGCCATCTCGAGGTGGAACTTGCCGTTCCAGCCGTTGTTGACGAGGCCGGATTCCTGGGGTGGGGAGGAGGAGGCCGAGTTGACGGCGGTGAGGTACTGGGAGAGGATGATGCGCTGCTGGAGGAGCTTGGCGCGCGTGTCGCAGCGGATCGCGGTCAGGTCGATGAAGGCGCCCATGTTCCAGAAGGAGGCCCACCAGGAAACGGAGGCGTCGGCGATGCGGCCGTAGTTGGTCGGCTGAGGGGTCTTAATGGCCGGGGAGAAGTTTATGGTGAGCTTGGCTCTGGTCTGTGAGGTTGAGAAGGTGTAGCGGTGCGTTCCCTCTGCAGGGCCGTCTATCTTTCCAGTGGTGCCCTCCCAGCTGATGTGGGTGTAGTAAGTTGTTTCGTCGAGCGTGTGTGTTATCCTAGCCGAGTTCGTTGACAGCTTCTCAAGGGAGGTGGAGTGCTTGGATGTGAGGTTGAAGTGGCCAACAAAGGGGGCGTTGAACTTTTCGTTGTCCGGGTAAGGGAAGTCGAAGAAGAGGCCCAGCCCTCGTTCCAGGAGCTTTGACTCGACATTGACTGCGATGGTGTCTGACGTCGGATCGGCCCACGTGTAGACTCGGGCGGGAGATCCGTCGTACACAAAGGACGACAACAGCCTACCCGCCCACAAGTCGAGCTCCTGAGTTTTGTTCTGCAGGTCATCCTCCGTGACACCCGGGCGCCCAAAATCAAGCCCGACACTCGCGAGGTTGAGCCGGTGGGGGTTCTCTCTGAGCCAGTTTGCGATGTCATTCTGGGCCGGGTCGATCGCCTCGTAGTTGACCAGCCTCCCGTGAGTCCACATGTCCACACCGGTGTAGTCTAGCATTTGTTGTCAGTGCGGGAGCAGGAGTATGGGTTTTCAGGAACGGCGTGCCTTCGATAGAGGTTTGACCAGGGGTTGTTGGGAGGCTGAAGTTGTGCCAGCCCCAGGTTGACATGATGGCATATGGCTTGAATGTCTGCAAGCCTGTAATATCTGCACCAAAGGCAAAGTTGCCATTGCCTACTTGCAAAGGCGTGGTATCAGAGCTTTGGTTCCGGTGGACGTTGAAGGACTGGACCACCGTTCGGCGCTGTCCAATAGACACTGCCTCCGCAAGGGAAGACAGCACGAGGAGAAGAGATAGAGTATGCATTGTTGCTACTGCTACCACCATGCACTCTCACCAGGCTCTCAGTACTTCAGTTCCCAGCAGAAATGCGGCCGAGGAAGGGTTAATATATTGCTCAGCCTTCTCACTCTCAGTCATCGAGATGTCCATGCCCATGTGTGGTCCTATGAGCCGGGAACCGGGTTTCCCACATTCATCCATCCTCTTGTCTTCCGGTAACCCATTAGCCTGGTAGAGAGGGGCCATTGTCGATCCGAACAGGGCAAAAGATGGCCATTAGCCGTTGCAGGGTAGGATCCTTCTTCCTACGCCCGTTCCTGCGGGGTTGGATGGGGTGAATAAGTCAACAAGTTCGGGTGACGATCGCCCGACAGCGACGAAAAACACCGGCAGTTTGCAAGCGCCAGGGATCGGGTTTGCTATGAGTGGTGTCTTGGTGGCCAAGGCAAAGTCAAGCCAGCGGGGGTTGTTTGCCAGGATCGATTTCGAGGGAGCTCTTGGGAGAGCAAAGCAGGTCGCGGGTAAATTCTAGCGGGTTGGCATGAAGGTCAGGCAATATCATGGAAATCTCTCGGTGCTACGGTAGCTGAGGTACCTTAAAATATAACCTATGTACCTTAATCATGAGCCGAAAAATGGATGGGCGAAAAGGAGACAACATCGTTTGAGAAGAATCAAGGGAGGGATGGAATACTGGAGCCAAGAAAATGGATCCAGAGCTGGAGATGGATCAAATGTGCAGTAAGAATGCGCTCGATCCGGACAATGCTGGGGAATAACTAGTGGTTCATGGGCTAAATACAATATCGTTTTAATGAGCCCAGCTGACGGGATCCGCAGCCATTTGCAGTCGTCTCCCTGAATATCCACAAACTACCTATTCGCGATGTTGTTTCGAGACGGCATGGGGATCTTGATGCGATCCGTTTTTCGATGTTTGGAGCGATCCAGACTGCGCGAGAGCAGCTGACAGCCGCTAAAATGGGTGCCACAACCCCGCTAAAAGGTGGCGCTGACGAATAGCGCAGTCCCGTGGCCCGCCCGTAAATCGCAATTAATCGGGGGGTTGTTGCCAATCGCATGGATGCCCGGATGGATGTAAACATTCAGCTCCTGTCCCGCCGCATTGATGCATTGTTGACTTTCTTCCTTCACCCTTCTCACCAACTCCAGCATCATCTTCCACGACCAAAACTTTGCAGCCGTCCAACCCAGTTACTGCATCAACACGATACCCGCCGGCTTCAGCTTCAGCTTGCATCGGTGCGCATCCCCTGACCCTGAACCCCGACTCCGCTTGCGCTGCTGTGGTGGAGCGGGCTCCAACCAGCTGCGTCATAAGGGACTGCCCCGCTAACATTGCCTTGTTCCTGGCGCTGCAGTTCAGGAACATCCTTTTGAGAGCCCAGGCTCCTGGTCCTCGCCATGAGCTCCTTTCTGACGACCGTGTGAGTTGAGTTGATTTCTGTTGTCGCGATCTTCTGCACGATGGCCCCCCGCCGATTGTACCACCCCTCGTCCCTTTTCGTCCCCATGTTTGGTTGTCGGGAGCCCACCAACCACCGGGGATCAGCACCCAACCCCGGCCCAAGCAGATGCAACACGCAAGAAATAGTGCTAACCAGCGGACAACAACAGCAACAACCGGACGAAGAACCAGTTCCGACCCCGAGTACCTGGCAAGGGTGGCGCTACGAGCTACCAGCTTCGCCAGTATGCCGAGGCAACACTGGGCGGAGGGAGCTTGCGCAAGGTGGTGAAGCTGCCTGAGGGCGAGGACGAGAACGAGTGGCTGGCCGTCAACAGTACGCCGAATTCCAAATCCTGCGAGGCAACCGTTGGCATGAAGGCGCACGCTAATCTGCGACGGCAGTGGTGGACTTTTACAATCAGATCAACCTCCTTTACGGCGCCATCACCGAGTTCTGCTCTCCTCAATCGTGTCCAGAAATGAAGGCCACCGACGAGTAGGTCTGGAGCACCTCGAGGTTTGGCTCACAAGGCTGACGGGTTAGATTCGAATATCTGTGGCAGGACTCCGAGAACTACAAGCGGCCGACCAAGATGCCCGCGCCAGCATACATCGAGCAGCTGATGAGCTGGGTGCAGGGCAACATCGACAACGAGGCAGTCCTCCCGAGCCGCATTGGTAACGACCCCCCGCGCGGTTCAACGAGACAGCAACCGGGACAGCCCTAACCGTGAACAGGTGTGCCGTTCCCCAAATCGTTCCCGGCTCTCGTGCGCCAGATCTTCAAGCGCATGTACCGCGTCTACGCCCACATTTACTGCCACCATTACCCCGTCATCCGCGAGCTTGGCCTTGAGCCGCATCTCAACACCAGCTTCAAGCAGTATGTGCTGTTCATCGACGAGCACAACCTCGCCAGCGGCAAGGACTACTGGGGTCCGTTGGGCGATCTGGTGGACAGCATGCTGCGGAGCGACTAGGTGGCAGGACAAATCTTCTTTCTTTCGAGATACCGAATTGTTGGGCTTGTTTGCATGGCGGCGTTAGGGTTGGCTTGGCCGATACAGGACTCCTGGGTTGTTTGGAAATGGCAAGCAAAGCATGCGGGATCAGGGTAATGGGATTCCGGGGTTGGGGCTGGTGTCGGGTTGGGCGATTGCATGCAATGCGGAGCCACGGAGTCTCTGGGGAAAGCGGGCTTTCTGTAAGGATTATTGTGAAGAGATACAAGGGTATGGGATGTATTCTGCCGTTGTTGATGCTGCATTTGTCTCGAGATTGTGTTGGTTCCTGGCTGCCAGCCCATTGAAAGCTGTTGGTGGAAAAAAGAGGCGCACGGGCAGGGGATCCGGTGCCAAGGCCGCCCTTGGCTGCAAGCCTGCAAGCCTGCTGCGTTGCCCCGGTCCCACCCGGCGGCACCAGCTTGGCAAGCAAGCTGTTCGCTTCTGCCTGAGGCCGCCGTGAAATTGCCGAGCCAGAAACCCCGTCTCTGAAAACTGAACGGGAAGCTCGCTCCACGACATTCGAGGTCCCTCATCGCACCCCATCCCCCCAGTCACCATGTTCTCGCGACAGGCATTGCTGCGCTCCGCGCGGTCGGCAGCTCCCCAGCGTGCTCTCCTCGGCCAGACCCGCACCTTTGCCGCGCCGGCCTCGAGCGAGAAGGTGAAGCCTCCGGTCGCCCTCTTCGGCCTCGACGGCACCTATGCCACTGCTCTGGTACGCCCAACCCCCCCGATCCCGATCGCCCAATTGGTTTTGTCTCAAGCACCCCGTGGAGGGACACATCATGGGCGTCAAGGACACCGAGTCCCTGCTGCGCTGCTGCTGCCAATCGCCAAACAAGTCACCTGAAACAAACACGAACTAACCTGCGCCATTTTGCCTTGTCGCGTTGTGTAGTACACGGCCGCCGTCAAGACCTCCTCCCTCGAGCCCACCGCCAAGGGTCTCGCCGCCCTCGGCAACCTGCTGCAGAAGGATGCGAAGCTGGTCACCATCCTCGAGGCCCCGACCCTGTCCTCCGCCGACAAGAGCGCCATCGTCGTTGAGTTGCAGAAGAACGCCGGTGCCTCGGGCGAGACCGTCAAGAACTTCCTCGCCACCCTCGCCGAGAACAACCGCCTCGGCCTTCTCCCCGGTGTTTGCGGCAAGTTCAACGAGCTTATGAGCGCCGCCCGTGGTGAGGTCGAGATGGTGGTCACCAGCGCCCAGGTACGGCTTCTCAGCCGGGAGGATGAATGTGGGGGTTGATTAGAAGGGAGACGCGATGCTGACGGTTTGGGGGAAAACAGGCTCTGGACAGCAAGACCCTCAGCCGCCTCGAGGCCGCCGTCTCCAAGTCGAGCTACGTCGGTGCCGGCAAGAAGCTCCGGGTCAAGAACACC